>Ga0182005_1000464_pt1 | contig 21161 bp, 17 predicted proteins | sample Sormic07211103_1_FD_123021 | JGI IMG/M metagenome (GOLD analysis project Ga0182005, IMG submission 123021) | Rhizosphere microbial communities from Sorghum bicolor, Mead, Nebraska, USA - 072115-103_1 MetaG | ecosystem: Host-associated > Plants > Roots > Rhizosphere | place: USA: Nebraska...
AGGCACTGACCAGGCCTTGCTCTCGCAGGGAGATGAAGATCAGTCCAACCTGTTGTTGAGAGGGTTATTGACTTACGATCATACTTTCAATAAGCACCATACAGTGAACCTGGTATTTGGTGTGGAGAGAGAGACTGTCAACTTCGATAATTTCGGGGCTTCGCGCAAGTATTTTATTTCAAGTCTGATCGACCAGCTGAGTGCTGGTGGGGATGCGGAAAAGGACAACTATGGTAGTGCCTGGGATCGTGCGCGGCTGAATTATTTTGGTCGTGCGGCGTACAATTACAAGGAGAAATACCTGGCGGAATTTGTGTGGCGATATGATGGATCCTATATGTTCCCCGCCTCTTCACGGTTTGGATTCTTCCCGGGAATTATGGCCGGGTGGCGGATTTCAGAAGAGAACTTCTGGAAGAACAATATCAGGTTTATGAACTACCTGAAAGTGCGTGCATCGTGGGGTAAGCTGGGTAATGACCAGATCTACTTTGATGACAACGGGGATGGTTCACTTACATTGCAGGAGTATCAGTACTATGCTACCTATGGTTTCAACAGTTATATCCTGGGAGGGAATGTCGTGAAATCACTCTTTGAAGCACGTATGCCTAACCCCTTCATTACCTGGGAGGTAGCGAATAATTACAACGTAGGGCTGGACGGTGCTTTGTTGAATAACCGCCTGTATTTCGAACTGGATGCGTTCATGAATAAACGTACGGGGATCCTTGTACGAAGAAATGCATCGGTACCCCAGACAACGGGGATGACGCTGCCTGCGGAGAATATCGGGAAGGTGGATAACAAAGGCTGGGAGTTCCGGATCGGGTATACCGACAAGATTGGTCCTGACTTCAGGTATGATGTAAGTGTTAATGGTGGCTATTCCAGGAACAAGATCATATTCTGGGATGAAGCACCGGGAGCACCTACCTGGCAGAAGTCTACAGGGCAGCCTATGAACACGGCACTCTACTATCAGTATGATGGTGTATTCAGGGATTTTGATGATATCAATAAGAATACAATCGATTACAGTGCCCTTACAAACAATCTTCGCCCGGGGGATATGAAGTTTAAGGACATAGATGGAAACGGGAAGATCAACGGGGATGACAGGGTAAGAAATGACAGGAGTACACAGCCCACTTTTACGGGAGGTATGAATATCAGTTTGCAGTATAAGGGATTTGATATGGCTGTATTGGTGCAGGGAGCCTCGGGTGGTGCGCTGGCTATCAATACGGAATCGGGTGAGATCGGCAATTTTACCAAAGACTATTATGATCACCGGTGGAGTCCTGACAACCCCAGTTCCGTGGATCCGCGGGTGAATGACCGGAATGATACTTACTGGGCAACGGGTAATACTTACTGGTTGAGGAATACGAATTATATCCGTTTGAAAAACCTTGAAATCGGGTATAGTTTAACTGAATTTTTGAAGAAGCGTTCCGGGGTGAGCGGACTGCGTATTTATGCCAACTGTCTGAACCTGTTTACGCTGGATAAATTAGGCATCCTTGATCCGGAGTCCGTGAATGGTAATGGTCAATATTATCCACAGGCAAGGGTGATCAATGCCGGTTTTACTTTAACGCTTTAATACGATTGCTGTATGAAATATTTACTGATTATACTGTTGCTGACAACTGCTGCGTGCAATACGGATTTCCTGAATACCAGGCCGTTAGGAGAGGCTACTTCGGATGATGTATGGACTGATCCTGCACTGGCTGAGGCGTATGTCAATGATATTTACAATGGTTTGGGGAACGGTGGTTTTCCGGAAACGATGTTGTCTTCTGCTACGGACGAAACCATGTTCACGCATAACTATGGAATGAAGAATATGGTGGAGTCGACGATTAGTCCGACGGATGCGGAGTATATCAACAGCCGTGGTGCTTTTCAGTGGGGTACTATGTATCTGCGTATACGTGCATGTAATAATTTCTTTGCGAATATCGGGAAGGTAAGTTTTGAAAAGCAGTTGCAGGCAGCGCGATTGAAAGGGGAGGTGTTCTTTTTGCGGGCGTGGTTTTATCAGCAGCTGGTGAGGAATTTTGGTGGAGTGCCTTTGGTGGATCAGGTGTATACGTTGGCAGATGCGGATTACAGTGTAGCGCGGAATACCTTTGAGGAGTGTGTGGATCATATTGTGAAGGATTGTGACTCGGCGGCATATTACCTGCATGGAACAGAGACGGTGTCTGTGAAGGGGCGTGCGAATGAGGGGGCGGCGCTGGCATTGAAGTCGCGCATATTGTTATATGCGGCGAGTGACCTGCATGATATGCCGACAGCAAAGGGGAAGTCTGCCACGATTGCGTCGGCGGCCCAACCGGAGTTACTGGGATATGTGTCAGGGGATAGAGCTGCCCGCTGGCAGAAGGCGCTGGATGCGGCAAAGGCGGTGATGGACCTGGGTACTTATTCACTGGCATCTCCTGATCCTGCGTCGGCTACGGAGGCAATTACGAATTATCAGACGATGTTTTTGAAGGATAATTCAGAGAGTATTTTCTCCAGGTATTTTCTGAATGCGAAGTCAGAAGCGGGCGGGCAGATGGGATTGTACAATGGCCTGAACGGGTATCATAACTGGTCGGGCAATACGCCTACACAGTTGCTGATCGATGACTATGAAATGAGTGATGGCAGTACTTTCGACTGGAATAATGTGGCGCATAAGGCGCATCCTTATGAGCATCGTGATCCGCGTTTTTATGCTTCTATTTTGTATGATGGGGCAGATTGGCGGCAAAGGCCTACGGATGTGGCGGATTTGGATCCGGCGAACCAGGTGCAGGCAGGTTCGTATGAAGTGTGGGACGGATCGAAGGCGATTTCTAATCCGGGGTTGGATACGAGACAGGGTCCTGTGGAGGATTGGAACGGGAGTTTTACGGGGTACTATATGAAGAAGTTTATAGACCCGGCGGTGGATGCGCAGTATTTCAGGCAGGAGGTGCCCTGGCCGTTTTTCAGGTATACGGAGATTATATTGAACTATGCGGAGGCGCTGATGGAGCTGGGGCAGGAAGGAGAGGCAAGGACATATCTGAATATGATCCGGAAGCGGGCGGCGATGCCGGATATTACGTCGTCAGGGGCGGCGTTAAAAGCGGATTACCAGCGTGAAAGGGAGATAGAAATGGTGTTTGAAGAGCAGCGGTATTATGATGTGAGGAGGTGGATGATAGCGCCGGCTACAATAGGGAGAGCCCTGAGAGGGATCAATGTGCAGGGGAAATTGAAGGCTGGAAGTAAGGTGGCGTTGTATAAGTATGATCTGGCGAATTATGATTATACTTATACGCCGGTGACGCTGGTGAATGAGAATAGGTTGTGGCTGGATAAGATGTATTTTATGCCGATTCAGCGGGATGAGATTAACAGGAATAGTAAGTTGGTCCAGAATCCCGGGTTTTAAATATGCTGATATAGCATAACAAGCATGCTCTCTTAGGGGTAACCCGCCAGTTTTCCGTAGGTAACCCGTAGATAACCCGCCTCTTTATAAATGCGGCTTATCTACGGCTTATATGCGGGTCATCTGCGGCTTATATGCGGGTTATCTCCGAAGAAGCACTGATGAGGTCTGGTGCAAAGACATCTTTTCTTTGCTGCCATCGGCCAATTAACCCTATAATTGACCACTCATTTAAAAAATAGTTACCCTCGTTCCGCAAGAGCGAGGGTATTTTGTAATTTCAACCCGGCTTTAATTATACTCAATTCTAAACCGCACAACCAAAATGAACAAAACAGTTTCCCTGGCTACAGTAGCACTAGCCACCTTCCTCACCAGTTTTGGTCCTGGTGTGCCTGGTACTACCGTAAAGCCAGATGCAGACAATGCAGGTCTGAAATTACCTTCCGGGTTCGGCGCCCTGGTAGCAGCTGAAGGTCTGGGCCATGCCCGTCACCTGACTGTTACCCCCGAAGGCAACCTTTATGTAAAAGTAGAAGGCACCCGCAACAAAGGCAATACCATCTGGTACCTGCAGGACACCAACGGCGATGGTAAAATCGACAATAAAACCGGGTTTTTTAAATACGACGGTACAGGTATCGAGGTGAAAGGCAATTATTTGTACGCTTCTTCCAACACAGACGTATATCGTTTCAAACTGAACGAAAAGCACCAGGTGATCGATACGACGAAAGCGGAAACCATTGTAACAGGGTTGATCAACCGTCACCAGCACGAGGCAAAAGCTTTCACGCTGGACAATGAGGGTAACCTGTATGTGAACATCGGTGCATACTCCAACTCCTGCCAGACAAAAGACCGTACCAAAGGGTCCATGGGCATGCAGCCCTGTCCGATCCTGGATTCAGCAGGTGGCATCTGGCAGTTTAAGGCAGACAAAGCCAACCAGACATATGGCGATGGCCAGCGCTATGCAACCGGCCTGCGTAATGTGGTGGGTCTTGACTGGAATACGCAGTTGAACCAGCTGTTCGTGATGCAGCATGGACGTGACCAGCTGCACGACCTCTTCCCTGACCTGTACGACGAAAAGCAATCGGCTGAACTGCCTGCAGAGTGTATGTATGCCCTGCACAAGGGGTCTGACTGTGGCTGGCCGTATATCTATTATGACCAGTTCCAGCACAAGAAGATCCTGGCACCGGAATATGGTGGCGATGGTAAGAAGACCGGTGGTGATCATATTCAGGATCCTGCAGCGGCTTATCCGGGTCATATGGCGCCTAATGCCATCCTGTTCTATACAGGTACCATGTTCCCGGAGAAGTACCGGAACGGGGCGTTTATTGCTTTCCACGGCAGCTGGAACCGTGCTCCTGAACCTCAGAAAGGTTATTTCGTGGTATTCCAGCCGTTTAAGGATGGCAAGCCGGCGGGCGACTGGGAGATCTTTGCAGAAGGGTTTGCGGGTCCGGGTGAGATTAAATCTCCGGGTCAGGCACAACACCGTCCGTGCGGACTGGCACAGGGTCCTGATGGTTCCCTGTATGTATCGGACGATGTAAAAGGAACAGTGTACAGGATCGTATATAATAAGTAGTATGAGAATATGGATGCTGGCAGCCCTGCTGCTGATGGGTGTTTCGGTTTTTGGGCAGACGAATACCATGGCTGCTTCGATAGCCCGGGGAAAAGTGTTGTACCAAAATATATGTTTAGCCTGTCACCAGGCGGATGGAAGTGGGGTACCCCGTATGAATCCACCGTTGATCAGGACAAGCTTTGTGCTGGGCGACAAAACAAAATTGATTACAATCGTGCTGAAGGGATTGAATGATGATGTGGAGATAGAAGGGGAGTATTACTCCAACCCGATGCCACCACAGGCACAGTTGAAGGACCAGGAGATAGCGGATGTGCTGACGTATGTGCGGAATAGTTTTGGGAATAAGGCGGGTGCGGTGAAGGCCGCGGAGGTGAAGGTGGTGAGGGCGAAGATAAAATAAGTTAGAAAGGGGCGGGCCAACTGGTCCGCCCTTTTTAATTCTATTACGCTTCATTTTCAACAGATTTGCACATTATAAAACTGATTTATATTTTTGTACAAATTCAATGGGACATGTCATCGAATCTTGAAGTGGTACAGGAGATCAGTGAGTTTAACAGATACTATACCAGTTTGTCGGAAACCTTGAACCGACACGTATCCGAAAACAACCTTACCTTGACGGCCTTAAGGGTCCTCCACACCTTAACAGCTGAAGACCAGTGCACCGCTGGTAAACTGGTGGATAATCTTGGAATTGACGGCGGCTACCTGAGCCGGATGCTCAAAGCTTTTGAAAGCGAACAACTGCTATCCCGTAAGAAATCTGCGCTGGATGGCCGTACCTGGTATTTACAGATCACTGCCAAAGGGCGGAAGTTGCTGGAAATGATGCAGGAGACTGCCGGAGAGCAGATCCGGCTATTGCTGGCGCCTATTCCTGCCGAGCAGCAACAGGCGCTGGCGGCGGCTATGAAAACGATCCGGCATATTCTTTCAGAGGAAAACAGGATCACAGCCGATGATATTAGCTGGCGGTACCAGTTGCAGCCTGGGGATGCGGGGTACCTGATGTATATGCAAGGTACGCTGTATGCCAGGGAGCTGGGGTATAACCTGGAGTTTGATACGCATGTTTGCAAGCAATTTGCAGAGTTCCTGGAGGCATATAATCCTTCAAAGGACCAGGTGTACCTGGCCATGCATGGGAACCAGATAGTGGCTTCGATAGCGGTGGTATGGCATAGCCGGTATGCGGCGCAGCTGAGGTGGTTCCTGGTTCATCCTGATTTCAGGGGGATGGGGCTGGGAAGGAAGATGCTGGCGGATGCGATTATGAATTGCAGGGAGAAGGGGTATCATAAGGTATGGTTGATTTCGACGAACCTGGCGGAGACGGCGAATGCAATGTTCAGAAAGGCTGGGTTCAGGAAGACGGGGGAGAAGCCGGTGGGCGCGTATGGGAAGCATATGAATGAAGAGCGGTATGATATGGATCTGGTGTAGTTGGAAGGGCATTTGAGGAAGAGGGTCATGGATCTTGTTTGGTAGGAAAGGCATTTGAAGAGTGTTGTGAAATGGATCTGGTTTAGTATGAAAGGTATTTGAATGAAGAGTGTTACGACATGGATCTTGTTTAGTATGAAAGGTATTTGAATGAAGAGTGTTATGATATGGATCTTGTTTAGTATGAAAGGCATTTGAATGAAGAGTGTTACGATATGGATCTTGTTTAGTATGAAAGGTATTTGAATGAAGAGTGTTACGATATGGATCTTGTTTAGTATGAAAGGTATTTAATAAAAGGGGATACCACGAAGTGGTATCCCCTTTTTGCAGGTAAGAAATGTAAGGCCGGCCTGCTTTAAAGTGATTATTTTTTTCTGATACAACCTCAACAATTTTTGCTATCTTAACAATCCACGTTATTGGTTTTATATCTCTCAAAATAAATCCACGAAAATGAGACCCACTTTTACACTCAGTGCCCTGCTGTTACTAATACACCTGTGCACTTTTGGCCAGCTTGCTACCTATGGTCCTGTAGCAGAAAATTTGCAAACAAGCATGTACAACACCTTTGGTGTACCCACGTCCAATTACTGGTGGTGTGCGCATGGGATAGATGCCCTCAATGACGGGTATCTGCGAACCCGATCCACGACGTACAAAACCCGTATGAAGAATCTTTTACTGGGCACCAAATCTTTCAACGGCAACACCTATATCAACACGTTCTACGATGATATGGAGTGGATGGCCCTGGCTGCGCTGCGCGCATATCAATCTACGGAAGATGCCGACTACTACAGTGTGGCCTCTTTATTATGGACAGACATCAACACCGGGTATTCCAATGGTGCGATAGACTGGAACAAGAACTGCTCCGGTTGTAAGAACACCTGTGCCAATACGCCTGCGGTGATTTTAGGTGCACGCATGTACCGGTATACAGGGAATGCGGCAGACCTGCAAAGAGCAAAGGATATTTACACCTTTGTAAAGGCGAACCTGGTAGATGCCACGACCGGTGCGGTATGGGACAATATTAACCTGAATACAGGTGTGACCCAGAAGGCATGGATCTTCTCTTACAATGTAGGTACTTACATTGGTGCGGCGTGGGAGTTGTACAAGGCTACGAACGATGTAACGTATCTGAATGATGCGATCAGGACGGCGGAGTATGCGTATAACAGTCGTCGTCCGAATGGAATGTTTTTCGCAGATGAAACAGGTGGTGGAGACGGTGGTTTGTTCAAAGGCATCTTTATCCGGTACCTGGCTTTGTTAGCCAGGGAAGGGGTATTGACGGATGCGGTGAGAGCGAAGTACAATGCGGCGATACAGTACAATGCAGAGGTATTGCGTACCCAGGGTATCAATACTTCCAACAACCTGGTGAGTCCTAACTGGTCAGTGGCACCGGGCAGTTCTACAGATTATGCTACGCAGATCAGTGGGGTGTTTTTAGAAGAGGCGGCGGCCAATCTGGATCAGGCCTTCTTCTATAAAGATGTGACGTATGGTGGTTATGCATGGCCATTGCCGGTAGGGGCTTATAACACGGCGGCGATGGTGGCGAAAGGAATTAAGGATAATGACATTACGAGTTATGCAATCCCTGCGGGCTACCAGGTTACGTTGTATAAGAATGATAATTTTACGGGCGATAACCTGACGATTACGGGCCTGAGTACCTGGATTGGAAATACATGGAATGATAGTGCGTCATCCTTAATTGTGCATCCGGTGGGTGTGGCGACTTTCTATAAAGATTGTAATTATACGGGCGCATTTGTGAGTCTGCCGGCGGGTACATATACATTGTCACAATTGCAGGCGAGAGGTATTCAGAATGATGATGTTTCATCACTGAAAGTGAGTAGCGGGTACCAGGTGACGATGTACCTGAATGATAATTTCGGTGGAAGAACGGTGGTAAAGACAGGGGATGATGCCTGCCTGGTGGATGATAATTTTAATGATTCCACTTCTTCCATTAAGATTACAGCAGCTGCGGCGATGATTGCTGCGGCGAACACGGCTAAAGTGGCGGTGAATGATCCATCATTTGTGATCTATCCGAACCCGGTAAGAGATGTGTTAACATTGCGTGCAGGATTTGATTTCTCAAAAGAAATTGTGCGGGTGGTGGATGTTTCCGGCAAAGTGGTATTAACTACTTATACCTCAACAGGTAAGATCGATGTATCCAGATTACCATCCGGCGTATATACACTGGTGTTATTGCATGGGAATCAGCAATATGTAAGAAAATTTGTGAAGTAGTATTACGATAGCTGGCCAAGGGATTGCATTTCAGGCATTTCTGAGCAGTTCGCAGGTCTGTTCGAAAAATCCGCCGTGTTTGCGTAGCAGGCACGGCGGATTTTTCGCATTTTTACCTACCTTTACGCCACTGTGCAGTTAGTTTCGTAGGCGGACAATAGCTAGAATTATTCCCCATCATATATGTTGAAATTGAATCGTTTTAAAAGCGGAAAGGTATTGTTTTCATTTAATGGTATTCTGCTGATCGTGTTAGCCCAATTATTACTCGGAGGTTTGGATACAACGACATCCAGGCCGAGAAGAATTGTATCACTCAAGGCCACTGTGCCGGTAGTCAGGTTACATCCACCAGGATTGGAAGATACATTGAGTTTCTCGATAGTGGGCGACCTGATGGTTGGTTCCAGCTATCCTTCCACTTATTATTTACCTCCTTATGATTCAGGTACAATTTTGCAGGAAGCCTTAGCTGTGATGCAGCAAACGGATCTGCGTATCGGTAACCTGGAAAGCTGTGTGTCTGATTCCGCGCCGGTATTTAAGAGCTGTGGTACGAACCAGTGCTTTGCCTTCCGTACACCCACGAAATATGCGCAGTGGTACAAGGATGCGGGCTTCGACTACCTGAACCTGGCCAATAATCACAGTTTTGATTTTGGAATGAAGGGGGTGAACAACACGCTGGACTGGCTGCAGGCCAATAATATCCGAACCAGTGGTACGCCGCAGCACCCGACGGATAGCATTACGGTGAGGAACACCCGTATCGGGTTTGTGTCTTTTGCACCACATAGCAACTGCCTGGATCTCAATAATGATAGCCTTGTGACAGCGTATATTGCTGACCTCAAAACCCGTTTTGACCTGGTTGTGGTATTTTTCCATGGAGGGGCAGAAGGAGCTTCAAAAATGACCACGCCGAAGACAAAAGAGGTGTTTTATGGGCAGAACAGGGGGAATGTCCGTCATTTTGCACGACTTTGTGTAGACGCCGGAGCGGATATGGTAATCGGCTCAGGGCCCCACGTAGTAAGGGGAATGGAAGTATATAGGGAAAAACTAATAGCTTATAGTTTAGGAAATTTTTCAACTTATCATCAATTCAATTTAAAATATCCGCTAAATATTGCACCTTTGTTGCAGGTAACAATCACAAAAGAGGGGAGATTGCTGGACAATAAGGTCTTCTCTTTCAAGCAAGAAGGAGAGGGTATTCCGAAACCGGATTCGGCTATGACAGCGTTCAAGACTATCCGTTCATTGTCAAAGAAGGATTTTGGTTTTACGGGAGTGAATGTAGGGACCTTGTGATGCAAAAAACGTAATTGTGAAGAGGCTAATATTACTGCTACTGCCCTTGGGGGCGACCATAACGACTGCTGCACAGCAGAAAAAGAAAACCAAAACCACGCCTGCGAAGAAACAAACGCACGTGGTGCATTCCACGCATGCTAAAACCACGGCACCTGCGGGTAATTCCCATTCCGGGAAAACAGCTCACCTGACTCATACTACATCCGGAACTAAAGGAAGTGTATATCACTCCTCGAAAGGAACGGCTCATCATGCGGTAAAGGTGAAAAAGCCGGTGCGCAGTCAGGTAAATCCTGATTTGCCGGACGAACCTACACACCTGGCTTATGTACCTGATAGTGCAGATCTGGCCAGTATTAAACAGGAGGAGGTGCGTAACCTGCTGCTGACGCTGGTATCGGAGTTAGGCAAGCCTTATATCCGGGGTGCAATCGGACCTATCGGGTTTGATTGCAGCGGGTTGATCAACTATGGGTTCAATGCGATTGGTAAGACGCTTCCCAGAACAGCGGCGAGTATTTCAGTATTAGGACAGGTAGTGGCGCCGGAGAATTTTAGCCCGGGCGATCTGTTGTTCTTTACGGGAAGGAAAAATGTGAGGGGAAAGAAAGTGGGGCATATCGGTATGGTGTATAAGGTGGAGGGTGGAAAGGTGTTGATGATTCATTCTTCTAATCAGGGGGTGAATATTGTGGATATTACGAACAGCAGTTATTATAAGAAGAGATTAGTGGCTGCGAAGCGGATATTTGAGCCGGCCGCGGTGGATAGTTGTCAGGAGGCGTTGCCGATGAATGAGAGTAAGAAATAAAGTCCGGTTAAAAGATAATACAAAGAGTCTGTATCTCATGGTTGATACAGGCTCTTTTCATTTTAATGCGATTTTAAAAGTTTCATTTTCCTGCTGGTGTTCCATTTTTTTATGACCCATTCTCTTTTATTGACCTCAATCCCTTATTTTTAAGGATCATCCCCGAACCAAAAACAATCGTTATGGAAGCACAGCAACTGGACATGAACAGGAATGAAGACGCCATGCGCAGATCGCTCAGTACCCTGAAACAACGCCTCGCCATAGTAGCCCAGGGCGGCGGTAAAAAGAACCTCGAAAAAGTACGCCAGCGCGGCAAATTGACTCCCCGCGAACGAATCGCTTATCTCTGTGACAAAGACTCGCCATTTACTGAAATAGGAGCTTTTGCTGCCTATGGGATGTATGAAGAGCATGGTGGTTGTCCGGCAGCAGGCACGGTAGGAGGTATAGGGTATATTGCCGGCAGGCAGTGTATGATAGTGGCCAATGATATGACGGTGAAAGCGGGGGCCTGGTTTCCCATGACGGGCAAAAAGAACCTGCGCCTGCAGGAAATTGCAATGGAGAATCATTTACCCATTATTTACCTGGTAGATAGTGCGGGGGTATACCTGCCCATGCAGGATGAGATCTTCCCGGATAAGGAGCATTTTGGCCGTATCTTCCGTAATAATGCGCGGATGAGTGCCATGGGTATAACGCAGATAGCCGCGGTGATGGGTAGTTGTGTGGCAGGAGGTGCGTATCTGCCGATTATGAGTGATGAGGTGCTGATGGTGGAAGGCAATGGATCTATTTTTTTAGCAGGGCCTTATCTTGTAAAAGCGGCGATTGGTGAAACTATAGATGCGGAAACATTGGGAGGTGCGGTGACGCATACGGAGATTTCTGGTATTGCGGATTATAAGTTTAGTACAGATGAAGCGTGTCTGGATCATATCAGGAAGATAGTGAGTAAGCTGGGACATCCGGCCAATGCAGGTTTTGACAGGATTGAGCCGGCATTGCCCACGAAAGATCCGGCGGAGTTGTATGGGATCATTCCGGAAGATAGCACACGACCTTATGATATGGTGGACGTGATTGCGCGGATTGTAGATAAGTCAGAATTTGATCAGTATAAGGAGGACTATGGGAAGAGTATATTGTGTGGATATGCACGGATAGATGGATGGGCAGTGGGCATTGTGGCGAATCAGCGGAAGATTGTGAAGAGTAAGAAAGGCGAAATGCAGATGGGTGGTGTAATCTATAATGATAGTGCGGATAAGGCGGCAAGGTTTATAATGAATTGTAACCAGAAGAAGATACCGTTGATCTTTTTGCAGGATGTGACAGGATTTATGGTCGGTAGTAGGAGTGAACACGCGGGGATCATAAAAGATGGGGCGAAGTTGGTGAATGCGGTAGCGAATTCTGTGGTGCCGAAGATTACGGTGATAGTGGGGAATTCATATGGGGCAGGGAATTATGCGATGTGTGGGAAGGCATATGATCCGAGGTTTATATATGCGTGGCCGAATGCGAAGATTGCGGTGATGGGTGGGGAGCAGGCGGCGAAGACGTTGTTGCAGATACAGGTGGCATCTTTGAAGGCAAAGGGGGAGGAGATTACACCGGAGGAGGAGAACAGGTTGTTGTCCGAGATAACGGCGAAGTATAATAGTCAGACGACCCCGTATTATGCGGCGGCGAGGTTGTGGGTGGATGAGATAATTGATCCGTTGAATACGAGGACGATTATATCGGAGAGTATAAAGGCGGCAAATCAGGCGCCGGTGGAGGATGGGTTTAGTTTGGGCGTGTTTCAGGTGTAGATAATAAATTTCATTATGCAGGGGATTCTATCCCGGGAGAAAAAAACGGGATGTCTTGTTGCCGCAGGCCATAATTCCTATCTTTGCCGGCTATGTCCGAAGTTATCATCTACACAGACGGTTCATCCCGTGGCAATCCGGGGCCAGGTGGCTATGGGGTTATTCTTATGTGGAATTCCATTCGCAAGGAGCTCTCACAGGGATACCGCAAGACTACCAACAACCGCATGGAATTGCTGGCGGTCATCGTCGCCCTTGAGTCTCTTAAGAAAGACGGGCTGCCTGTCCGAATCTTTACTGATAGTGAATATGTGGTCAACTCTATTGAAAAGGGATGGCTTTGGAACTGGGTAAAGACGGGGTTCAAGGATAAGAAGAATAAGGATCTGTGGCAACGGTTTATACCGGCTTACAGGCGGCAGCAGGTGAAGTTTACGTGGGTGAAAGGGCACGCTACGAACCCAATGAATAACAGGTGTGATGAGCTGGCGACGGCGGCGGCGGACAGTGGGCAGTGGTTGATAGACCAGGGGTTTGAGGCAGGGAATTAATAAAGTATTTTAATAAAAAGAGAGGGTCGCTGGTTAACAGCGACCCTCTTCGTATTTAGAAACTTGAATAATGCTTCGTGACGATATTGGTGATCCCGGGGTAAGATTTTGCGACTGCCGCCTGGAAGAGTTCTCCTACAGTAGGTGAAGGCAGATCCTGACCACCGATCAACTTCCTGTCTTCCGGTGATAACACTCTTTCATCCCCTTTAAAATAGGTGAATGAATTACTCCATCCTGCATCAGCCGGCAACACGATCTTTTCTATATCATCATCGTTGGCCCCGTCTATCAGGTAGCATACGATATTGCCTCCGGTTACCACACTCACGGTATTAAAATAGAGCACGCCTTTGTAGGTTTCTTTCCTGATTTTCTCTCTTTGGACAGGTCTTTTGGTGGTATCTGCAGGTTCAACGATTTCCACTGTTTTAACCAGTTCGCGGAAATTTTTCTGGATATTCGGTTTGCTTACCAGGAAATCTTCCACCCTGATATCCACTACATAATCTGCATGCAGTTTATTTTTTACTACTTCACTTTCCGGTAAGATCTGTACAAAGCTGTTATTATTTTTAGAACGGAGGTTGTTCAGGATATTGTCTCTGAAAGCGGCCGCATTTGGTTCCAAAGCTCTCTGATCATACTGGGAGATCAGTGCCACATCGCGTACCATCATAATGGCCATGCCCATTTGGTAAGCCTGTTCCATCATTTCTTTCGCATTCCTGTAATCGGGTACGAGGGAGAGGGCTGCCTGGAATTGGCTGTAAGCCTGGCGGGCACTGAATTTATCGCCGTTTCTCAGCAGTGCGATACCGCGGTCATAGCGGGTCGCGGCAGCGGTATCTCTCGATGCATTGATGGCGTTCCGGTAGTCTTTAGGCGAAACTACCGTTTGACATGCGGGGCATGCCTGAATATTGTTATAGAGGTTTTGTAGTACCTGGTATTCCTGCAGGGCTGCTTCAAATTTCAGGTGTGTGGTAGAGGTCAGGGCAGCGGTTGCATTTTTTTCATGCACCTGTACGGACTGGGCGTATGCCTGTGGTAGTAAGGTGAGTGCTGTTTGGTTTGTAGGACTTTTGCGGAGTTTCTTTACAAAGGCGACGACGGCTTCGTCGTATCGGCCCTTATTGTATAGTTTTTCTCCTGATTTACAGGACAATGCAAAAATAAGTGTGGCGATGAGCCACCAGCGACAGTTAGGTTTGTTATTCATAGTGTAGGTATAGTCCCCTTTGATAGAAGAAGTGCTTACTTCAGATACCGTTTGATTTCCCGCTGGGTATCTCTCTGCTTAATAGACTCACGCTTGTCATGCAGTTTCTTACCTCTTCCAAGTCCTATCTCCATTTTCGCCAAACCTTTCTCACTTAAAAAGATACGCAATGGGACGATGGTAAACCCTTTCTCCTTGATCTTTCCCTCCATTTTACGCAATTCGCGTTTTGTCAACAGCAATTTACGTTCGCGCAATGGGTCATGATTCGCGTAGGCGCCATGCGAGTATTCGGTGATATGCAGGCTTCTAACAAACAATTCTCCTTTAGAAAAATAGCAGAATGAATCATTAAAACTTACCCGGCTTTGCCGGATAGATTTAATCTCAGTACCTGTCAATACCATCCCGGCAATAAATTTATCTTCTATTGCGTATTCATAAAATGCCGATCTGTTTCTCAGTTCTGCCACTTTTAATGGGGATTTACAAATTGCGGATTACAAATGGTCTGTTTCCACACCAGCTGTAATCCGCAATATATCTATAATTAGTTTTTAAATAACTCGAGCAATTGCGCCAGCTTAGCCTTCATTTCCTTACGGTCGATGATCAGGTCCAGGAAGCCATGTTCCAGCAGGAATTCTGCGCTTTGGAATCCTTCCGGCAGATCTTTTTTGATGGTCTCCTTGATGATACGGGGACCAGCGAAACCGATCAGGGCTTTAGGCTCTGCGATGTTCAGGTCACCCAGCATAGCGAAAGAAGCCGTCACACCACCGGTGGTAGGATCTGTAGCCAGGGAGATGAATGGCAGTTTTGCATCGGCCAGCTGCGTCAGCTTAGCGGATGTTTTTGCCATCTGCATCAGTGAGAATGCACTTTCCATCATACGGGCACCACCAGATTTGGAGATGATCATCAATGGCATTTTGTGTGCGATACAATAATCAACAGAGCGGGCGATTTTCTCACCAACCACGGAACCCATAGAACCGCCGATGAAGGCGAAGTCCATACATGAAATTACGAGGTCGTTACCGAATACTTTGCCAACACCTACCCGCATAGCGTCTTTCAGTCCAGATTTCTTCTGCGCATCTACCAGTCTTGCACCATATGGCTTTAAGTCTTTGAAACCCAGGAAGTCTTTCGGATAAATATTAGGAAACAGTTCTTCGAACTCGTTGTTATCGAACAGGATCTCGAAATATTCAGCAGAATCTATGCGATTGTGGTAATTACACTTGTCGCATACATAAAAGTGGTTTTTAAGGTCTTTTACCGTAACTGTTTTTTTGCAGCTAGGGCATTTGTGCCACAAACCATCCGGCGCTTCTTTCTTCTCACTTGTAGACGTTTGAATGCCTTGTTTAATTCGCTTAAACCAGCTTGACATATTGTACTATTAGGTTACAAAATAGTTGTGCAAGATACAAATTAAATTAACTTCAAAAGTATCTCATCTACAATATTAAACTAAAACTGGTTGGCTTTCATGATTTTCCTGTTAGGAGCGGGGCGAAGCAGTAGGGAACTAAAACGGGTTAGCTTTTGTGAATTTCTGAGGAATCTGGACGTTGGAGGGGGATTTTGCTAAAAGAGGCTAGAATTTGTCAATAAAATTCTAAATATGGGGGAGTTTATAAAATAAAATGATCACGTTAGAGATTTTTTAAATTTCAAGGGGGGTGAAAGGGAATGGATTAAAAAGAAAAGCCGGTAATCATGATAATTACCGGCTTCCCTGAAGTTAATTCCCTCAATATTAAGCATTTCTGCCGATGCAGTTCAGATCTTTAAACGCTTCTTCCAGACGTTTAACGAATGTTTCTTCACCTTTACGCAGCCATACGCGAGGATCATAATATTTCTTGTTTGGCTTATCAGCACCTTCCGGGTTACCCAGCTGAGCCTGCAGATAATCTCTCTTAGCTTCGTAGAAGTCATGAACACCTTCCCAGAATGCCCACTGCATATCTGTATCCAGGTTCATTTTGATTACACCATAACCCAGCGCTTCAGCGATCTGGTGTTTAGGAGAACCTGAACCACCATGGAACACATAATATACTGGTTTAGCAGCAGTTTTGTGCTTAGCCTGGATGAATTCCTGGCAGTTCTGCAGGATTTCAGGACGCAGGGCTACGTTACCTGGAGAGTAAACACCATGTACGTTACCGAAAGCAGCAGCTACGGTAAAACGGGAACCTACCTGGGACAGTTGTTCGTAAGCGAAGTTTACATCTTCAGGCTGCGTGTACAGCTTGGAGTTGTCAACGCCGGAGTTATCAACACCATCTTCTTCACCACCGGTTACGCCCAGTTCGATTTCGATGGACATACCCAGCTTGTTCATACGTTCGAAATATTTTTTAGAGATTTCGATGTTCTCATGGATTGGCTCTTCGGAAAGATCCAGCATGTGGGAACTGTACAGTGGCTGGCCAGTTTGTTTCTTAAACTCTTCACCCGCATCCAGCAGACCGTCGATCCATGGCAACCATTTTTTAGCAGCATGGTCTGTGTGCAATACAACTGGTACACCGTAGTACTTAGCTACTTCATGTACGTGTTTCGCACCGGAAATGCCACCGGCAATGTTTGCCTGCAACTTATCATTCGGCATTCCTTTACCTGCAAAGAACTGTGCACCACCGTTAGAAAACTGAATAATAACAGGTGAGTTTACTTTCGCAGCAGTTTCCAGTACAGCATTCACTGTGTTGGTACCTACCACGTTTACCGCAGGCATTGCCCATGCATTGTTCTTGGCATCATTGTACAGCGCTTCCAGCTCTTCGCCGAATAATACGCCAGCTCTGTATTTTCCCATAGCTTTCGGATTGTTTTACATTTAAGGACAGCAAATATAAGTACTAAATAACAAGTTTTATAGAGTTAGAATCATGTTTTCTAGTGATTTATATGATATTCGTCAAAAAAAAGTCTGATTTTAGTAGAAAATCTCCCGAAAATATGCGGCAGCGCGCAAGATTCTACTGCCATACCAGCTGAACATTTCTCCGTCGACCAGGAGGACGGGTAGGTTTGGGAAGAAAGCGGAATGGCTTTGTTTGAAAGGAAAAGGTTCGGAGGAGAGCAGAACTAATTGACAACCAGTGTGCTGTAATTCTTCCGGGGAAATGACCGGGTAGCGGGTGCTATCTTTAAAGATATTTTCCAGTCCACATTGTTCCAGCATGGAAGCGATAAATGTGTCTCCGCCGGCTACCATCCATGGATCTTTCCAGATGAAATAGGCCACTTTCACTTTTGAAGGGAATGGTTCATTTCCGGTGATTAAATTCTCCTCGTTTTGTTTTACAAGTGATGTCCCGTTGTTTTTAAAAAAGTCAGGCCCTTTTGCCTGCAACAGCTTTAATTCCCCGAAGGCCTTTTGGATGGCAGCACACAATTGTTCTCCTTTTTCCGCACGGTTCGTAATCATGCTTAACTGGCCTATCATTTCAAGCGCGCTCTCCAGATCGTGTACATCTGTCACCCAAACCGGGAAGTCCTGCATCAGACTTTCTACCTGTTCCCTGTCATTCTCTTCTTTATTTGCAATGATCAGGTCTGGCTGCAGCGCGGTTATTTCCTGTATCCGTAATCGTTTCGTTCCACCGATCCGGGGTTTATTATTTTCGGGATGGATACAGAATCTGGTCACCGCAATGATTTCATTTTCTAATCCCAGATCAAATAACAGCTCTGTTTGGGAGGGCACCAGGGATACAATCCGGCGGGGAGGAAAAGGTATCCTTACCTCCCTGCCAGTTTGATCTATATATGACTGATTAACTGCCAAGTGCCTGAATTACATCGTATTTGGTAATGATGTGTGCCTTTCCACTTTCATCTCTTGTCAGCACGGCACCATTTTCTTTGTTGATATACACAGACAGTTTTTCAATCGGTGTATCCATTTTTACCTCGGGGAAAGCTGCCTGCATGACCTGTTTCACCTGTGCATCTTTCAGGTTTGAGTCATCTATCAATTTGCTGAACAGTCCACTTTCGGAAATGGATCCGACTACTTCCTGGTTATGTAATACCGGTATATGTTCGATATCGTATTTCTTCATTTTGGTGATGGCTTCACTTACTTTTTCTTCCTGATCGATGGTGACCAGTGGCTGATTACGCCGGCCATTCACCACATCTTTCACGGTCTTTACATCGAGGAAGCCTCTTTCCATCATCCACTGGTCATTGTATACCTTACCTACATAACGGCTGCCGGAGTCATGGAAGATCACCACGACAACGTCTGTTGGTTTCAGGGAAGCTTTGAGTTGTAAGAGACCGGCAATAGCAGAACCGGCGGAGTACCCTACGAAGATGCCTTCTTCTTTGGTGATACGTCTTGCCATGACAGCGCCATCTTTGTCAGTTACTTTTGTAAAGGCATCGATCACGTTCATGTCGTAGTTCTGGGGCACGAAGTCTTCACCGATACCTTCTGTGATGTAAGGATAGACTTCTGTCATATCCAGTTCACCGGTTTCGAAGTATTTCTTCAGAAGGGAGCCATAGCTGTCTATCGCCCAGACCTTTATGTCTGGATTCTTTTCTTTCAGATATTTGCCAGTGCCAGTAATCGTACCCCCGGTACCGGTGGCCACGACGAGGTGAGTGATCTTACCATCTGTTTGTTCCCAGATTTCAGGACCGGTTTGTTCGTAGTGGGCATCGCGGTTGGCGAGGTTGTCGTACTGGTTTACGTAGAAGCTGTTAGGAACTTCGGTAGCCAGCCGTTTAGACACTGAGTAGTAGGAGCGGGGATCTTCAGGCTCTACGTTGGTAGGGCATACGATCACTTCGGCGCCGACGGCTTTGAGGATGTCTACTTTTTCTTTGGACTGTTTATCCGTGGTGGTAAAGATACATTTGTAACCTTTGATCACAGCGGCCAGGGCCAGGCCCATACCGGTGTTGCCGGAAGTGCCTTCGATGATGGTGCCGCCGGGTTTCAGCAGGCCTTGTTTTTCGGCTACTTCAACCATTTTAACGGCCATGCGGTCCTTGATAGAGTTACCAGGGTTAAAGAATTCTACTTTGGCAAAGACGGGGCAGGGTAAGCCTGCGGTAACGCGGTGGAGTTTTACCAATGGGGTGTTTCCTATGGTTTCAAGGATGCTGTTGCAAAACTTCATAACTTAATGATATTGATCGGAGCGAAAATAAGATAATTGGATGATTTTAATCATTGTATGGGATTTGGGGAGAGCAGCTACGAATTAATTACTATATAATTAATATACAATATCTTTGCACAATTATGACAAACCGCATCTTCATCACCGGCATCGGTACAGGCGTAGGCAAAACCATCACCTCTGCCGTTATCACCGAATCTCTGCAGGCAGATTACTGGAAACCTGTTCAAACCGGGTTGACCGAAGGTACGGACACGAATACTATTAAAAGCTTATTATCGAATCCAGTTACAAAATGCCACAAAGAGGCTTACTGCCTCAAAGAACCGGCTTCCCCACACCTGGCAGCCCGGATGGAAGGCGTTAACATCAATGTAAAAAGAATAACAGAAATAGCTGATACCTACCAGCCGGCCAACCGTCCTTTCATTATAGAAGGTGCTGGCGGCCTCATGGTACCTATTACAGAAACCGTATTTACTATAGACCTGATCCACCAGCTCAAGGCAAGTGTCATTATCGTGGCCGGCAATTATCTCGGCTCCATCAACCATTCCCTGCTCACTGCGAAAGTACTCCAGCAATCAGGTATCCCTGTACTGGGCTGGGTTTTTAGCGGCGATACTCACTCCAATGAAGATGAAGTGGTGGCATGGTCAGGATTCCCGAAGCTCGGCCGGATCCCTCAGACCAGCCATATTGACAAGGCTTTTGTAAAGGAACAGGCAGAAAAACTATCTTTACAGTTAAAATAACTCAGCGGACCATTTGTTAACAAAAAAGGATATACGCCGGGAGTTTCTTGAAAAAAGACTAAACACTCCCACAGACCAGATTACCACGCTCAACGCGCAGCTGCTCGCTCAATGCCGGCTGCTGGATTTCAGCCATTACAGGCTGGCACACATTTTTCTACCTATCAGGGAAAAAAAAGAAGTGGATACACATGCCCTTGCAGACCAGACCCGGGCCACATACCCGGCATTACAATGGGTAATTTCCCGCTCCAATATGGCTGATGGCAGTATGATACATTACCTTTGGGACCAAAACACCGTTTTGGAAAGGAATGCATACGGTATTCCGGAGCCGACAGGTGGCCTCATTGTCGCTCCAATGGACCTGGATGTGGTATTCGTACCCTTGCTGGCCTTTGACACAGCAGGTCACCGCGTAGGCTATGGCAAAGGGATGTATGACCGCTTCCTGGAGCAATGTCGTCCGGATGTGACCACCATCGGACTGTCTCTCTTCGATCCGGTTGCCGGTATTGCCGACATCGGTCCCTGGGATATGCCACTGAACATTGTGGTGACACCCGATACCATCTATCATTTCACAAAAAGCTGATGCATGCTTAATTATCTCAAGATCTTATTATATCCTTTTTCACTGCTGTACGGTCTGATTATGTGGACGCGGAACCGGTTCTACGACAATAAAGTGCTCACTGCCGTGGAATTTGACCTGCCCATAATTGCTGTAGGCAACCTCTCCG
>Ga0182005_1000465_pt1 | contig 20997 bp, 20 predicted proteins | sample Sormic07211103_1_FD_123021 | JGI IMG/M metagenome (GOLD analysis project Ga0182005, IMG submission 123021) | Rhizosphere microbial communities from Sorghum bicolor, Mead, Nebraska, USA - 072115-103_1 MetaG | ecosystem: Host-associated > Plants > Roots > Rhizosphere | place: USA: Nebraska...
AGATCGCAGCCGCCAAGAAGCTCGCCGGCGGCTTCGGCATGCTGGCGATGAACGTGATGCGCGCCGTCAGCGAGTACAGCGCCTACGTCACGCGTTCGCTCGAAGCCGGCATCGATGCCGTCGTCGCGATCGCTCAGCAGGGCGGGATTCACGCCGTTGGCGAGAAGCTCGGTCCGCCCGAGATCGCCGATGTCGAACCCGTCGAGCCGGGCGGACAGCAGCGCATCGAGCGTGAACCCGTCGGACTTGTACACGTGCACGCCGCCGGAGACGCCACGCAGGAATACGCGTTCTCCCTCGTAGCCGACCAGGGGGAACGGGCGTACCCGCGTCCCTTCGCCGGCATACGGGCTATCGATGGCCGCAGCGCCGGCACCGATGGACCATGCGCCGGAGGCGGGCGGGGGCTGCTGGCCGAGCGCGGTGGCGGGAAGCGCGAGAAGGGCGAGCTTTACGAGGTTGCGTGTTGTCATGTTCATTCCGTGGCTGCCGTGGTGATGGGTGGGTGGGGCTCGTTCGATGCGCGCTAGCGCGCGGAGGAAGCGGCGGTATGCGCTGCAGAAGGGGGAGGGTCTTGGTGCGCGCCTCCGGAAGGCGCAGGCGCGGCGTCTGCCGGCGGCGTGCTGCGTCGGGCTTGCGCGCGGCCCAGCCAGATGCCCAGCGCGGCCCATGCCAGCGCCAGGGGGACGACCGCGCCCACCAGTCCGCCCATGGCCAGGCCCAACCGCCCGAGCACGCCTTCGGCCTGCGCGCCGACGACATCGCCGACGCGGTACATGAAGGTGTCGACGAAGGCCTTGGCCTTGTATTTCTCCTCGCGGCTGACCACGGTGAACAGCGCTTCGCGCGCCGGTCTGGTGATGCCACGCTGCACGGCGCGGTTGGCGGCCTCGAGCAGGATCAGCGCCGCGAACGAGCCGTAGATCGCCAGCCCGATGAAGCCGAGCGCGGTCGCGACCGGCAGGATCGCCAGCGTCACACCCAGGCCGAAGCGCTGGATGATCTTCCCGGTGAGGGTGAACTGCAGCACCAGCACCGCGACCTGCGTCCACATGTCGATGTTGCCCATGATCGCCGCGCGCGCGTCCAGGCCGTCCGCCGCAGCTGCGACCATCTGCAGGCGGGTGAAGTAGATGCAGGTCGCCAGTACGGTCATCAGCACGATGTAGCCGGCGATGCCGGTCAGGTAGCGCGACCGGAGCACGGCGCGCACGCCCGCCCAGGCGCTGCCGCCGATAGGTCCGGCCTCGGTTGCCGATCCGACATCGGCGCCAGGTGCTTCGGTGCCCGTCCTGTCGGGCGCCACGCGCACCAGCAACCAGGCCGCGGCCAGGGCCAACAGCAGGAATCCGCACGCGACCAGCAGCAGGCTCGGCGTGCCCAGCGGCTCGGCCAGTCGCGAGGTCAGCCAGGGCCCGAAGATCGCGCCGAGAGTGCCGCCCACCGAGATCAGGGCGAACAATCGCTTGCCCTGGTCGAGGCTGAAACGGTCGGCCAGCAGCGCCCAAAACACCATGGTGACGAACAGGTTGAACACGCTGAACCAGACGTAGAACACCTGCCCGCTGCGCTGCCCGATCGCGCCGGGCGCGAACGACAGCAGCGCCCAGAAGCCCACCAGGCTCAGCACGAAGAACCCGTACGTGGCGGCGATGAACTGCAGTCGCCTCAGGCGGGCGACCAGCCAGCCGAACAACGGGTTCACCGCCAGCGTCACCACCGCGGTGCCGATGAACAGCCAGCGGATGCCTTCGATACCGCGCTCCATGCCCAGCGCGTCGCGGGCCGGGCGCAGCAGCATCAGCGCCGTCAGTACGCAGAAGAAGAATAGGGATGCGACGAGTACCGGTCCGGCCTCCTCGCGGCGGAGATTGAACAGGGCCTGCAACGGGCTCGGGCGACGCGGCGCCGGTGTCGTGGTTCGATTCATGCGTGGGAATCCTGGTTCGGTGCGCGCCGCACGGGCGTGCGTTGGCAATTCATCCGGCCAGGCGCGACGGAGAGCGCGCACGGCTGAGCTGTTCGCGGAAGGTCCAAAGGCGGATGGCGCGCTGGGCATCGGGTGCGAAGCCGAGTGGGCCACGCAGCGCTCCCGTCCGGCTCGGGCTGGCCTCGCGCGATCGGGCCACCCGCAGCGCACGCGGAAGGCGGCAGCGCGCCAGGCGCGGCGAGACAGGTGCGCCATCGTGAAAGCGGGCGTGCGATGGGAGTGCGGTTTGCGGTGTCGATGCCGACCGCGGAGAGCGCGCGTCGAGAGGGAATGCCGGTCGCTGTCCAGTGGGCCATGGTCTGTGCCTTGCGGGGGAGGTGAAAGGGATCGGATGCAATGCATCCATGCATCGGCGGGAGCGAGCGCCGCCAACTTCTGCGGGCGCGATTAATTTGCGTTTAAGGCGCCATGCAGGCGCTGTCGCAGCGCGCGGGGGACCTGCCACGGCGGGCGAGGGACCCGGCGGGTTTTGACGGCGGCGTTTAATCCGGTATTAATGCCGGCAGCGGACCATCGCCGATCGCTTTCTCTTCTGCCCGCCGCTATGGATGCACTCCTTCTCGTCGAAGACGACCACATGCTCGGCCGTGCGCTGACTGCCGCGCTTGGCCAGGAAGGCTGGCGCGTGGTCCATTGCGAGGACGCGACATCCGCGCGTGCCGCCTTGGTCGACCATGCCTTCGTCGCGGTGCTGCTCGACCTCGGGCTGCCCGGCGGCTCCGGGTTGGAAGTGCTGGCGACGATGCGCAGCCGCTATGACCCGACGCCGGTGCTGATCATCACCGCGCGCGATCAACTCAGCGACCGGGTCCGCGGGCTGGACGCCGGCGCCGACGACTACATCGTCAAGCCGTTCCAGCGCGACGAGATGCTGGCTCGGCTGCGCGCGGTGCTGCGCCGCAGCCGCGGCGCGGTGACGCCAGTGCTGCGCTGGCGCGATGTCGAGGTCGATCCGGCCGCGCGGACGGTGACCCGGGGCGGCAAGCGGGTGAGCCTGAGCGCGAGCGAATACAGCATCCTGGTGGCGCTGCTGCAGTCGCGCGGCCGCGTACTCAGCCGCGATCAGCTGCGAGATCGGCTCTACGGCGGCGACGCAGAGATCGGCAGCAACACGGTCGCGGTGTACGTGCACCAGTTGCGGCGCAAGCTCGGCGACGAGGTGGTGTTGACCGAGCTCGGTTTCGGCTACCGTGCCGGGGGCGAAGACTGATGCGCGCACTGCGTACGCGACTGCTCGTGGCGCTGGCGGCGGTGCTGCTCGCCACCTGGGGTGGCTGGTTTCTGATGCAGTACCTGGAGATGACGGCGCGGCAGGGCGGCGAGGTCGATGGCATGTTGCGCAATGTTGCCGAACAGATCCTGTATTCGTTGCCCGCGGACATCGCGACCGCGGGCCAGCAGCGGCAGTTCGCGCTGGGCGGCGAAACGACGCGGGCCAGCGGCAAGTTCGCCGCGCTGGGGTTCCAGGTCTGGGAGCGGGGTACCGGGCGGCGGCTGATGTCGTCGCGGCCGGCGCCGGCGCATGCGATGGTGCCGGACTTCGCCGACGGGTTCTCGGAGGCGACCATCGCCGGCGCGCCCTGGCGCGTGTTCGCGCTCAGCGACGCCGACGCGCGGGTGCAGGTGCAGGTCGGCCTGCCGCAGGCGGCGCTGCGGGCGGAGCTGCGGCGGTGGTTCGGCACCAGCCTCGGCAGCGCGCTGCTGCTGCTGTTGTGCATCGGCAACGCGATCTGGCTGGTGATCCACTGGTCGCTGCGGCCGGTGGTGCAGATCAGCCAGTCGCTCGCCACGCGCGCGCCGCTGGACCTGACGCCGCTGCCGGAACACGGACTGCCGGACGAGTTCATGCCGCTGGTGCGCTCGTTCAACCAGCTGATGGCGCGGCTGGCGCAGGCGCTGCAGCACGAGCGCCAGTTCCTCGACGAGGCCGCGCACGAACTGCGCACGCCACTGGCGGCGTTGCTGACCCAGGCGCAGGTGCTGCAGCACGCCGGCGACCGCGACGAAGCGCGCGAGGCGCTCGACCATCTGGTCGCCGGGATCGAGCGCACCTCGCGGCTGGCGCAGCAACTGCTCGATGCCGCGCGGGTGGAGGGCGGTGGCGGCAGCGTGCGCGCGGCGGACGTCGATCTGGCGCTGGTCGCAGGAATGGTCGCCGACGAGTTCCAACTGTTCGCGCTGCGTGCTGGCCAGTCGATCGAGGTCGAAGGCGGGCACGCGCCGGTGCATGGCGACATCGACGACCTGGGAATCCTGGTCCGCAACCTGCTCGACAACGCCTTGCGACACGGAGGGCCGGGCACGCGCGTGCGACTGGAAACCCGAGTCGAGGACGAGGAGCGCGCGCCGGTGGCGATCCTGACCGTTGCCGACGATGGCCCGGGTATCGCCGAGGGCGAGCACGAGCGGGTCTTCGAGCGGTTCTACCGCGCCGGCACCGGCCATCGCGCACAGGGCATCGGCATGGGCCTGTCGCTGGTCGAGCGCGTTGTCGCCTCGCATGGCGGGCGGCTGCGCTGTGGTGCGGGGCTCGACGGCCGTGGCTTTGGCGTCGAGATCCGGTTGCCTGCTCTCGCTGCAAGAGGTTCCCACGCCGACCGTGGCCGGTAGCGCGTACGAGGGCAGCACCCGAGAACGCGGGCCCGGCCAGCGACATCGCAACCGTCGCAGGATCGCGCCAAGTGGCTTGCCGAAGGCTTCCCGGTGGCCACGCTCTGGTAAGCTGAGCGCATAATCGGTGCGCTGGGTGCTTGAATTTTGCGCCAGGTGCAATTACGCAATAGGCGCCATTCACGATGTCGGAACTCCTTTCCCGCGCGGGCATTGTGCCCACAGAAGGCTTGCGGGAACGCAAGCGCCGCCAAACGCAGCAGCGCATCGCCGAGATCGGCCAGCGCCTGTTCCTCAGCAAGGGCTACGACAGCACGACACTGGACGCGATCGCAGCGGAGGCCGGCATCTCGCGCCGCACCTTCTTCTCGTACTTCAAGTCCAAGGACGACATCATATTCTTCTGGCTGGACGCTGACAGCGTCAGCCTGATCGCCAGCCTGCTTAAGACGTCGCCCGACGTGCCTCCGCTCGACGCGGTCCGCGACGTGATGGTCAAGCACATCGCGCGATACACGACCGAGCAGATGATCGCGGTCGACAAGCTCATGCTGTCGAGCGAATCGCTGCTTGCGCGCAAGCAGGCACATTACGCAGAACAGGAACAGGCGCTGTTCAACGCACTGTGCGAGGTCTGGCGACAGCCCGAACGCCGCGCGGCGCTTCGGATGGTGGCCATGGTGTCCATCGGCGCGATGAAGATCGCGCTTCAGGCCTGGCGGGAACAGAGCGGCCAGCGACGGTCGGCCGCCAAGTTCTTGCGCGACGCCTTTGATACCCTGAAGTCCGTACTTTGACGGCGCACTGGGATCGGATCCGCAGGCGCTGGCCCCGTGATCGGTGCGTACCTCAAACCGGTTAGCCGTGAGGTGGGCGCCCCCGATTGGGCTCGCTGCGGCGGCGATCGTCATGTCCGCTTCTGGCCGAAAGCCGACGTCGCTCAGTCGGCCCATTGAACGCGACGTCATTCCCCAGGGGAGAAGCTAGCGTCGATACATGCGGCGCCAGGCGCCGGGGCCTATGCCGACGTTTCGCTGGAAGACCCGGGTGAAATGGCTTTGATCGGCGAAGCCGCAGTGGAACGCGATGTCAGCAAGCACCGAGTTGCGAGCGACGAGCAGGCTCTTTGCCTTCTCTATTCGCGCCCGCCGCAGCCAAGCATGAGCGGACATGCCCGTGGACACGCGAAAGGCCCGCGTGAATTGTCGGACTGACAGCTCACAGATCGTTGCCAGGTCGCTCAACGCGATGTTGCCGCTGAGATTTGCGGCAAGATATTCCTTCGCCGCCCGTTCCTGCCAGGGGGCCAGGCGCCCAAACGCCGATCGTGGCAGCGACCGGGCTCCGCCATAGGCGTGCACGACATGTGTGGCAAGCGCCATTGCCACGTGGTCGACGAACAGGCCATTGCGCTCTTCGACCCGTGCTGCCAGCGTGGGCTGAACAGCCCTCAAGAGGTTGCCCGAAACCTGATCCGTGAGCGCTCTTGCGGGCTGGTGCCTGAGCTCATCGATTCGGCCGCACCCCATGTCGTCGGTTAGGGAGTCGAGCGATTTTCGAGGCAGGTAGAAATCGATCGCATGAAACGATTCGGCAGCCTGCGCCGACCTTGGTGCGCGCAGATCGTAGACCAGATTGGCGCGAAGGTCGTAGATCGCGACACTGCCGGTCACGAAGCCACGGTGGCGGTGCGCCCGCTCATCCACAAACAAGTCGAAATCCGGGCAGTCCTTGAGCTGGACCGCGATCATGAACGCGTCGTCGCAAACGGATTCACTGATCCCTACGTCCGCCCGGCTGCCGACCAGCTCTACAAATCCCATGCCCGACTTGCAGGTGGCACCTGCAGGAAGCACGGCGGCATCGCGCAAATGGAGAGAGTCGGGAACGACCCGGAGGTCGGAAGGCTCTCTCTCTAGGTGTGCAGTATCGAGGCTCATGAGGTTCCTCGGAGGGCCAGCAGAGCACGGCGGCGGCGCGAGTATGCGCCGCCGCCGTGATCGCGTCATCCCGAACTACTTGGAAACCTCCTCGGCCGCACGGCGAATCAGCGCGGCGACTTCCCTGGGCTTCGAGACGTACACCGAGTGGCTTCCGGGGACCTCCGCAACCGTCGCGCCCACGCGCTCTGCCATCGAGCGCTGGGCAGGGACCGGGATCATGTGATCTTCTGTGGCCACGAGGTAGTAGCTGGGCTTGCTTTTCCATGCGGGCGTGCCGATCGCGCCTGTCAGGGCGTTCACGCCCCAGGGCAGCTGGGAGTCGGCCATGAACTGTGCCAGCGCGGGGTCCAGATCAGCGGCGAACGCGCCAGCGAACTTCGACCGGTCCAGCAGGAGTAATCCCTCGTTTGGGGGCAGGATCGGCGGTACTGGAGCGCCAGGGGGAGGATTGGCGATCAGCGAGGACACCGACTCGCCCGCATCGGGCGCGAACGCAGCGACATAGACCAGGCCCGCGACCTTGGGGTCGTTGCCGGCCTCGGTAATGACAACGCCACCGTAAGAGTGGCCAACCAAGACCACGCGTCCGTCGATTGCCGAGATGGCCCGGCGGGTAGCCGCCACATCGTCCGCCAGGGACGTTGTCGGGTTCTGGACCACGCCGTCCATCTGGCGCTGCGCCGGCAGCGGGATCATCCAGCGACAGAATCCGATGGGGCGCCAGGAGCGCATGGACCTCCCAGGACAACTGGGCAGTGGGCAGCAGCGCCAGCCAATGGTGCTATCAAGGGCAGGGAGGTTCGCATCCGACGGGCGGCGGCGCTGGGCACGAACGGTTCGCTGTTTTCCGTCGCGCTCCAATCAGTTGGAGTTGGTATGGCTTGAGACACCCACGGCGCAACCATATTTAACATAATATACATTATGCGAAATTGGCCGTGTCCCCGAACGGGGGCGCGGCCGGCCATCGCCCTTGCAGATCCAGCACCACGCTGACCGGTTCCGCACCGCCAGGTTCACCCTCGGCCTGACCATCCGCGACTGCGCCGCTCTGCTGCGCGTCAGCGTGCGCACCGTCGCCAACTGGGAAGCTGCTCGATCCCGGATCCCCTACAGCGCGTACAAGCTCATGCGCGTGCTCAGAGGCGGCAAGCTGCTTGGACCCGACTGGACCGGCTTCCAGGTGCGTGCCGACGTCCTGGCGACGCCCGAAGGCCGAGAGCTGCGTTCCAGCGACCTGGTCTGGTGGTCACTCCTGGTGCTGCAGGCGCAGGAGTTCCGCAACATCATGGCCCAGCGGCGCGGCGTGTTGCCCACCCACGTGGCCACTGCTATGGTCGAACACTGCCGCGCGCCGTCATGGGCATCCAGGTCGACCAGCTCGACGCATTGTCGGCAGAGTGTCGACACGTCCGGGGACTTTTCACCGCTCAGCCCGGTGGATACGGCGCCCATCGCACTCGCCGCTCGGCGTGCGATCGCAGCAGCAGCCGGTCGGCCGGCAGTTGGCCCGAGCAGTAACACGGGCCAAAAGTCTCAGGACCAGGCTCTGCGGAGGACCGCATGAGCGACCAGCTCCCGGTCCCGTCCCGCAAGACCGCGCCCAACGTGCGTCTGGTCGATCCGCTCAAGACGCAAGCTGCGGCCATGGCCAAGGATCTTGGGATCTCGCTCAACGCCTTGGTCGCCTTCGCAGTTCGCCAGTACCTCGATGGCCAGGCAGCGGCACCCTCTCAGCCCCATGACGACGGCGCCCTGACTCAGCTCCTATTCGCTGCCCTCGATCGGGAGCTCGCCTCGCCCTCGCCTCCACGGCGTGCGCCGCGACAGCCTGCAGCGTCAGCGGTTGGCGGGCGCGGCGCACGTTTGCGTACCAAGACCGCTAAGCGCACCGGCCTCAGCTATCGCCAAGGCTCGCGGCTTGAAATCTTCCTGACCTGCCCTGCTCGCTTTGTGCCTACCGGGATCCTCGGCGCCTCTTTTCATCATGAGTACCTGATGGCAGAGAGGTACTCCGAACGCCTGTGGAACTCCAAAGGCGGAGGTCTTGCTGTCCAACGCGACACCATCCGTTACGGCACGAAGCTTTGATTTCGTTACGCGTCACTAAAAGGGGGTTCTATGAAACGACAGTCCGATGCTGACTACCTGCGGTTCTCGCTCGAACGTTCCTATCAAATGCGTGACATCGTCCTCGAGCTTCGTGCAGAAAAAGCAACGTCAATCCAAGACAAGATCGCTTATGCGGACGTGCTCCAATCGATTGAGAGGTTCATCGCCTACTACCGACGCGAACTCTCGTTGCTTGCGCGTCAAGGCGGTCTAGGTCATCGCATCCAGGTCAGCCGTGTTGCCTGACGTCTCGCTTGTCCTCCTCTACGCCATCTTTCTCACTTCCATTTTCGTTACGCGTCACGGAATTATCTAATCTGGGGTGCGGGGGCACCCCGCGCAAACAGCTTGAGATCTATCAGCCCGCTGCCCTGATCGGCGCGGGCTTTTTCTTGCCGAGGTACTGGCAAAAAGCTCGCGCCCTGCAGGCCGCATTTAATTCCGTGACGCGTAACGAAACTATCTATTTAGTTACGCGTAACTAAATATATCCAATCGATGTCAACTGGAAAATTCTGAATGCATATAGCGAAATAGACCAGGAAGTTTTTGCATGTGTCGACACCTTCATTTACTCTCAGCTCATAGCGGGATTAACTCATGCGACGTATAACGAACCGATATACATTATGCGAAATTTCGTACCAGGCGGTGCGGGTCCGGGCGCGCTGGATCTGGCTGTGGATCAAGTCTTGCTTGCCCAGGCGCTCCCCTCGCGAAACGGAACTCGCAGCATGAGCGGCGATAACGAAACCCGGCGGCCATTCCATGTAAGAAGCTGTCATGTGAAGAGCGATGATAACGACGCCGCAGATTCCCAGCTGATACAAGGGAATTCTGGGGGCGGCCCACTTAATGATCAGCAGGCTGCCGATTAGGCTGGCTGTGAGTACCAGTGCCCAATCTGGCGTGCCATGTGAAATAGATCGTCCAGCAACAAAGGCAATGAACATGGCAAGCAGTGCTGTGCCAATGGCGATCCGTTTTGGAAAAAATGGCGCAGCATCCATGGCCTTCTCCTTTGTTCAGCTAGAAGGGCGGCATCGAACTGGTCATCTCATCATGGTTGCCTCCGCGACATGAGGGCGGCATTGCGGACAAGGTTGGTGTGCAGCCCGGCATACCTGCGTGAGGTTCAGTCGCCTGTTCCGGGCGCCTCGGGCGGAATTGCGGCAACGTAGTGCAATTGAGGACTTTGAAGCACCCCGGTAATTCTGAGACTCCATTTTCTTGAGAAGATGGAGCGATGAGCAGGGCGAGCAAGCCCCCTCCCCTCGCCAGAAATTCGGGAGCGTTCGGTGAAAATGGCCCTGGAGCTCCTTAATAGAGGAGTTGTCTTATGTATCAATTCAATGCCTTGAATCGAACTCATCTATAAGAAGGAAGTTAGTGGTAGGGATTGCTTGCCGGCCACAGCAGTAAATATTCAAAGTGTTTTGATCTACCACAACGGATCCCGCGCCATACCGAAATCCCATTATAAAATCAACTGTAGATTTTACAGTTATGCTGCGCGTTCTAATGAATTTAACTTCCTTATCCAGCAAATCAATCCTGTACAAGTCAAAGTAATCAGACTGCCAGTCCTTTTCATTGCCAGCAAAGACCAAAGCGAAAAGCTCACCATCTTGCTGTGTCACAAGGTTGATACTGTCCGCACCAGTAGATTCTCCCTTGCGAAACGAGCCGTTGAAATCTCTGATAAACTCAAGTTCCGGATCATCCAGATACAAGCCGTTGGAGCGATACACAGTCATTCCCTCGTTTGACCTGACTATAATCACGTACTCTCGGCCGTTCCGTGTTTTCACATCCGATATGCCAATGCAGTTCGCGCCCGTCTTGCCCTCCGTTTTTATCTTGGCAGGCATGAGGATGGGGGAGCTAGTATCCGTCAGCGTTCCTAGCCAGTAAAAAAGCACATAGGATTCGTCACCCTTCTCGATTTCGATCGCGAGATAATCACCGATAATCTGGCAGCCTCCGGGGTGATGATAGTCGCCATGAGGTGCTTCTAGTTTGTGAACTTGCTTCTTGGTTGTCCTGTTGAAAATATAAATCAATGAGTTTCCCCTTATTACATCATGGGTCATGATATAGTAATTTTTATACTGCGCCATCCCTTGAATATGGGTGAGGGTCTCGCTAATTGGCGGCCTGTAGCCTGTGTATGTAAAGCGATTATAATTGTCTGGGACATTTATGTAAGCCTTCAGCACCTCTGCCAGATGGATGCTGCTCCATCGCCCAGAATCGTCCTCTAACGCAAGGGAGCGTCCTCGGTGCCATTTTTCATCTTCCCCCTGATAAAGCACGACGCTAGGCTTGCCATGTCGGTCAATACCTATTACTTGCAGCTTTCCGTCGCTCCGCTCAGTCCAGATGTTTTGTAGTTCAAGACCACTTGTAAGTCTGCTTGGACTGTTGGAGGGCGACCAATGATCTTCATCATCCGATGAGCTGACAAAGTATACGTCTCCATCCCTGAGCCCTATAAGTTGGAGGCGCCCTTTTTCACCTTTTCCAATTACATAGTTATCAAGTCCCTCAGATAATGTTAGAGATCCATTGGCAGGAAAGCTCCAATGCTTGCCGCGTGCTTTTACACCTATGATCGTAGGGATATTGTTCGACAAAATACCTATCAAGAATAAAGTTGAGTGGCCATCCGCCATAAGTACGTCTTTGAACTCGCCGTAGACCTCAACCACGCCAGCGTCAGGTGCCCATGTACCTGCTGAACTCTGCCAAGCAGCAATTTTAACTCGCCCATCTTCTAGGACCCCTGCGACTCGCACTAACCCTTCCGCATCTCGAGCCGCAGTGAAACTGGTATAACGCTGAGCGCCATCCAAACTATGATCTTTATATTTCCACTTTCCGTCTAAGTCTTGCCAGGCGGCAAGGCATATCGTCCTGTCCTTTTGCCTAATGGCGAGCATTTGTAGCCGATTAGCGTTTCCCGGGACCAAGAGCGGAGGATCGTATCGATCGACTGTGACCACTATGGAATCAAAATTTTGCTGCCATAAATCATTACTCTCTTGGCGTGCAGCAACCCAGAGGCGCAAGTCATGGGCATAACGCACTACTACCTCAACCGTACCATGGCCGCCTTTCGCCGCCGTGATGCTGTCGATCGGATGATCTTGTTTTCCAGGGACTGGATAGCTGGGAATCATCCATTCGCCTCGTGCGTTTGATTGCCAAGCGACGTTTTGTAACTGAGGAGGGTCCGTTTGTTCGGTTCCAATACCAATACCAAGAACGTTCAAATTGCCCTTCGGGCTGGTCACCAGCGCAAGAGTGCTGAATCTTTGCTGCACACGAAGCATGGATCTACCTCCATGTCTGAGGACATTCCCAGTTAAGCGATTTGGGTGTGAAATTACGACGTTGGTTATGAAAGCTCTCTGGTCACGTCCAACCACATGGACCATAACGCGACCTACATCCGCCGGGCGCACTACATGACCAACATCGCCGTCCAGGTCTCTGGCTTCAATCAGGGCATCTGGGTGGAGGCGGAGAACATGGCCGAATGCTACCGCGACATCAAGCCACTAAAGGTCTACGGTGGCGTTGTCTTCGGAGATACGTCTAATGACTATTTCCTCTCCAGCCACGGCACCCGGACACCTGAGCTGATCGCACGGCAGCACTACACAGCTTCGCCCCAACCCCCAGTCCAACCGAGGCTTCCCAGACTTGGGCTGGCACATCCCGGCGGTCGCCGATTCGGTAGCGACGAGTCCAAGCGTTCCGGCATTGCTACTTATCCGGACTGCAAGCTCGCGGCTTCGTTGTTGATCAAGAGCAGTGGCTGGCCCGCTGCGGAGCCGATCGGCAGACGGGACTCGGCGCCTGGGGTCATGACGATGACCGTAATAACCTCGTCCCGCAGATAGTTGATTTGAACGAATTTCAGCCCCGATTTTTCGAAGGTGTCGACCTTGAACAGCGGGGATAGGCTAACGCTCTTCTTGCCCGGGGGGATGCGCTCTCCCATGCCGTCGATGACGTCGCCTGGGTTCGTCACTTGGTCCGCTGCCTCGGCGACTGGAGAGAGGCCAGTCGCCAGCACGACCACTCCGAGCAATGCTCTGGAGATGGTTTTCATCGTTCGGTCCTTGACGAGGAACGCGTTGCAGAAACCCTACTGCTGGCCAGATAGGCCTGCAAGCGACAACTCGATGAGTGTTCAAAACGTCTACGAGGATAGACATGCATCTTGCCGCTGCCAATTCCATACCTGCCCACCTGCCTCGTCAAGGAGCCGCGGGGCAAAAAGCAAAGGCCTCGCATGCGAGGCCTTTGGTCTTCCTTACGCCTTCTTCTCCACTCCATCCTTTCCCTTCGCACTCAACTTCACTCCCACATTCAACTCCACCTCCGCACGCAACCCACCCCCGACACGATTGCTCAATCGCAAACGCCCGCCCAGCGACCGGCTCAGCTGCTCGGCGATTGCCAGGCCCAGGCCGGTGCCGCCGCTCGCGCGCCCACGCGAAGGTTCCAGGCGATGAAACGGCTGCAGCACCGCAGCCATCGATGCTTCGGGGATGCCGGGTCCCAGGTCCAGCACGGCAATGCTCGCCCTTCCCTCCGCGTCCACCGTCAGGCCGACCTGGGCGCTGCCGGCATAGGCCAGTGCGTTGTCGATCAGGTTCTGCACGATGCGGCGCAGTACCTGCGGATGGGTCTGCAGCGTGGCGCGGTCGCCCGGCAGGCGTTCGACCGGCTTGCCGATGTCTTCGTAGTCGCCCACCACGCTGTCGAGGAATGCCGGTAGATCGAGCTGTACCGGTGCGCCCATGGCGAGGTTGGCGCTGCGTGCGTAGTCGATCCCTTCGCGCACCAGTTGCCCAAGCTGGGTGACGTCGTCCAGCAGACGTGCATGCGCGGGGGTTTCGTCGAGCGACTCGATGCGCAGACGCAGGCGCGTGATCGGCGTCTGCAGGTCGTGGGAGATCGCCGCCAGGATCTGCATGCGCTCGCCGACGTGCGCGGCGACGCGCGATTGCAATGCGTTGAGGGCGCGCGCCGCGGTTGCGACTTCGCGCGGCCCCTGTTCGGCGATCGCGGCGCCCTGCCCGGCCACGTCCAGCCGGTCGGCGGCCTCGGCCAGCCGGACCAATGGCCGCGTGGCCAGGCATACCGCCAGCCAGACGCAGGCCAGCAGTACCACGACCTGCGCAGCGAGGACCCAAGGCAACCATTGCGCGATCGGCAGCAGCGAGGGCGTCACTTCGATGGTCAGGGGCCGGCCATCGGACAAGGTCAGCTCGACTTCGTAGCGCTCGGGCGCGGCGGACACCGCGCGCGGCCGCAATGCGTAACGGTGCGCCAGCGCGCCGTCGACGAGCGCCACGACCCGCCGCGCGCGGTCGCTGGCGAGCGCGGCGCCGGGCCGCGCCGGGCGCAACAGGTAGCGGTAGGTCCGCCGCTCCAGCCGCGGCAGCCACTGGATACGCTCGTCGGGCGTGAGGCGTTCCAGCAGCGCGACGCTGAGCGGGACGTCGTCCTCCATATTGCTCAACATCATCGAGCGGGTGGCCATGGCGCGCTCGTAGAACAGCAACGCGAACGACAGGCCATGCGCCAGCAGCATGCCTGCGGCGAGGATCAGCAGCAGGCGCGCGCCCAGCGTGCGCGGCCATCGCCAGCGCGCCGTCGGCTTCATGCGTCCTCGCCGAGCAGCACGACCGGTTGGCTGAACACGTAGCCTTCGCTGCGCACGGTCTTGATGAAGGTCTGTTCGCGCGCGTCGTCGCCCAGGCGTTGGCGCAGGCGGCTGACCAGCAGGTCGATGGAGCGGTCGAACAGTTCCGCGTCGCGGCCGCGGGTCAGGTTCAGCAACTGGTCGCGGCTGAGCACCCGCTGTGGGTGATCGATGAACACGCGCAGCAGCCGGAACTCGCCGCCGCTGAGCGGATACGCGGTGCCGGCTTCGTCCAGCAGGTGCCGCGCGGTGGTGTCCAGCCGCCATTGCCCGAAGCGGATCAGGCGCGCGGCCTCGCTGACCTGCAGGTTGGGCGGCAGCATGCGCGCGCGGCGCAGCACCGCGGTGATGCGCGCCAGCAGTTCCCGCGACGAAAACGGCTTGACCACATAGTCGTCGGCGCCCATTTCCAGGCCGACGATGCGGTCGGTCTCGTCGTCGCGTGCGGTCAGCATCACCACCGGCACGGCGCGATGCTTGCCGGCGCGCAGGTTCCGGCACAACGACAGACCGTCCTCGCCCGGCATCATCACGTCCAGCACGATCAGGTCGACATCGCTGGTCTCCAGCGTGGCGCGCATGTCGCGTCCGTCTGCGGCCTGGGTCACGCGCAGGCCATTGCGGCGCAGGTAGTCGCCGAGCAACTGGCGGATGTCGCCGTCGTCGTCGACGACCAGGATGTGGTCGGTATGGGTCGTCATCCGCGGCTCCGTGTCGTTCGCTCTTGCGGCCCGCACGGGCCCTGCTGGCCATGGTATCGCCGCTTGGCCGGCCCGACGGCACCGCGCCCAGGCGCCGGACGCGGACTTTTGTATGCCTGTGTATCAACGGCCGCGATTGCGCGAAAACCCGACAAATCCCCGGGGCCGGCGACACCTGCCGGATACCGCGCGGGCATCCAATGGCCTCCGACGCCAGCGGCTCTTCCGCCGGCAAGCCCACAGGACACCCGCATGAGCGCCATCGCACAGCCCTCCTCCACCACCGCGCTGGTCTTCGGCGGTTCGCGCGGCATCGGCGCGGCCATCGCCCTGCGCCTAGGGCGCGAAGGACATGCGGTCGCACTGACCTATGTCTCCCAGCCGGACAAGGCCGCCGAGGTGGTGGCCGCGATCCACGCCGAAGGCGGCCAGGCGCTCGCCATCCAGGCCGACAGCGCCGACGCGGCCGCGATCGCGGCCGCGGTGGCGCAGGCCGTGGCGCGGTTCGGCCCGCTGCAGGTCGCGGTGGTCAACGCCGGTATCTACGACGGCAGCCCGCTGGCCGAGTTCCGCACCGATGTCTTGGACCGGATGCTCGCGGTGAACGTGCGCGGGGTGTTCCTGGCCGTGCAGGCGGCCACGGCCGCCATGCGCGACGGCGGCCGCCTGATCACCATCGGCAGCAATACCGCGGTGCGCAGCGGTTCGGTCGGCAGCAGCGTCTACGCGATGACCAAGTCCGCGGTGGCCACCCTGGTGCGCGAGCTCGCGCTGGAGCTGGCGCCACGACGCATCACCATCAACAACATCCAGCCCGGTCCGATCGCGACCGACATCACCGCCGGCCTGCTCGACCAACTGGTGCAGCGCAATCCGCTGGGCCGCATCGGCCAGCCTGGGGAAGTCGCCGGGTTGGCGGCGTGGCTGGCCGGCAGCGAGGCCGGCTACATGACCGGCGCCAGCCTGACCATCGATGGCGGCTGGGCGATCTGAGTCGAACGTCCCGCGCCCCCTCCCCTGCGCCTCCCATCTTCCTTGCGCCACGAGGTATCCGCCATGTCCATCGACCCGCCCAACGATGCCGCCAGCCCGTCCCGCCGTCGCCTGCTTGGTGCGGCCACCGCTGCCGCTGCCGGCAGTGCACTGCTTGGCCTGCTGCCGACGCAGGCTGCGCGCGCGGCGGCGCCGCCGCGGGTCGACGGTGCAATCCGTCCCTTCAAGGTTCATGTACCGGAAAGCGAACTGACCGATCTGCGTCGCCGCCTGCAGGCCACGCGCTGGCCGGACCGCGAGCTGGTGGCCGACGACAGCCAGGGCCTGCAACTGGCGAAACTGCAGGCGTTGGTCGGCTGGTGGGCGACCGGCTACGACTGGCGCCGGCTGGAGGCCAGGCTCAATGCATTGCCGCAGTTCACGACCACCATCGACGGCGTGGTGATCCATTTCATCCATGTCCGCTCGGCGCATGCGAACGCGCTGCCGGTGATCCTGACGCATGGCTGGCCGGGCTCGGTGCTGGAGTTTGTCGATACGATCGGGCCGTTGGCCGATCCGACCGCATTCGGTGGCCGCGCCGAGGATGCGTTCGATGTGGTGATTCCGTCCATTCCCGGCTACGGTTTCTCAGGCATACCGACGGAGTTGGGCTGGAACCCGGAGCGGGTCGGCCACGCCTGGGACGTGCTGATGAAACGGCTCGGCTACCGGCACTATGTGTCGCAGGGCGGCGACCATGGCTCGGTCATCTCCGACGCGATGGGGCGGCAGGCGCCTGCCGGCCTGCTCGGCATCCATCTGACCATGCCCGCCACCGTGCCCAGCGAACTGGTCGCCGGCATCAACGACGGCGCGCCCGCCCCGGCCGGGTTGGCGGAAAACGAACGCATCGCCTACGACACGCTCAGCCGCTTCTTCGGCCGCAATGCCGCCTACGGCGCGATGATGGTCACCCGCCCGCAGACGATCGGCTATGCGCTGAACGATTCGCCGGTCGGCCTGGCCGCGTGGATGTACGACAAGATCGTGCAATGGACCGACAGCGACGGCGAACCCGAGCGCGTGCTCGGCCGCGACGCCATCCTCGATGACGTCAGCCTGTACTGGTTGACTGGCACCGCTACCGCGTCCGGGCGGTTCTACTGGGAAAACAACAACAACAACTTCAGCGCTGCCGCGCAGAGGACCACGCAGATCAGCGTGCCTGTCGCGGTCTCGGTGTTCCGGGGCGAGATCTACCGCGCACCCAGGACCTGGACCGAACGCGCCTATCCGACGCTGTACTACTTCAACGAAGTGGACAAGGGCGGCCACTTCGCCGCCTGGGAACAGCCGCAGCGATTCAGCGCCGAATTGCGCGCCGCCTTCCGCCCGCTCCGCGCCAGACGCTGAGTCACTGACCACCGCCTTTCGAGGAAAAACCATGCTTTCCACTCCGCCATCTTTAGCTGTTGCCGCCTCGCGCTCGCCGCGCATCCAGATGTCCCGCCTGATGCCGCTGTTGGCTGCCCAGCTGCTGGCGACGGGCATGGCCGCGGCCGCTCCGGCACCGCCTGCCGCACCGACGGCAGCGCAGACAGTCTCGGCCTCGCCGTCGCCCCGCGCGTTGCTGGCGGACAAGCGCGTGGTCGCCGGCGACCTGGAAATCGGCTACGCCGAACTGGGGCCGGCCAAGGGCGAGGTGGTCGTACTGCTGCACGGCTGGCCCTACGACATCAACGCCTATGCCGCGGTGGCGCCGCTGCTGGCGGCCAAGGGTTATCGCGTGATCGTGCCGCATCTGCGCGGCTACGGCAGCACCCGGTTCCTGTCGGCGGACACGCCACGCAACGGCGAACCCGCCGCGCTGGCTGCCGACGTGGTCGCCTTGATTGATGCATTGCACATCGAACGCGCCAACCTCGCTGGTTTCGATTGGGGCGCGCGGACGGCCGATATCGTCGCCGTGCTGTGGCCGCAGCGCGTCAAGTCGCTGGTTTCGGTCAGCGGCTATCTGATCAGCAGCCAGGAGGCGGGCAAGACCCCGTTGCCGCCGCAGGCCGAACTGCAATGGTGGTACCAGTACTACTTCGCCACCGAGCGCGGCCGCGCCGGCTACGCGCGCTACACCCACGAGTTCGCGCGCCAGATCTGGCAGCTGGCGTCGCCGCAGTGGACGTTCGACCAGGCCACCTTCGAGCGCAGCGCGGTCGCGCTGGACAACCCGGACCACGTCGCCATCGTCGTGCACAACTACCGCTGGCGGCTCGGTCTGGCCGAGGGCGAGCCGAAGTACGCCGCGCTGGAGCGGCGGCTGGCGAAGGCGCCGACCATCGGCGTGCCGACCATCACCCTGGAGGGCGACGCCAACGGCGCCCCGCATCCGGATCCGGCGGCCTATGCGGGCAAGTTCACCGGCCGCTACGAACACCGCCTGCTGCCCGGCGGCATCGGCCACAACCCGCCGCAAGAGGCGCCGGTGGCGTTCGCGCAGGCGGTGATCGATGCGTCCGCCCTCTGACCGCGGCCACCGGAGCTGACACGATGAAACCTGTTCACTACGCCGCGGCGCTCGCTATCGTCGCGGCAGCGCTCGGCCTGGGCTGGGCATCGCATTGCGGGCAAACGCCCCGCTCGGTGTCGCCGATCTACGGCGTGGCGTTGCCGGAGGGCTACCGCGACTGGCCCCTGGTCGCCCCTGCGGAGGAAGCAGCGCCGCTGGACGAGCTGCGGGTGGTGGTCGGCAACCCGGTGGCGATGCGCGCCTATCGCGACGGGGTGCTGCCGTTCCCCGACGGCTCGGTGCTGGTCAAGCGCGCCTGGAAGCGCCAGGCCTCGCCGGATTTCGCGACGGCGACCATTCCGGGCCACGCCACCACCGTGCAGGTGATGGTCAAGGACGCCAAGCGCTATGCCGCCACCGGCGGCTGGGGTTACGGCCGTTTCGTCGATGGCCAGCCGGTGGACGAGGCGCAGCACCGCACCTGCGCGGCCTGCCACACGTCCCGGGTCAAGCAGCGCGACTACGTGTTCACCCATTACGCACCGTGAATCCCACGGCGCCCAATCGAGAGGCAACCGTCATGAAGGCGATCGACAAGGTTCTGTACACCGGCAAGACACGCACCGTTGGCGGCCGCGACGGCCGCGCCCGCAGCGACGATGGCCAGTTGGACATCGCGCTGTCGCCACCGGGCAGCGGCAAGCCCGGCAGCAACCCCGAACAACTGTTCGCCGCAGGGTGGTCGGCCTGCTTCCACGGTGCGATGGGCAAGGCCGCGCGCACGCTGCAACTGGTGCTGCCGGCGCAGACCGCGATCGATGCGGAAGTCGACCTGGGCATCGCCGGCGAGGAATTCCAATTGCAGGCGCGCCTGCACGTCAGCGTGCCCGGCCTGGACGGGGCCCAGGCGCGGGCGCTGGTGGAAGCGGCGCATCGCATCTGCCCGTACTCGAAGGCCACGCGCGGCAACATCGACGTGCGGATTTCCGTCGCGTAAAGCCATCCCCTCCCCTTCGTCGGCAAGGAATTTTCCGATGCGCATACTTCGTCCCATCGTCACCCTGCTGGCCGCCTGCATCGCGGCCAGTGCCTGCACGCCTGGCGCCGCGGCCGACCCGGTGCGGCCCAGCCCTAGCACGCCGGCGCCGCTGGCGCCCGAGTTCAAGGGTACCGGCCATTGGCTCAACGGCCCGCCGCAGACGCTGCAGCAGCTGCGCGGCAAGGTCGTGCTGGTCGAGTTCTGGACCTATTCGTGCATCAACTGCAGCAACGTCATGCCGCATGTGAAGCAGTGGCACGCCCGCTATGCCGACCAGGGCCTGGTGGTGATCGGCGTGCACACGCCCGAGTTCGACGAGGAAAAAGAACTGCCCAATCTGGAGGCCGCGGTGAAGCGCTTCGGGATCACCTGGCCGGTCGCGCAGGACAACGACTTCCAGACCTGGCACGCGTACGGCAACCAGTTCTGGCCGGCGTTCTATCTGATCGACCAGCAGGGCCGCATCGTCTATCGGCACGTCGGCGAAGGCGATTACGCCGCCACCGAGGCGCAGATCCGCAGGCTGCTGGCGATGCAGACCGCAGGCGGATGACGCCGCCAAGCAGCTGCAACCGGCTCCGTTCGCCAGGCGACGCCAGCTGGGCACATGCAACCGACAGAGCGATTGTTCGACCATGACGCTGTCCTGCAGCAACACGCCACACGTTGCGAGCGGTAACCGTGCACCGTCGACTTCACTCGGCTGCCGCGCTTCAACCTGCTTCCCTCGACACCACCGGAGCATTCCCTCATGCCATCCACCTGGTTGATCACCGGCAGTTCGCGCGGGCTGGGCCGCGCCCTCGCCGACGCCGTCCTGCATGCCGGCCACCGCCTGGTCGCCACCGCCCGCGACCCGGCCCAACTGCAGCACCTCGCCGAACGCTACGGCGATGCGGTGCGCACGGTGCGATTGGACGTCACCGATCCCGCCGCCGCTCGCCATGCCGTACAGACCGCCGTCGACGCCTTCGGCGGACTGGACGTGCTGGTCAACAATGCCGGGTACGGCGACGTCGATTCCGTGGAAGACACCCCGCTCGAAGAGTTCCGCCGCCAGATCGAGACCAACCTGTTCGGGACCATCATCCTGACCAAGGCCGCCATCCCGATCATGCGTGCGCAGCGCAACGGACGGATTCTGCAGCTGTCATCGGTCGGCGGCCGCCTCGGTGCCCCGGGAAGGGCGCCCTACTCCGCTGCCAAGTGGGGCGTGGAAGGGTTCTCCGAGTCTCTGGCGCTGGAGATGGCCCTGATCGGCGTCCATGTCACCCTCCTTGAGCCGGGCGGTTTTCGCACCGACTTCGCCGGCGCATCGAGCTCGCTGCGTGAAGGCCGCGCCGACTACGATGCCGTGGTCGGCGCCACGGCACGCCGACAGCGCGACTACAACGGCCGACAG
>Ga0182005_1000475_pt1 | contig 20796 bp, 19 predicted proteins | sample Sormic07211103_1_FD_123021 | JGI IMG/M metagenome (GOLD analysis project Ga0182005, IMG submission 123021) | Rhizosphere microbial communities from Sorghum bicolor, Mead, Nebraska, USA - 072115-103_1 MetaG | ecosystem: Host-associated > Plants > Roots > Rhizosphere | place: USA: Nebraska...
CGAAAAAATAAGGCCGCGGCGCGGCTTTTTGCGATCTTGCGTTTGCCACCAACAACAGGCAATATTGTCAGCGAACTAATTCGACAGAACACAATCGAAGGTTGGTCTGTAATTGATAGTCGTTGGGGCGCACTTCCGGTAGCGCTCCATTTTTTCTTGGAGAAGAATATGTCGCGATCACGCAAATTGATGCTGTCGTCACTGCTGGCTGCAACGGGTTTCGCCGCGCACGCCCAGGCGCCGACCAGCGGTACCCTGGTAGTGGTGCCGGCCTACGGTGAAGTCAAGCACGCCAATGACCAGGTAAGGATTACCTTCAACGTTGAAGAGCAGGACAAGGACAAGGCGGCGGCAGCTTCCCGCGTCAACCTGAAGATGAAGCAGGGCACCGATATCCTCAAGCGCCAGGACCCGCAGGCTGTCTTGCAGACACGCGGTTACTACACCTACCCGGTCTATCCGGAAGACCAGCCGCAGCCGCGCGGCAATGCCAACAAGCCGCGCCAGCCGACCGGCTGGCGCGTCGGCCAGTACCTCGATGCCACCACCACCAATCTGAACAACCTGCCGAAAACAGTCGCCGCGGTGCAAAGCATCCTGGGCCTCAACGGCCTGTATTTCGGCCTGAGCGACGCCACCAGCAAAAAACTGGATGACCAGCGGATCGCCGCCACCTACCAGAACCTGACCGAGCGCATCGCTTCCATCGCCCGCGCCATGGGCCGCAATGTTTCGGACGCCGTGCTCGACACGATAGATTTTGAAGGTTCAGGCAACTATGCCCAGGAATCAGCGGCGGCGCCGAAGGCGATGATGATGCGCGCAGCGTCGATGGATGCCGCGCCAGTGGAAGAACCCAGTTTCGAGCCGGGCGAAACCACCCTGAACATGCGCGTGGTTGGCAAAGTCCGCTTCAAATGAGCCGCCTGGCCGTCTTTAGCCTGGCCATGGGCATGACATTGGCGCTGGCCGCTTGCAAGCCGTCGGCGCCGACGCCGCAAGTCTTCAAGGCCCAGGCCGATGCGCTGGAAAAGGCAAAAGGGGTTGAACAGCAGTTGCAGCAAGCGCAAGACAAGGCCAAGGCAGCTGAAGAGGAACAGCAGAAATAAGAAAGGGAAGCTGGAGCGCTCGCTTCAGCTTCTTTTTTCCGCGATATCCCGCATAACCATTGTTATATTGAAAATATTTCCCTGATTGTGTTTATCCAGGCCAATAAAACCGAGCGAAAAGCTTGGTCTTTTTATACAATGCCAAGGCGCTGTTTCTTTCGATGAACATCCAGACCCCTGATATCATGCAGGCGGTCTCATATCACCGACTTGCCAGCGTTAGTTAATCAAGAAGCGGCATGGCGGCTGGCAGAACTGGCTGTGCGCCCCCGGCAAGCAATAAAGCGGCAGGTTACATTTATTTCCCGCTCGACTAGAATAGCCACGCTTTCAAATTTCCATCATTTACCCAGATAATCCGGAGTGCAGTTGAATAATTACCCCCATCCTATTATTGCCCGCGAGGGCTGGCCGTTTTTGGGCATCGCCTTTGCGGTCGCGCTGCTGATCACGTTTTTCTCTCCTGCATGGTCGCTGCCATTCTGGATTATTGCCTTGTTTGTATTGCAGTTTTTCCGCGATCCGGCCCGTGTGATTCCACAGAATCCGGCCGCAGTGCTGTCGCCGGCCGACGGCCGCATCGTCGTGGTGGAAAAAACCATGGATCCTTACGCTAATCGCGAAGCCCTGAAAATCAGCGTCTTCATGAACGTATTCAATGTCCATTCGAATCGCGCGCCGGTCGACGGCAAGATTGAGAAGGTGGAGTATTTCCCGGGCAAGTTCGTCAACGCCGACCTCGACAAGGCTTCGATCGAAAACGAGCGCAACGCCCTGGTCATCACCGCCGCCAACGGCCAGACCGTGACTTGCGTACAGGTCGCCGGCCTGATTGCGCGCCGCATCCTGTGCTACGTCAAGGTGGCCGACGTGCTGGCGCGCGGCCAGCGCTACGGCTTTATCCGTTTCGGTTCGCGGGTCGATGTCTACCTGCCGCTGACGGCCACGCCCAAGGTTGCAGTGGGCGACAAGGTATCCGCCACCGAGACCATCCTGGCCGAATTTTAAGCAGTGTTGCTGGTAATCAGAGTCGATTGAAACGGAACTTACATGGCCACATTCAAGCGCCGTAAAGCGAAGAACAACATCGCGCAGTTCCCCAAGGCGCTGCGCCCGAACAAGAACACCGAACGCAGCGAATACCTGGACCAGGACGCAGGGGAGCAACCGCCGGTGCGGCGCCGGCGCGGCATTTACCTGCTGCCGAACGCTTTCACCACGGCGGCGCTGTTCTGCGGTTTTTATGCGATCGTGATGGCGATGAACCTGCGTTTCGACCAGGCTTCGATCGCCATCTTCGTGGCGATGGTGCTGGACAGCCTGGACGGCCGCGTGGCGCGCCTGACCAATACCCAGAGCGAGTTCGGCGCGCAATACGACAGCCTGTCCGACATGGTGTCGTTCGGCGCCGCGCCGGCGCTGGTAGTGTACGAGTGGTCCTTGCGCGGCATGGGCAAGCTGGGCTGGCTGGCGGCTTTCGTCTATTGCGCCGGCGGCGCCTTGCGCCTGGCGCGCTTCAACACCAACATCGCGGTGGTCGACAAACGCTATTTCCAGGGCTTGCCCAGCCCTGCGGCAGCGGCCCTGGTGGCAGGTTTTGTCTGGCTGATGGACGATCTCGGCTTTCGCGGCGCATCGCTGAGCTGGGCAGCCTGGGCGATTACCCTGTACGCCGGCCTGACCATGGTCAGCAATGTCCCCTTTTATAGCTTTAAAGACATCAACCTGCGCAAACCGATGCCGTTCATCGCGGCCTTCCTGGTGGTGCTGGCGCTGGTGGCGATTTTCAGCGATCCGTCGAAGGTGCTGTTCGGCCTGTTCGTGCTGTATGGCCTGTCCGGCTTTGGCGTGTATTTCTGGCGCTGGTTCAAGGGCAAGCCGGTTAGCATCGTGCAGACGGAACTAGAGCATGACGATAAGGACTAAGGTAATGCCTGTGAAACATTAGCAAGGTTAAATGTTGTTAAACCTTGGGTTGCAAGCGGCACGGTAGCGAGGCTAGTGGCATCATCCTTTTTCAACTTCTACTGGAGAAAAAAATGGGTTTACTTTCTTTTATCAAAGACGCGGGTGAAAAGCTGCTTGGGCACAAGCCAGAGGAAGTCGCAGCGGCTCCTAATGTCGACGAGCTGCAAAATGCGGCTGCAGATGCGATTAAAACCTATGTTGGCACGCAAGGCATCGACACCAGTGGCCTGACGATCGCCTTCGACGCAGCTTCGTCAACAGTTACCGCCAGCGGTGAAGCGCCCGACCAGCAAACCCGTGAAAAAATCATTTTGTGCTGTGGCAATGTCAAAGATGTCAAAGACGTTAATGATAATTTGACCGTTGCCGCGGCTGAAGATGAGTCTCAATGGTATGACGTGGTCAGCGGCGACAATCTATCGAAAATCTCTAAGCAGTTCTATGGTGATCCGAATAAATATAACGCCATTTTTGAGGCGAACAAGCCGATGCTGAAAAGCGTGGACCTGATTTATCCTGGTCAAAAACTGCGTATTCCGCCGCTGTCTTGATTTTCTTTCGGTAACCCAGCAGCAGGCAGTAACGCGACACCAGCCGCCCAGGTTTTTACCGGGCGGTTTTTTTGCGGCCGTCGCTTTGTGATTTTTATACCGGATTCCCTCAAAGTCTTTAAAATTGATAGTTTACAAGACCAATCAGGAGCACAGCATGGCCGCCAACTCGCCCGAAAAACTGATCATATTCGACACCACCTTGCGCGATGGCGAACAATCGCCCGGCGCCTCGATGACCAAAGATGAAAAGATCCGTATCGCCAAGCAACTGGAACGGATGAAAGTCGACGTGATCGAAGCCGGGTTTGCTGCTGCTTCTCCCGGCGATTTCGAGGCGATCAAGGCAATCGCCGGCATCATCAAGGATTCCACCGTCTGTTCCCTGTCGCGCGCCAACGACAAGGACATCGCGCGCGCTGCCGAAGCGCTGCAGCCGGCCGAACGCAAACGTATCCATACCTTCCTGGCGACCTCGCCGCTGCATATGGAAAAGAAGCTGCGCATGACGCCCGACCAGGTGTTCGAGCAAGCCAAGCTGGCGGTGCGCTATGCCCGCAAATTCACCGACGATGTGGAATTCAGCCCGGAAGACGGCAGCCGCTCCGACATGGACTTCCTGTGCCGGGTGCTGGAGGCAGTGATCGCGGAAGGCGCGACCACCATCAACTTCGCCGACACCGTCGGCTACGGCGTGCCGGAACTGTACGGCCATATGCTGAAAACCCTGCGCGAGCGGATTCCGAATTCGGACAAGGCGATCTGGTCGGTGCACTGCCACAACGACCTCGGCATGGCGGTCGCCAATTCGCTGGCGGGCGTGATGATAGGCGGCGCGCGCCAGGTCGAATGCACCATCAACGGACTCGGCGAACGGGCCGGCAATACGGCGCTGGAAGAGATCGTCATGGCGGTCAAGACCCGGCGCGATTACTTCAACCTGGACATCGGCATCGACACCACGCAGATCGTGCCGGCGTCCAAGCTGGTGTCGCAGATCACCGGGTTTGCGGTGCAGCCGAACAAGTCGGTGGTGGGCGCCAATGCTTTTGCCCATGCCTCCGGGATCCACCAGGACGGCGTGCTGAAGGCGCGCGACACCTATGAAATCATGCGCGCCGAAGATGTCGGCTGGAGCGCCAACAAGATCGTGCTGGGCAAGCTGTCGGGACGCAATGCATTCAAGCAGCGGCTGGAAGAGCTGGGCATCGCGCTGGATTCGGAGACGGAAGTGAATGCGGCTTTTGCGCGCTTCAAGGAACTGGCGGACCGCAAGTCGGAGATATTCGACGAAGACATCATCGCACTGGTTTCGGATGAGCAGCATTCGCACGACAAGGAGTTTTATCGTTTCGTGTCGTTGTCGCAGCATTCCGAGACTGGCGAAAAGCCTAGCGCCAGCGTGGTGTTTTCGATCGACGGCAAGGAGTCGAGCTGCGAAGCGGAGGGCAACGGACCGGTGGACGCCATCGTCAATGCCATCGAAACCAAGGTGGCCAGCGGCGCCGAGCTGCTGCTGTTCTCGGTCAATGCGATTACCACCGGCACCCAGTCGCAGGGCGAAGTGACCATGCGCTTGTCCAAGGCCGGCCGCATCGTCAACGGCGTCGGCGCCGACCTGGATATCGTGGTGGCGTCAGCCAAAGCCTACCTGTCAGCGCTCAACAAGCTGCACTCGAAATCGGAGAAGCTGAACCCGCAGCTCTAGCAGCAGTTAAATAGGGTCAGAGTCGAATTATTGAACAACAATAATTCGACTCTGACCCTATTTAACGAACTACGGAGTGCAGGCCTTAGCGCTTGGAATTGCCGGATGAATTTCGATCGGATTCCAGTTGCGCCCACAGCCGCGCCAGGTATGGATCGCGGAATCCTTCTTTGAGCAGCCCTTCCAGGGTATGCCGCAAATAATCCCTGGCCGGCCCGTAGAGTCCGCAGGCGTCGCGCAGGTGGGAAACCACTTTCAGGTCCGGCAGGCGGCCGGTATAGCTTTCATGCTGGCGGTTCATGACGAACGCCAGCGCCTTGACGCGCGGGCCGTTCTTGCCCTTGAGCTGCATCGGCAGCCAGCGCGGCAGGTAAGCGCCTGTCATCATTTCACGGCGCCATAGCATTTTCAGTTCGGTTTCGATGCTGATGGCGGGGATGCGGAAAGCGATGCCTTGGCAGGAGCCGCCGCGGTCCAGTCCCAGCACCAGGCCGGGATTATCCCAAGTGCCGCGGTTGATGCGCGAATACAGGTAAAAGCCGCGATGATAGCCGTACAGCATGGCCGGCACGCGTTCGCTGTATTCCACCATCGGATTCCAGATCAGGGACCCGTAGCCGAACAGCCAGACATCGCCTTCGGGATCGGGCAGGGACGCCAGCGCGGCGCGCCAGGACGCCTCCAGCGCTGCTTCGGACAGCAGGGCGGAAGCAATCGGGGTGTTATCCAGGATGGTCCGCAGGCGGTCCTGTTCAAGATCTTCACGCGTGATACTCATGCCTACAGGATAAGCCAGATCAGCGGTCCGCAACAAGTGCTTTGCCAAACTGGCGGCGGGTTTGCCTCACCCCTTGAGGGCAGCCAGGATAAGCATTCGCTGCCAACAGCGCCGCCACAAGGGAGCAGCAGCCACGCCGGCGCCGACGGCTGCCGTACAGGGCGCGCTGCCGCTTGCCTGCAGCCGCACCCAGCCGCTGCGCTGCGCCACATGGCATTCGCCTTCGCTGACCGTGAAATGCGTGTCGACAGCCAGGCCGCTTTCGCTGGCAAGGATGCTGCCTTGCGTCGATACGACGGTGGTTCCGCGCGCGGCATGGAACATGCTGGAAGCCTTGAAAAACGCCGCGATATCGGCAGGCTGCCGGCGGCAAAGCAGCAGCCCGTAAACTAATTTGAACCCAGTATTTCTTCTACCTGCGCTGCGCGCGGAATCGGCGCAACCGCGCCATAACCCGTCGTCGACAAGGCGGCGCAGACATTGGCGTAGCGGGCGGCGCGGAAGGGATCGTCGCCGGCCGTCAGGCGCGCGATGAAAGCGCCGCCGAAACAATCGCCGGCGCCGGTAGCGTCGACCGCTTCCACGCCGTAAGCCGGCACCAGGCGCCGTTCGCCGGCGGTGGCGACATAACAGCCTTCGGCGCCAAGCTTGAAGGCGACCAGGCCGATGCCGTAGGACAGCAGGGCGTCGACAATCGCATCGCGGTCGTCAAGGCCGGTGAGGGCGCTGACGTCGTCCCAGCTGGGCAGGCAGATGTCGCACAGCGCAAACGCCTCGCGCATTTTTTCGCGGGCCCGTTCCAGCGGCCAGAGTTTCAGCCGCAGGTTGGTGTCGAGCGAGGTGCGTACGCCGTGCTTGCGCGCATGCGCCATCGCCGCCAGGCCGGCGTCGCAAGCCGATTCGCTGATCGCCAGGCTGATGCCCGACAAATGCAGCACCTTGGCCGCAGCGATCGCCGCCAGCGGCAGCTGTGCGCTGGCATAGCGGCTGGCGGCCGAGCCGGCGCGCAGGTAGTCGAAGTGATGGCCGTCCTGGTCGTGCGAAACGAAATACACGCCGGTGGCGGCGTGCGGATCGCTGGCGACATGGCTGGCGTCTACCTGTTCGGCCAGCCACAGGTCGCGCAGTTTCTGGCCGAAATGATCGTCGCCGAGCGCGCTGATATAACCGCTGCGCGCACCCTGGCGGGCCGCGGCGATGCAGAAGTTCGAAGTGTCACCGCCGAAGCCCTGCAAGTACATGCGCGCATCGTGCTGCCGCTGGTTGAACTCCACCATGGCTTCGCCATAGGCCAGGATATCTGTAGTCATTGCGTGTGCCGGCATAAAAATTAAAAGAAGGTCTGGATCACGTCCACCACCTGGTGCTGCGCATCGAGCACCGCTATCTGGCGCCACTTGTCGAAGGTCAGGCAAGGATGTGAGATGTCGAAGCCGATCATGTCGCCGACCTTGATGTCGTCGCCTTCGGCGATCTGCAGATAGGCATGCTGGTCCATCATGCCGGTCAGCTGCCAGTGCGCCGGGGTAGCCGCCGGCGCCGGGCTGCCGGGACGATAGTGCAACGCCGGCGACGGCAGGCCGGCGTCGAATGCGGCGTCGCGCTTGCCGAGTGCAATGATGGCCTTGCCGGTTTCGGGAATCGATTGCACATACGCCCACAGCTGCAGGGCCGGCTGCAGCTCGGTGCGCATTTTGCGAGCGATAGGATTGCGGGTCTGGATCTGTGCCTGCGCCGCACGATAGATGCCGACGTCGTGGGTCAGGTAGCAGCCGGGGCGCAGCACCACATCCAGCGGCAGGCCGATCTCGGTCTTGGCGAATTCTTCTGCGACCACGTCGTACCAGGCCGAGCCGGCGCCGGTCAGGATGACCGGCCGCGCCGCGCTGCCGCCGGTGCGGGCGGCAAAGCGGCCATCCTTGGCCAGCTGTTTGGTGCAGGCCACCGCATGCTGCAGGAAAGCGCGGATATCGGCTTCTTCTTTCAGCACGCCTTCGTAGACTTCGACGCCGGCCAGCACGATGCTCTCAGGCCAGCGCGCCAGCGCCGCCAGCACCGCCGCCTGCTGCTGCGGATTGCGGATGCCGGTGCGGCCGCCGTCCGGCCCCAGTTCCAGCAGCACATGCAGCTTTTGCTTGCGCGCCTGGAAGAACGCGCCTAGCTGGTCGACGCCGTCGGCTGAATCGACCAGGCAGCAGAATTCAAAGGACGGATCAGCCAGCAAATCGGAAATGAGCGCCATGTTCTGCTTGCCGACCAGCTGGTTGGCCATGATCACGCGCCGCACGCCGTGCCGGTAGGCGACCCGGGTCTGGTGGGCGGTCGCCAGGGTTATGCCCCATGCGCCTCCGGCCAGCTGGCGCGCAAACAGTTTCGGCGCCATCGTGGTTTTGCCGTGCGGCGCGAGCTTGACGCCGTATTCCGCTACGAACTGCTGCATCCACTGCAAGTTGTGCGTCATGCGTTCGTCGGACAGCACGGCGGCAGGCAGGCTCAGGTCTTCCCGCAGCAGGTTCCAGTTGCGCGCCTTGACCTCGGCGGCAGGCAATCCCTGCTCGAATGCACCCAAGCCTTTGTTCAAGGGATCGATTACCGGATTTTGGTAATCGCTGTGATAGCCGCCGTGATAGTTAATAACATTCGTCATCAGATCTCCTCCTTCAGAATTCATTTGACGTAATCATATCCTTGAATTTACTATATTAAAAGTATGTTACAAAGTAACATGCCGTTTTCTTCCTGCCGTGTCCGTTGCCGGGATGCTGCGCTTTTATTGCCATTCCACCTGTGTTGCTGGATCAGCAGCGGATGACCTAAGCCGATGACCCAATTATTCGATATTGTCTCGCGCATCGCCGAACGCAGCAGCCAGCTGCGCCTGGCTGAGCAAAAGGTGGCGCAGGCAATCCTGGGCGACCTGCCGTTTGCGGCAAGCGCCAGCATCCAGACCCTGGCCAGGCAGGCCGGCGTCAGCGAAGCCAGCGTGACGCGTTTTGCCAAGGCCATCGGCTGCCGCGACGTGCGCGAACTGAAGATGCGCCTGGCCCAGGCGGCGGCGATCGGCCAGCGGTTTTTGCGGGTAGAAGATTCCATTGCTGAAAACCAACTTCCGCAAATCGTCGACATTGTCTATGCCGATATCCACAAATCGCTGGAGGTCAACCGCAGCCTGCTGAGCCAGGACAACCTGCTGCAGGCAGCGCAGGCGCTGCTGCGGGCGCGCATGATTTACGCCTTTGGCATGGGCGGCGGCTCGACTATGCTGTCGGATGAGGCGCGCTATCGGCTGGTGCGCCTGGGGCGCCCGGTGGCCACCTACCACGACGCCATGCTGCAGAAAATGGTGGCGGCGACGCTTGACAAGGACGACGTCATCCTGGCCCTGTCGACTACCGGCAACGTGCCCGAACTCAACGCCAGTTGCGCCATCGCCAAGGAGTACGGGGTGCGGCTGGTGGCGATCACCGCCCTCGGTTCGCCGCTGGCGGCAATGGCCGATGTGCTGCTGCCGCTGAAGTCGCTGGAAACCGATTTCATTTTCAAGCCTTCATCGTCGCGCTACGCCATGATGATGGCGCTGGACGTGCTGATGACAGAGTTGGCATTGCTGCAAAAAGATCGCAGCCAGGAGTTGCTGCGGCGCCTGAAATTCACACTGGATACACATCGCGGCGGCGGCAATCGCGAGCCGTTGGGAGATTGAGATGAGCACTGATTCACATTCAAATGCATTGCCTGCGCCAGGCGGCGATCTAAGCTGCGACACCCTGATCCGCAACGTATCGGTGATCGACGGCAGCGGCAGCCCGGCCTATGTCGCCGATGTCGCGCTGGCCGGCGGCCGCATCCTGCATATCGAACCGCACAGCGAAGCCCGCGCCGGCGCGCTTGCCGGCTGGCAGGCCGGGCAGGTGGTGGACGGCAGCGGCAAGGTCCTGAGTCCCGGCTTCATCGATGTCCACACGCACGACGATACCAACGTGATCCGCACGCCGAGCATGCTGCCGAAACTGTCGCAGGGCGTCACTACCGTGGTGGTCGGCAATTGCGGCATCAGCGCCGCGCCGGTCAGCCTCAAGGCGGAACCGCCGGATCCGATGAACCTGCTGGGCGAAGCCAGCGCTTTCAGCTATCCGACTTTTGCATCCTATGTCGCAGCCGTGACCGAGGCCCGGCCGGCGATCAATGTCGCCGCGCTGATCGGCCATACCGCTTTGCGCAGCAACCAGATGGACCGGCTGGACCGCGCCGCCACCGAAGCGGAAATCGCCGCCATGTGCGCGCAGCTGCGCGAAGCGCTGGCGCATGGCGCGCTCGGGCTCAGCACCGGCCTGGCCTACGGCAATGCAATCAATGCCCCGACCGCCGAAGTGCTGGCGCTGGCGGAACCGCTGGCCGAGGCAGGCGCGATTTACGCGACCCATTTGCGCAGCGAATTCGCCGACATCCTGGAAGCCATGGATGAAGCATTCCGCATAGGCAAGCACGCCAGGGTGCCGGTGGTGATTTCACACCTGAAATGCGCCGGCGTCGAAAACTGGGGCCGCAGCGCCGAAGTGCTGGAGGCGCTGGAGCAGGCCCAGCGCTACCAGCCGGTCGGCTGCGACTGCTATCCCTATACCGCCAGCTCATCTACCCTGGACCTGAAACAGGTGACCGACACCATCGACATCATGGTGACCTGGTCCGAGCCCGAGCCGGCCATGGGCGGCAAGCTGCTGGCCGAGATCGCCGCCGAATGGCAGGTCGACCTGATGGCGGCGGCGCGCCGCCTGCAGCCGGCCGGCGCCGTCTATCACTGCATGCAGGACGACGACGTCAACCGCATCCTGAGCCATCCGGCCAGCGTGGTCGGCTCGGACGGCCTGCCTAACGATCCCTTGCCGCATCCGCGCCTGTGGGGCGCATTCCCGCGTGTGCTGGGTTATTACAGCCGCGAACAGAAGCTGTTCCCGCTGGCCGTGGCGATCCGCAAGATGACCGGCTTGTCGGCTGAGCGTTTCGGCCTGGCCGAGCGCGGCCTGGTGCGCGAAGGTTATTGGGCCGACCTGGTGCTGTTCGATGCCGAGACCGTGCGCGACGCCGCCACGTTTGCCGATCCGATGCAGCCGGCCGAAGGCATCGAAGCGGTATGGGTGAATGGCGTCTTGTCTTACCTGGGCGGCGCGCAAAAAGCGCCGACCGAGTTGCGGGCCGGGCGTTTCCTGGCGCGCCAGGCCGGCGTCAGCGGCAGTCTTGCTGGTTGAATTTTGTTTTTTTACCGAGGAGAAGTCATGACAATCAAACGATATGGTGTTGAAGGTGGTTCGGGAACCGGCGGCCAGCATTTGCCGTTCGCGCGTGCGGTGGAAGCCGACGGCTGGCTGTATGTATCCGGCCAGGTGGCGATGGTGGACGGCGAAGTGATCGACGGCGGCATCGTCGCCCAGTCGCACAAGGCCATCCAGAACGTGCTGGCGATCCTGAAAGAAGCCGGCTACGGCCCGGAACACGTGGTGCGTTGCGGCGTCTGGCTCGACGATACGCGCGATTTCCAGTCGTTCAACCGGGTCTTCAAGGAATATTTCGGCGCCAACCCGCCGGCCCGCGCTTGCGTGCAATCGAGCATGGTGGTCGATTGCAAAGTGGAAGTGGATTGCATCGCATATAAAAAATAAACCGGGTCCAGGCCGGCGAATAGACTGGCAACCTGTAGTGAATAGTTGCAAAATGGCGCCGTCATGGATGTGCGGCGCCGACGCCGGCAGCGGGCATGTGGCGATGTCAAAAAATAAATCGGACTTTAGGAGGATTTGATGGAGATGGTTCAGGGAAATATGTTGCTGCTCTATGCAGTGATTGCCGTGATCGCACTGGTGGTGCTGATTGCAAAGTTAAAGATGAATCCGTTCATCGTGCTGATCGTGGTGTCGGTGATCTTGGGCCTGGTGGTCGGCATGCCGATGGCCAGCATCGTCAAGTCCTACGAAACCGGTGTCGGCGGCGCTTTGGGACATATCGCGCTGGTGGTCGGGCTGGGCACCATGTTCGGCAAGATGATGGCCGAATCGGGCGGCGCCGAGCGCGTGGCCAACACCTTGATCGGCGTATTCGGCCCCAAGCGGGTGCACTGGGCCATGATGGTGGTGGCGCTGATTGTCGGTTTGCCGGTGTTCTTTGAAGTCGGTTTCGTGCTGCTGATTCCGATCGCATTTAACGTCGCCAAGCGTACCGGGACGTCGATGATCATGGTCGGGATCCCGATGGTGGCCGGCCTTTCCGTCGTACACGGGCTGATCCCGCCGCATCCGGCTGCGCTGTTCGCCGTGACCGCTTACAACGCCGATATCGGCCGCACCATCATGTATGCGCTGATCGTCGGCGTTCCTACCGCGATCATCGCCGGTCCGCTGTTTGCCAAGCTGATCAGCCGCTTCGTCGTGCCGAATCCGGACAATCCATTGATCGCCCAGTTCGTGGAAGAAGACAAGAACCGCGAACTGCCGGGTTTTGGCATCACCATTACGACCATCCTGTTGCCGGTGGCGCTGATGCTGATCGGCAGCTGGGCCGACGTGTTTTTCACTCCCAAAACCTTTGCCAACGATTTCCTGCGCCTGATCGGCAACTCGGTGATTGCGCTGCTGATTGCGACGCTGGTAAGTTTTTATACCTTCGGCAAGGCGCGCGGCTTTGATCGTGCGGCGATCCTGAAATTTACTACCGAGTGCCTGGCGCCTATCGCCGGCATCACGCTGATCGTTGGCGCCGGCGCCGGTTTCGGCCGGATCCTGATCGATGGCGGCGTGTCCAAGGCAATTGTCGAACTTGCCAACAATGCGCATTTGTCGCCGTTGCTGCTGGGCTGGTTCGTGGCGGCGCTGATCCGGGTTGCCACCGGTTCGGCCACCGTGGCGATGACTACCGCCTGCGGCATCGTCGCGCCTATCGTCACCGCAGCCGGCGTCACCGTCAGGCCGGAGCTGATGGTGCTGGCCACCGGCGCCGGTTCGCTGATCCTGTCGCACGTCAACGACGGCGGTTTCTGGCTGGTCAAGGAGTACTTCAACATGACCGTGACGGAAACCTTCAAGACCTGGACCGTGGCCGAGACCATCATTTCGGTAGTGGCGCTGTTGCTGACCCTGGGATTGGCTACAGTGATTTGATCCGTCACAAGGCCGGTTTTCAAACGCCGCGGCGGGGCGGAACGTTCGCCGTCAAAACGGTTTGCAGAACATCATTCTGCAAACCGTTTTTTTTTGTATCTCGCGATAACGCCATCAAGGCAAACATCGCGTGGAAATCCTGACGGCGTGATTTTGCGTAGCTGAAAACCGCCTCGCATTTGCGGCTTCATCTCGGAAACACCGGGACAGCCGCATCTGCAAGGCGATCGTCTGCCGCCTCCGAGCCTGTCTGCCGGGCGTTCTCCTTGTCATTCCCGCGTCACATTCGATCCTTACAATCGGGATTGCCATATTGGTAATTGCTGAAAAATCCGCCCGTATCCTTTCCCCCGACCATTTTCTGACCAGACCATGACTTTCCCATTGCTCAATCGCGAACTCGGCGTGCTTGCCTTTAACGAGCGGGTCCTGGCGCAAGCCGAAGACCCTGCGGTCCCTTTACTGGAACGGCTGCGTTTTGTCTGTATCACCAGCAGCAACCTGGATGAGTTTTCCGAGATCCGCATGTCCGGCCTGCAGGAGCAGATCCGGGTGGCGGTGGATGGCGTGACGCCGGACGGCATGTCGCTGCAGCATGCGTACAGCACCATCAGCGAGCGCGCCCAGAAACTGGTGGCGCGCCAGTATGCCTTGTTCAACGATGTGCTGCTGCCGGCGCTGAACGCAGAGGGCATCGCTTTCTACCAGGAATCCGAGTGGAATGAAGAGCAGACCGCCTGGGCGCATGAATTTTTCAAGACCGAGCTGTTGCCGGTGCTGACGCCTATCGGCCTCGATCCGGCCCATCCGTTCCCGCGGGTGCTCAACAAGAGCCTGAATTTCGCGGTCAAGCTGAGCGGCAAGGACGCCTTCGGCCGCGAGACCGAACTGGCTATCGTGCAGGCGCCGCGAGTGCTGCCGCGCCTGGTCCGGATGCCGGAACATTTGTCGGCGCACCCCTACGGTTTTGTGCTGCTCAGCAGTTTCATGCAGCGTTTTGTCGGCGAGCTGTTTCCGGGCTTGTCTATCGGCGGCTGTTATCAGTTCCGCGTGACGCGCAACAGCGACCTGTTTGTCGACGAGGACGAAGTCACCGACCTGCGGCTGGCGCTGCAAGGCGAGCTGCCGACCCGACAGCTGGGCAATGCGGTGCGCCTGGAAGTAGCGGACGGCACGCCGGCCTCGCTGGTGCAGCGCCTGCTCAACCAGAACGGACTGGCGCCTGGCGATTGTTACCGGGTCAACGGCGCGGTCAACCTGGTGCGCCTGATGCCTTTGCCGGACCTGGTCGACCGGCCCGACCTGAAATTCACGCCGCATGCGCCGGTGCTGCCGAAAGCCTTTGTCACCGGTGCTTCGGTGTTCGACATCATCGACCAGCAGGACGTGCTGCTGCATCATCCCTACGAAAGTTTCCAGCCGGTGCTGGAGCTGCTGCAGCAGGCTGCGATCGATCCCGATGTGCTGGCCATCAAGCAAACCATTTACCGCACCGGCAACGATTCGCCGCTGATGAGCGCCTTGATGCAGGCGGCCAAGAACGGCAAGGAAGTCACGGTGGTGCTGGAGCTGATGGCGCGTTTCGACGAAGAAACCAATATCGGCTGGGCGGCCAAGCTGGAAGCGGTCGGCGCCCATGTGGTGTACGGCGTGTTCGGCTACAAGACGCATGCCAAGATGCTGCTGATCGTGCGCCGCAAGCGCCACGCCAAACATATGAGGTTGAAGCGTTACGTGCATCTCGGCACCGGCAACTATCATCCGAAAACCGCGCGCCTGTACACCGACTTCGGCTTGATGACCAACGACGACAAGATTTGCGAAGACGTGCACAACGTGTTCCAGCAGCTGACCGGTTTCGGCAAGCAGGTAGCGCTCAAGCGCTTGTGGCAATCGCCGTTCACCCTGCACGCGAATGTGCTGCATGCGATCCAGAAGGAAGTCGACGCCGCCAAGGCCGGCAAGCAAGGCTACATCATCGCCAAGATGAATGCCTTGCTGGAGCCGACGGTGATCGAAGCCTTGTACCTGGCGTCACAGGCCGGCGTCAAGATCCAGCTGCTGATCCGCGGCGTATGCGCCTTGCAGCCCGGCGTGCCGGGCTTGTCGGAAAACATCAAGGTGCGTTCGGTCATCGGGCGCTTTCTTGAGCATCACCGGGTCTTCTATTTTTATGCCGACGGCGAGGAGCACGTGATGCTGTCCAGCGCCGACTGGATGGACCGCAACCTGTTCCGCCGCATCGAAACCGCATTCCCTATCCTCGACGGCAAGCTCAAGCGGCGCGTGATCGAAGAGAGCCTGCTGGTGCATTTGCAGGACAATGCGTCGGCCTGGGACATGGACAGCGATGGCGGCTACCATAGGGCCGACCCTGGCGACGCTACGCCTCTGGTCAGCCAGATCGATCTGCTGTCGCGTTTCTGATTTGCGTTTTTAATTGGATTTGTGGGCCTGTCCCAGCTTGCTTTCCAGGCGGCTTTGCAAACGCTCGAAACACAGGCTCAGGCACCAGTAGATCGCAGCGGCGGCCAGGTATAGCGGCAGCGGACGGAATGTCACCGCGATGATTTCCTTGGTGGCCAGCATCAGTTCGGTCACAGTGATGACCGATACCAGCGAGGTATCCTTGATCAGGCTGATCAGCGTATTGCTCATCGACGGCACCGCAATCCGGACCGCTTGCGGGATCACGATGTAGCGCAGCGTCTGCCAATAGTTCAGGCCGATGCTGTAGCTGGCCGACCATTGTCCTGCATGCACGCCGAGAATGGCGCCGCGCAGGCTCTCCGACAAATAGGCGCCGGCATTCAGGCTCAAGGCCAGGATGCCCGCGGTCAGCGGCGAGAAACTGATGCCGATGCTGGGCAGGCCGTAATAAATCACGAAGATCTGCACCAGCAGCGGCGTGCCGCGCATCAGGCTGACATAAATGCTGGCCGGCCAGCGCGCCAGGCGCGACGGCAGGATCCGCGCAATCGCCAAAGGAAAACCGAGCAGCAGCCCGCCCAGCATCGACGCTACCGCAAACACCAGGGTGTAGCCCAGGCCCCGGAACAGGGTCGGCGCCGCCTGCTGCAGCAAATCCAGTAATTCCATAAGGTCTCTGTTAAATCCGGACTTCCCAGGTTAAAAAAACATCCCCGCGGCGGGCGGGGATGGTGGGTGTCAGGAGTGTAGCGCAAAAATTATCAATGCGTTATCAATGCGTTGTCACTGCGCTGATGGCGCTTTGCTAACATCGAAACCGAACCACTTGAAGGACGCTTGCTTGAAACTGCCGTCTTTCAGGATCTCGTCGAGCGCTTTGTTCAGCGCGGCCTCGAATTTCGGATTGCCTTTCTGGAACGGGATGCCGATCTTGTCGATGTCGCCGAAGGTGGCGCCGGCTTTCAGCGGCAGGCTGGAGCTCTTCAGCAGGTAGCCGACCAGCAGCCGGTCGTTCAAGGCGGCATCGATGCGGCCGCTGGCCAGGTCGGCCAGGTATTCCGGCGAACCGGGATAGGTCTTGACGTCGATGCCGGGAACCGCCTTGGCTTTCTGCTCAAAGTTGGTGCCCTGGCCCAGGCCAAGCTTGTAGCCTTTCAGCGATTCCAAAGTGGGGAAGCTGCGCTTCTCGTCTTTGCGCACAATCAGCTGCGCCGTCGACAGGGTGTACGGCTGGGAAAAATCGAAGGCTTTCTGGCGCGCTTCGGTAATCCCGACCTGGTTCAGGATGACGTCGTATTTGCCTGCGCCGAGGCCGGCCAGGATGCCGCTCCATTCGGTGGTCGTGAATTCCGGCTTCACGCCAAGCTTGGCCGCCAGCAGTTTAGCGACGTCGACTTCAAATCCGGTCAGTTCGCCGCTTTTCGGATCCTTGAAATTGAACGGCGGATAGTTGCCTTCCATCGCCACTTTCAGGGTGCCGCGGGATTTGACGGTATCCAGCAGGTCAGCCGCGAACGCATTGAGCGTGACGCCGGTGATCAGTATCGCTGCAGCAATCTTGCTGAGTTTGGACAGTGTGGTGGCCATTTTTTTTCCTTTTGGTTGGTGGGCACTGCTAGCTGACGACTATGTTAAGCGTTTTCCCCGGCAAATGTGAAATGACCGTTTTGCCACTCTATATGCACTTTTTGTCTTTGCATTTCAGAAAAATATCAGCTATCGGCTGTCCGTGCAATTTATGGTTTGCCGTTTTTCTTGCGTAGGGCCAGGTCGGCAGTCAAGGCAGCGAACTGCTGGTACAGCCCGGCAACCTGCGGCCGCCACTGCTGGACTGCCTGGTATTGCCTGGCGACGGTAGCCGTGTCGCCGCGCGCGATGGGGCCGGTAAGGGCGGCGGCGGGACCGAGGCGGAAGGCATTGGCCGCACTTTCGGACAGTAATGGCGCGATCAGCTGCAAGGCGAGTTCGGGCGCAATGCCGGCGGCAACATAAGCCTGTTGCGCCACGTCTATCAGCGTCACCTGGTAGTTGGACGCGAAGACCGCGGCAGCGTGGTACAGGGTCTTTTGCTCGCGACGGATATCCACCAGCCGGGCGCCGATGGCGCTGAACGCCGGGCCGAGGACGGCGAGGGCGGCGGCGTCGCCTTCGCAGCCGCACCAGGTGCCGGTGAAATGCTCGGCTACCTGCTGTGGCACGGCAAAGCTGCGGATGGGGTGGATGCTGGCGACTGCAGCGCCATGGCCGGAAGCAGCGGCGAGTTCGAGCGACGACAGGGCGCCGCTGCAATGGAATACGATGCTGCCTGGCTGCAATTTTCCGGCTGCGGCGAGGGCGCTGCAGCAAGCGTCTACCTGGTCGTCGCCGGCGGCGACCAGGTAGACGTCAGCGCTGCGCAGGCCGTCATAGGAAGCCGCTACGCTGCCGGCGCCGATGAAGGCGCTGGCCTCTTGTGCGCTGGCGGCGGTGCGGTTGAGGATGTCGAGCAGGGAAAAAGCGCGGCTGTCGTGCCATAGCCGGCCCAGGGTGCGGCCGACCTTGCCGCAGCCGATGATGCTCAGGGTTGGCGGACGGCGTTCGCTGCCGCCCTGCATTGCGCCTAGCTGCCCAGTTGCTCCAGTGCTTCCTGCTGTTCCAGCCATTCCGCCTCCAGTTGCGTCAGTTCCTTGGCGTAAAACGCCTGATCGGCGAGCAGCGTCGCCAATTCCTTTTTCTTGTCTTTATCGTAGATTTCCGGATCGGCCAGGCGCGTATCGACAGTATGCTTCTGTGCGCTGCGTTTGGCGATCTGTTCGTCGAGGCGCTTGATGCGCGCTTCGATAGGCTTTTTCTGCGCCGCCAGCTTTTGCCGGGCTTCCGCTTCGGCGCGTTTCTGTTCGCGGCGGTCGGCGCTGTCGGCGGGAGCCGCGGCTGCCGGCGCTACCGCACTGGCGATGGTGGCCTTGCTGCTGGCTTTTGGCAGCGCAGCATCGGTTGCGCTGTTCTTGGCCGCCAGCTTGGTCTTGAACAGCCAGTCCTTGTAATCGTCGAGGTCGCCGTCGAACGGCGCTACCTTGCCGTCGGCGACGATGATGAACTGGTCGGTAGTGGCGCGCAGCAGGTGGCGATCATGCGACACCAGCACCAGCGTGCCCTCGAACTGCGCCAGCGCCATGGTCAGCGCCTCGCGGGTTTCCAGGTCCAGGTGGTTGGTCGGCTCATCCAGCAGCAACAGGTTGGGGCGTTGCCAGACAATCAGCGCCAGCGCCAGGCGCGCTTTTTCGCCGCCGGAAAACGGTGCGATCGAGCTGGTCACCATGGCGCCGTTGAAATTGAAGCTGCCGAGGAAATTGCGCAGCTCCTGCTCGCGTACTGTCGGCGCGATCTTGCCCATGTGCCACAGCGGCGATTCGTCATGGCGCAGCATTTCCACCTGGTGCTGGGCAAAGTAGCCGATCGACAGGCCCTTGCCGAACTGGGCGTCGCCGCGCAACGGCTTGAGTTCTTCCGCGATGGTCTTGATGAAGGTCGACTTGCCGGCGCCGTTGACGCCCAGCAGGCCGATGCGCTGGCCGATCTGCAGCGAGAAGTTGATGCCGGAGACGATCACTTTCTCAGTGACGTCGTGGCTGGTCTCGCTTTCGGTGCGATAGCCGGCGCTCACATCTTCCATCACCAGCAGCGGGTTCGGCGCGCTCAGCGGCACGCGGAATTCAAACGAGAACTCGGCCGCCGCGCGCAGCGGCGCCAGTTCTTCCATCTTGGCCAAGGCTTTCATCCGGCTTTGCGCCTGGCGCGCTTTGCTGGCCTGGGCCTTGAAGCGGTTGATGAACGACTCCAGGTGGGCGCGCTGGCGCATCTGCTTTTCCAGGGTGCCGGCGGCCAGTTCCAGCTGCGCGGAACGTTGCCGTTCGAACGAGGAGTAGTTGCCCGAATAGCGTTTCAGCTTGCGTTCATCGATATGCACGATCACATTCACCACGCCGTCCAGGAAATCGCGGTCATGGGAGATGATGATCAGGGTGCCTGCATAGCGCTTGAGCCAGTCTTCCAGCCAGATGATGGCGTCCAGGTCCAAGTGGTTGGTCGGTTCATCGAGCAGCAGCAGGTCGGATGGGCACATCAGCGCCTGCGCCAGGTTCAGGCGCATGCGCCAGCCGCCGGAGAAGCTGGCTACCGGCTGGTCCATCTGCGCCAGCGAGAAGCCGAGGCCGGTCAGCAGCTGTTCGGCGCGCGAACGCACCGTGTAGGCATCGGCATCGACCAGGGCGCTGTACAGTTCGCCGATCAGGATGCCGTTGGAAGTGCTTTCCGGTTCGCTTTCAAGGAACGCCAGTTCTTCTTCCAGCCGGCGCAGGGTGACGTCGCCGTCGATAGCGTATTCGATCGCCGGGCGGTCCAGCGCCGGGGTTTCCTGGGCGACGTAGGCCATGCGCCATTTCGACGGAAAGTCGATCTCGCCCAGGTCGGCATGGAGTTCCCCGCGCAGCAGTCCGAACAGGCTGGACTTGCCGGCGCCGTTGGCGCCGATCAGGCCGATCTTGTCGCCCGGGTTGAGGGTGACGTCGACATTGTCGAGCAAAGGCTTGATGCCGCGCATCAGGGAAACTTGTTGAAAACGTATCATGTCTGCTATCTGCTAACTATCTTGCTAAATGAGTGGCCATGCATGTGGTTGAAACGACATGCAGGTCGTGATGATCTTGCTATTTACTGTTGTCGGGGCGCCGCGCCCGTGCCGCTTACGGCAGCTGGTCTGCGGTCAGCAGGAAGACCATGTCGTCGCCGGCGCTGGTCGAGACCCAGGTCATTTCCAGGTCCGGGAATGCCGCTTCGGCGAAGGCGCGCTCGTTGCCGATTTCGACCACCAGCACGCCGTTTGCGGTGAGGCGCTGCCTGGCGCCGGCGACAATCTTGCGCACCAGGTCCATGCCGTCGTCGCCGCCGGCCAGGGCAATGTGCGGTTCACGCAGGTATTCCGGCGGCAGCTTGCCCATCGAACCGGAATTGACATACGGCGGATTGGTGACGATCAGGTCGTATTTTTTGGCCGGCACCTTGCTGTAGAGGTCGGATTCGATCAGCGTGATGCGGTCCTGCAGTTCGTAGTCGTCGACATTGCGGC
>Ga0182005_1000476_pt1 | contig 20781 bp, 13 predicted proteins | sample Sormic07211103_1_FD_123021 | JGI IMG/M metagenome (GOLD analysis project Ga0182005, IMG submission 123021) | Rhizosphere microbial communities from Sorghum bicolor, Mead, Nebraska, USA - 072115-103_1 MetaG | ecosystem: Host-associated > Plants > Roots > Rhizosphere | place: USA: Nebraska...
ATAGTTAGAGCCCTTACCTACCAGGTAGTTGTGTATAGACAGGTGTGAAGGTAGTTCAGAGGTAGGGGGAACCGGGTTATCGGCAATAATAACGTAAGAACGTCCGTCTTCATTAATGCGGATGACGGAACCATGTTCCATAGGCCAGCGAGCGAGGTCTCGCATGCGTTTGTTGGTGCCTTTACAAAAGAAGTATCCACCCTTCAGGTGTTTCATTTCTCTCCCAATCTGGATAGGCTCACTGATAGCAGGCATTTTTCTGATTGTATCGGTCACCAGGCCAGTTATATTTATAGTGATGTTACCCCCGTTGCGTTCCGCCCATCCCTTCTGCCAGAGGTAACCAGCCACTTCCGCTACATCTCCGATCTGTTTAGCAATCACGGGGGAATATTCTAATATAGATTTCATTTTTTCTATTTTGTAATGATAAATATTATAGTACAATATTAAGTATGGGCAATGCCCACAACAATGACGGAGAGGATGAGGGTAATCAGTCCGGCTATCAATACCGCTATTGTTTTTTTGCCGGCTCCTTTCCATTCATTGAGCAGTACCCCCCAAATGTTACTAAACAATACGTTCAGCGACATTAGGATACTCCAGGAAAAAGCAAGTAAGACATGGCTATCCGCCAAAAAGCTTTTACCCATTTCCAGGCCGAAGAATTGCGTATACCACAGACCACCGGCGAGTGCGCAGAATGGTATGTTGTTCAGCAATATCTGTTTGTTTAGGGAACTGAATTCTTTAAGGGAATTGTTTTTGATATGCTGCCGAATGCAGTACGCCACGTTAGTAATGGCTCCTCCAGATGTAACCAGGAAGATCACAGGAAGGCCAGCATATAAACTATTCACACCACCAGCTAAGGCTGCCTGTTTAATAGGTGCGCCGGCTTCGAGGCCCAGCGTAAAACAGGCACTCATGGCGCCCGCCAACAAAGCAACGAGTAATCCTTTGGTTAAGGCGAACTCTTTGATAGCAGCTTTTTTTTCTTCTTCTGACATATTAGTGGCGCGAAGGCTACCGGCGTAACCAATGACGGCAATACCTGCGAGGGTGATAGAAATACCTATAAGCAACAAAAGGCCTTCGCCATGCAGTAAGTTGGTATTCGCCATAATGGCAGGGAACAACGTACCAAACGCTGCGCAGGTGCCCAGCGCAATGCTCTGGCCTAACGCTACCCCCAGAAAACGCATGCTCAAGCCGAAGGAAAGGCCGCCAATACCCCAGAGGACACCAAAGCCCATGGCGTTGAGTGCGCCTCCTGCACCCCATAATTCCATAAGGCTGCTACCTGCAGGAATAGCCATGAAGCTACCCAGCAATGGGAAGACCAACCAGGCGAAAATACCCTGTACCAACCAGAAAGATTCCCAGGACCAGTTTTTGACCTTTTTGATAGGTAAGTAAGAGCTGGATTGTCCAAAACTTCCCAAGGTTATAATCAGTAATCCAATTAGACTTTTCATTTGCGTTGGTTATCTTCTTGAAGTAACGTTGCGCTCATATTTCTGAACCGCAGGGATGAAATCTTCGCCAACTTCAACATTATTCTTCAGGCAGAAATAATCCCATACGGCGCCCCAAGGCAAACTTTTGGCTTCTTCAAGGAGTGCGAGTCTTTCGAAGTATTGACCATTGTCTTCATATTGGCGTAGTATAGTCAATGGTTCCAGGAATGCCTGTAAGAAAGCTTTCTGAGTAGCCCTAACCCCTACGACATAAGCACCGATACGGTTGATAGAAGCATCAAAGAAGTCGAGACCCACGTGAACCCTGTTTAACGCATTAGCCCTTACTATTTCCCGTGCTAATTCAATGGTATCTTCATTTAAAGTGACTACGTGATCAGAATCCCAACGAACAGGGCGGCTTACATGTAACATAATTTCAGGCGTAAACAGCAGGAGAGAAGAGATTTTGTCAGCAACACTTTCAGTTAGGTGGAAGTGACCGGTATCGAGTGTAACGATCTTTTGTTTTTTAGCACCATAGCCCAGGTAGAAATCGTGGGAACCAACAGTATAACTTTCCAGGGCGATACCGAAGAGTTTAGATTCGATACAATCCTTCATATTCTTATATTCTATAGTGAATATATCGTCGAGAGACTGTTCCAGGATCTGACGATATTTATAGCGATTAACTGTGAGGTCTTTGGACCCATCATGAATCCATAGATTCATAATACAAGGATCATTCTGAAATTTACCGATGGCTTCAGAGATAGCGCGACACCGTTTGGTATGTTCAATCCAGAAGTCACGGATAGATTTATCAGGATTAGCGAGGGTAAGGTTGCCACTTTTAGCATGTCCGAAAGAGCTGGAGTTAAAGTCAATATTCAGGCCTTTTTCTTTTGCCCATTCCATCCATCCGGTGAAGTGTTCAGGCAGGATCTGGTCCCTGTCAATGGTTTTACCTCCAAAGTCGCCATAGATAGCGTGCAGATTAAATCTGTGTGTACCGGCGATATGCGTGATCACTTCCTGGATGTCAGCTCTCACTTCGTCGATGTTACGAGCGCGACCAGGGTAGCTACCAGTAGCCTGGATTCCACTACCGCCCACGTTGCCGGCAGTTTCAAAGCCTACTACGTCGTCTGTTTGCCAGCAGTGCAGGGAAATGGATAATTTCTGTAAATTATTCAAGGCGGCGTTTACGTCTACATCAAGTGCGGCATAACGTTCCTTAGCAAATTCAAAGGCCTTGAGAACAATATTTTCCTTATTCATTATATTTCTATTTATAGATTGTAATTGAAAGTGTTTATTTAAAGACAATAATTTCACGGAAACGGGTGTAAGCGGCATTCCACTGTTCTGTATTCTCCGGCAGGTAAGTCTCAGGGCTTATAGAATTACGTACCATCCGGCGGATATCGGCGAGAGAACCTACACAGCCGATGCCTTTTGCCTGCATCATGATATTACCGATGGCAGTAGCTTCAGAAGGACCTGATACTACCGGTATGCCAATAGCGTTGGCAGTACATTGATTCAACATTTTGTTATTAGCACCGCCACCTATCACATGTAAGCGCTTGATGGGGAATGGCGCCAGAGATTGAAGGCTTTCCAATACTTTACGGTACTTAAGTGCAAGGCTGTCGAAGATGCAGCGGATAAAGTCTGCATGCGTAACGGGTGCAGTCTGTCCTGTATTCACGCAGTATGCGTGGATAGCTTTGAGCATGCTATCGGGATTAGCGAAAGAGGGATGGTCGGGATCAATCATAAAGCGAAAGCTTTCGGTCGATTCAGCGAGCCTGTCAATTTCACTATATGGCAATTTGTAACCGACTGCCTCCCATTCTTTACGACATTGCTCAATAAGCCACATGCCGGTTATATTTTTCAGGAAACGGGTTGTACCATTTACTCCACCTTCGTTGGTGAAGTTGAGCGCATAAGATTCTTCGGTGATGATCGGCTCATTTACCTCGATACCCATGAGCGACCATGTACCAGAACTAAGGTAGGCGAAGTTTTCGTCAACGGTAGGCACTGCTACGACAGCAGAACCGGTATCATGCCCTGCTACTGCAATCACTGGGACCGTTGCAATACCACATTCCTTCTGAATGGTTTCATTTACATAACCGATAATTTCACCGGGCATGACAATGGGCTGCATTAAGGAGGGGCTTAAAGGAATTGCATCAAACAATTTGGTTTCAAAGTTCTTAGTGCGCGGATTCATTAACTGAGAGGTTGATGCAATGGTATATTCACAAACTTTACGACCGGTGAGTAAGTAAGACAAAGCATCAGGTATAAAGAGAATATCAGAGGCAGCTTCCAGGGCAGCGGATTTTTCTTTCCTTGCAGCATAGAGCTGGTACAGCGAGTTAAAGTTCATGATCTGGATACCTGTAGCATCATATACTTCTTTCATTGGAACAGATTTGAAGTATTCTTCGGGAATGCCGTTTGTATAAGGATCCCGGTAAGCACGTGGCTGACTTAAGAGCAATCCGTCCTTACCCAGGTAGACAAAGTCAACCCCCCATGTATCGATACCGATAGCATCGATTTCAATACCTGCTGTGGTGGCGGTTTTGAGGCCTCGTTTCAGCTCTTCGAACAGATCATAAATATTCCAGTAATATTTATTATTTATCCGGACAATTTTATTTGGGAAACGAGTAAGTTCATGGAGCTCAATGGTATCATTATTGATTTTTGCGATGCAGGATCTACCTGAGGTGGCACCCACATCGAACGCAAATAAGTGGCATATTTTATTTAAAGCCATGATCGTTAGGTTTAGAATATTTAGCAAACTTAAGAGAGCTTCCTATTATGGCTGTTGATGAATCTGACGGAAATACTTAACGAAATGGCTTTTCAAATTTCCGCAAAACAATGACTTTGGTCATAGGCCAGCTTCGGACCTATGACTAACTTCACTGCTGAAATTGGAGGTATTCCGTCTTTAAGTAATCCATCATGAGGTCCAGTACACCACCAACACATATTCAATATTTGATGGCGAATGAATCGGATCATTTGTGGGGGAATGTTATTACTACAGTAGGGTTTCAGCATATAGGCGTACACGAACCTTATCCACCGGCAAATCATCCTACGCGTTATTTGTTATCACATCAGAAAGGTCGTCTGATAGAGGAGTATCAACTGGTATATATTGTAAAAGGGGCGGGCCGTTTTCAATCTGGCAGTCTTAATGAAATGCCTGTAAGAGAAGGACATGTTTTTTTATTGTTTCCCGGCGAATGGCATAACTATTATCCCGATAAAGAAACAGGGTGGGAAGAATACTGGATAGGATTTAATGGCACAAATATGCGGGATCGGGTGCGTTGTGGATTCTTTGATTGCCAGAAGCCAGTGTATGATATAGGAATACAGGATGAAGTAATACAACTTTACCGCAGGGCCATAGAAACCGCGCAGACCGAGGTGGCAGGGTTCCAGCAACAGTTATCCGGATTTGTGAGTAATTTACTGGGGCATGTGTATACGCTGCATAGGAATGCCTGTTTTGAGCAGACAGATGTAGCCAATAAGATTAACAAAGCCAGAATGATCTTATCAGAACAGTATAATGTTGATATTCCACTGGAACCCCTGGCGCAGGAAGTACAAATGAGTTATTCCTGGTTTCGTCACGCCTTTAAGGAATACACCGGCTTTTCCCCTAATCAATATGTGCTGGAATTGCGAATACAAAAGAGTAAAGCATTACTTACCAATTCCGTATTATCCATTAAAGAAATAGCGTACAAGGTTGGATTTAACAATTCCGAGTATTATGCCACTCTTTTCAGGCGCAAGACCGAAATGACTCCGGGAGAATACAGGCGATTTACGCAGGGTAAATTAATTCCACGGCAGGTAGGATGATTGGGTAGCTTTCATCAGAAATATGTTATGAAATACCGGATAGATCCTGGGTATTTGTTTGAAATTAGAATTTATAATTCTTCCCATGCATCTGGAAAATAAGGCATTTTCCAACTACATTACCCTATCTGATAAATTCGTTTAACGGTCCCTGAAGCTTGATAATTTAGTTAACTATTCTTTTTAGAATACAATTATTTCTCCTTTCTCGATCAATTCAAAATATCTGTCTCTGTTGAATTTATAAAGGAAAGGAGAACGATGGCCACCAATGCTTTTCTTCTCGTTAAGTTTTTCAATTAAACCAATAGACACGAGTTTTTTGGTGAAGTTTCTATTATCTATTTTTTTATCCAGTATGGTTTCATATAGGTATTGAAGATCAGGAATAGTAAATTTTTCTGGTAAAAACTCATAACCGATTGGGTAATGGTAAGTAAATTGTTTTAGGCTTTTTAATGCTTCTTTGATCATATCTATGTGGTCGAAACCCATTTCAGGTAGTCCATTTATATCCCACCATTGGCATTGTTCTGCATAAAAATCTCCTGTTGGTTTAACCTGCGAATATTCAGTTAATGCAAAAAATCCAACAGAAATGAAGTTATCAAACATCCAATGTTTTTCCGGAGATGTCGTATTATCCAGGTAAGGCATTATCGTTGGATTGAAATTGCTGTCTTTAGTTCTTTTTGGATCACTAAATACTTTGAACTGTGATAGGTAAAGCTTTTTGAGATTTGTTCTATACCTAACAATTCTATAAGCGGCTTCTTCCACAGTTTCTGTTTTAAAAACATAGCCTCCAGGTAACAGCCATTTCTTCAATGTTTCAGGTTTTAATAACAGGACTTTCAGTTCTCTATCGTGATAGCCAAATACCACATTGTCTACACTTATATTCTTATAAAAGTATTTTTCCCCGTTCAGAATCTGGTCTATAATGATTTTCTCCTTCCTGTTCATAATATAAATTATTGTTCTTATCTCTTGGTTAAAAAACAAGTGACATTACTAAATTATCAAATAATAAAGTGTTAAGGAAATTGTAAAATTTCTATTTCTTTAAATTATGGCCATTGAAATTCAATTGGTTATAAAATTATTTGCTCCTTTTATCATTACGTACTAAATACGCAATGAGAAGTTGTCTATATTTGTATCAGACATATGTGGATGTATTTTTAAACGTTATGAAAATGATATACTTATGAAAGGGGTTAACAAGAAATTCCATTTTTCATTTTTATTTTTACTATTTCCAGTCATTCTTTCCGCTCAGGAAATAGCTACAAAACTGGATAGCCTGGCCGGCAAACATTCTGATTCACTTACTGTTAATTTAGGGGACAAAGAAGTAAAGAACAGGAATGTAATGTTGAGTGCCGAAAGTGCCACTACTCCAAGACAATTGAATATAGGTCTTCCCTTTCAGGGAGATATTCTTATCCTTGAAAATGACATCCCGGTTGTTTACACGTTTTGGACGCAGATACCTACAACTGCATGGAGATACGATGCTACATTGGGAAGAATTGGGCTTATGTCATTTTCCGAGGGGGCGCTTACTTATGGCAAGGTTGGTTTTATAGTGACTTCCTGGGACAGGGAACCTGGGAGTAAATTTAAAGGATTCGTGAACACCTATGTAAATAACTACGGTAGCATGCGGTATGATGCGGCTCTGACTGGTCCTGTAGGGAAAAAGGGATGGGGATATATGGTAGGAATGAATCAGACCTACGATAGAGGAAGCGGTGTTAATTATCAATTTACGCCCTATACAGACAGAGCCCAGTTTTTCAAGGCAGGGATAAGCAAGAAATATAAACAGGGAAATATCCGGTTTTATTTCAAATATGCTGATACAAAACCCATTCTTGGTGCATACGCGCCTCTTGTATACGAGGGAAATGGTAAAACAAGTGCTGCTGATGGTTTTAAGTTAGGTAAGGATTCCTATATAGTGGGAAGTGGGTTATTTCCGTACTACGATTATAATACCGGCAAAGCCAGTTGGGGCGATCTTAATTCAAATGAGGCTTCACAAAATGTTTCCAAGGCATTTTATTTAACAGGAGAACATCGGTTTAATAAAGGATATAAGCTGAGTTATTCTTCTATGTATATGAAATCAAAAGCAGCATTTACAATTCAATATCCTATCAGCTTGTCAGTAACCGACTATGATCAAAGGTCATCTGGTGAAGTATATATGCTGCATGGAACCAGCACAGCATACAATGGTGCTGTTCAACTGGTTTCTGCTCAATATTATCCCCAGGTCGACATTAATACCTTTATATCTAAGGTTGAGTTAACAAAGAAAGTAAAAGGTCATAGCTTAAGGGGTGGACTGACGTTTCAATATTATAATGCCCCAATTATAACAAATGGAGGGCTTTATTATCAAACTGTAGAGGCTAATCCCAAGGTGCTGGACAGATATGTAGACTTGAGTGTATATGGGGCAAGCGGCTACGCTCCGGTTACTACCAATGGATTATTACCGTCCTCTGGTATTGGCAGTTATCAGAAATCAATGATTAAAAAAACAGCCTTCTTTTTCTCCGATGATTTTACAGTCAACAAATGGATAAGTGGTGGTTTAGGCGCGAGGATAGAAAATCAATACATTAAAGATACGCATGATCCATACGTTAACCAGTTTGTGAATGATAGATCTTACATTATAAAGGAGTTCAAGAATAAGTGGAATTCAGTTTTTGTTGGCAACATTGTGGCAAAAGTAAACAGGGAGTTTGGTTTCCTGGCTGATGTAACCTACAACCAATGGTATGCTCAATATTGGGATTATGCGGCTGCGGATAAAGATGAAAATGGGAATCCAACCACCAATGCGCTTCAAAATGTAGCCAAGGGAACTAATCAATCCGTATTAAATTATGGAGGTGGTATCTACTGGAATCATGGTGATTTAATTAGCCTGGTTTCTAAAGTAACCAGAATTACAAAGAATAATATCATTGCTTCCGCTACCATCGTGAACCCTTCAAATACTACTGAACAGGCGACATTTAATCCCATCTTCTACAACATATCCACTTTGGGATGGACTACTGACATCGTTTCTCAACCATTCAGGAATTTTCATTTCCATTATCTTCTTACACTGCAGAACCCTCAATATAAAGACTATGCTTATAGTGCTTTTAATGTTACTTATAATTATAGCAATAAGGTGATTCCTGAGCTTTCCAAAATTCTCATGGAGATTGATCCAAGTTATTTTATGTTAAAGGGTGATCTTAAATTATGGTTAAGCCTGAGGTATTTCGGAAAGCAATATGGTAATCCAACAAACGTATTTTATTATAAGGGTTGGTGGGAGTCATTTGGTGGTGTTGGTTACAAGATGAATAAGAATGTTGAATTGAATCTTCAGTTAGTTAATATTTTAAATCAAACTGGAATTAAAGGGGCATTGGTAGGTGCAGACCAGATTACAGATGTGTCTTCTTTTGTTGGAAGGAAGATAGTAGCGGGAGCTATTCGTCCAAGAACCCTTGAAATCACTGCGAGTTTCAAATTTTAAAGAATATAAATAGAGTTACGTTTATTAAATCAAATAAAATATTAGTTATTATGTCAAAATTGAAATCCTTGCTGTTGTTGTCAGTACTGTTTTTTGCTGTGTCAGCTGCCAAAGCACAAACAAAGAATACTGATATTGAAAATTTCTATATAGGTACGTGGAAATTAATGGTTTCCGGATTACCAAATGGTGATACTGAAATGTACCTGATCATTGAAAAGAAAGATGGTCAGTTGACCGGATCCATAGGAGGCAAGAATGGTGAAGGTGCTAATAAACTTACGAAAGCCTCTATTGATAAGGAGACATTCAATGCTAATTTTATTGGCGGTGGTTACAATGTACCTCTTTACATAGATAAGAAAGGCGATAATAAAGTGGAGGGAAGCATGAATGATATGTTTGAGATTACAGGTACAAAAGAAAAATAGACAATAATAGTTATAAGATAATAGGGGGCTGTCAATTAAATTATATTTACCATGTTGCTATGAAAGGTTACCAAATTAAACTATTGATATCCTATGTACCTACCGGCAGCCTCCTATTTATTTCTTCTTAATAAAATATTATCATGAAATGGGTTAAATGGTTATTGGTGCTATTGTTTCTTTCAACAAGTGTGCAATCTCAGCATTTAATTGGCGATAGTATATGGATGAAACCTACTCTATTTAAGGTTTCATCATTCATAAACCCACCATTGGAATATGGACCATTTACCAGGTGGTGGTGGCCAGGAAATGACGTGAATAAAGAAGAACTTAAAAGAGAACTCGAGCTTTTTTCAAAAAACCATTTTGGGGGTGTGGAAATTCAACCTTTTGCCCTTGTTTTCCCAACAAAAGGTGCTGGCAGGGCTGATCGTATTATGAGTTATGATACACCTGAATATTATGATAACCTGAGGTATGTGCTGGAAACTGCTGTGAAAACGGGACTGATTGTAGACCTGACAGATGGAAGCGGGTGGCCTGCCGGAGGGTCGCATATTAGTAAATCAGATAATAACCTTACGCTGGAATATGGAATCATGGATATCCCGGCAAATTCCAACTCACCATTGCCTGTTCCTACACCCATCAGAAATGATGATAGTAGTAGAAAATTAATAACACTATTGATCGCCAAGGTAACCAAAGATACAACCCTGGATAATAATAGTGTCCATCTCGATCCTGGTAGTATAATTAATTATTCATCTAATATACAGGATAACAAATTTAGATTTAAAGCCGGAGGGAAAAATTGGAAGGCCATTGCAATCTGGTCTGTGCCAACTGGGGAAACACCAATGATTATTGCTAAACGAAATGCAGGATATGTTTTTAACCATTTTGATTCATCCAGCGTATTGAAAAATTACAATTACTTGTTTGGAGACCATACGGGACTTAAGCCTTACTTCGGAAAATCCATGAGAGCAATTTTCAATGATAGTTATGAATTTAAGGCTGACCGGCATTTTTCAAACGATTTTATCCGGGAGTTTAAAATCAAAAGAGGTTATGATATTACTCCTTTTCTTCCTGCTAATATGTGGTATGGGTATAATAACATGTATGCAAGGATGGGTAAGCCTGGTATGGAACCAGATTTTGTTTTTACTGACCAGGATTGGCGGTTAAGGTATGATTATGATTTAACGCTAAGTGATCTATTTGGCGACAATTGTTTAAAAACGGCGAGGACCTGGACAGAATCAAGAGGGTTAATTCACAGAACGCAGCCTTATGGTTTTAATATGGATATAATGGCTTCAGCGGGATTAGCTTCCATTCCTGAAATAGAAACCATGTTGTTTTCTAAGGGGAGTGAGACCGGATATAAACTTATAACTTCTGGTGCGCACCTGTATAACAGACCTGTTATTTCCTGTGAAACTGCGGTCTATTTTAAACGGGCTTTTATGACCACGCCTCAAAAGCTGAAAATGACGATTGATAAAGTCCTCAGCTGTGGGGTCAATCAAATTGTATACCATGGAACTCCTTATCAATACTATCCGGATGGTTATCCCGAGGAAGGTTGGTATCCTTTTTATAATTCAGCGTTGGATATTAATTTCTCCACCGATCTGAATGAAAATAATCCTTTCTGGAAGTATATGGATACTATCAACAGGTATGTACAACGTTCTCAGTATGTTTTAAGAAGCGGTAAACCGGACGCAGATGTTTTGATCTATTATCCTTTTCTTAATTACAGTGAAGATGTAGCTAATCCACAGGAGGTGTTAGTTGCAGGGTATATGGAAGGAACAGAGCCTCCGCTGCCTGTTGAGAACAGAAATGAACCATATACCAGAAAAATTGATACGGAATGGCAGTTGAATGTCTTGAAACTGATCGACAAATTGAATGCAGCAGGGATTGCATGGGATTGGGTTAATGATGCCTCCATCAGGCAAATGAAATTAAACCCCGATAAGCAATTGAACGTAAGAGGAAATTCCTATCAATCAATAATTCTTTATGACTTACCATTTATCCAGTATGAGAGCGCCAGACAGCTAGAGGAATTGGCGAAGGAGGGTGCAAATATTCTTGCTATTGGTGAATTACCTCATATACAACCGGGGTATTTTAATTTCCGGAAGAGAGATAAACTAACAAATCAATTGATGACGTCCATGATTGCTGCGCACGCTGTTACTTATCTGAAAGACCTGACCCAATTGGCTGACTGGAGAAAAACGCTCTCATTACCATTTAGCTATGATCAGGAATGCAATAGTTTCAGACAAATCAGAAGGAAAATGGACGATGGCAGTTTTGTGCAATTTGTCTGGAATGAAAGTGACCGGTGGCAGATACTTTATTTTAAAAAATCCGCTTCCCTTCAACATGGATATTGGATGGATGCTACCGATGGAAGTATTACAAAGGCAGTGGTTGAAAATGGCAGCTATTCATACAAATTACCTCCTTATAGTACCATATTCTTTTTTACTACTGATAGTATTACAAATTGGGGGCTTTCTGGGAAAAAACTTTTTGATCCCCTACAAGCTCAGCCTGTTGCAAAGCTACAGAAATGGACAATCACAGCTGAAAACATCCGGATAGAGGATTCTGATTTGTTCGACTGGAAAAACAACGAAAAGTTAAAAGAGAATTCGAAGCCTGTAACATATAGGTCTACTTTTCGGATGGACGATCTGAATAAGGATGCAAGATATTTTATTGATATGGGCAAAGTCTATTATAGTGCTGATGTAGAAATAAACGGGAAGTTTGCGGGATCACTGATTCACACGCCGTTTATATTGGATGTAACTCCTTTTTTAAAGGAGGGAGAAAATACAATTTCAGTTAATGTTACGAATGCTATGTATAATGGTTATGTAGGTCGGGCGAATAATGGAGATAAGATTTTTAAAAAACTTAAAGGTGCTGAGACGATGAGTGCAGGGTTACCTGGACCTGTCAACATCTATCGGCAATTATAAAATAATAATGATGAATAGAAGTGTAAAGCTGGCCCTGGCGTGTCTGTTATTTAGTACCGCGGTTTGGGGACAACAGACTAAAATGCCAAGGCTGGGAAGGAGTACTGTAAAGGATGTTATTGCAGCAATGACTATCGAGGAAAAAATCAACTTCGTTAAAGGCATTGGTATGAAAATATCAAATGGAGATTATGGTCCGGTAGCGGGTGGGATTTTGGGAAGAGTGCCAGGATCTGCTGGCGCGACTATGGAAATTCCTCGTCTGGGTATTCCTTCAATTGTGGTAGCAGATGGTCCTGCCGGATTAAGGATTGATGCTAAACGAAAAGGTGATCCGAAAACATATTATGCAACTGCTTTTCCAGTAGGTACTGCCCTTGCCACAACATGGAATGTGCCACTTGTGGAAAATGTGGGTAAGGCAATAGGAAACGAAGTATTGGAATATGGAGTGGATATAATTCTTGCTCCGGGTATGAATATTCAGAGAAACCCGTTATGTGGAAGAAATTTTGAATACTATTCTGAGGATCCTTTGCTTTCAGGGGAAATCGGGTCTGCTATGGTCAGAGGTATTCAAAGTAATGGTGTCGGTGTATCCATTAAGCATTTTGCCGCGAACAACCAGGAGACATTTCGTAATAGTATTAATGAAGTGATCAGCGAAAGAGCCTTGAGGGAAATTTATCTGAAAGGTTTTGAAATTGCTGTAAAAACATCTCAACCCTGGACCGTCATGAGTGCCTATAACAAAATTAATGGCGAGTATTCTTCGGAAAACTATTCATTATTATCAACTGTCCTAAGAGACGAATGGGGTTTTAAAGGCTTTGTAATGACAGATTGGTTTGCGGGACGGAATTATCCAAATCAGGTAAAAGCAGGAAATGATTTGCTCATGCCCGGTCGCCCTGCAGAAGTGAAGCGGATAAAAGAAGCCCTGGATAACAAAATACTTTCAGAAGCAGATCTTGACAGGAATATCGAGAGAATATTAACGGTACTGCTTGAAACACCCACCTTTAAAGGTTATCAGTATTCAAATAATCCAGACCTGAAGGCACATGCTGAAATTGCCCGTATGGCGGCAACAGAAGGTATGGTGTTATTGAAAAATGATAAGAACGCACTTCCATACAAATCAGGGAAAATAGCCTTACTGGGAAACGCCTCTTATGATACATTTGTAGGCGGCACGGGTAGCGGTGAAGTCAATAAAGCTTATACAATCCCTTTTTATGAGGGATTAAGCAAACATGGTTTTATATTAAATGAATCACTGGTAAAGGACTATTTATCTTACCTCGATGCCGGAAAGAAGGCCAGACCTGCAAGATCAAATATATTGGAGCCTATCAAGCCATTAAAAGAAATGGAAATCAATCCGGAGACAATACAACAACTGGCGAAAAATAATGACATAGGCATCATTACAATAGGAAGAAATGCCGGGGAAGGATCAGACCGGGACATAAATATAGATTACTACCTGAACCAGCAGGAAATGAAGCTTATTGAAAATTGCGCTGACGCGTTTCATGCGCAGCATAAAAAGTTAATAGTTATTCTCAATATTGACGCAGTTGTGGATGTTGAAAAATGGAAGCGCAGGGCTGATGCTATTTTATTGGTTTGGCTACCAGGGCAGGAGGCAGGGAATGCTATTGCTGATGTGGTGAGTGGTAAAGTAAATCCATCTGGTCACCTCACCCAATCGTTTCCACGATCCTACGCTGATGTACCTTCTGCAAAAACATTTCCGGGTACGCCAGCGGGGCACGAAGAAACTTCTGTATACAACGAGGGTATTTTTGTTGGCTACCGGTATTATAATTCCTTCAATATACCCGTTAGCTACGAGTTTGGCTATGGTCTTTCCTATACTACTTTTAAGCCTGATAATCTTACTATTAGTTCTTCGAAATTCTCTGACAGTTTGAAAGCGAGTCTGAATATTAAGAATACAGGTAAGATTGCTGGTAAAGAGGTCGTACAATTATATATTTCAGGACCAGGGAAAGTTGTAAACACGCCCGAATCAACACTCAGATCTTTTGAAAAAACACAACTACTCCATCCGGGGCAATCACAGCAGGTTGTATTTTCAATCCATCCAATGGACCTGGCAACCTTTGATACCAGCCGGAACGCCTGGATAGTGGAACCGGGAACTTATATTATGAAAGTTGGTAACTCATGTAAAAATATTTTTCAAACTGCAACTTTCATCGTAGAGAAGGAAATGATAGTAGAAAAGGTGAATGATGTATTGAAACCTCAGGTAAAAATAGAAGAGTTGAAGCAAATGAAATGATATGGATAAGAAAAAAATATTTCTTACCGGTGCCACCGGCAACATGGGGAAAGAGACTATGAAGCAATTGTTGGCAAGGAAAGACAGATATCATATAAGGATACTTGTATTGCCATCTGAGAAAGACAAAGAAGTCATAAAAAGCTGGCGTAAGGAGTCGGCGGTAACTATTGATTATGGAGACCTGACGAATTATTCAGATGTCTTAAATTGTGTAAATGGGTCCGATTACGTTTTACATGTTGGTGGCATGGTTTCTCCACTGGCGGATTACCATCCTGATCTTACACGAAAGGTCAATATTGGTGCGGCGAAAAATATCGTTCAGGCTATTAAGGCCCAACCGGAACCTGATAAGATAAAACTTGTTTATATCGGAACAGTAGCACAGACAGGGGACCGCAATCCTCCGCTTCATTGGGGAAGGGTAGGGGACCCCATTAAGATAAGTATATATGATAACTACGCAATTACAAAAACAATTGCTGAAAGAGAAATTATAGAATCCGGATTAAAGTACTGGGTTTCTTTGCGACAAACAGGTGTGTTATATGTTGAGCTATTGAAAAAGCTGGATCCAATCATGTTTCATGAACCTCTTAATGGCGTATTTGAATGGGTTACTGCAAAAGATTCAGGTGTTTTGCTTGCAAATGCCTGTGAAGGTAATGTACCGGATGAGTTTTGGGGCAGGATTTATAATATTGGCGGTGGAGAAAAATACCGGTCTGTAAATTGGGAGTTTATGCAAATGACTTGTGCTTTAGTAGGAGTATCCGATATCAGGAAAGTCTGGGAACCGAATTGGTTTGCCACGAGGAACTTTCATGGACAATGGTATGCTGACTCAGACGAGCTGGAAAATTATTTGCATTTCCGGAGTGGTTCACTGGAAGCATTCGTTCAGGAAATGAAAGAAAATGCTCCTTTTTCGTCTAAGATTGCTAAGTTCCTACCATCCTGGTTCTTAAAAAAATTTGTGTTTAGAAAGGTAGCTAATCTACCCTTAGGTTCATTAAACTGGATCAGAAATAATAACCAGGATAGAATCACCGCATTTTTTGGTTCTATTAAAGAATGGAAAGCTATTCCAGGCTGGGATGCATTCAAATTTGAGTTGGCGACTAAATCTCCCGTTAAATTAGATCATGGTTATGACGAACAGAAACCAAAATCTGAATTGTCAATAGAAGATATGCAACAGGCTGGAACTTTTCGTGGAGGCAGATGTTGTTCAACAGAAATGGTGAAAGGAGACCTGAAAACAAAACTAAATTGGGAATGTGCTTTTGGCCATCGGTTTTGGGCTAGCCCAACATTAATTCTTATGGCAGGGCATTGGTGTCCTGAATGTTTACCAACACCCTGGAATTATGATGAGGAAGCGAAACGGAATCCATTCTTTGCACAGGTTTGGTATCCACTGCATGATAAGGATGAAAATAATGTGTACAGTGAAAGCATTTTGAAATCCTAACCTATAGTGTCTGGTATCCTGTTGGCTGGTATAATATGAGTTGGTAAAAAATGTTGTCAATCTTTCATAATCATATGAGGATAACAGACCGGATGATATTAACTATTCCCTCATTCTTAATCTGGTATCCTCTCATTTCAGATATTATTTTATCCTGTTATAACCATCGGCTAAAGCTATACCCATATCGGTTCCCATGATAATTTCCTGGGGCCACATGCTTCCAGGAAAAAGGAAAGCATGTTTTCATATTAAATTGAAATAGTTATGAAAAAATATTTGTCATATTTATTCTTGTTATTTATCATATTGCATGTGAAAGCACAGGATATTAGTCCAGATATTTTGAAAAAGGTATGGAGAGCATACTGGATTTATGTTCCCAATACTTCACCGGATGATTATGGTGTTTATTACTTTCGTAAGGCATTCGAGTTAAATGAAAAACCGGAAAAATTTATTGTTCATGTGTCTGGAGATAACCGGTATAAACTTTTTGTAAATGGGGACCTGGTTTCCCTTGGGCCAGCCCGATGCGATCTCAATCACTGGAATTTTGAAACTGTCGATATTGCACCATTTTTGAAAGCGGGTAAGAATATAGTTGCCAGTATTGTCTGGAATGATGGAAAGGATAAGGCGGTTGCACAAATGTCAAATAGAACAGGATTTATTCTCCAGGGGAATACGTCCAGAGAAAGCGTTGTAAATACTAATAATTCATGGAAGTGTGTACAGGATATGGCATATGCTCCTTTAAGGCCGGAAGTGATAGGGTTTTATGCAGCATCGCCTGGCGAATTTTTCGATATGAATAAGGAAGAAGAGGGATGGATGACGGATGGATTTAATGATTCTTTTTGGAAAGGAGCAACAAGTATTGGTACTGGTGTACCCAAGGGCGTAAATGGTTTAGGTGCTTCAGCCTGGATGTTGGTACCATCCATAATTCCACAAATGGAACTTTCTCCGCAGCGTATGAAAGTAACCCGGGTTGCAAATGGGGTTAAAGTAACACCGACTTTTCCTGCATCTAATTCAAATATTGTAATACCGGAGAATACCAAAGTGAGTCTGTTACTGGATCAGACTTTCTTAACAAATGCATATCCAAAGTTTTTGTATAGTGGAGGCAAAGATGCTACTGTTACATTTACTTATGCTGAAAGTCTATATGATGAAAAAAGTATGGAAAAGGCAGACCGAAATGTAGTGGATGGTAAAAAAATGCTGGGGGTTAAAGATAGTATTATCTGTAATGGATTGATAGATCAGCTATTTACAACATTAACCTGGAGGACCTTTCGTTATATTCAAATTGATGTGCAAACAAAGGAAGCACCCCTTGTTATTAATGATTTTTATGGGGTCTTTACTGCCTATCCTTTTATCTGCAATGCTAAATTGAATACTGACAATCCCTTGCTGAGAAATATGTTTGATATAGGATGGAGGACAGCGAGGCTCTGTGCAGCAGAAACCTATATGGATTGCCCTTACTATGAGCGGTTGCAATATATCGGAGATACCAGGATACAGGCAATGATTTCATATTATAATAGTGGAGATAATAGGTTAGCTAAGCAGGCAATTAATGCTATAGATAATTCAAGGTTAGCAGAAGGGGTAACTTTATGTCGATATCCTACAAATCAGGTGCAGGTAATTTCGCCATTTTCTTTGCTTTGGATTGGAATGTTGGATGACTATTTTCATTATTGTAATGATAAAGAATTCGTAAAATCTCATTTGCCAGGAATGAGGCAGATACTTTCCTTTTTTGATAAATATCTAAATGAGGATGGTACAATTCAAAATAGTCCATATTGGAATTTTGTTGATTGGCCGGAAAATTCTAAAGGCTGGAAAAATGGAGCACCACCGATAAATGCAGATGACGGTTCTGCTGTAATTGATTTGCAGCTGCTATGGGCATATCAATGGGCGACAGAACTTGAAGAATATGCTGGATTAAATTTATTAAGTGAAGAATATCATAAAAAGGCACTGCAATTACAAAAGGCTATAGTAAAAAAATATTGGGATTCAAATAAAAAGATGTTTGCAGATGATGATAAAATGACTGCCTTTTCCCAGCATGCTAATACCCTGGCAATTCTTACTGAAACGATAAAAGGAGACGATGCTAAAAAGTTATTCGCGAAATTGGATCAGGATCAGAATATTGCAAGGGCATCAATCTACTTCAGGTATTATGTTAATCAGGCATTAAATAAGGTTGGATTGGGAGATGAATATCTTAGTCGTTTGGATATCTGGAAAAAAAATATTGAAATGGGATTGACCACCTGGGGAGAGGATTCCAAAGTAAATGATACCAGATCAGATTGTCACGGATGGTCAGCAAGCCCTAATATCGAATTTTTAAGAATTGTTCTTGGAATTGAAAGTGATGCACCTGGTTTTGTAAAGGTGAGAATAGAGCCGCATTTAGGTGACTTGAAGAAGATTGGGGGAGTCATGCCCCACCCAAATGGTCTGATCAAGGTGGACTATTCAATGGATAAAAAGGGTATATGGCAGATAAAGATCACGCTTCCAGCAGGTATTGGTGGCAATTTTATATGGAAAGGAAAAAATTATTCGCTTAGTCCTGGGGATAATTTTTTAAGGCTTTAGATTTTAAACCGTAAGGATAACAGAAACTATACAATGGAATGTACGGGAAGGACCTGTTCCCTGAAGTTAGCGTTGAGCCTGACAATGCATGACAACGAAAAAAAGTGTAAAGAATTTACGCCTCTGCAACAGCAGATCTCCGCAGTAACAGATGCATATAATCACAATATTCTCTACGACTGTTGCGCCATCTTGTGAATTTCTTACTGCACGCCAATTATAATATATAGTACCTGATTTTTTGAAAATAAAAAAAGAAATTTATCCGGATTACATTTTATTTTGCAGCAGTTATTTAACCCGTTTTACTATTCCAACTTTAGTACAAGATCTTATTGTTTATCCTTTAAAAAACCCGTAAGACCCTCAAAATAGAAAAATCGGAAACGTATTATGACACAAAACCCCCTGACGAAACATCATACTCGTCCGGCACTTCAATGCACTTACCCTAAAAACAGATTCCATGATCACTACTCAAGTCCAATTCAACAAAGGGAAAGGTATTCGCCTGTACACCCCTGAACAAGATGAATACATCGACGCCGTGTCCGGCACCTTTAACCTCGCATTAGGGTACAGCTACCCCGAACTGGTAGATGCGCTCAAAACCCAGCTGGAAGACCTTATCCACGTATCGTCTTCCTTCACCGGCGACCTTGCCCAGCAAGTACTGGATAGCATTCTTGCCCATGCACCAGCCCATATTACTACCGGCTGGATGCGCGACATTATTGGTTCCACGGCCAATGAAGGCGCTGTTAAAATTGCCAATAAGTACAATGGCAGAAATGAGGTCATCAGTCTCTCCCTGTCCCACCACGGGCAAACACTTTTCGCGACCGCCATCTCAGGTAATGCCTTCCGGCGCAAGTCTTTTGCACATACGGTTGTAACTCAGAATGGTATTGTACCTGCGCCTTACTGCTATCGTTGTCCTTTTTCTGCAAAAGGTGCACCTGCCTGTGGGTTCCTTTGTGCAGAAGCTATTCACGACTATGCTGAGTATGCCGCTTCTGGTGGGGTATCATGTATCATCATAGAGCCTATCCTCGGCAATGGTGGCAATATCATACCACCTGAAGGTTACTTTGAACGGGTCCGCAAAATCTGTGATGAGCAGGACATTGTACTGATTGCTGATGAGGTACAGACTGGCATAGGCAGAACAGGGCACATGTTTGCAAGTGAGTACTATGACATCAAGCCTGATATCATCACATTGGCCAAAGGCCTTGGTGGTATTGGTATCCCTGCTGCTGCTATACTTTACACATCCGAACTGGCCGTGCTGGAGAAGTTTGAACACTCCTACACATCCGGTGGTAACCTGCTATCGCTGACGGCATCACAGAAGACCATGGAGATTGTATCCAGGGAAGGCTTCCTGGAAAATGTACGGGAAAATGGGGTAGTCCTTGGCCAGCTGCTCAACAAGCTCAAGGAAAAATATAGCGATGTAATCGGCGATGTACGTGGTATCGGCTATATGTGGGGATTAGAAATCGTTGACAAGGATGGAGCGCCAGATGTAGATCTTACTAACAAGATCATTGACAGTGGCCTCGAAAATCATCACCTCATACTACGGGGTTCCCGTTATGGATTCGGGAATGTAGTGAAGGTAAGACCTTCCCTGACAGCAACTATTGATGACATTGAGGAGATCTGTGCACGGCTGGATAAGATATTTCATGAACTTTAAAAATTGCAAATCATGCAAGCTGTTGTTTATAATAATCCCTGGGAGATCTCTATCCAGGAAAAGGAAGAACCGTCTATTATACTTCCCGATGAAGTGATCGTAGAGGTCCGCGCTACCGGCATCTGCGGCACTGACCTCAGTATTATTTCCGGTGAATACATGGCACGTCCGCAGGTGATTATCGGGCATGAATCTGCCGGGGTGATCGTGGATAAAGGTGCAGCGGTGGATAATTGCCAGATTGGTGACCGGGTCAT
>Ga0182005_1000479_pt1 | contig 20684 bp, 26 predicted proteins | sample Sormic07211103_1_FD_123021 | JGI IMG/M metagenome (GOLD analysis project Ga0182005, IMG submission 123021) | Rhizosphere microbial communities from Sorghum bicolor, Mead, Nebraska, USA - 072115-103_1 MetaG | ecosystem: Host-associated > Plants > Roots > Rhizosphere | place: USA: Nebraska...
AACCTGGAGGCCAAAACGTATGAAGCTTTTGCTGCGTACGCTGAGCCTCGTATGGAGATTGTTGAAAGCGTTTCGCTTTTACGAGTTCCTGCGAGACCACTTTGACGACCTGAAGTAACGGTCATAAATGTGGGGAAAAGCCCGTTTCAGTTTCGGCTGAGGCGGGTTTTTTTTGTCTTGAACAAGCTGTCAAAAGTAGGATTTATACCCGGGTCATTCTCTGATGCCTGTAAGCCATTTCGTCGGCATCTGTAGGTGTCATCCGAAGATCATGAATATACTGTCTGTACATACAGTATTATTTGCCGTGGAGTCTGAATTGATGACAAACACAATCACAGCCGAAGTCCCCGCCGTGCAAATGGATTTATCACACTGGCAAACCATGCTCGCAGACAAAGCCACGCTACTCGCCCAGCCAGGCGCTCATCACAAGGCGTTGCTGACACAAGCTTATGCGCTGCACGAAAACAGGCTGATTGATAGCGACGACCTTTGTGATCTGCTTGAGTTGGCGGATGGGGCGCTGGCCTTCGCCGTGGAATCAATGCTCGACATCGATAGCGACGAGTAGGGCTTCCACATGCACCTACTGGTCACCCCGATGAGGTCTCGCGGCATCGCGCTCGACGCTAAGGCACGACGACGCTACCCCGCGATCAAAGGAAATGTCATGGTGAATTCATCGGTTTGTAAAGAGTTGGGGCGGGCCACCAATGTCGCCCGCGTTGAAGTGGGCTTGCCGTTGGATCCGGATCCGTTGCCTCAATTGCTGGACGCAACGTTAGCCGGGATGGCGGTGACGGGCTTTGTCCTGAGCGGCGTTGAATACATCGATGGTTGCGCCTACGCGCAATTTTGGTGGTGCTGGTTGGAGTAAGGACGCGCGTGCGGCATGACCGCCCGACAAAGGTGAGTTAGAAAAATGTTGCTCTGTTGGTGGCCTAATGGCACTATTGGGTTGGGCATGTGGTGTAATGGTTCGCACGTTCCGATAAATCATAGTTACTGCTTACCATTGGTAAGTTTGTAATTTTATTGGAAAGGTCTCGGTTCGAATCCGGCATGCCAAAATAATTTCCATGAGATTATTTTGGCATCTGGATTCACGATAGTGTATTCATGATCATTCTAGTGAATGAAATATCTTCTTGCTGCGCAGGAGTTTAATGTTGAATTCAGGTACTCCTGCCCCTGCTGCAACTCCTCCTGCAACTGCTGTTGCTACCCCCGAGTTTATTGCGAAAGTGAAAGGTTATCATGATGATAACTTTACTGAGGTTAACTCTGCACTTACGAATATTGAGAAGCAGTTACGAAAAGCCTTATCGAAGGGTGATGACTCGGGCGAGCTTACATTCACCCGTCTTTATACTATGTTACTTGGAGTTTGGTGCGAAGCTAGACTTCATAAGCTTTTGTACGAAAAAGGGGTCTTCTCGGAAACAGAGAGGCAATTTGTATATGCAGTTACGCAGCTTAGCGAGCGCTGGCAGCGCGCATTAGAATTGGGCCTAAAGAAACATTTAGGGTTGCCGATGGATGAAGAGATCTCGAGGCGTACCGTAAAATTTTCGAAGCTTAATATTTATGAGGAAATTCGAGAGTGGATTTCTGAACATTTCAGCCCGGCAATTACATTGCGGAATAAAATTGCGCACGGGCAGTGGGCTATGCCATTTCCTAACACTCAAGGTGATTGGCTGAGTAGCAATAATTTCAGTATTTGCGGGTTGTCAAAAGCTGCCTTGAGTGCTGAGAATTTACTCACAACGTCAATAAAAATAGATCTTATCAAAGAAATTTCGGTGACTATCAATAATTTGGCAGTGGATAGTCTTATCTATAAAGTTGAAAACTTTGATGAGCGATATGCCGAGGTGTCGTCGATTATCGAAAAGTTGCCATTGGTTGATTATCGCGCTTTCAAACAAGGAATTAGGGGTACATTTAAAACCCCCGCTTGATGCCCGGCAAAACGTAGCAAATATCTACTTGCGCAAGCCAGTGAGTTCACAGCCTCAACTCTTTTCGCTGGTTTAGCAGGGCGTTTCGATCCGTAGATTCTCTTCAGCTAGCCACCCGAGTAAACATCAGTCAGAGAGTTTCGTGCTGCTTTTTCAGCGTGTTGCGCGTTGTGGCCTATTCCCAAACGCGCCCGTCCTCTGAATCATTCCGTCCGAATCAACCCCCGCCCAACCCACTCCGCGACCTGCGTAACAACGGCGTTTCCGGCACCAAAAGCCTCTGCAAGGTTGGCCGCATCCAGTCCGAGGCAAAGCCCATCATCCTCAGCCGCTCGCTGCCGCTCAGCCATCTGATCCCATCCGTTCGGGTGAGCGACGAGAGTGGTACAGCCCATAGCGATTTGGGAAGGGGCTTTGTCTGCCAATAGAGTATTGGCAGCCCAGGCATCCGCGGGGCGTGGCCACTGGATCGATTGAGACGCTGGAGGTATTGCGTCCACTGGCGCGGCGTCAGCCAGCAGCTCGATGGGGGGCATTCGTCGATAACCTGCGACCAGGAATACTCGGCGACGTTGCTGGGGGACTCCGAAATATTGAGCATTAAGCACTCGCCAAAATCCCACATACCCGCAGTCCGCAAGGGCCCTGATGACTGTTTCAAAGTCTTGGCTATCGTTGATAGCGAGCAAGTTAACGACGTTCTCAAGGACCACCCAGCGAGGTTGAATTTCTTTGAGGATTCGTATGACTTCCCAAAACAGGCCGCTGCGTTCGCCGCGTAGTCCGCGGGTGGCTTGGTTGCTGGGTCTGGCACCGGCAATGCTGATGTCTTGGCAGGGGAACCCGGCGGTGAGGACATCGACGGGGGAGAGGTTATGGGCGCCGCACTGGCGCACGTCTTCAAATTGGCGTGCATGGGGAAATCGATCGGCAAGCACAGCCCGGTTGACCGGGTTGAGTTCAACTTGCCAGGCGCTGCGGTAACCGGCGTTTTCAAATCCGACATCAAAGCCTCCTATGCCTGCGAACAGGCTGCCAATGGTGGGTTGCTGCATTCATGAACTCGTTGTTCTGGATGCTCGCGGCACGCTGGGGGGAGGCTCTGGGCCTTCAAGTGGTTCAGTGTTCGGCAACGCGGACACTTGATTTGTATTTCAAGGAAGCCGCTGGCGGCGGCGAGTTTGCGGTTGCATTGGCCGCAACGTATGTCCTGCATGAAAATCGTCCTTGATGGGAATCAGTCAGTCGTTAATCAGGTTTATGTTTTCTCTGCCTTCATTCGTTTCCACTCTCGATCCGTCGCCCGCTTCGCCGCTTTCTCAGTGGCGTACAACCATCGCAACCGCTTCGGCTTGCTCTGATCCCCAATCGTCACAGTCTTCTCTTTCCCGGATTTCTTGTCGCGGTAATGGGCAACGATGCCGGTGAAGTCACCCTTGTTCTCTTCAGCCAGATCCTCGACGGTGTCTTCCGGCAGCTTGCTCTCCAGCTCCAGGCTGACGGTGTAGCCGCTGTCCGCGCGGAGGGTGTGCTGCACGTTTCCGCCGTACCAGATGATTGCGTCGATCTCGTCCTTCACACCCTGGAGCGTGTAAGTCAGTTCGGGAATCAGGTCTGGTCGCCCCAGTGCCAGCGTGTAACTGAGGGTGGCGCTGCCGCGTTGCAGACGATTGAACTCGGCCCGGGCAGCACGCAAGGCTGATTGCCGATCGCTGTAGGTGTGGCGCAAGTCCTTGAGATTTTCGCCGCCGCCGGCAATGGCTTCCTGTTTCTTGGCGCTGTTCACGTCATAGAAGTAGGCACGCGCGCCGTCATAGCTGTCGCGGTCAGCTTGCAGGTAGCGGTGTTGGTCACCGTCGGCGCGGGTGAGGGTGATATGCGGCAGTTCGGCGCCGCTGGCGGTCTTGCCGCCGCCCGCTGGCAGGCAGAGCAGGCAGCCGGCCTTGATGGTAACCACCGCATCGAATTCTTCACCGATGCGGCAGATCAGGTTGGCGTCGGACTCGTTAGCCTGGTCGAGCTGCAGGATGTCCAAACCATCAAGAGTGCCGGCAATGGTCACGGTCAGGCCGTGGCTCAGGGCGATGCCGCCCAGTACGTCGCCGAGGGTGGTGTTGCTCCAGCTGCGTTCGCGTTTGGTCTTCAGGCCTTTGCGCAGGTCAGCCGATCGGGCGCGGATGCTCAGCACGTCGGGCGCGCCGCTGTGTTCGGTTTCATCGACGGTGTAGGTGCCCTTGTCCACCAGGCCGGTATCGCTCCAGCCGAGCCAGAGCCGAATGACCGCGCCTGTGGGTGGGATGGCCAGCAGGCCGTCGTGGTCGCTGAGGGTAAGGCTCAACTGATCGGCCTCGATGCCGCGGTTGTCGGTCAGCTCCAGGCTCATCAGCCGCGGGCTGATCAGTTTGGCGATGTCGTTGCCATCCACCGTGATGCGGAACGCCGGCACCGGGTAGCCGGCTTCGCGGCGGTAGCGTTCGACGGCGTCATCCAGAAAGCCGGTGACGCGGGAAAGGGCCATATCGATCACAGCAACGACCTCATGATGCTAACGCCTGCGCGAGTGCCGGCGCCGATCAGGTCGATCCGGTCGTCATCGATGCGTTTGAGGCTGAGAGTGAATTCGATGCGGCGCGGCGTGCCGTCACGGAAGAAAAACGTCTTGGTCTCGCTTAGGCTTTCGATGACCCATAAGCCGTAAATTCGACCGCTGCCCTCGACCACGGGCCAGGGCTTGCCGGTGTTGGCCATAAGGCGCAGCGCGTCGAGGCTGAGGGGGCTGCCGGCCAGTTCCGGCAGGATGATGCCGGGGAGGGTGATCGCGTCTTCACCGCGGCCGACGAATTGCCGCGCGGGTGCCGCACCAATGCGGCTGTTGCTGGCGTGGCGCCAATCGGTCTGGCGTTGCAGTTCCTGGTAGGCGACGGTGGAAAGGCTGAAGACGAACATGCCCAGGGCAAGCATCATAGTGATTACTCCAGGTCGGCGAGTCGGCTGCGTTGACGAGCGCTTTTCTCACGTTCAATGCGCGTCAGTTCGACGCGCACGGCGCGGGCGATGGCTTGTGCGTCCAGGCCAGGTGTTGCAGGGATGTGGATCTCGTAGGTGTCGTGGCTGTCGTAAACGGCGCTGCCGGCGTTGCTGATAGGGGCACGGCTATCGACCGTTATGCCGGGCAAAGACGTCATGCCCAATGCCATGGAACCAGCGGACGTGATTTGCTTGCTGATGTCGGTGATGACGTCTAATGGGCCGCGCTGGCCATCCTGAAGACCTTGCGCCAGGCCGGCCATGGTGAAGCCACCCAGTTCGGCAAACACCCGCGACGGACTGTGAATGCCGAGCTTTTCCTTGAACCAGCCAATGGTTGCGTCGCTGATATCACCCATGACGTTCTTGAGCTTGCCGAAGCTTGCTTTCAGCCCGTTCACCAAGCCGTCGATGAGCAGGCCGCCGAACTCGGTAAAGCGGCCGGGCAGGTCGATGCCCAAGTAATTCATGACCGCCGCAAACGCCTGGTAGATCAGGCCAATGGGGCTGAAGTCGATCAGAACTTTAAGAATTCCACCGATTCCGTCACTGAACCCGGCTTTGATTTCGCGCCAGGCGCTGGTGAAATATGACTTCACCGCGTCCCAGTTTTTGTAGATCAGGTAGGCGCCGCCAGCGATGGCCGTGATCGCCAGGCCGATGGGGCTGAGCATCAGCGCACGGCCGACCATGAGCAGCGCTTTGCCCACAAACGGAAGTACTGATCTGCCGAGGCTCCATAACAGGCTGATCAAACCGGGCAGCCGAATCCCCAATTGCGCGAACATAAAACGCAATGCCACAAATGGCAGTAGCACGCTGGCCACGGTGATGAGCAACCCGCCCAGGGCGATGGACAGCGCGGCGATGACGGCGACGGTTTTGACGAGTCCAGCGGCGAGGTTCGGGTTTTCGCTGGCCCAGCTTTTGACCCCGCGGATGATCTCGGTGACTGACTGAATCAGCCCGCGCAACGGCCCATCCTGTTGCTCTTGCAATTCGATGCCCAGATCCTGCCAGGCACTGCTCAAGGTCGTCAGATCGCCCTTGAGGTTGTCGGCCATCACTGAGGCCGTTTGCGCTGTTTCGCCCTGACTTTGCCGCAGGTTCGCGATGAGTTTTTGCAGGTCACCCGTACCGGCCTGTTCGACCAATTGCGCCATGCCTTTAACCGCTTCCTCGCCGGAAATGGCTTTGAGTAACCCGCCCTTGTCGGCAGTGCCCAGGTCTTTGGTTTTGTCGTGGATCTCTTTGAGGATGTCCGGCAAGGGGCGCAGGTTGCCATGGGCATCGGCGGTGGTGACCTTGAGTTTTGCCAAGGCTTTTTCCGCGGCCTTGGGCGGGGTGGCCAGGCGGTTCATGATGGTGCTGAGTGCGGTGCCGCCCATGCTGCCCTGCAAACCGGCATCGCCCAATTTACCCGCCATTGCTGCGGCGACTTCGAGTTCGACGCCGTAGGTCTTGGCCATGGGCGCGGCGTATTTCATGGTTTCGCCGAGCATCTGCAGGTTGGTGTTGGAGCGGGTGAAGGTACCCACCAACACATCCCCCAGTTTGCCCATCTGGTCGGCCTGCATGCCGAGTCCGGAGAGGATGTTGGAGGCGATATCGGCGGTTTGTGCCAACTCGGTACCACCGGCCGCTGCGAGGTCGAGCATTCCTGGCATCGCGGTTTTGATGGCCGCCGGATCGAAGCCTGCCATGGCGAGAAAGCCTTGAGCATCGGCGGCCTGGCCGGCGGTGAATTGCGTCGATCCGCCCAGTTCCCGCGCTTGCTTACGCAACGCCGCGAGCGCTTCTGAGTCTTTCTCCAGTCGGGAGATAGCCTGCGTTTTACTCATGCTGGCGTCGAAGTCGATGCCCGGCGCCATCAGCTTGGCACCCGCATACAGCGTTGCACCGCCGCCGGCTACGGCGGTGGCGCCTTTGCCGGTCATGTCGCTGGCGAGGTGTCTGGATTTATCAAAGGTTGCGCGCGCCGCGGCCAAGCGTCTCTGTTGAGCGGCCAGCGCAGCCAGTCGAGTGGTTTGTTCGGTGATGCTGTGGTTGGTGGCGCGGATCTGCTCGCGCAACTGCCGCTCATGGTTGCCAAGGTTTTGGGTGCTGATCCCTGCGGCCTGCAAGCGGGTGCGCAAACCTTGGAGCTGTTGGCTCTGCTGCTGATGCTGCTGTTTGAGTTTCTGCGCTTCGCGCACGGCAGTGCGGAAGTCCTTGGTCATGGCCTTGGTCGGCGCGCCGGTCGCGGCAATCTGCTGACTGAGAGCCTTCACCTTGTCGCGGGCGGCGTTCAGCGCCTGCTCGGTCTGCTGCGCCGCAGCGCGTTGCGTACGCCAGGCACTGACATCTTTCTGTTGGGTGTTGAGTGCCTTGAGCCGGTCGCGGGCGTCCTTGAGTGCACGAGCGGCGCCGATGCTCTCGTTGTTGATCGCCCTCAATGGCCGGGTGGCCTTGTCGATGGCGTTCAGCAGCACCCGAAGTTTTAAATCATTCGCCATCGGCGACGCTCCGCACCCTGGCGCGCTCGCGCCATTGCATTAATTCTTGCAGGCCCAACTGGTCCATATCCGCCGGCGCCCAATGAAAGACCACGGCCAGGTCGGCCATGGCGTCCTCTACGCAACGAGGGAGGCGTCCGTCTTCACCGATTTCTGCAACAAAAAACCGGAAATCTTGCTGCCACATGCGAGCAGGTCGGCCGGGTCCATACCGGCGGCTTCCGGTGCGGTTATGCCGGGGCTGGTGAGGCGCGGCAGGATCTTGATCAGGGTGGCCACGTCCATGTTCAACAATTCCACCAACTGCACGCCGCGCAGTTCGCCGGCCTGCGGTTTACGTAAGGTGAGGGTGTCGATGGTGGTCTTGCCGCGCGCGATCGGCGTGTCGAGGGTGACGGTGTTGTCTTCGGCGAGTGGTTGAATTTCGATGGTCTGCATGGGGTTTTCCAGATAGCTGTGAGTGGCTTAGAGGCCAATGGCGGCGCGCTGCTGTTCCAGCAGGTCGACGCCGTTGACCTTCTCGATGAAGTTGAGCAAGTCGATCTCGATGATGTCTTCGTTGTCGACGATCAGCTTGTAGTAGGAACAGGTGGTGGTGATGCTGTGTTCGGTGTCTTCCCCGGGCTCGTGGTCACCCATTTCGATGGTTTCGTGGCGGCCGCGCAGGACCACCTCCACGGCGCTGACGTCGCCGGTGTCGTCCTGCTGAAACGAGCCGGCAAAGCGCAGCGCGATGCCCGAGGCATTGACGGCGCCGAACTGGCGCAGGGAGATCAGATCGAGGCCGCCGGTCTTCCATTCGAACTGGATGCCGTCGTCGGAGAAGCCCAGGTCGGCCTTCACGGGACCATTCATGCCACCGCCGCGATAGGCTTCCATCTTGCGTCCCAGGGGCGGCAAGGTGACCGACTTCACGACGCCGACGTAGCTGTTGGCATCGTTGAACAGGTTGAGGTTTTTCAGTTTGCGCGGCATGGCCATGGCGCTGGTCTCCGGTTAGCGATTGATCTGGCTGGCGAAGTTGATGAGGTAGCGGTCGGTGATGCGCTGGCGCAGGGTGAGGTCTTCCAGCGGCGGCACCGGTGTGTAGTCGTAATCAAGCCAGAGCTTGCCGGCCTTGAGGGTGTCCTCGGTGTTGATGTCTTCGGGATACCAGCAGCTTCCGCCGATCAGGTAACCAGCGGACACCTTGCTGCGGAACTCAGCGTTGACGCCTTCGATCATGTCGCGCACCAGGGAGGCGTGCAGCGGCTTGTCCATGGCCCACATTTGCGTGCCGGCCATGGTGTCCGCCAATACCTGCGCGGTGCGGGTGTAGCTCTCGAAAGCAAACAACGGATCGTCACTGCAGGTGCGACTACCCCAGAAGCGCAAACCGCCCTCGTTGATCAGCGTGGTGACCTCTTGACTGTTGAGGTAGTTGGCATCGGTGGCGGGGTTTTGCAGGTCCCAGAACACGTCGGCGTTGATGCCGGTGACACCGTTGACGGCGATGTTGGAAAGGGTTTTGTGCCAACCGGTTTGTTGGTCGATCTTGGCGCGCAGGCCGAGAGCGCGAGCAACGGCCGTGGCGTTGACGGTCTTGTTGGTGGCGGTGTCCCAGCTGAGGAAATCCGGCCAGATGACCATGACTTCACGGGCGCCGAAATTCTTGCGATAGGCGACCGCTTCCTCCTTGGTGTTGCAGCCCCAGGCGCTGACATAACTGAACGCCCGCAGTTGCTGGGCGATGGACACGAGTGCGGTGGCGACGGGTAGGGTGTCCAAGCCTGGGACACCCAGAATGCGCGGTACCAGGCCGAGCCGCGACTTGGCGGCGAGCAGGGCTTTCATGCCGGTGTACTTGCCGGTTTCAGTGGTGGTGCCGATCAGGGCGCTGGTGGTCTCGGCTTCGTCCTGACCTTCCTTGACGCGCACGACGATGACGTAGGGTTTGGTCTGGTCGGCGATGGCTTGCAGGCTGACGGCGAGGGTACCTTTTACGCCGGCTTTGCCGATGGCGGTCTGGACGCTGGTGATCAGGACTGGCGTGTCAAATGGGAAGACTGTTGCGTCGGCATCGTCAGCGGTGCAGACCATGCCGATCACGGCGGTGGGGATGGTGCGGATGGGGCGTGAGCCATCGTTGAGTTCGATGACTCGCACGCCGTGTAGATAGTCGGACATGGCTGATCTGCGTGGTGATAAAGGACACCACACAGGCTGCCGCGCTCATCACACGTTGACGAGCCGCGGCGGTTGTATCGGGCAGGCTAACAAGGTACGAAGTAGCATCGCAAAAGGGAGTCAAGACTTGTCTATCGTTGGAGGCGCTGGCCACTCGGCGTTCATAGGGAATCCGGGTTGCTGTTCAAGGCGATTGAGCTCCACGCTGTAGCGCATCCAGCCCAGTAATGCCGCCTGTTCATCCGATGTAATCAACTGCAGTTGTTCAGCATATTGCAGCGGAGCGATGCGCAGTTGGGCGTGTTGCATCAAGGTGTCACGCTCCAATAGTACGTGTGCCTTTTTTTCCGCCAAAACTGCTGACTGATCGAGCAACCAATCATCACCTGTCCAGTGGTAATGGGTACCTGGCCAAGGTTTTGTAGTAACGGAGTCGGGCAGCTCGCCCACTTCATGCCACAGCAGCGATTCGCCGTTGTTTGTCCGGTAGACGAGACCGCGATGATCCACCCTCTGCTCAGGCAAGCCATCAACCAAAACCCAGACATAGCCTGGTTTTGCATTTTCCAACGCCTTCGGCAGATGAACAGCATTGCTGGGTAACTCAAGTCCAAGTCCTGGGACGATCGGGAATTCGACCGGCCCTATCAAAACACCGGCGTTATCGATCAAGTAATTTTTCATGGCTGCTCTCAAATGATTTTGATCCGCCCTGGATAAGCAATGTTTCGAGGTCGCATTACTCCAACCGTGCCGATTTGCCTGATTTGCGTTATGCCAGATTGATCACCGGCCAATATGCTCCCTCTGTAATTCGCCATTTCAGCCAGGTCGAGGCCGTGAATGTCGTGAGCTCGTTTCTGTTCATCCTGACTGAGGCCTGTTACCAGTATGGTCCCGCCATCAGTACTGAAGTCGTAGGGTTGCCTCGAACCTTTTTGCCAAGTACCGGGTGTGCGTCCTGCATCAACGTTGCGTGAGTCGTCGAGAATTCGAAGAAACTCCCCCCGGCCTTCTGGCCCGCGAAAGGTCATCCCGTCGTCTTGAACAGTCCATCCACCTTCGTTGCCTATGCTGTGTTGCTCGGTGCTGAGCATTCCTGATTGCTGGGCGTGGTCCCAAAGCCAAGGCCACTCCAAGCGTTGAAACGTTCGACGGTTCAACGCGGCGTAACCGCCGGGGCTGAATTTGGTAGTGGTTTCAAAAACCGGATGGCCCAGCGGTAGCGTATCCAGGCGCCCGAGGGGCCACCAGTGACCCAATCCGTCAGCGCACAAGTGCCACCAATCGCCTGTGCCCATCAGTGTCAGAAACGAATAGCCGTTATCGGAAAGATGCGTATGAAACAGGATGCGATCTGTTCCGTTGGCTTCAACAACAAGTCGATGTCCGGAATGGTCTTTGCGACGTATCAGAATTTCTCGCCTTGTGAGTTTCGCATCAGAGGGCGGGAGTCTTATCGTCACGGCACCCTTGCTGGCGTCGCAGAGCACCAAACCCATGTGTTCGGAGGTGAGGGTTTTTCTTTCGCGAATCAGGGTGTAGGGGCGCGCATGTGCATTTCGTAGAGAACGCTCTACAAAGTCACGGGTGGCGAGCACCACAGAGGGGTCAATTTTCAATTGAATGTTGGCGGTGCCGCTGGTGATGATGTGCATCCGCACCACCTGGTTGCGCCCCGATCCTTGGGCCAGCAGCGGTTTATAGCTGGGCGCCAGATTCGCCACTGCTGAAAACACGCCGTCCTTATCTTCAAGGGCCAGTTCCGTCATCCACCAGCCGCCCACTTCAGGAGGCAACACCACTTCGGCAATCAACACATTCGAATCGGTGGGGGAGACGCGCAATTGATTGAGCTGCGCACGATGTACCTGATGGATCAGCCGTGTCTGTGACGGATCCGGTACCGGATCGTCGCCATAGGCATCACCGATCAGCATGTAACTCGGCTCCCAAGGAATGCCGAGGGCGTCGCAGTTGGTTTTCTTGGCGGCTCCGAGGGTGGTGAGCATGCCGCCGAAAAGAGTGTTCTTATCAACCATGAAGGTACACGTCCAGTTCGTCGAGGGTGTAAATGCTGGCACCGCCATAGCCCTGAACGAACACATCAATGTCCGGGTTTACCCACGGATAAACATCGATTTCGTCGCCGTCATCGATGGCCACTGCGGCATAGGTATCGACGCGGGTTTCCAGAATGATGTCGAGGCTGTTCAGGTGGCGGGTGAGGGGCTTGGCGTCGTCGATGAGCCAGGTCAGTTCCTGGTACATCTCTTCGGTGATGCCGGTTTCGGACACGCTGATGTTCAGGGCAAACGTGGCGCGCGGGCCGAGGGGCACGGTCTGCCACCATTCCACGACTTCAATTACAAATCCCAGCGGCTCGACGACGCGGCGCAGTGAGCCGAGGGTGCCTTTGCGTGAGTGGATGTAGTACGCGGAGCGAATGGCCGAGCGCTTGGCTGATTCTGGCCATTGGCTGTCCCAGCGGTCTACCGAGAACGCCCAGGCCAGATAGGGCAATAAGGGCACGGGACAGAGGTCTGGGTTGTAGAGCTGGCGCAGCGGGATGGGGACGCGTTGGATCTGGGCCAGGGCTTTAGCGGCTAGATGTTCCAGTGGTGTGGCGTTGCGCGGGAGCAGTGACAGGTCAGTCATCATCAAGCCCCAGTGACAGGTCGATGTCGGTGCAGTACGGCGCCTGGTAGGGAGTGGCGACAATGTCGTCCCAATCGTCCAGCACCACCTTGCGCACACCCTCGACATGCAGCGAGGCGTGGAGGATGGATTCGGATATCTCCAGCCCCAGCCGACGGCGTTGATGCACAAATTTCAGCAGCCGTTCTTTGGCCGCTTTCAGGATCAGCTCCGACTCTGGGCCTGATGTCAGCAGGTAGAGTTCGGCGCTGATTTCGTAGTTGATGATTTGCGCGCCTTGAACCTTCAGGCGGTCGCCTAATGGGCGGCGGTCATCGTCGCTTAGGTAGGCTTCCACGGTGGTCAACAGATCCGTCGAGGCTCTGCCATTGCCCAGTGCCGATTGCACGGTGATGACCGCTTCTGATGGATTAGGACTTTCAGCTGTGGCGTCGGCCACACGACCATCGGCGGAACGTGCGTGGAAGATGTAGCTGTTGCGAGGGCCCGCTGTGCTGAGACCTTCCCAGGCCATTTGGGCACGCTCGCGCAGGCTGTCGTCGCTTTCCATCAGCTTGGGAATGGGCGGTATGGCCGAAGGGTTGGCGACCTGAATGACTAACCGCCTGACGTTGTAGTTGGCGGCCAGGTTCTCCAGATCGGCGCCCTTGGCCAGGGCGAGCATGTTCGCCGCTGATGCCTCATTGACCCGCTGGCGCCAGATCATTTCGCGGTAGGCGTTTTCCTCGAGCAGTTTGGTTAGCGGTTCCGATTCCATGTTCAGGCGTGCGGCGATTTCGGCCTGTTCCTCGGCTGGCCAAAGGCTGATGGCATAGGCTTTGCGCTCGGCAAGGATCTGCTCGTAATCGATCTGTTCGACGACCTGCGGTGCCGGGAGCTGGCTCAGGTCGATGGCGACGAAGGTGTTCAAACGCTGCCCCCCAAACGCAGAGGAACACTGAGACTCAGCGGCTCGTTGGTATCGACGATGCTGCCCTCAAGATCCAGCGTTGATTGACCTGCCAACGTGGCACCGAGTAATTGCACGCGACTGAGGCTGATGCGTGGTTCCCAGCGCATTAGCGCCATGACGGTGGCGGCGTAGGCTTGCAAGCGGATGAAGTCGTTGAACGGCTGGTCCACGAGTTCGGGTAGCAAGCTGCCGTACTCGCGGCGCATGACGCGGGTGCCGAGGCGGGTGGTCAGAATGTCGGTGACGGACTGGGTGATGTGTTCGACCTGGTCGAGGGCGGCTCCGGTTTCTCGGTTCATTGCGGCTGGCCTGTGATGCCGCCACCAGACATGACGCCGCCGTGAGGGTGTTTGACCAGGCTGATGTTGGCTGCGACCACATCCACCGATACGGTGACTTTGCCGGTGATGGTTTGGTTGCCGGTTTGGGTGTAGTCGCCCTCGTGGGTAATTGGGCCGACGATACGGATGCCGCCCGTGCTGGTCAGGTTGGTGGTGCCGCCCTCGGGCAGAGTGGCGTTCAGATGGTGCGCGATGCTGTCGTACTCGATGACGGTCCCGTCGCGGTAGGTACAACGGTGCAGACCTTCGCGGTCGCCGTTGGCCGGGTGGTGGTCGCTGAACAGACCGGTGAGGACAATGCCATTGCCGAGCTGACCGGAGGGACTGAACAAGATGACCTGCTCTTCGAGAGCGGGAGGATTCCACTCGCAGTCGGCACCTGCTCGCGGGGCGATCCATGGCAGCCAGCCGGTGGTCAGCGCGCCGGTTTTCACTCGCACGCGTGGGGGCTTCATCTGGGTTTCGGTGATGGTGCCGAGGCGGATGAGGTTTTCAATCAGGCGGGCGAGGGTGGCTAAGTCGTTCATGCACCCATGGTGGCATTCCCGCGTGTATGAACGCAGGGGGCTTCACCTGTAGTATCGCCAGTTACATGAAAAACAAATCGGTGCGAAACCCTTAAAGTTATTGATAGTATTTTTACATCGCTAGATTCGTGCTTGGTTTTTGCTTGCAGCATTCATTTCAGTTGCCTTGGAGGCATCGTGGTCATCAAATTTGAAAATAGATTGATTGCTTTCTTGGATGTGCTTGGGTTTTCTGCTCGCTTAGAAACTGATGATATTGAAGAATTACATCACAAGTATTCATCTTTCATCGACGAAGCCAAGGTAAAAACGTTCTATGAGGCGCAAGGCGATGGGGAAGGAAGAAAAAACTTTGATTTTTCGCAGTTTTTGTTTGATTCAATTGTTTTGGTGTCCTGCCCGATAGACGATGTTTATAACGTTAATAATTTTGTGGCCGCCGTTTCTTTTCTGCTTGAACTGGGGTTTAAAAACAAACTGCCATTGCGAGGAGCTATCAGTCGAGGTGATTTTTTATTCGATCCAGAAAGAAATATTTTTCTCAGTGAGCGTTTTCCGGAGCTAGCAAAATTCGAGCTGAAACAGGAGTGGGCAGGTTGCTCTGTCCTCCACCATGCTGAAGAAATTATACTTAGTTCATCAATGGGGGAAGGTGAAAAACTATTGGGAGATCAGAGAAGAGACCAGCCTTTTCATCGGTACACTGTACCTCTGAAGGACGGAGAAGAATTGAATTGCCTCGTATTGAATTATCTTTTTTTTCTAACGGAGGCTGAGATAAATGAAGGTATTGATTTTTTGATTTCTGGAAAAAAAGAGGAGAATGTTAAGTATTTTGAGTTTCTTAAAAATCTTCCGCTACCACTCCAAGTATTGCAGCCTCAATTTTTTCCAGCAAAGTATGCGGCAATTATGACGACTCGAAGTGGGTTTCGTATTAAGTTCGCTGATGAGAATTTCAAGTCGTGTACGCCAGGACCAGGCAGCTTTCAATTCACAGCGGTGGGTCGGTGGAAATAGGTGGCTATCACGTAGTCAAATGCAAAGCAGATGGTCTCGGATTAAAGCTATATCGATATCGGTGAAACCAAGTATTTCCCTTTGGTCGTATTGCACATCTGGTGCACCTCGTTCGGCGCGATTCTTCAACCCGTACTGATGCACCTTGGCTATTCGAGCGATTCGGCCAGTGAATCCTAAGCTGATGGTGTTACCGTCGCCTTTGACCTTTAAAAATCTTGCGGTCCGAATTTTCCGGAACATTTGGGCTTTCCGCTTCACCCGTTCCTGCTTACCGCGCAGGTTGCGCTGCTTGCGAGGTGCGAACTTGCTGCCGCCAGGGTTGTGTTGGGCCATGATTCGTTGCTGCTGGCTTTTCCGCAAAGCTTGGCCAAGGCTTCGGACCAGTCTGTTGCGGGCTGTCGGCTCAAGTTGCCCGAGCAGACCGGCCGCCCAGTCCTCCAGCGCATCCAGTTGGTTGGTCATTGCGGAACGGCCCATTCAATGCCAGTGCTCTGGGCGCCGGGTATCCAGTTCATGTCTAGGAATGCGGCGACTCGCTGCGGTTCACCAGGATGACGGATGGTGATGTTGCCTTCTTCGTCCTTGCCCACCACCACACGTTCGGTCAGCGGCAGCGTCAAACTCATATCCACTTTGCTGTTATCCAGAACGTCTGCCTCGAACTGGATGCCGTCGGCGGATTTGTTCAGGTTCTCCAGCAACTCAGACTGATGCACGCTCAACCAACCGAGAAGCGGCAGCATGACGCTGTCGGGATGGCCGGCAAAGTCGGTGAGGATGATCTGCAGGTCGAAACTGTATTCGAACGACAGGCTCGCCGCAGCGGTGCAGCGAACCTTGCCGTTGTCGATGAAGATCAGCAACCGGTCAGGGTTGTGCTTGAGTTCGGCAATGGTGGCCAGCAGATGTGTGCGCAAGCTATCGGGTTTATTCATGGTTGCCTGCGGGGCTGATGTGTAGATAAGCGATGTAAGGACGAATCATGCCGCCACCAACTGACCGCAACCGCAGTTCTCATGCCGCTCGTAGGCGCGCTGGAGCTTGATGTCGTACAGGTTCCGTTGGTAGTCCGGTCCGTTATAGAGCTTGGCAAACTCGGCCCATTGGCGTGCCTTCAATGCCTTGTACAACGCCGGGTCAGTTTCGATGAAGCGTACGAACGCGTCGAACTGCTGCGATTCGTTTGTGCTCATGGCTGCGACGAAGTCTTGCGCGTCGGCATAGCCCAATCGTTTCCAGTGAAACCCCATGATCTGGAAGGCGCCCCAGGAAGCGGACTCCAGGGCGGCAATGTCGTTAAGCACGCGGGCGCTGCCTAGCCGTTGATGTTCGGCGCTACCGCCGACGTAGCCACCGGCTTTCGGGTTGACGATGGTCGGGTGAGCGGCGGCGAGTTGATCGGCACGGCGTTTGAGGTCGGCGAGGTTATCGCTTTCGTGGCGAGCTTTCGAAAGCTGGCGGTACATGATGTGGCGTTCGAACAGGATCACCGGTTTGCCGATGTCGAGAAAGCCGCGGCCTTTTGATTCGACTTCGTTGACCGCATAGACGACAGCCAGTGGCACGTCGAGGCGTTGTGCGGCGTTGACCAGGTCGACGTTTTTCAGCAGTTGCTGGCAGTCATTGCCGGCGAGCGCTGCTTGTGTTTTGGGACCGGCGATGCCATCGGCCACTAGACCAATGCTCAACTGATAGACACGCACGGCCGCTTCAGTGGTGTCGCCGTAGTGCCCGTCAACGACCAGTCGGGCACCGTTAGTGTTCAGGGTGGTTTGCAGGTGGCGCACCGCTTGCGAGCGGTCGCCGTGACGTAATGAAATCATCGTGAGGCTTCCTTGCGAATGAAAAGTTTCCTGGCTGCAGCGCGGGTTCCTTCCACGCCGAGCAGGCCGATAATGCCACCAAAAAAAGGCGCGGTGGACGCGGAAACACCGAGCAACGGTAGGCCATGGCTAGCGGCCAATGCCAAGGCGCCGCAGAGCGGGGCTTCGATGGCGATACGGCGCCGAGTGCCACCGCCGTACATGATTCGAAGGGCGGCGATGATCAAGGCTAGGAGGCCGGCGTACAGGGTCGGCCAGTGCTGTTCGAGCCAAGCGGCGAGCCAGGCCCAGGTGTCGGGACGTTCGGGCATGTGTTTCCTTCCTTGGTTTAGGCGTGGTTGTAATGGGTCAGTCCCACAGGTTCACCATTTGCCTTTGCGGGGCGGCGGTTTGTGTTTCGGGCATTTGCACGGCTAGACCCTGAGGCAATGTCGGTCCGTGGTCGGCCAGCCCGGGGTTGGCGTCAAGTACGTTTTCGGTTACGCCAGCGGTGCGGCCGTAATGTCGCCAGCAGAGGGCATCGACGGTGTCGTTTTGCTGGGCGCGAACGGTGACGACCATCAGATCAACTCCACGGTGGTGCGGCCGAGGCCGAGGAAGTCGCGCACGGCCCAACGCTGGTCGCGGCGCAGTTCGTCGATGCTCGGGGTGAGGTCGTCGGCGTTTTGGTGGCCGCTATTGGTGCTGTCGTAGGAGCGGTAGCGCTCACAGATTTCGGCACCGGTCGCCGCGTAGATCGCCCGTTGGTATAGGTGGACGAACTGCGATACGTTTTTGACCCGATCGGTGGGGATGTCGGCCAGCGTGGTGTAGCCCTCGGCCTGTTGGGTACGACGCCACTCGGCGAGCTCGCGGTTGACGCTAATGGCGGCGGCGATGGTCGCGGTTTCCAGTCGGATCGCTGTGACGCTGGCGTCGATCCGCAGCGTGCCGCGCACGTCGTCCAGATTGATCGACGGCCAGAAAGGGTCGGTATTGATGTGACCGCTGGGGGCCTTGCCGCCCGCGATGAATCCGCTCATTGCGCTGCACTCTGCAATAGGTCGCCGGTGGTCGGGGCTTCACGTTCAGGTACGTGGCCTGGCCGATCCGCCCCGAGCCGGCGGGGTGCGTGGGGACGCTCGGTTAGCCGCCAGTGGCGGCGAGTTTGTTGAGCAGCCGTTCGGCCCGCTCCAGATCTTTTTTGCCACCGCAGGCGTCATGCAGTTCGATGGCTTTTTTCAGCAGGTCGATGCCGGCCTGAACTTGACAAGGTTGGCCGGGCGGTTCTTCGGTGAGGCCTTCCAGAGTGGCGCGGCCCATGGCGAGGAACAGCTTGGCGCGGGCCTGGTCGGGCATGTCTTCGGTGTCGGTCAATTCGGCGGCGCGATGCAGCGTGGCCAGGTCGAACGATTCGCTGACCTTCTGCGCGCTCAAGGCTGCCGTGGCGATGTCTTCGGCGACCAGGCAGCCTAGCGTGCGGGCGAAGCGATCCGGCATGACCATCTTGTGCTTCAGCACGTACTGCGCGATGTCGAGGCCACCGCTGAAGTCGCCGGCATCGAAGCGCCAGACCATGATGGTGGTCAGCACTTCATCTTGCGCACCGAGCCCGGCTTCCAGTACGCCTTGCACATACGGCACGTAGTCCGGCAGCAACTGGCGTTTGAGTTCGGCCTTGCCCTGATTCGACTGGATCTGTTTCAGGCGCAGGCGATCTTGTAGCAGTTGGTTGAGCTGATGTTCGTAGGCGGTGGCGCCAGCCATGGTTTGGTTGGGTTCGACCGCGGCCGCCTCAATGGCGGCCGTGACGCGCAGGAAGTGATGACGGCAGGGGTTGGTCATGGTCGTCTGCCTACGATGCGATTTCGATGTTTTCAGCGAGGGCGGCGCATTCCAGGTCCTCGATCACATACGCGTCGTTGACCGACTCGTAGTTTTCGATGCGGTCGCGCTTGGCGTTGTCGAGGACGGTGCGACGGCGGCTGCCTTCCTGCCAGTAGATCGACAGGTTTTCGAGCTTGGTCACCAGCAGCCCACGTGCCGGGAAGTACGGCACGCGCACCGCCGGCAAGTTGCCCAGGCGTTTCTGGCTGGTGACGATGTCGGCGGCGAGGATCTCGCTCGGGGCGTTGTCCTTGTTGATGATCGGGAAGTATTTGTCGGCCAGCAGTTGGCGGCCGCAGATCACCACCAGGTCTGGATCTTCCTGGTACCAGGGCGCGATGAACTCTTCGACCATGCTGAACACCAGGGCGTCGAGGTTGGTGAAGTCTTTGCCGGCGCCGATGGCGATCTTGCCCGAGCCTTCGGCGATTTCTTTCATCACACGGGCGGCATTCTCGGTGCGCATTTTTTGCAGCCAGCCGATGTTGACGTCCTGGCGCAGTGGGTTGGTCGCCGGGTTTGAGGTGGCGGCGCGGCTGGTGCCGTTCCAGCCGATCAGGATGCGGTCCAGCGCCTGGCGTTTCAGGATCGCGTCGCGGATGCGTGCCTGGAAGTCGGGGAATTTGGCCCAGGCATCCAGTTTGCTGTAACGCAGGTGGGTGTCGAAGTTGGTCTGCGAGCAGAAGTAGCCGCGATCATCGAGGGTGGTGATGTCGGTGGTTTCGCGGTCCTTCTGGGTGGTGTCGGTGGTGCCGGCGTTCGGACCGCCGATGCCCATGCCGATCTTCTCGCCCATCTGCTCGGTAACACCGTAGATGTTGATCGCGCTGAGGAACTGACTGGATTCCTGCATGCGGGTTTCCAACGTTTGGGTGACGCTGGGGGCGGTGGCGAATTTGGTGGTGACGTCGGGTACGCCGTGCAGTTTGGTCAACTGGCCGAGGTAGGCGTTGAAGAGGTTGCGGGTGTCGTTGCGCATGGGGTCGTCCTTGGTGTCAGCAGTCGGTCATGACCTGGTTTCCGCCGCCAGTGACGGGAGGGCGTGTCTTTTGGTTGTGGTCCTGGGTGGTCGAGAGCTTGGTTTTCAGTTCGGTGAAGTCTTTGGTCAACTGGTCGAGCTGCGTTTTCAGTTCTGCGGAGAACTGTTTCTCCGCGGCCAGTTGATCGGGCAGGTCTTTGACGTGTTCGGCGATGGTTTCGACGGCTTGGCCGATCTGCGCGAACTCGCTGTCATCCTTGGCCTGTTTGCCTTTGAGCAGGGTTTGCACCTTGCTGAAGAGCTGGGCGCCGAGGCTGGGCTTTTCTTCAAACTCTTCGAATGTCAGTTCGGCTTCGACGGCCTCGGTGAACATCGAGGTTGCGGAGTAGTGCCGGTCTTTGAAGGGGCTGACGTCGGGCTTCTGCGCTGAGAAGGCGAGTACGTCGGTGCCGAGGCTGGCGGGGGAGTCCGTCACGGCCAGGCCGACGATGTAGGCCTCTCCGGTGTCGGCGAAGCTGTCGTCGATTTCAATCGAGGTGTAGATCTTTTGCTTGGCCTTGTTCATGGCGATCAGGTCGGCGGTGGGCTCGACCTGGGCGAACAGGGCCAGTTTCTTTTGGCCGTTGATATCGATTTCTTCGGTCTTCACCGCAAGGACGTCGCCGTAGGCCTTGAACGGGCTGTCTGGCAGCAGGCTGCGAAAATGCTCCAGCCAGATGCGGGCGCCGTAGGTGGAGGGGTTGAAGTTCTTCGCGGCCTGTTCCAGCCAGTCGCGTTTGATGGTGCGTTTGTCCGAGGTCGCGCCTTCGACGGCGACGCGGAACCAGTTGCTGCGAAATTTCTTCATGCCGGGAATGCTC
>Ga0182005_1000482_pt1 | contig 20568 bp, 23 predicted proteins | sample Sormic07211103_1_FD_123021 | JGI IMG/M metagenome (GOLD analysis project Ga0182005, IMG submission 123021) | Rhizosphere microbial communities from Sorghum bicolor, Mead, Nebraska, USA - 072115-103_1 MetaG | ecosystem: Host-associated > Plants > Roots > Rhizosphere | place: USA: Nebraska...
AACAGTTTCAGGCCGGACAGGGCGCCTTCCACTACGCCGCGCAGGCGGTTGTTGACGCTGATGCCTTCGGCGTCGTCGGGCGTGGGCGTGGCCTGGTCGGTGGCTGGGTTGAATGCCTGGGTGTCGTCGACGATCAGTACGGTGCCGTCGGGGCGGGCATACAGGGCGTCGGTGTTCAGTGCATTCAGGATCTTTAGTGCGTCGTCGTTGGCCAGTGCTGCGATCTGGTTGACTGCGGCTATGCGTGCATCGGGATCGTCGCCGGCCAGCGGCTTGAGCAGCGCCGGGTCGATGCTGGCATGCGCCAGCGCGGTGTGCAGGCACAAACTTGCAATGAGAAGAATTTTTCTTGAGATTTTCATTAGTCTGTTTGCGAGCCGATTTTTTTCCTGCCTTGGCGCTACGGGACGGTAGTTAAATGGGGTCAGAGTTTTTTTTCGCGCCTTTTGCGAAAATTACTCTGACCCCATTTAACGGGCTACGGAGTACGTGCATCAGCATTCGATAGTCGTTACTTAAAACGGTTACTACTCCGTGGAAGCTAGCCGGGGGTAGCCCGGCAGCTACTCACTTTCTTTTGCTTCGCCTTACGCGGCCCGGCCAAAAGAAAGTAAGCAAAGAAAAGGCGACCGCAAAGCCGTTGCCTTCCCTTCGGTCAGGTCCCCAAATGTGTCAACTGCCATTCGGGAGGGAAGACCAACTCGCTTCGCTCAAACATGTCTTCCCTCTTTATCCGAATGACAGTCGCCACATTTGGCAACGTCCCAATGCGGAATTCAAAAGCAACAGCAACGTCAAAACCAACAGCCTTGATGCCGCCATGGTCAGAGTTTTTGCTTGCTTTCGTTGCCTGGGATATACGGGCTCCAAGGCTGCGCGCGGATCGTGGTCTTGGTTTTGTTGACGACGTTGAACTGGCCGTCAGCCTTGATTTCGCCGATCATTACCGGCTTGTGCAAGTGATGGTTGGTGGCGTCCATTTCGAGTTCATAGCCGGACGGGGCCTTGAATTTCTGGCCGGACATGGCGGCGATCACTTTGTCGGTGTCGGTGGACTTGGCTTTTTCCACGGCCTGTTTCCACATGTAGATGCCGACATAGGTCGCTTCCATCGGATCGTTGGTGACCACGGTGCTGGCGTTCGGCAGTTTCTTGGCGACGGCGTAGGCTTTCCATTTCTTGATGAAGGCGGTATTGACCGGGTTTTTCACCGACTCGAAATAATTCCATGCGGCCAGGTGGCCGACCAGCGGCTTGGCGTCGACGCCGCGCAATTCTTCTTCACCGACCGAGAACGCCACCACCGGCACGTCCGTGGCTTTCAGGCCGGCATTGCCCAGTTCCTTGTAGAACGGCACATTGGAATCGCCGTTGATGGTCGAGATCACAGCCGTTTTGCCGCCGGCGGAAAATTTCTTGATGTTGGCGACGATGGTCTGGTAGTCGGAGTGGCCGAACGGTGTGTAGACCTCGTCGATATCCGCATCTTTCACGCCCTTGCTATGCAGGAAGGCGCGCAGGATCTTGTTGGTGGTGCGCGGGTAGACATAGTCGGTGCCGAGCAGGACGAAGCGCTTGGCGCCGCCGCCTTCTTTCGACATCAGGTATTCGGTGGCCGGGATCGCTTGCTGGTTAGGCGCGGCGCCGGTGTAGAACACGTTCTTCTCCAGCTCTTCGCCTTCATACTGCACCGGATAGAACAGCAGGCTGTTGAGTTCCTTGAAGACCGGCAGCACCGATTTGCGCGAAACCGAGGTCCAGCAGCCGAACACCACCGATACCTTGTCCTGCGAAACCAGCTGGCGCGCCTTTTCGGCGAACAGCGGCCAGTTGGAAGCCGGGTCGACCACCACCGGCTCCAGTTGCTTGCCCATCACGCCGCCGTTGGCGTTGATCTCTTCAATCGCCATCAGGGCCACATCCTTCAGCGAGGTTTCAGAGATCGCCATGGTGCCCGACAGCGAATGCAGGATGCCTACCTTGATGGTGTCCGCGGCAAATGCAGACGGCAGCCAGGAGCTGGCGGCCAGGGCGAAAGCGCCGAGTGCGGTAGCTTTCAGAAGGGTGCGACGTGACATGAGTTTCTCCTCCGGTTATGAGCGATAAAAAACAGAAAAAGCACGAGCAAAGAAAGCCTGCGGCAAACCTGGTGCGGGGATGCGCCGATTACACAATGGCATTAGCAGAATGCATGCCAGAGAGGCGGGGCGGCGCCATGCGCCGGATTCGGGGAGAACGACTTGAATCTGGAACAATATCGACGCCAGCGAGACGCGCGGCGCCCATATTTGGTGAGAGGGGATTTTGGTGCAGGATAAGCGCACCAGCATGGTGCTGCGCTATGCGGCGACCCTGGGGCCGCCGCAAAAAACGATACCGATTGGTGCGGAAAACCCGGAACTGGCTGGCCAGCTCCGGGATTGGTTCAGGGAACGATGGTGGTAAACAGGTAAACCGCAAAAATCACCAGGTGCACCGTGCCCTGCATGACCGTGGTGCGGCCGGTGCCGAGCGACAGCGTGGCGACGATGAAAGACAGCAGCAGCAGCACGGTGGATTTGACGTCCAGGCCGAGCGACAGGGTCCAGCCGGTGGTGAGCGAAACGATGGCAACCGCCGGAATGGTCAGGCCGATGCTGGCCAGCGCCGAACCCAGCGCCAGGTTGAGGCTGGTCTGCAGGCGGTTGGCGCGCGCCGCACGCACCGCGGCCAGTCCTTCCGGCAGCAGCACCACCGCGGCAATGATGATGCCGACCAGGGTCTTGGGCGCGCCGACGCTCGCCACCGCGGTTTCCAGGGCCGGCGCCAGCGATTTCGCCAGCAGCACCACCGCTCCCAGGCAAACCAGCAGCAAGCCGCCGCTGAGCGCGGCCACCTTGGCCGATGGCGGCGCCGCGTGGACATCTTCATCGTTGACAGCTTCTTCCGGCAAGAAGTAATCGCGATGGCGCACGGTCTGCACCAGCACGAAGGTGCCGTACAGTATCAGCGAGATGACGGCGATGAACGCCAGCTGGCTGGGACTGTAGAACGGGCCGGCGGCGCTCGAGGTGTAGTTGGGCAGCACCAGCGTCAACACCGCGATCGCCGCCAGCGTCGCCAGCGAAGCGCTCACGCCCAGCAAGCCGAAACTCTGTTCCTTGTGGCGGCTGGCGCCGACCAGCAGGCAGATGCCGACGATGCCGTTGAGGATGATCATGATGGCGGCAAACACGGTATCGCGCGCCAGGCCCGTGGTTTCTTCGCCGCCGGCCAGCATCAGCGAGACGATCAGCGCCACTTCGATCAGGGTCACCGCCAGCGCCAGCACCAGCGTGCCGTAAGGTTCGCCGACCCGGTGCGCGACGACCTCGGCGTGGTACACCGCCGCCAGCACGCTGCCGAGCAGGCCGATCACCAGCAATATCGTATAAAAGCCGCCTGGATTAAAGCTCGCGCCGCCGAGCAGGAGCCAGCCGGCGACCGGAGCGGCGATGGACCATATGGGGAGTGCAGGGGAAATTTTCATATGGCGATTGGACACGCATCAAGCATTTTTTGCAAGTATTGCGTGGAAATCGGCCGCCGGTAAGGACGATGCGTGTCATCTCACCAGGCCCAGCAGCCGGGATTTGCCGCGCATGGCTGATTCCGGCTGCATGCTCTTGCCGGCAACCGGCACCGTCATCAGTTTTTCCAGCGCCCTGGCCAGCTTGACCCGGCCCGCCGCCGACATCCTTGTCATCGGCAGGCGCAGTTCGTCCTGTATCTGGCCTTGCATGGCCAGCGCTGCTTTTACCGGACCAGGATTCGGTTCCGAGAACAGCAGCTGGATCACCGGCAGCAGCTGCTTGAACAGGGCGCGCGCCGAACCGAGCTGGGCGGCGCGCACCAGTTCGAACAAATGCACAAACAGGTCGGGCCGTATGTGCGCCGCGGCGGAAATGGCGCCGTGTCCGCCCAGGCACAGCGTATTGAACAGCAAGGAATCGTCGCCGCACAGGACACGCAGGCCGGTGCGGTTGATCAGTTCCATGGTTTGCGCCAGGCTGCCGCTGCTTTCCTTGATCGCCGCGATATTGGCATGCTGTTCCAGCGCGCTCACGGTAGCGACATCGATATTGACGCCGGTCCTGGCCGGGATGTTGTACAGGACCAGCGGACTCTCGGCGGCCGCGGCCAGCGCTTCGAAATGCAGGCGTATGCCTTCTTGCGACGGCCGTACATAAGACGGCGCCGACACCAGGAAAGCAGCCGGGCGCAAGGCGTTCAGGCGCTCGATTTTCTCCGCCACCGCACGCGTGTCGCTGCCGCCGATGCCCATCGCCACCGGACAGCGGTCTTGCACCGCCTCCATCACGCTGCACAGCGGCTTGTCTTGTTCATGCTCGTTCAGGGTGGCGGCTTCGCCGGTGGTGCCGCACACCACCAGGCCATGCACGCCGGCGGCGGACAGGTTCAGGGCCAGTTGCTGCGCGCCGTAGAGATCAAGCTTGCCCTGGCGGAAAGGCGTGACGAGGGGAACCCAGATGCCTTCAAAAATGGACATGATGTTCTGTTTCCAGTAGAGGTTGGAATGATGTGGGAGCGGCGTCCATGCTCATGCCGGCAACAATGGCGTGATGCGGCCGAATTCTGCCTGCGGCAAGGCGCGCATGATGTTGCCGATGACGGCGTCGATCGAGCCCTTGCTCAGGCACAGCCAGAATTTCATCTTGCTGGCGTGGTCGACCGGCTTGACGCGCATGTAGATCATCAGGTCGCCGCAGGTGCCGACGATGATGCGGCGCAGCTCGGCGACCGAGGCGGCATCCACGGTGATGCGCATCATGAAATCTTTGTGGATCGGGAGGGGTAGCCGGCGATACGAATGCGAAGGGAAGGGCAAGGCAGGGGCCTGGATTTTTTTCGAGACGGCAGCGGGAAGCGAAGAGAAGCGCCATGCTGCTGGAATTACCTGATTCATAGAGGGTATCTACTGGTCGTTTAGGTGATTACAGGTTAGCAGGCAGGACGTAAAGATTCTCTAAAAAGGACTAGCGGGCTTGTAAACGCGGCGTAAAAATTGCTGCGCTGCTCGTGCTTGATGCACCTTCAGGCCGCGCCGTTTTTTGCAAGCAGGTATTTGCTCGGAGAGACGCCCAGCGAGCGCCGGAACATGGCGATGAATGCACTCAGGCTGTCATACCCGAGATCAAGCGCGATGCCGGTCACTGGCTGTCCCGCCATCAGCAGTTCCAGGGCGCGCATCAGCCGCGCGCGCTGGCGCCATTCGGAAAACGGCATGCCGGTTTCGGCGGCGAAGCGACGGCTCAACGTCCTGGGCGCAATCGCGGCCCACTCAGCCCATTGCTGCATGCTGCGCTGGTCCGCCGGATTGTCGGCCAGGGCCTGGGCGATTTTTTTCAGGCGGCGTTCCGCCGGCAGCGGCAACGCCAGCCTTGCGCGCGGCAGGCTGGCGATTTCATCAAGGATGACGGCCAGTACGCGCGCTTGCATTGCGTCGGGCATGAGGGCATCGGTCCAGCTTGCGGCTCGCAACACGGCTGCCCGCAACAGGCCGGAGACCTGCAGCACCAGCGCTTGCTGCGGGAGGCCGGCACAGGCGGCGGGGGCGACATAAACGCTCCAGCCGTCGAAGGGGCCGTGCGAGCGCAGGCTGTGCTGCTGATGGCCCGGGATCCAGACGGCGTGGCTGGGCGGCACCACCAGCCGTTCGTCGCCGGTATCGATGCTGAGCAAGCCGCCGGCCGCAGCGATCAGCTGGCCGCGCGCGTGAGCATGGGGCGGCGTGGCGCGGAAATCGTCGCTGCGGCAATGCACCGCGATGACTTGCGGCCCGTCCTGGCCGTCGGCGCGGGCGGGATCGAGCAGGGTTTGCGGTTTGGCTTGCATGCGACATATTATGGCTTAACAGCACAAGCCAGGCCATTTTTTGCACCGCATACTGGGCGCTCCTTTCTTAATTAACGGAGCACAACCATGCGAGCAGAAGACCTGCTTCCCAACCATATCGATAGCGGTGATTTCAACGGCACCGTCGTGCGCAAAGGCACCGTCGGCGCTTTCCTGGCCAATGCCCGCACCTTCCTGGATCCGTCAGCAGCGCCAGGCCGCCGCCAGGAAGCGGAGCGCCACATGGCCGAGGCGCTTGCGGCGCTGGAGGCACTTGGCCTGTTCGAGGTATTCGCGCTGCGCGATCCGGTCTTGCTGGCTTTTGTCGAAGAATGCCGCCGCAGGCAGGGTTGAATTTTTTGCCGGCTGTCCGCCAGCTGCATACTCTTATGGCGCCGCCGGCAAGCACTGCCGTATGCCGGCGGCCACGGCGCGGGCAGCCTTGCCGGCAAACCGCGGCGAGGCCAGGCGCGGCTCCTGGTCCGGATTGGCCAGCACGCCGACTTCGATCAGCAGCGCCGGCGATTCGGCGGTTCTTAGCACCGCCAGCTCGTCAAAGCGATGGATCCCCAGCTGGCGGTCAAGCAAGGGACGGTTTTCGCCCGGGATGGGAGTGGCGTGATAAAGCGAAGGATGTTCGCCGATGTCTTGCAGGCGCAGGCTGATGCTTTTGGCGCAATCCAGGCTGCGTGCGTAGTGCGGCTTGCTGGCGGAAACAAACAGGGCGTAGCCGGAAAATTCGCGGCTGCGGCCTGCGTCCAGCCAGGCTTGCTGCATCGAATCGTGGTGGATGGAGACGAACAGCGCTGCCCTGGCGCTGCCTTTGGTGCGCGCTTGCAAGGAGGCCGGCGATCCTTGCGCGGCGACGTCGACCACGTCCATTCCTTCTGCCTGCAATGCCTTGCCGAGGGCGATGGCGAACTGCCGGTTGAGGTCGAATTCGCGGCTGCCGCCGGGGCCGGTGGCGCCGGGCTTTTCCGTCGTGTGGCCGGTATCGACCACGACTTGCTGTGCGCTGCAGCGGGCAAGCGGCAGCGCATAGCAGCAGGCCAGGCTGGCCACCGCCAGGAGTTGCCGGCAGATGGCGGCCTTGCTCATTTGTCGGATGCTAGTGTAGTGTTTCACACCTAATGAAACTTAATAAATGGCGTCTTTTCGCGCCATGCATCGTTGCAAATCCTCGCGATAGTCCACTATCGCGAGGATTTGCGTCTAGCCTGGCACAAAAATCCACCATTTCTTAAGCTCCATTAGATGTGAAACACTACACCAGGCGCCGCCGGTCCAGCGGTTTCAGGTCGGCTTCCATGTGGGTCGCCAGGTGGTCGATGAAGACGCGCATTTTGGGCGCCAGGTAGCGGGTCGGCAGGTACTGTATGAAAGCCGTGCCCTGGTAGGCGGCGATGAATTCCCAATCGGTGAGCACGGCTTTGACCAGCCCTTGCTCAAGCGCGTTGCGGACGATGAAGTAGGGCAGGCAGCCGATGCCCAGGTTCTGCAGCACGCCGTCCAGGCGCGCTTCGCTGTGGTTGACCACGTAACGGCCGCGCACCTTGATGATGGTGGTTTCGCCCTGGCGCATGAAGTGCCAGTCGGAATCGCCGGGATTTTCACCAAGGTAGAGGCAGCTATGGCTGCACAGGTCTTGCGGCTGTTTCGGCGTGCCGTGCTGGGCCAGGTAGCTGGGGGTGGCGCACAGCACCTGGTCGATCGACATCAGCGGCCGCGCCACCAGGCCGTCGGCCGGCTGGCTGGTGATGCGGATCACCAGGTCGGCGTCGTCGTTGATCAGGTCGACGTGGCGGTCGGTGAGAATCAGCTGCACATCGACTTGCGGATATTTTTCCAGGAAACTGGGAATCAACGGCGTCACCACGCCCTTGCCGAATGCTTTTGGCATGCCGACCCGCAGCAGTCCCTGCGGCACCGCCACGAACTTGTCGGCCACTTCCATCGCCGCCTTGGCCGCGCCCACCATCTCCAGGCAGCGCTGGTAAGCCTCGCTGCCGGACTCGCTCAGGCGCAGCTTGCGGGTGGTGCGTTCCAGCAACCTGACAGATAATGCCCGCTCCAGACGCGACACCTGGCGGCTCACCGCCGAGGGCGTCATGCCTAGCTCCAGCGCCGCGGTCGAAAAACTGCCGGTTTCCACTACCCGGACAAACACCGCCATATCCGGCATCAGCTTGATATATCGATTGGCTCCCATTTGTTCTCGCTGTGCACAAGTGTTGTTCTGAATACATAGATTATCGTATTTGCTGGAATAAAACATAATTACATTCATTGGCGATTGTTTTTATTTATTTATTCATACTATCTAGTTTTTGAATGTCGGAGCTCCCATGATTCAACCGCTAAAAAGAATACGCAGCATCGACGACCTGAAACTGGTGGCGGCTCACTGCGAGCATGTCCTGACTTTGTTCAGCGGTGGACTGGATAGTACCTATGCCTTGAAATGCCTGGTCGATAGCGGCTGCCGCGTGACGGCGCTGACGGTGGACCTGGGCGAGGGCATCAATGCCGCCGACCTGCAGCAGATCACGGCGCACTTCGGCGCCGAGCTGCTGGTGATCGACGGCCAGCAAGCGTTCGCCGAAGATGCCGTGCTGCCGGCGATCCGCGCCAATGCCCGCTACATGGGCATCTATCCGATCAGTTCGTCCTTGTCGCGTCCCATCATCGCTCGCTTCGCGGTCGAAACCGCCTTGCGGCTCGGCTGCAACGCCATCGTCCATACCGCCAACCAGTCGCAGAACACCCTGCGCCGCCTGAACGGCGCGATTGCGCAGCTGGGCTACGCCGGTTATTACGGTACGCCTTACGAATACACCGCAATCTCCCGCGAAGAAAAAATCGAAGCCTTGCGCGCTGCCGGCCTGCCTCACTTCCAGGCGCGCGGCATCAGCGGCGACGCCAACCTGTGGTGCCGCGAATTTGAATCCGGCTCGCTCGACAATCCGGAATCGTTCTGGGTGCCGGAATCCCTGTTTGACTGGACTGCCGCCGTCGATCCGGCGCCTGCCAGCATCGAACTGTCGATCCGTTTCGACGGCGGCCGGCCGGTCGCCATCGACGGCGAGGCCTTGCCGCTGGTGGAACTGATCGCGCGCCTGAATCGCCGTGTCGGCGTTTTCGGCATCGGCCGTTATTGCGGCCTGGAGCACCTGGAGCAGGGCGAGAAGGTGCTGGAAGTGCGTGAAGCGCCTGCCGCCATGGTGCTGCTGGAAGCATACCGGCACCTGGAAACGGCAGTGCTGGACGCCGAACTGCTGCGCGAAAAACTGCACATGGAGCAGCTGTGGGTGCGCGAAGCAATCGAAGGACGCTGGTTCACCCCGCTGCGCGCCGCCGCCGACCGTTTCATCCTGGAGACCGTGCAGTACGTCAGCGGCACAGTCAACTATCGCTTGCGCGCAGGCGCTGCCGACGTCTGCGCGATACGCGCCGACGCGCCGCTGTACCTGACCGATCGCGACAGCTGGGAAAAGGACATCGCTGCGCAACGTTCCAGCCGGCAGCTGTTGGCGCCGACCGGTTCGGTGCTGGATGCCAGCAAACTGCTGGCTGAGGAAAACTAAATGGAAATCGACGTCTTGGCGCCGATCAGGATCGCGCCGCCCATCATCGACCATCTCAGCAATGAACTGCGCCGGCGGCAATTCAGCGTGATGTCCGGCCGCGCCGTGCAAGCTGCCTGCGATGTCGATCCGGCCACTTGGGACGAATTCGCCAGCTGCTGGAACAACCTGCCGCAAGACAAGTACATGGGCGACAACGGCAGCTACCGCTTCCGCCGCTACAGCGCATTCGAACTGGACGGCGCCGACGGCGTGCTGCGGCAGCTGCCGCACGAGCCTTACGTGCAGCCGAGCTACATCAATAAACTGAACGGCGACGTCGCTCGCCATTTTGAACCGCTTGAGCAGCACTTTATCGACAACCCTTTCCTGTCCGGCCTGCTGCTGTCCCTGGCGCAAGTGTTTGACCGGGTCGACGGCGGCAGCGGCAAATGGAATATCCGCCTCCATCCTTACCGCATACGCGCCAGCTCCCATGTTCCAGGCAATCCGACGCCGGAAGGGCTGCACCGCGACGGCGTCGACTATATCGTGACCATGATGGTGCGCCGTCATAACGTGGTCGGCGGCGAGACCTACATTACCGATGTCGCCGGCAAGCTGATGTGCCGCTATACCTTGACCGATCCGATGGACCTGATGCTGGCCGACGATGCCCGCACCATGCACGGCGTGACCAAGGTGCTGCCGCATGAAGCCAAGCGTGAAGCATTCAGAGATGTGCTGGTGATCGCCTATACCAGGACCCAAGCTTAACCAAGCGTGATCCGACCCTGACCAATATCCTCGGTGCTCCCGCCGTTTGTTCCGCTCAGCCTCCACCTAGGCGGAACGTTTTTTTTTCTTAACTGATAGCGCCGATAGCGCTATCCGGAGTAAAGCGAAGTGACGATCCCATCTGCCAGCCGGTCCCCCAACTCATCTGCCAAAGGTCTCTGGTTCGCCGACTTGCTGCTGTTGCTGGTTGCGATCGTCTGGGGCACCAGCTATGGCGTCGCCAAGGACGCGCTGGTGTTTTATCCGGTGCTGGGTTTTGTCGCGATCCGTTTTTGCATGACCTTTTTCCTGCTGCTGCCCAGCCTGCGCCGGCTGGCCCGGCCGGAAGGCAGGGCTGCGTTGCGGGCAGGCGTGCCGCTCGGCTTGATCCTGCTTGCCATCTTCATCTGCGAAACCTTCGGCGTGGCGTTGACGCAAGCTTCGAACGCCGCTTTCCTGATCAGCCTGTGCGTCGTCTTTACGCCTTTCGTCGAATGGCTGGTGATGGCGCAACGGCCGCCGCTCAGCGCTTTCGTGGTGGCTTTTGTTTCGCTGTCCGGCACCTGGCTGCTGACCATCGGCAGCAACCTGACCTTCAACCTGGGCGACGGCCTGATGCTGGCGGCGGCTTTGCTGCGCGCCTTCATGATGGTCATGACCAAGCGCCTGACGGTCGACAGGAACATGTCCAACCTGACCTTGACCGCGGTGCAATCCGGCGTCGTCGGATTCGGTTGCCTGCTGGTCGCCAGCCTGTTCATGCAAGGCGGCCTGCCGCCGCTGCCAAGCGATCCGAGCTTCTGGGTGAGTACGGCCTACCTGGTGCTGTTTTGCACCATCTTTGCTTTTTTTGCGCAGAACTATGGACTGCGGCGCAGCAACCCCACGCGGGTTTCGCTGCTGATGGGAAGCGAGCCGGTATTCGGCGCGCTGTTTGCTTCGTTCTGGCTCGGCGAGAAACTCGGCACCTTGTCCTGGATCGGCGGCGCACTGATTGTCGGCGCTACTTTATGGGCGACATTGCCGCGTTCGATGCTGAATTTCGGTGCGGTTTTTTCGACCCGGAATATCAAGCAGGAGAGTGCTCCCATCATTGGTGCGGGAATTGATTCGAGCCAATGAATACAAGGGTTTGAACGGAAACAGGGAGCAACGAAATACGCGGTTCGATAGAAGAAAATATCAGTTGAATTACTATTGCCACACGGAAATAATTGATTTATTCTGAATCACAAGACAGGTAGATTTGAATCTTGAAAAAAGATGTGAAGCGTTGATTTTTCACACGGCATCCGCTCCAAAAGAGTCATCGGTGCCGTGGTTAATCCTCAAGAGGGAAGTCTCATGATTTGCACCGGATTCAATGCAATCTCCATCCGCCCGCGCCGCTCGCCAGATGCCGCGCAGCGGACCGCGGATCCTTCCGATCTTCCGGCATCGCCAGCGCCAACGCTGCGGCCATCCAGTTAACGGACATCACGTCCCGTTAAGCAACTGCATCACGACCGGTGATGCAGACTCCAGCGCCAGACCAACTTTGCATTGCTGATCGCAATGCCGGGCTGCGGCGTCTTTTATCTGTTCCATCCAAGAGGAATATGCACATGAAATCGGAAATATCAGCGAAAGCACTAGCAGCAAATTTTGCGATTCCCCAGGCTTCGGCATTGTCATTGGCGCTGTCCCTGGTGTTTGCATCTTTGTCTGCCGCCTCCTATGCAGCGGTGGCGGACAACAGCACTTGGGTCACCACCAAGACCCAAGCGTTCTTGCCGCAAGTCCAAGCGAATCAAAAGAGCGTGGCAGCCGATGCCAGCGTGGCAACCCCAGCCGCATCCGCCGTGCAATTGGCGCAAGGCGAACCGGTCCATGTGACGCTCAGCCTGAATTTGCGCAATGAAGCCAAGCTCGACAAGTTCCTGCAGGACCTGCGTACTCCTGGCACGGCTTCCTACGGCAAGTTCCTGACGCCGGCGCAATTCGCCGCGCAATATGCGCCTGCGGAAAAAGATGTGGCGAAAGTGGTTGCCCACCTGAGCAAGTCCGGTTTCGTCAACATCCAGGTGGCGCCGAATCGCCAGCTGGTGACAGCCGACGGCACTGCCGCTACCGTTCAAACCGGCTTCCGCACCGCGCTGAAACGTTTCCAGCAAGACGGCCGTAACGTGTTCGCCAATACCGACGCTGCACAAGTGCCTGCGGCGCTGAGCGGCATCGTCGGCTCGGTGCTGGGGTTGCAGAACGTTGCCATCGCCCAGACCCATCATCGCTGGGTACAAGCTCCTGAAGCCGGCGTGAGCGCACAGGCTAAAGTCACGGTCAATGCAACGCCGGTCGCAACGGCGCACAGCCCGGTGCAGTTCCCTGCGATCTATAGCGTCGGCTCTACGCCAACGGCTTCCAACACCGTGGTCGGCATCATCTCGGCAGGCGATCTCAGTCCGACGATTACCGACCTGCAAACCTTCACTACCGCCAAGGGCCTGCCTACCGTCAATACCCTGGTGGTGAAAACCGGCCCTGCCGGCGCCGACTATAGCGATACTTCCGGCCAGGTCGAATGGAACCTGGACAGCCAGACCATCACCGGCACGTCCGGCGGCGTCAAGCAGCTGGTTTTCTACGCGTCGCCTGACATGAGTTTCAGCGGCATCACTGCTGCCTACAACCGTGCGGTGACTGACAATGTGGCCAAGGTCATCAACGTCTCGCTCGGCGGCTGCGAGTCGGATACGCATAGCGACGGCACCCAGGCGGCAGACGACAACGTCTTCAAGCAGGCTGTGGCGCAAGGCCAGACATTCTCCATTTCGACCGGAGATGCGGGCACGTACAATTGCCAGGTCAGTTCGATTTCCGGTGCGCCTGGCGTGCCGAAAAGCAAAACTACCTATGACGTCAGCGAACCGGCTTCTTCGCCTTACGTGATCGCAGTCGGCGGCACCACCCTGTACACCAACGCCGGCGCCTACAGCAGCGAAACCGTGTGGAATGAAGGCCTGAGCGCAATCGGCACCTACGACGACGCAGGCGACTACGATGCCACCAAGCGCCTGTGGGCAACCGGCGGCGGCTACAGCAAGTACGAAACGGCGCCCAGCTACCAGACTGGCGTGATTGCCGCCGGCAAGACCACCCGCGGCCTGCCGGACATCGCATTTGATGCCGCCAGCGCCAGCGGCGCCACCATCTACTACAACAACCAGACCGGAACAGTCGGCGGCACCAGCTTGGCGGCGCCGATCTTCTCCGGCGTCTGGGCCCGCCTGCAATCGGCCAACAGCAATGCACTGGGTTTCCCGGCAGCCAGCTTCTACAAGTATTTCCCGGTGGCCGCCAACGCTTCGCTGTTGCATGACGTGACCTCCGGCACCAACGGCGCCAGCAGTTCTTACGGCTACAAAGCTGCCGCCGGCTGGGATGCGACAACAGGTTTCGGTAGCCTGAACATCGGCAACCTGAACACCTTCGTCAAGAACACTTCGGACTTTGCGCGTTAATCCTCCGAGGTTTCTGTAGCCAGCATGTTGGAAATCGCCGGCGCGGACAGGTTTGTCCGCGCCGGCGACGAGATGGCAATACCTGTACTGATCGGAGCCGGACATGAACAAATCGAATTTCAGATGGATCGTCGCCGCCCTTGCGTTGGGCGCCGGCGGCATCTATGCGGTTTTCTCGGTCGACGATTCGATAGCGAAAACCGGGATCCATGCCGCGGCAGCGGCCGGGGAGCGGGGCGGATTGCCGTCCGGCGCCGCGCAGGCCGCTGCGCCAGCCTTGTCGGCCAAAGCGCAAGACGCCGTGAGTATCAATCCATTTGGAAAATAGCAAACGTCCGGGCCTGAACCGGGCAAGCAATCGAGGAAGAATCCGCAATGACCGCATATCTGCAACGACAAGACCGGCTGGCGCTGGTGACCCAGGCCACGGCAAATGTTACCGGCAAGCGATTCTGCTCGCATCACCAGGGTGAAGTCTCGGTGACGGAAGGCGATTTCGTGTTGCGCAACAAATCCAAGCGCTGGATCTGCTTCCGCTGCCAGGAACGCAGCCGGCTGCGCCGCGATGCGCTGGCAAAACAGGTCGGCTAATTATTAGCGAAACGCCGCAAGCGGGTCGTATTGCGGCTCTGGAACATCGTCTGCCTCCGCCGCGGCGTTTTTCTGCTTGATGAAGCTGACCGAAGTGACGCGCCATCCGCCGCGCTGCAGCTGCCAGCCGTGTATCACTTTCTGCCAGCCCGGTTTCAGGTAAAGCTGGTTGTCGCGTTCCAGTTCCCAGTGGCCGGCTTCCCACACATACCAGCCGCCCACATAATTCCAGAATCCAGGACTCCACACCAGCCCGGCGCGCGGGACCGGTTCGGCTTCTTTCCTGGGGGCCGGCGGGGCGTTCCTGAGCACGATGCCGGGACCGCCCTGGGTCCTCGGCGGCGGACTGGCGAACGATGAAAAGCGGCCGGCGATGATCGCTGCAATGCTGAGAGGGTGTTTCAATTTGCGCTCCTGAAGTTGTTCAGTGCGATCGATTGTATGAAGCGGGAATTTCAGGAATGTGTCCCGTGCATTTGCTTACACTTTTCACATTTGACTTACAGCGCCAGGCTGGTTTGCCGATCGTGGCACAAGCCGCTCCCTGCTGCGATTTCCCTATGACAATCCCTGGTTTTCCTGTGGCGGCGGCGCCGACTGCGATGACTGCGGCGGTCTTGTGAATAGATTAATAAAGCTTGGCCGGGCGCTGCCGGAATAGAGGGTTTGGACTAATGCAAGAGGAAAATATTATCGAGTTGTTTCACTATGTGTCGGCAGCGCTTGAGATATATTACATGCCCTGAACACCATAAAAAAATCAGGAGATGCCATGACACCGAACCGCCGCGTGACTTTTTTCCATTCGCCCAACACCCGCTCCATGGGCGCCCGTATCCTGCTTGAGGAACTGGGCGCCGACTACCAGCTGCACGCGCTTAACATGAAGGCGGGCGAGCAGCGTAATCCCGCATACCTGGCAATCAATCCCATGGGCAAAGTCCCTGCGATCCGCCATGGCGAAGCGCTGATCACCGAACAGGTCGCGGTTTTCCTGTACCTGGCCGACCTGTACCAGGATGCCGGGCTGGCGCCGGCGCTGGACGATCCGCTGCGCGGCCCGTACCTGCGCTGGATGGTGTACTACGGTTCCTGTTTCGAGCCGGCGCTGGTCGACCGCGCGCAAAAGCATCCGCCGGTGGCGCCGTCGACCTGCCCCTACGGCGATTTCGATACGATGCTCAAGACCTTGACCGACCAGCTGGCCAAGGGACCGTATATCCTGGGCGACAAATTCAGCGCCGCCGACGTCCTGTGGGGCACCGCGCTGACCTGGACCACCGCCTTCCAGCTGGTGCCGATGTCGCCGGTGATACAGGCTTATATCGACCGGGTCAATGCGCGCCCGGCCGCGCAGCGCGTCAAGGCGCTCGACGCTGAGCTGGCGGCGCAGCACGCCAGCCTGGCCGCAGCCAAGACCTGAAAGCGGATTTCACCTCGCCTGCCGCCATCCTGCCAAAGCAGGGGCGGCAGCTTCCATCATCAAAAAAACGGAGCCTGACTTGAATACTGTCGCCAACCTGCTGATTGCCCTGGTCGCCTTGCTGCACGTCTATTTCCTGGTGCTCGAAATGTTCTTGTGGGATAAGCCGTTCGGCCTCAAGACGTTCAGGCTGACGCCGGAGTTTGCCGCGGCGTCCAAGGCGCTGGCCGCCAACCAGGGTTTGTATAACGGTTTCCTGGCTGCAGGCCTGGCCTGGGGGTTGTGCCTGGGTGCGCCAGGGCATGCGGTCAAGATTTTTTTCCTGGCCTGCGTGATCGTCGCCGGCATCTTCGGCGCGCTCACTGTCAGCCGCAAGATCCTGTACATTCAGGCGGTGCCGGCTATCGTCGCTTTGGGTTTGCTGATGCTGGCCTGATTCATTCAGGCGGCAAGCGGGCCGCCAGCACGGCGGCGTGCAAGGCGAGCAGCGCGCCGCGCAGCGTTGCGGAAATTCCTGGGTGATGGACGATCTGGTCTTCGCTGAGATGCGAACCGAGGATGGGCACGGTGACCGACGCCGGCGCGACAACCTGCGCCGACATCATCGTCACGATTTCCTTCAACGACGCCTGGGCGTGCACCGCCCTGGGCGAAGCGTTCAGCAACGCCACCGGCTTGCGCACAAAAGCTTCGCAACCCACCATCCAGTCGAGCGCATTCTTCATGGCGCCGGTAATGCCGTGCGCATATTCCGGGCTGGCGATCAGCAAGGCGTCGGCGGCCACGATGCGGGCGCGCAAGTCTGCCACGGCGGCCGGGTCGCTGGCTTCGATATCGGGATTGAACAAGGGCAAATTGCCCAGGCCGCTGTACAGCGCGACGCTGATGCCGGCCGGCGCCAGGCGGGCCATGGCGCGCAACAGGGTGGAATTGTGGGAGCCTGCGCGCAGGCTGCCCGAGATGGCCAGGAATTGCATGATGCCCGAGGAAGTTTGCAAGGACAGCTATTATGCCAACATCCGTTCCGGGCGTCGCCGGTGCAGCGTTCCTGCCTATTTTGCAGGCGCGGCTTGCGGTGCTGGAGCAGCCTGGTGTGCGGCGGCGGCTTCATCGGCGGCTTTCTTGTTGGCCAGGTGGCGTCCCACGACGCAGCCGCCAACCGCGCCGACCACTGCGTGATGACCCGCGTAGTGGCCCGCCACCGCGCCCACGGCAGCGCCTTTCAGGCAGCCTTTTGCCTGGGCTGCGCCGGTAGCGGCGACCAGGGCAACGGCGCATAGCATTGCTGCGATGATGCTTGATTTCATGGCGATTCCTTTGGAAGATGATTGTGCTTGTACAGATCGTTAACGCCAAGGGCTGGGCGCTCGGTTGACAGCAGCTGGAAAAAGGCGCCGGCTGTCGCATTGCCTGTTTTTCAAGGAAACAGATCAAATGCCGGCTTTTTGATAACCCGGCATAGGCCATCGCGCTGATGCAAATCAGCAATCCCGGTCAGGCGCGCCATCCGGCTGCACCCTACAATCGCTGCTATCCCGGCTTGTGACGGCCGGTTCGATTCCTGCCTTTTAGCCTGGAGATGACATGCGTTCCTTGCGTGCGGTGATATTGATCTTGATGTGCGGAGTATTTGCCGGACAAGCCTTGGCCCGCGACGGCCAGATGAATGTCGGCATCGTCAGCCTGGCCACCGGCGGCGAATATGACATCCCGGTCGCGGTCTGGTATCCGACCGCAGCGCCGCCGACCGAATGGCAGACCGGTTCCGGCCTGATCCATGCCACGCGCGACGCCGCCATCGCGGCCGGGAAGCATCCGCTGGTCATCCTCTCGCACGGCAGCGGCGGCAGCGAATTCGGCCACGCCGACCTGGCTGAAGCCCTGGCCAGCCACGGTTACGTGGTAGCGACGCCGCGCCACCTGGGCGACAGCTACGACCGCCCGGAGGGCAGGTTTACGGATGTGCAGATCATTGGGCGCCCGTGGCAAGCGGTGGCGACGCTGGATGCAGTCCTGGCCGACAAGCGGTTCGGGCCGTCGATAGACGCCAGGCGCATCGGCATGGCCGGGTTTTCCGCCGGCGCCTACACCACCATGGTGATGGCGGGCGCCAAACCTGACCCTGCCTTATATACCGCTTATTGCGCGGCCCATGCCGACGACCATGAAGTATGCCCGGCCGGCGGCCAGTCGGCGCTGCGGCGCATCCGTCCCGGCTGGAACGTGCCCAGCGACAGCCGGGTGCGCGCCGCGGTGGCCATGGCGCCGTTCAGCATCATGTTCGACGCCAAAGGCGTGGCAGGCGTGACTATCCCGCTGCGCATCTACAAGGCCAGCGACGACCAGGTCTTGCGCAACCGCTGGAATACCGACCATCTGCTGAGCCTGCTGCCGGCCAGCGTGGAACGCGGCGAACTTGCCGGCGGCCACTATGTGTTCATCGCTCCCTGCAGCGACGGAATGAAGGCGGCAATGCCATTCCTGTGCGTCGATGCGCCGGGAGTGGACCGGGTTGCCGAGCATGCCAGGCTGAATGCTGAAATCATCGATTTTTTCGACCGCAAGCTGCCTAAAACCGAGTGAATGGCCTTCGATACGGCATCTTTTACTCATTCAGCTGCTCCAGGTTATAGAATTGAAGTTTTCACGAACGGATACTTCAATGCCAAGTTCTACTCATATCGGCGCCGCAGCGGCGCTCCAAAGCCTGGCCACCTGGACTGCGGCGGATGGCCGCGATGCGATTCAAAAGACTTTCCGGTTCGCCGATTTCAACGCCGCCTTCGGTTTCATGACACAGGTGGCACTGCTGGCGGAAAAAATGGACCATCACCCGGAGTGGTCGAATGTCTATAACCGCGTGGAGGTGCTGCTGACTACCCATGACGCCAACGGCGTTACCGATCTCGATCTGCGGCTGGCGCAGTTCATGGACCGTCACGCCGCCGCTGCCGTCAAAAATTGAACAAGCACGCCAGCCAGCCGCCCAAGGCCGGCACGGCGGCGCCCGCCGTCGTGCTGATTACCGGCGCCGCCAAGCGGGTCGGACGCGGGATCGCCGAACGGTTTGCGCAAGCCGGTTATGCGGTGGCGGTGCATTACGGCAGTTCGCAGCAGGAGGCGCTCGATACGGTGCAAGCCATCGAAGCCGGCGGCGGCAGCGCCGTCGCCTTGCAGGCTGACCTGCAGGCGCCGGAGCAGCTGACGGCAATGGTGGCCTCGGTCTACGCCAGGTTCGGACGGCTCGACGTGCTGGTCAACTGCGCCGCGGTATTTTTTCCCGATACGCTGGCCGATTTTGCGCTGCCGGACCTGGAACGTTCATGGCAAGTGAACTGCCGTGCACCGTTGCTGCTGACCCAGGCATTTCACCAGCAAGCCAGGCAACGCGTCCAGCAAGGCGTGGTGATCAATGTGGTGGACCAGAAGGTGCGCGCCAATTTCCATCCCGAGGATTTCAGCTATACCGTGGCGAAAGCCGCGCTGGGCAACCTGACGGCGATGCTGGCGATGTCGGCGGCGCCGGTATTGCGCGTCAATGCCCTGTATCCCGGCCTGATGGCGACCAGCGGCGACCAGAGCCAGGCCGATTTTGAATATTCTTCCGCCCGTTCTACGCCGCTCGGCTATATCGCGCCCATCACGGAAATTGCCGACGCCATCCTGTTGCTGACAAGGCCCTCGTTCAACGGCGCCGAATTCGTGGTGGACGCCGGGCAAAACCTGGTGCGGGTCGAGCGCGACGTGATCAATTTGTACCGGGCGCCGTAGTGCCTGGCCTGGGTTGGCGCTGGTGTGTAAGGAAACCGCGAGGTGGAACGACCAAGCAGCAGACGACCAGCCAGGAGAGCCACGTGCCAGACCTTATCAATGTTGCAAACAAGATTGCCGTAGCCGCGCTTGCGCTCGGCATTTCCGCCGCCGTCCAGGCGCAGGACTACAGCGCGCAAAGCCCGCCCAACCGGGTGGCGCTGGTCGAGCTGTATTCCAGCGAAGGCTGCAACAGCTGCCCGCCGGCCGACCAGTGGCTGTCCAGGCAAGGCGCGCAAGCCAGGCCAAGCGAGGCCGGAACCGAGCGCATCGTGCCGCTGGCCCTGCATGTCGATTATTGGGACAACCTCGGCTGGAAGGACAGGTTCGGCGACCATCGCTTCACCGTGCGGCAGCAGGAGCTGGCGGCATCCGCCGGCAGCCGCGTGGTGTACACGCCGGAAATCTTTGTCGGCGGCCGCGAGCTGCGGCAATGGAGCGCGAACAAGGCTTTTGACGCCGCGATCGCAAAAATCGCGGAGCAGCCGTCGCCGGCCGACATCGCCATCAAGCTGTCAGGCACGGCGGCGCGCAGCTTCGACCTGTCGGCCAGGGTCAAGCTGCGCCAGCCTTCCAAAGACAGCCATGAGGCTTACATTGCCGTCTACGAAAACAAGCTGGTATCGAAAGTGGCGGCAGGCGAGAACGACGGCGTGACGCTGCATCACGACTATGTCGTGCGGCGCTGGCTCGGTCCGTTTGCGTTGAAGGATGGCATGGTGCAGATCAATCAAAAGCTTGCGCTCGACAGCATAGGCACGGACGTCCGCGCCGACCGCTTCGGTATCGTGGCTTTTGTCCAGAATGCGAATAGCGGGGAAGTATTGCAGGTAGCCAGGCTGGCGGTCGATCGCTGATCATCGCTGGGTGGCGGCCAGAGGCGGAAAAAAGCCGGATCAATCGCTTGATCCGGCTTTTTGTTTGGCAGCATGCAGCCGGTATCAGGCAGCCGCCAGCGCAGCCTCCACCGCCAGCCCGATTTCCAGGATCTTGCGGTCGCTGCCGCCGGCGCCGGCCAGCATCAGCCCGA
>Ga0182005_1000486_pt1 | contig 20472 bp, 14 predicted proteins | sample Sormic07211103_1_FD_123021 | JGI IMG/M metagenome (GOLD analysis project Ga0182005, IMG submission 123021) | Rhizosphere microbial communities from Sorghum bicolor, Mead, Nebraska, USA - 072115-103_1 MetaG | ecosystem: Host-associated > Plants > Roots > Rhizosphere | place: USA: Nebraska...
CCGGATTTAGATCGAACTAATTGCACTTGTCAGGGCCAGTTGTCGTGATGCAGGATCAGTCGGGTACCGATCATCGACCCGATCGCCTGCCCGACCCCCACCGGACATGCATCGCCTCTTTCCTGCCGTCTGCCGATGGCTGGGGCGACGCCGTCCGCCGTGGCCATCGATGCGGGTCCTGCCTGCCGCCTGCCCTTTCCGGGAGACCCTTGCATGACCCTGTCCGACCTGCGCCCCGCCCGCCGTGCCCTTCCCCTCGCCTTGGCGCTGGCCTGCGCATCGATCGCCCTGCCGGCCGCCGCGCAGGGCCTGCAGACCTCCTTCGAGCCGGGCCAACCGGCTCCGGCCGCCAGCGACGGCGCGCTGCAGGTGCGGATCGGCAACGGCCCCACCTCCCCCTACGCCGCCAAGCCCGGCGTCGGTTACAGCGGCCTGCACGCGCTGCACTACGCCAGTGCCGGGGGCGCCGCGCGGCGCCCGCTGTTCCAGACCGACCTGACCATCGATGCCGATACCACCCTCTCCTGGCTGGTGCTGCCCGAGATCGTCGGCAAGGACACCGTGGCCTCCACCTACGTCTCGCTTGACCTGGTGCTCGATGACGGCACCCGCGTGTCGGCCAGTGCCGCGCGCGATCACCACGGCGTCGCGCTGGGGGCGCAGGCACAGGGCGACTCGAAGACGCTGTACCCGCAGCAATGGGCGCGCAAGGCCGTCCGCCTGGGCGATGTCCCGGCCCTGCGCGGTCGCCGCGTGGTCGCGCTGGAGCTGGAGGTCGCCAGCGCCGACGGCGCACCGGTGGCCGGCTGGATCGACGATGTCCGCCTGGAAGCGCAGCCGCGCAGGACCCCACAGCGGCCCTCGGACTGGGTGCTGACCACCCGTGGCACGCAGGCCAACGGTACCTTCTCACGCGGCAACAACTTCCCGGCCACGGCCGTGCCCCACGGCTTCAATTTCTGGACGCCGGTGACCGATGCCGGCTCGCTGACCTGGCTGTACCGCTGGAACGAACAGAACGATGCCGCCAACCGGCCCCGCCTGCAGGCGCTGGCGCTGAGCCACCAGCCCAGCCCGTGGATGGGCGACCGCCAGACCTTCCAGGTGATGCCGTCGACGAGTCGGGGCGTGCCCGAAGCCGACCGCGGCAAGCGCGCCCTTACGTTCTCCCGCGACAACGAGCAGGCCCGACCGTACCGCTATGACGTGCGCTTCGACAACGGCATCGCCGCCGCTATCGCCCCGACCGACCACGCCGCGATCTTCCGCTTCGAGTTCCCCGAAGGCGGTGATGCCAACCTGCTGTTCGACAATGTCGATGCGCGCGGCGGGCTGACCCTCGATGCCGCGACGCAGACGCTCACCGGCTACACCGACACGCGCAGCGGCCTGTCCACCGGCGCCACCCGCATGTACGTGGTGGCCAGCTTCGACCGCCCGTGGCGCAGCAGCGGGACGGTGAAGACCGGCCGCCCGACCGGCTACATCAAGTTCGACGCCGGCACCGACCGCCGCGTTGCGATGCGCATCGCAACCTCGCTGATCTCGGTCGAGCAGGCCCGCCATAACCTCGCGCTGGAACTGGCCGCCACCGACGATGTGGATCGCGTGGCGGCGCGCGCGCAGGATGCCTGGGACCAGCGCCTGGCCCGCTTCGACGTGGGCGATGCCACCGACGACCAGAAAACCACCCTGTACTCCAATCTGTACCGCCTCTACCTCTACCCGAACTCCGGGCACGAGAACGCCGGTACCGCGGCCGCGCCGGACTGGCGCTACGCCAGCCAGGCCAGTGCCTCGGATGAAAACACCGATGGCAGCGCCACGCGCAGCTTCGCGCCGGTGCGCGATGGCAAGGTCTACGTCAACAACGGCTTCTGGGATACCTTCCGCACCACCTGGCCGGCCTATGCACTGTTCACCAAGGACGATGCCGGCGCCCTGGTGCAGGGTTTCCTGGAGCAGTACCGCGCCGGCGGCTGGGTTGCCCGCTGGTCCTCGCCCGGCTATGCCGACCTGATGGTGGGCACCAGTTCGGACGTGGCCTTCGCCGATGCGTGGCTGAAGGGCATCGGCGGCTTCGACGCGCAGGAGGCCTATGCGGCCGCGCTGAAGAACGCAACCGTGGTCCCGCCGGATCGCCATGTCGGGCGCAAGGGCATGGACCGCTCCACGTTCCGCGGCTACGCCACCGCCGATGTGCATGAAGGCATGTCGTGGACGATGGAAGGCGCGCTCAACGATTTCGGCGTGGCCAACATGGCCGAGGCGCTGGCCAGGCAGGCCGATACGCCGGCCGCGCGCGAGCGCTATGCCACCGAGGCGGATTACTTCCGTCACCGCGCCGGTACCTACGCCACGCTGTTCGATCCCGCCGCCGGTTTCTTCCAGGGCCGCAAGCCGGATGGCAGCTGGCGGCTGGCAGCCAAGGACTACGACCCGCGCGTGTGGGGCCATGACTACACCGAATCCAACGGCTGGACGTTCGCCTTCACCGCCGCGCACGACGGCGAAGGCCTGGCGGCGCTGTACGGCGGCCGCGATCAGCTGGCAGCCAAGCTGGACACGTTCTTCGCTACGCCGGAAACCGCAGACGCCGCGTTCTCCGGCTCCTACGGCGGCACCATCCATGAGATGACCGAAGCGCGCGATGTGCGTATGGGCATGTACGCGCACAGCAACCAGCCGGCGCACCACATCCCGTGGATGTACCTGTATGCCGGGCAGCCGTGGAAGACCCAGCAGCATGTGCGCGAGATCCTGTCGCGCCTGTACCTGGGCAGCGAGATCGGCCAGGGCTACCCGGGCGATGAGGACAACGGCGAGACCTCGGCGTGGTATCTGTTCGCCTCGCTGGGTATCTACCCGCTGCGCATGGGCGCGCCGGAGTACGTGATCGGTTCGCCGCTGTTCCGCCACGCCCGCGTCGAGCTGCAGGGCGGCGCGGTGTTGACCGTGAACGCACCGGAGAACTCGGACCGCAACATCTACGTGCAGTCGCTGAAGGTCAACGGTAAACCGTGGACCAGGACCTGGCTGCCGCACGACCTGCTCGCCAAGGGCGCCACGCTGGACTTCGTCATGGGCCCGGAACCGTCGCGTTGGGGCACCGGTCCCGACGATGCGCCGCGCTCGCTCACCGCGCGCGGCCAGCAGCCGGCCCTGCTGCAGGATCTGCTGGGCAGGGGTGCCACCGCCCAGCTCGGCGATGGCCGCGCGGCGGAGGCCCTGATCGATGACGATGCCGCCACGGCGCTGCCGCTGGGCGCAGCAGGCACGATCACCTTCCGCAACGTCGCCGCGGGCACGCCGTCGATGTATACGCTGACCAGCGGCAATGGCCCCATCCGCGGCGGTGAATGGACCCTGGAGGCGCGCACCGCCGGTGGCCGCTGGGTGCAGATCGACCAGCGCCGGGGCGAGGCGTTCGCATGGGCGATGCAGACCCGTCCGTTCCGCATCGCCCAGCCGGGACGCTACGCCGAGTACCGGCTGCGCATCGGTGCGCCGGGGCGCCTGCAACTGGCGGAAGTCGAGCTGCTCGCGCCGGTGCCGGCACGATGAGGACCGCCCTGCCGATCACCCGTGGCCTGCTGGCCGCCCTGCTCGTCACCACCGGCGTCGCCGATGTGCATGCGTTCGAAACCACGCAGACCCGCGACGGCGTGACCCTGCACTACCGCGACGCCAGCGATGCGCTGGCCGCGCCGGTGCGCGAGCGCATCATCGAGACCTTCTTCGGTGCGTATCTGCGCGAACGCGCCGACTTCCATCCGGCCGCGCCGACGCAGGTCGGCATCGTCATCGATCCGGCGTACGACGGCATCGCCTTTGTCGGTGAGAAGGCGCAGGCGGCGACGATCACGATCAATCCGGCCTGGTTGCACACGCACCCGGGCGACATCGATCTGGTCACCCATGAGGCGATGCACATCGTGCAGGGCTATCCGGAGTACGCCAACGCGCGCGTGCCGGGTTGGCTGGTCGAAGGCATCGCCGATTACGCGCGCGACCGCTACGGCAGGGACAACGCCGGCGCGGGCTGGGCGTTGCCGACGCAGGTCAAGCCGGACCAGAACTTCGATACCGGCTATCGGGTAACCGGTGCGTTCCTGGCCTGGGGCGAGGCCCAGCATCCCGGACTGGTGAAGGCGCTGGATGGCGCGCTGCGCGAGGGGCGCTACACGCCGGCGCTTTGGGAAACACTCAGCGGCGTGGCATTGCCGGTGTTGTGGGAACAGTACGTGCGGGCACGCTGATTGCAGGTGGCGGTCCGGCATCCGGGAGGAGCCGGCCAGCGGCCGGCACTACCGGTGCCATCGGTGCCCACGGGGCCATCGGTGCCCACAGGGCGATGGCAGGTAACAATCGTGGGTCGGTACGCTTTTGTGGGTCAGCGCGCGCCGACCAAGCCGGCGTACAACGCGAACAACTGCTGGAAGTACCGCTTCGTGCGTGGATCGCGCATAACACCGTTCCCGTGGCTGACCGTGGAGGATCTGGTCGGGCCCAGGGTGGCGACGCCCCCACCGGAGCGCCACCACGGCCGGGCCGCGTGGAGGTATTGGACGCTTGGGAGATTTCAGGAGGGTGACGGCGGCGCGGCGCGCGTGTGGCAGATACAGGTGCAACAACGACCGCAGGCCAAAGGCAAAAAGGGACCGTCGCGTCGCGCCGGTCCCTTTCACTGATGCCAGCCGACCAACGGTCGGCAGCTACCCGTCGCTGCGCGAAACGAGAACGCGCCCCGAAGGGCGCGTTCTGGCAACTGAGAGGGGAAAAGAACGCCTTACGCGTTCTTTTCCGCCTCCAGTTGCTTGCGGATCTGCGCATCCACGGCCGCGATGGCGGTCATGTTGAGCACGCGGCGCGAGGTCGCGCTGGTGGTCAGGATGTGCACCGGCTTGGCCACGCCCATCAGGATTGGACCGATCGCCACGCCGTCGGTGAACACGCGCACCAGGTTGTAGGCGATGTTGGCCGCTTCCAGGTTCGGCAGCACGAACAGGTTGGCGCGGCCCTTCAGCGTGCTGTTGGGCAGCAGCTTCTGGCGCAGGGCTTCATCCCATGCGGTATCACCCTGCATCTCGCCATCCACGTTCAGGCGCGGGTTGCGCTTGAGCAGCATCTCGCGGACCGCACGCATCTTCAGCGCGTCACGGGAATCGTGGCTGCCGAAGTTGGAGTGCGACAGCAACGCCACCTTCGGTTCGATGCCGAACAGCTTCATGCGGTACGCCGCCTGCAGCGTGGCTTCGGTGATCTGCTCGGCGGTCGGATCTTCCTGCACGTGGGTATCCACGAAGAAGAACACGCCCTGCTGGTTGATCACGCCGGTCATCGCCGAGGTGGAGGTCACCTTCGCTTCCAGCGGCAGCACGCTGCGCACGTAGCCGAGCTTCTTGTGGAAGCGGCCGACCACGCCGGTCAGCATGGCGTCGGCTTCGCCGCGCGCCACCATCACCGCCGCGATCAGCGTCGGGCGCGAGCGCATCAGGTTCTTGGCGGCGGCCACGGTCACACCGCGACGGCCGGTGAGGTTGTGGTAGTACTGCCAGTAGTCGTTGAAGCGCGGGTCGTCGTTGATGTTGGTGATGTCGAAGTCGACACCGGCCTTCATGCGCAGGCCCAGGCGCTCGATACGCGATTCGATCACGTCCGGGCGGCCGATCAGGATCGGCTGCGCCAGGCCCTCGTCGACCACGTTCTGCACCGCGCGCAGCACCACTTCTTCCTCGCCTTCGGCGTACACCACGCGCTGCTTGTCCGAACGCGCACGGTCGTAGACCGGCTTCATCATCAGGCTGGTGCGGTAGACGAACTGGGCCAGCTTCTCGCGGTAGGCGCCCATGTCGGCGACCGGACGGGTGGCCACGCCGGAATCCATCGCGGCCTGCGCCACGGCGGCCGACAGCTCCACCAGCAGGCGACGGTCGAACGGACGCGGAATCAGGTAATCACGGCCGAAGCTCGGGGTCTCATCGCCATAGGCCGAGCCCAGGTCGCTGGCCTCGCGGCGCGCCATCGCGGCGATCGCGTGCACGCAGGCGATCTTCATTTCTTCGTTGATCGCGGTCGCGCCGACGTCCAGCGCACCACGGAACAGGTACGGGAAGCACAGCACGTTGTTGATCTGGTTCGGGTAGTCCGAACGACCGGTGCCGATCAGCGCGTCCGGGCGGACCGAACGGGCCACTTCCGGCATGATCTCCGGGGTCGGGTTGGCCAGCGCGAAGATCACCGGATCCTTGGCCATGGTCTTGACCATGTCCGCGGTCAGGATGCCCGGTGCCGACAAGCCCAGGAAGATGTCCGCGCCGTCGACGATCTCGGCCAGCGTGCGCTTGTCGGTATCACGCGCGTAACGCGCCTTCTCCGGGTCCAGGTCGGTGCGGCCGGTGTGGATCACACCATCGCGGTCGAAGGCGAGGATGTTCTCTTTCTTCAGGCCCAGCGAGACCAGCATGTTGACGCAGGAAATACCCGCCGCGCCCATGCCGGTGGTGGCCAGCTTCACGTCTTCGATGTTCTTGCCGGTGACCAGCATGGCGTTGAGCACGGCCGCGCCGACGATGATCGCGGTGCCGTGCTGGTCGTCATGGAATACCGGAATGTTCATCCGCTCGCGCAGCTTGCGCTCGACGATGAAGCACTCCGGTGCCTTGATGTCTTCCAGGTTGATGCCACCGAAGGTCGGTTCCAGCGAGGCGATGATGTCGACCAGCTTGTCCGGGTCGTTCTCATCGATCTCGATGTCGAACACGTCGATGCCGGCGAACTTCTGGAACAGCACGCCCTTGCCTTCCATCACCGGCTTGCCGGCCAGTGGGCCGATGTTGCCCAGGCCCAGTACGGCGGTACCGTTGGAGATCACGGCCACCAGGTTGCCGCGCGCGGTCAGTTCACTGGCCTGCTGCGGGTCGGCCATGATCGCCTCGCAGGCGTGTGCCACGCCCGGCGAATACGCCAACGACAGATCACGCTGGGTCAGCATCGGCTTGGTCGCTGCGACGCGGATCTTGCCCGGCGGCGACATGCGGTGGTAATCGAGGGCAGCCTGTTTGAAATCTTCGTTGGACATCGCTTTCTGCAGATGAATGGGCGAGAGGAACAGGGGATCATACCCCCGTTGGCGTGGACGGACCTGTCGCTACGCTGTCGCGGTCATGCTGCAACCGCACATAATCCACCGCAGCGCACAGGCCCTCAAAACAAAACATGGCCGTGCCGCCCCGGCAGGAACGGCACGACCATGCACCACACAATCAGGCCATCGGGCTCAGTGCGCCGGGGCCGGCAGGCGCGACGGCAGGTCGTCGACGACCAGCGGCGGCAGCTCGGCTTCGCGGCCGTCGAGCACCATCGCCAGGCGGTCGCGGTCCAGCGCGTTTTCCCAGCGCGAGACCACCACGGTGGCCACGGCATTGCCGATGAAGTTGGTCAGCGAGCGGCATTCGCTCATGAAGCGGTCCACGCCCAGGATCAGTGCCATGCCGGCCACCGGCACTTCCGGCACCACGGCCAGGGTGGCGGCCAGGGTGATGAAGCCGGCCCCGGTGACGCCGGCGGCGCCCTTGGAGCTGAGCATCGCCACCAGCAGCAGTGCGATCTGGTGGCCCAGGGTCAGCTCGGTATTGGTCGCCTGGGCGATGAACAGCGCCGCCAGGGTCATGTAGATGTTGGTGCCGTCCAGGTTGAACGAGTAGCCGGTCGGGACCACCAGGCCCACCACGGACTTGCTGCAGCCGGCCTTTTCCATCTTCTCCATCAGCGAGGGCAGCGCCGATTCGGAAGACGAGGTGCCCAGCACCAGCAACAGCTCGGCCTTGAGGTAACGGGCCAGCTTGAACACCGAGAACCCGCACAGGCGGCAGACCACGCCCAGGATCACCGCCACGAACAGGAAGGCGGTCAGGTAGAACGAGCCGACCAGCCAGGCCAGGTTGACCAGCGAGCCGACCCCGTACTTGCCGATGGTGAAGGCGATCGCGCCGAACGCACCGATCGGGGCCGCCTTCATCAGGAGGTGGACCAGGCGGAACACCGGCGCGGTCAGCGCCTCCAGGAAGGTCAGCACCGGGCGGCCCTTCTCGCCGGTCAGGGCCAGCGCGATGCCGAACAGCACCGCCACGAACAGCACCTGCAGGATGTTGCCCTCGACGAAGGCACTGACCAGGGTCGCCGGGATGATGTCCATCGCGAAGCCGACCAGGGTCAGCTCATGCGATTTCTGCACGTAGCCGTTGACCGCGGTCTGGTCCAGGTCGGCGGGGTTGATGTTCATGCCCGCGCCCGGCTGCACCACGTGCGCCACCACCATGCCGACCACCAGGGCCAGCGTGGAGAAGAACAGGAAGTAGGCCATCGACTTGGCGAACACCCGGCCCACGGTGCGCAGGTGGGTCATGCCGGCGATGCCGGTGACGATGGTCAGGAAGATCACCGGGGCGATGATCATCTTCACCAGCTTGATGAAGGCGTCGCCCAGCGGCTTGAGCGATTCGGCGAAGGCCGGCTCGTAATGGCCGAGGATGGCACCGAGGACGATCGCCACCACCACCTGGAAATACAGTTGGCGGTAGAACGGCAGCGGCTTGGCCGCCAGCGGGGCGGTGGTGGGAACGTGCATGGGAAGCTCCGGCAGTGTCACGATGGATGCCGGCCGCGCGGGGCGGCATCTGGCGTGGCCTTTTTACGCCCGCCTCTCGCCAACGCAGATAACCTATTGGTACTAGCCCCCCGGTTCAGCTGGCCGGACTGCCTACACTGCCCCGGCACCGCGCCCCCACGGCGGCGGGTGGCCCGGCCGCGGATCAGGGGGCGACAGCCCCTCAGATTTGCCGTCCGCGGCCGTTGTTGTTCTGCCCCACCCTTATCTAGCAGCTACCGCCCATGCGCCCTACGCCCCTGTTCATCGCCCTGGCCCTGACCACCGCCCCGCTCGCCGCCACCGCGGCCGACTGGGACAACTGGCCGACCAAGACCACCTTCAGTGACGGTACCGAGCTGGCAGCGACTGCCAACATCGCCTACGACCTCAACGACTTCTCCGGCAACAGCGGCATCGAAGACGACGACGCCGTGCGCCGCAAGGAATTCGGCGCCACCCTGAAGAAGAAGGGCGTGTACGACGCCATGGTCTATTACGACTTCCAGGCCGACACCTGGCTGGACGTGTTCGTCCGCTTCGAAAGCAAGGCCTTCTTCGGCAGCGACATCGGCCGCTTCCGCTTCGGCTACATGAAGACTCCGGTCGGCCTGGACGCGGGCACCTCCTCGCGCGCCGGCAGCTTCCTGGAGACCGCCCTGCCCGTGCAGGCGTTCTACGAAGGCCGCCGCACCGGTGCCGAATGGGTGCTGGAACGCCCGCAGTACCTGCTGCAGGCCGGCGCCTATGGCGGCAAGGACCTGCAGGGCGACAACCCCGGCACCACCCAGGCCGTGCGTGCCGTGTGGACCCCGGTCAAGGCCGCAGGCGACGTGATCCACCTGGGCCTGGCCTATTCGCAGGAAAACCCGCGCGGTTACCGCGATGGCCGCGATGTCTCGCACCCGGCCAGCGCCCGCCTGCGCGCACGTCCGGAAGCCGGCCTGACCGACATCCGCCTGGTCGATTCCGGTGCGCTGACCACCGCCGACAAGATCGTGCGCACCGGCCTGGAAGGCATCTGGATCCGCGGCCCGTTCTCGCTGCAGGGCGAAGCGCTGCAGACCACGGTCAGCCGGGACGGCAAGCCGGACTACACCGGTAACGGCCAGTACGCGATGGCCAGCTGGATCCTGACCGGGGAGTCGCGCCCGTACAACGCCGGCGCCGTGGCCAACGTCAAGCCGGCCCACGCCTACGGTGCGGTCGAGCTGGTCACCCGCTACAGCCGCATCGACCTGGATGATGCCGACGTGTTCGGCGGCCGCCAGCATGACTGGACCCTCGGCGCCAACTGGTACCTGACCTCGCACTTCAAGTTCCAGGCGAACTACGTGAAGGTCGATGCCAGCCGTCGTGGCGTGCGCAGCCAGCCGGAGATCTTCGAACTGCGCGCGCAGATGCACTTCTGAGCCCTGCGCCGCCGACCGTAACCGGCGCGGCGGGCGTGCACACCACGCCCGCCGCGCGATCGTAGACTGCCGCCCATGTACTGGCTCGGCCGCCACCGCCCCCTGCTGTTGACCCTGCTGGTGATGATCGGCGGCACCGTGCTGTGCGCGGCCGCGGCCGGCCACTACGCCTGGCGCCGCGCGCTGAACGACGAAAGCGGCCAGGTACAGCGCCAGCTGGCGCTGTACGCCCAGGGCCTGCAGCAGCGCATCGACCGTTTCGGTACGCTGCCGCAGGTGCTGGCGCTGGACCCGGACCTGCGCGGGGCGCTGCTGCAGCGCCCCGATGCCGCCGCCCGCCAGCGGCTGAACCTGAAACTGCAGCGCGCCAACCAGGTCACCCGCGCCTCCACCCTGACCCTGGTCGGGCGTGACGGCGTGGCCGTGGCCGCCAGCAACTGGGACCAGCCCAGCAGCAACGTCGGCGAGGACTACAGCTACCGCCCCTATTACCGCCAGGCACTCGCCACCGGCCACGGCCGCTTCTACGGCATCGGCATGACCACCGGCGTGCCGGGCTATTACCTGTCGCAGGCGATCGAGGAAGACGGCGCGCGCATCGGCGTGGTGGTGATCAAGATCGAACTGGCCGCGCTGGAGCAGGAATGGCTGACCAGCCCGGACGTGGTGCTGGCCAGCGACGAGCACGATGTGGTGTTCCTGGCCAACCGCGACGCCTGGCGCTACCGGCTGCTGCGCCCGCTGGGCCCGGCCGAACGCAGCGAGATGCTCGACAGCCGCCAGTACGCCGACCGCTCGCTGCAACCGCTGCGGGTACGCACCGGCAGCGTGCTCGACGATGGCGGCCGCATGGTCCACCTGCTCGATCCGGTGCTGCCGGGCGAGATGCTCTGGCAGACCCTGGCGCTGCCCGAGGAGCAGTGGAACCTGCATCTGCTGCACGATGCCGGCGCTGCCACCAGCGCCGGGCGCAGTGCCGCCATCGGCGGCGGTGCGGCATGGCTGGCACTGGGTTTCCTGGTGTTGTTCGTCCAGCAGCGGCGGCGCCTGGCCGCCCATCGCCAGCGCAGCCGGCGTGAGCTGGAAAGCGTGCTCAAACAGCATGCACAGGAGCTGCGTACCGCGCAGGACGGCGTGCTGCAGGCCGCCCAGCAGGCCGACAGCGGCCTGAGCCGCAGCCTGGCGCACCTGCCGCAGGGCGTGGTGGTGATCGACAACGAGCAGAAGCTGGTGGCGTGGAACGCGCGCTATCTGGAGCTGTTCCGGTTTCCGTCCGGCCTGATCCAGGTCGGGCGGCCGATCGAAGAGATTTTCCGCTTCAACGCGCGCCGTGGCCTGCTCGGGCCCGGGCCGATCGAAGAGGCGATCGAGCGTCGCCTCAACCATCTGCGCAGTGGCCGCCCGCACATGCGCGAGAGCGAGAAGGACGACGGCACCGTGCTGGAAATACGCGGCAATCCCCTGCCCGACGGCGGCTTCGTGACCAGCTACGCAGACATCACCAGCTACAAGAACACCGCGCGCGAGCTGCGCTCGCTGGCCGATGCCCTGGAGCATCGGGTGGCCGAGCGCACCCGCGACCTGGACGAAGCACGGCGCGAGGCCGAGCGCGCCAACCGCTACAAATCGCGGTTCGTGGCCTCGGCGGTGCACGACCTGCTGCAGCCGCTCAATGCGGCGCGCATGTTCGTCTCGGTGCTGCGCGGCAAACTGGGCGGCGATGCGCGGGAACTGAGCGAGCATGTGGATGCCGCGCTGGCCGCGCAGGACGCCATCCTCAACAGCCTGCTGGACATCTCGCGGCTGGAGTCCGGCACGTTGCAGACCCACGTGCATGCATTCGCGCTGTCGCCGCTGCTGGAAACGCTGGCGCGCGAATTCGGCATCGCCGCCGAGGGCCGTGGTCTGCAGTTGGACTGGGTGGACACCCGCGCGGTGGTGGTGAGCGACGAAGCCCTGCTGCGCCGCATCCTGCAGAATTTCCTGTCCAATGCGCTGCGATATACCCCGCGTGGGCGCGTGCTCATTGGCTGCCGGCGCGTGGGCGGCGATCAGCTGCGCATTGAGGTGCACGACCAGGGCCCGGGCATTCCCGAGAGCCTGCAGGGCGAAATCTTCGAAGAGTTCCGCCGCCTGGATGATGGCGTGGACCAGGAGCGCGGCGCCGGGCTGGGCCTGGCGATTGTCGAGCGCATCGGCCGCCTGCTGGGGCACCGCATCCACCTGCGTTCCACCCTGGGCAGCGGCAGCGTGTTCGCGGTGGACGTACCGCTTGGCGCCGCCGCCGACGTCCCGCTGCCCGCCGCCGCGCCGGTGCCGAACGCCGAGCCGGGCGACGACAGCCCCCTGCGCGGCTGCCGGGTATGGAGCATCGACGACGACCCGCGCGTCTGCGCGGCTACCCGCGCGTTGCTGGAACGCTGGGGCTGCGCGGTGGCGCTGGCCGATGGCCCGCAGTCGGCGCTGGAGATCGCCTCGGCCTTCAACCCGCCGCAGTTGCTGCTGCTGGACGTGCGCATGGGCCAGTGGCACGGCCCGGACCTGTACGACGCACTGTGCACGCTGTGGCAGGCACGCCCACCGGTGATCCTGGTCACCGCCGAGCGCGACGATGCGTTGAAGGCGCAGGCGCTGGAGAAGGGCTGGGGCTTCCTGTCCAAGCCGGTACGCCCGCCCGCGTTGCGGGCGTTGATGACACAGCTGCTGGTGCGGCATCGCAGCTGAGGGTGCGCCTTTACACCCCTGCGCCGGCATCTCCTTCCGGCTCCAGGGCTTTCACCAGCACTGCCGCCTGGGTGCGGCTGTGGCACTCGAGCTTCTTCAGGATGGCGGTGACGTGCACCTTGACCGTGTTCTCGGCCAGGCCCAGCTCGTAGGCGATCTGCTTGTTGAGCAGGCCGTCGGCCAGGCTCAGCAGCACCCGGAACTGCTGCGGGGTGAGCTGGGCCAGGCGCGCGGCCAGCAGGGCATCGGACTCGGAGCGTTCGGCAGCCATCGCCTGGAACCACACGCCGCCGTCGAGCACGGCGGCCACGGCCTGGCCGATGGTCTCGGCGGGCGCCGATTTGGGGATGAAGCCGGCGGCGCCGAACTGCTGCGCGCGGCGGATCACGCGCGGGTGGTCGTTGGACGAGACGATCACGACCGGGATGTCCGGGTGCGATCCGCGCACATGCAGCAGCGAGGAAAACCCGCGTGCGCCGGGCATGGTCAGGTCCAGCAGGACCAGATCGATCTCCGGGTGCTGGCCCAGCGCGCTTTCCAGCGTCGCGGCACTGGCCACTTCGATCACGTTGACCTGCGGCAGCGCCTGGCGCAGCGAATGCACGACGGCGGCACGCAGCAGGGGATGGTCGTCGGCGACCAGAACGGTGATGTCACTCATGGGATCGATTGTAATGAGGTTGACGGCCAGCGGCCGTCACTTCCGCTTCCCGGCAGCGCAAGCACCCAACCGGCCGATACACGCCGCGTGTCTGGAGAGGAGCCCCCTTCATGTTGAAGGGGGCGCGCCAACGGCGCGGGGTTGAGGTGGAATGCGCGGGCAGCAGGAGCGGTGATCACCGCTCCTGCTGCATGCTGCCGCGCCACGCCTCCAGGAACTGGCGGCGCTTGAGCCCGTCCAGGTACACCAGCAGGCCCGGGCCAAGCTGGATCGGGCGGTAGCTGCGTTCCGGCGAAGCGCCACGGCGCTGGCCCGCCGCCGGCAGGATCGGCATCAGCCGCGCCTCGCGGGAGAGCACCTGCTGCCCGCGCGGCGACAGCAGGTAGTCGAGGAAGCGGCGGGCTTCTTCCGGATGCCGGCCACCGCGCGGAATCACCGCGGTGCGCAGCATCACCAGCGTGTAGTCCTCCGGTTCGATGATGCCCAGCGGCGCGCCCGCATCGATCCGGGCCTGCGCATAGGAGCCGAGCACGTTGTAGACCAGCGAGAGCTGGCCACTGCTGACCTTGTCGAGCAGCACGCCGGTGCGCTCCTCCAGCTGCACCCGGTTGTCGCCCAGCGCCCCGAGCAGGGCGCCGGCCATGCTGCCGCGCTGGCCGTCCTGCGTCGCCAACAGATAGCCGACGCTGCTGCGCTGCACATCGTAGGTTCCCACCCGGCCCAACAACGGCGCATCCGGCGCCCGCAGCAGCTCCAGCAGCTGCCGGCGCGTATGCGGCACCCGCGCCGCCGGCAGCGTACGGGTGTTGTAGACCATCGCGACCGGCTCATAGCTGATCCCGAATGCCTCATGCCGCCACTGCGCCCACGCAGGCACCGCATCCGTCTGCGCCGAGCGGTGCGGCAGCGCATGGCCGTCGTTGACCAGCTTGGCCTGCAGATCCATGCCACTGCTGATCAGCATGTCCGGTGAAGCCGGGCCGGTGCGATCACGCAGGTAGCGCGCGTACATGTCCTGCGTGATGATGTCTTCGTAGACGATCTCCGTGCCGGGATGCAGGCGCTGGTAATCGGCGATCACCGTGGCGAAGACTTCGATGTCGGTCGAGCCGTGGATGCGCAGCTGCGCGGTAGGCGCGCCCTGCGCCGGAAAGCGCTGCACATCGCCCGGCTCAGCGGAGACCGTGGTGGTGAACAGCAACAGCAACAGGCCATGCCAGCGTTTCATGCGTGCCTCCTCGGCAGCCGGATGGTGGCGACCAGGCCGCCGCCCACACGGTTGGCCAGATCGATGTGGCCGCCATGACCGTCGACCACGCGCTTGACGATCGCCAGGCCCAGCCCGGCACCGCCGGCCGCGGCGCCTTCGCCACGGGCGAAGCGCTCGAACACGCGTTCGGCATCGGCTGGCGCGATGCCCGGGCCGTGGTCGGCGATGGTCAGCACGCAGTGGCTGTCATCGGTGGTCAGCGCCAGCTGCAGTACGCCGTCGCCGCCATATTTGAGCGCATTGTCGATCAGGTTCTTGATCGCTTCGCGCAGCAGCAGTGCATCCCCGTTGACCCACGCCGGATCGCTGGTCACCGCCAGCTGCACGCGAGGTGCGGGCAATGCCTGCGGCAAGGCCTCGTGCAGGGCCTGGTGCACGATCTCGGCCAGGTCGACCAGGGCGAAACGCTGCAGGTTCGCGCGATGGATCACACTGGCATCGCTGAGCAGCTGATTGAGAAGGCGGCTCATGTGGGTGGCATTGCGCTCGATCGCCTGCAGGCTGCGGCGCATGTCTTCCGGGTCTTCGTCGTCCAGCGCCAGCTGGGCCTGCGCACGCAGTGCCGCCAGGGGGGTGCGCATCTGGTGCGCGGCCTCGGCCATGAAGGCACGCAGGGTTTCATTGCTGCTCGAGAGCCGGCCCATGAAGTGGTTCAGCGCCCCGACCATCTGGTCCATCTCCTGCGGCGTGGCGGCGTCCAGCGGCCGCAGGTCGGACGGTTCGCGCCGGGACAGCTCGCGTTCGACCCGAACCAGCGGCCGCAGCGCGCGGTGCACGCCAAGCGCGACCAGGGCCAGCGACAACAGCGAGAGCACCACGATCGCGACCAGCGCGCGGGTCACCATGTCCTGCGCCAGCGCCTCGCGCGCCCGTCGCGTCTGCCCCACCTGCACGCGCACTTCGGCCTGGGCCGACGGCGAGGAGACCCGGCGCGACACCACCACGAAGCGCACCGTCTCCCCGCTGTAGGGCGCGTCGAACAACTGCGGGCGATCGCTCGGCGCGCGCGGCGGCGCGGGCAGATCGCCGTAGCCGGTCACGGTCTGGTTGCGCGCATCGGAGACGCGGTAGAACACGCGGTCCTCCGGCGCCATCGCCAGCAGGTCCAGCGAGGCGTACGGCAGATCGACCTGCCACTGCGCATCCACCAGCGCCACCGAATCGATGATCGACAGCGCCGAGGACACCAGCAGATGATCGTAGGAACGGTTGGCGGCGCGCTGGCCGTAATCGCGCGCGCCGAAGAACAACGCCACCGCGAACAGCGCCATCAGGCCGCCCAGGTACAGCCACAGCGTGCGCCGGATCGACGTCGGCGTGCGGGCCTCAGCCGCCATCGGCGCCGCCGTGGGGCGTGGCGTCATGTGCTTCGAGCAGGTAGCCGCTGCCACGCACGGTGACGATCCGCAGCGGCGCGTCGGCCAGCTTGCGGCGCAGGCGGCCGACATAGAGTTCGATCGCGTTGGGACCGGCCTCGTCATCGAAGCCGAACAGGCCATTGCCGATCTCGTCCTTGCCGACCACCTGCCCCAGCCGCCCCATCAGGATCTCCAGCAGGCGGTACTCACGGTTGGGCAGTTCGATCGGCTGGCCGTCCAGGCTGACCCGGTGCGCCGCGTTGTCGAACTGGAACCCACCGATCTGCACCACCTCGCTGGCCTGGCCCCGGGTACGCCGCAGCAGCACGCGGCAGCGCGCTTCGAATTCGCGGAAATCGAAGGGCTTTCCCAGGTAATCGTCCGCGCCGACATCCAGCGCCTGCACGCGGTCCTCGATCCCGTCGCGCGCGGTCAGCATCAGCACCGGGGTGCTGTCACCGCGTTCGCGCATGCCGGCCAGCACGCGCAGCCCATCCAGTTTCGGCAGGCCGATATCGAGCACGACCAGATCGAAGCTCTGATAGCGCAGCACGCTCGCCGCGGCCAGCCCGTCGCTCTGCCAGTCCACGGCGTGGCCGCTGCGGCGCATGCGACGGACGATCGCGTCGGCCAGGTCCGGGTTGTCTTCCACCAGCAGGATGCGCATCGGTCGGGATCGGGAAAGGTGCGGGAATGCTAGCGCGTGCAGCCACCTCCGTGCGCTTCGCTGCGGCGCAGCAATGGCTGACAGGTGGATGACAGCATCCCGGCACTAGGCTGCGCCATCGCGTCACCCCCGAACATCCGGTACCTGGGAGGGTCCATGGAACTGAACGCCTTGCGCTGGTGCATGCCTGCCGCCTGCACCCTGTTGTTGGCCGCGCCGGCCTGGGCCGCCGACGACGGTGATGACGACCGCCCGGTCACGGCCAGCCTCGGCGGCCGCCTGCACCTGGACTTCGCCGATTTCCACAACGACAGCCGCGGCACCCCGAACAAGGACGACACCGAGATCCGCCGCGCGTGGCTTGACGTGTCCGGCAAGTTCTTTGCCGTCGACTACAAGCTGGAAGCAGATTTCTCCGGCGACCGCGTCGAAGCCAAGGATGTCTTCGTCAGCCGCAGCTTCGGCGAGGCCGGCAAGCTGACGGTGGGCCAGTTCAAGCAGTTCTTCTCGCTGGATGACCGCACCAGTTCCAACTACGGCACCTTCCTGGAGCGCGGCAATGCCGGTACCACGCTGGCGCCGCTGTATCGCCTCGGCGCCTCCTGGCAGGCCGCACGCGGTGACATGACCTGGGCGGCCAGCGCCTACAGTCTGGAAAGCATCGATGCGTGGCAGGTCAAGGGCCGCGCCGCCGGTGGCCGCGCGACCTGGGCCCCGGGCGCCACCGCCGGTGATGTGCTGCACCTGGGCCTGTCGCTGGCGCATGAGCGCTACGACAACCCCGGCGCCGGCGGCGTGCCCGGGCTGAAGATCCGCCCGCGCCCGGCCGGTCACCTCTCCGATAACAGCCGGCTGACCCTGGTCGATTTCTCGGCCGGCCGCGATACCGACGTCAACAAGTGGTCGCTGGAGTACGCGCAGGTGCGCGGCCCGCTGTCGTGGCAGGGCGAATTCAGCGGCGCCACCTTCGACGACGGCAGCCAGCGCGGCAAGGTGCTGGCCGGCTACGGCCTGCTCAGCTGGTTCGTCACCGGCGAATCACGCGTGTACGACCGCAAGACCGGGCGTTTCGGCCGGGTCAAGGATGTCCAGCACAGGGCCGGCGCGTTCGAGCTGGCGCTGCGCTACGACCAGATGCGCGGCGACCAGCACCTGATCGGCCAGCCCGATCTGCGCGATGGCCAGACCGAGGCGTGGACGCTGGGCGGCAACTGGTACATGCGCCCGAACCTGCGCTTCATGCTCAACCTGATCGAAAGCCGCAACCGCGACCGCCTGGCCGACGCCACCGTGGATCGCACCCGCGCGGTCACCGGCCGCCTGCAGTACGACTTCTGATCCCCTCTTTCCGCCCCGTTGCTTCTGGAGAATGCAGATGATGCTGAGCATCCTCGGCTTTGGCATGGTCATTACATTCATGTACTTGATCATGAGCAAGCGGCTCTCGCCGCTGGTCGCCCTCATCACCATTCCGATCCTGTTCGCGCTGATCGGCGGCTTCGCGGCCGGCATCGACGACATGATGCTGGAAGGCATCAAGAAGATCGCACCGACCGGCGTGATGCTGATGTTCGCCATCCTGTACTTCGGGGTGATGATCGATGCGGGACTGTTCGATCCGCTGGTGCGGATCATCCTGCGCTTCGTCAAGGGCGACCCGATGAAGATCGTGCTCGGCACCGCCATCCTGGCGATGCTGATCTCGCTCGACGGCGACGGCTCCACCACCTACATGATCACCGTCTCGGCGATGCTGCCGTTGTATCAGCGCCTGGGCATGAACGCGTTGAACATGACCTGCGTGACCATCCTCGCCGGCGGCGTGATGAACCTGACCCCGTGGGGCGGCCCGACCGCACGCGCCGCCACCGCGCTGCATGTTGACCCGGCTGACGTGTTCGTGCCGCTGATCCCCTCGATGGTGATCGCCTGTGCCGGCGTGCTGGTGCTGGCCTGGTACCTGGGCATGAAGGAGCGCCGTCGTCTCGGCGTGGTGACCCTGCCGCAGGGCGGCAGCTGGATGGACAACAGTGTCTCCGATGACGGCAACACGCTGCCGACCGTGGAAGATGCCGAGGACATCAAGCGTCCGAAGCTGCTGTGGGTGAACCTCGGCCTGACCATCGCGCTGATGACCGCACTGATCCTGGGCGTGCTGCCGATGCCGGTGCTGTTCATGGTCGGCTTCGCGATCGCCCTGGTGATCAACTACCCGAACCTGGCCGAGCAGCGCCGTCGCGTGGTCAACCATGCCGGCAACGTTCTTTCGGTGGTGTCGCTGATCTTCGCGGCCGGCATCTTCACCGGCATCCTCAACAACACCGGCATGGTGGAGGCGATGTCGCACAGCTTCCTGGCGATCATCCCGGACAGCTGGGGCCCGTACCTGGCGGTGATCACCGCCCTGGCCTCGATGCCGTTCACCTTCTTCATGTCCAACGATGCCTTCTACTTCGGCGTGCTGCCGATCCTGTCCGAGGCGGCCGGCAACTACGGCATCACCCCGGTGGAAATGGCGCGTGCCTCGCTGGCCGGCCAGCCGGTGCATCTGCTCAGCCCACTGGTGCCCTCGACCTATCTGCTGGTCGGCCTGGCCAAGGTGGAATTCGCCGACCACCAGAAGTTCACCCTGAAGTGGGCCATCGCCATTTCGATGTTGCTGATGTTCGGTGGGCTGCTGTTCGGCCTGTACCCGCTTGCGTCCTGACCTGACTCCCAAGGAGCGTTCCGCCATGACTCTTCGCATCGCCTACGTCACCAGCGCCATGGGCAGTGTCGGCACTGCCATCTGCCAGAAGCTGGCCCGCAACGGCCATACCGTGGTCGCCGGCTGCGCCCCGAATTCACCGCGCAAGGCCGCCTGGCTGCGCGAGCAGCGCGAGCTGGGCTTTGATTTCATCGCCTCGGAAGGCAACGCGGCGGACTGGTCTTCGACGGTGGCCGCCTTCGCCAAGGTGAAGGCCGAGGTCGGCGAGATCGATGTGCTGGTGAACAATGCCGGCGGCAGCCGCGATGTGCTGTTCCGGCAGATGAGTCCGGACGACTGGAACGCGGTGATGGGCTCGAATCTGCATGCGCTGTTCAACATCACCAAGCAGGTGATCGATGGGATGAGCACGCGCGGCTGGGGCCGGATCGTGAACATCGGCTCGGTCAGTGCGCACAAGGGCCAGATCGGCCAGGTGAACTTCGCGACGGCGAAGGCGGCGATGCATGGGTTCAGCCGGGCGCTGGCCAATGAGGTGGCGACGCGGGGCGTGACGGTCAATACGATTTCGCCGGGGTATATCGCGAGTCAGTCGATCAGCAGTTTTCCGCCGGATGTGCTGGATCGTCTGGCGGGGTCGGTGCCGATCCGTCGTCTGGGCAAGCCGGAGGAGGTGGCGAGTCTGTGCGCGTGGTTGGCGTCGGACGATGCGGCGTATGTGACGGGTGCGGATTATGCGGTGAATGGTGGTCTGCACATGTTCTGACGGTTTTGCGCATCCCGTTTGATGCGTGACCTTCCCCGCGGGGTGAGCCGCGATGCTGGTTGGCGTCGCGGCTTTTTTCTTTTTTAGCGCAACAGCAACGGCGATAGTAGGTCAAAAGCGGGTGGGCAGGCTGGCGTCGCGCTGGGTAGCCACGGGTGGGTTGGCGGGACCCGCTGCAAGTACGTCCATGTAAGCTCATGTGTTGCCATCCATGGCAACACATGGTCCCGCCAACCCACCCGTGCCCACCCTTTGACAGG
>Ga0182005_1000487_pt1 | contig 20470 bp, 20 predicted proteins | sample Sormic07211103_1_FD_123021 | JGI IMG/M metagenome (GOLD analysis project Ga0182005, IMG submission 123021) | Rhizosphere microbial communities from Sorghum bicolor, Mead, Nebraska, USA - 072115-103_1 MetaG | ecosystem: Host-associated > Plants > Roots > Rhizosphere | place: USA: Nebraska...
ATCGCGTACAGCGCGGCTACCGGATCGGTCGTGTTCGTGGTGACCAATTCGTTGATCCTGCTCACTGCGGTGGCAGGCCAATGCCTGTCCTGGATCAAGCGGAAGAGGGCAGGCAAGTAACACGCATTTCGCACGCCGACGACGCGCCGTGCACATCGATCACGCAGTGCGTTGAGCTCGCTGAACACTTGAATTCCAGTGTCACGCCGACTTCATGGCCGATGCGGAAAAGTCGACTCACCCCGACAACAACACACGGGCCAAACCGGACCAACAGGAGTACATCGCAGTGAATACCGAATCGAAGACCGCGCATAACTTGAACGACCTGATCGAAATCGCCCGCGATGGCCAGGAGTTCTACACCGAGGCTGCAGGCAAGGTCGAAGATGCCGAGTTGGCGGCGCTCTTCACCCGTATTGCCGGTGTCAAAAATGAGATCGTCCGCTCGCTGAGCGCCACCGTGGTCGCCGCAGGCGGCAAGCCGGCCGACCATGGCACCTTCGTCGGTTCCATGCAGCAGTTCTACGGCAAGGTGCGCGCCACCCTGGGCGACAAGCAGTACGGCTACGTGGCCGAACTGGAAGAATCCGAAGATCGCCTGCTGAAGGCGTTCAAGGACACCCTGACCGACGCCGACACCTCGCCGGCCGCGCGTCAGGAAGTCCAGCGTCTGCTGCCGCAGGTGCAGGAATGCCATGCGGTGATGCGCGACCGCAAGCACGCCATGAAGCACTGAGTTCCAGTCGCTTCCTGAAACGGTACCAGAACAGCCCCGGCACTGCCGGGGCTGTTCGTTTGTACCCGGCAACACCCGGGTTGGCCAGCGCCCGCCCGCAGCCGAACGGTGGTGCGGGAATTGGTGCATACTCGGGACAAAGAGCCGCTTGGATTTGTCATGGAACACATGCGTTGGCTGACGCTTCGTCTCAGCAACAATCAATCCATCGGCCCGAAGGTGCTGATGGACCTGTGGGCCAACGCGTGCGAGACCAATCAGTCCTCGGTGACCCGCGAAACGCTGCCCGGGAAATCGACCTCGTACGCGCTGCATGCACCGACGTCGCTGGCCTATCCCAAGCGCGCGGAGCTGCGCATGCGCAAGCTGCTGGAAGAAGCCGGTTACACCTTCACCCTCGGCTCGCTGGCCGACCGCCCGGCGCCGCAGCCGGTGCGCTTCCGCTGACGCCGTCCAACGGCGTCGCATTCATCCCTGCGGCCCGCGGCCGCCACCGCGCGTTCAGTCGAGCGGATCGGAGGCCACGCTGCGGACCATGATCCGCACCGGCATCCCGGCGGCATGCTGCACGGACTCCAACGGGCCCCAGCCCAACCGGCGATACAGGCCGCCATCATCGGCTTCGGTCTGCAGGTAGATGTCGCGGACGCCGAGCGCCCGGCCGCGCGCCAGCAGTTCAGCAATCACTTTCTCAGCCAGGCCGCGCCCGCGGTGCGCCGGATCGACATAGACGCCGCCCAGCCAATGCAGGCGTTCGGGGCGTTCGGTGCGTTCGTGGAACTTGAGCTGTGCCGCGGCGACGGGAACGTCACCGTCCAGCGCGATCAGCAGCAGCGGCAACTCATCGCCGTGCAGGAAGACTTCCAGCCGCTGCTGCTCGTCCAGGAGCCTCAGTCCGGGAACGTGGCCCCCCCATTCCTGGAAGTACCATCCGGCCACGACCGGCAACAGGTCGGGGCGATCACTCAGGGGAACGATGCTGCAGGCCACGGTAAACGCTCCATGTCGTACGGGTCGGCCGCCATGGTACGCGCATGCGTGGCTTGCGGCGCCCTTTGCCCTGCGCGCAGACTAGCGGCATGCCTGCCAGCGCCTGCCACCTGCGGTGTTACGGAACGTCCAGCGACGTGGACCGGCACGACTTTGCGCAATGGGTGCTGCCGCTGCGCGGCGACCTGGATGTCGAGGTCGATGCGTTTGGTGGCCGCCTGGACGTTATGCAGGGGGCGTTTGTCGCGCCCGGCGAAGGACACGCGCAGACCGGTGCTGGCGATCATCTGATGTTGATCGTCGATTGCCCGGCGGGCGTGATTGATGACCACACGCTCGAGCACCTGCGTCGCCAGCGTTGGCTGGCACTGCCGAAGGCATTGCGCCAGCGCCTCGCTGGTACGCCGGGGCACGGCAGTGCCGATCTGCTCGCGACCCTGCTTCAGCAATACGCGCCCGCCGGCAGCGCGGCACGCCTGCATGCGCTGTGCACCCGGCTGACGGCCCATCCTGGCGCGGATTGGACCGTGGCCCGCATGGCGGCGCTGGTCGGCATCAGCGGCAGTCGCCTGCACGCGGCCTTCGTGCGGGAGTTCGGGGTACCGCCGCAGGCCTGGCTCAGCGCCTGCCGGCTGCGCTGGGCCAAGCATCGCCTGCTCACCAGCAGCGACAGCATCGCCACGATCGCACTGGATGCCGGGTATTCCGAGCACAGCGCGCTGACCCGTGCCCTGCGCCGGGAAACCGGGCTGACCCCGCAGGCGTTCCGGCGGCAGTAGCCTCGGTCAAGACGCCGCCGCCCGCGGCTCCTACACTGCGCGGCCAATCCACAAGCGCGAGCCACAATGAAACGATCGATGGGCGTGGGCATCGCCAACGGCATTGCCGCCGGCGCGCTGTGGGGCGTGGTGTTCCTGGCTCCGGCGATGCTGCACAGCTTCAACGCCGTGCAGCTCTCGGCCGGCCGGTACCTGGTCTATGGCCTGATCGCCGTGCTGCTGCTGGCACCGCGCTGGCGGCAGCTCAAGGACCGGCTCGGCTGGCCCGAGTGGCGGGGCCTGTTGTGGCTGAGCCTGGCCGGCAACCTGGTCTATTTCCTCCTGCTGGCCAACGCCGTGCAGTGGGCCGGCGGTGCCGCCGCGTCGCTGATCGTCGGGTTGATTCCGGTGGTGGTGACCCTGGCCGGCTCGCGCGAGGAAGGCGCCGTGCCGCTGCGACGCCTGGCCCCTGCGCTGCTGCTGTGCCTGCTCGGCGTGGCGCTGGTGGGCTATGAGGCCTTGATGGCCGAACACGCCGAGGGCTCGGCCGGGCGAAGGCTGCTGGGCCTGCTGTGCGCGGTCGGTGCCTTGTTGTCCTGGGCGGTGTATTCGATCGGCAACAGCCGTTGGCTGGCGCGCCGGCCGGACCTGTCCGGGCACGACTGGTCGCTGCTGACCGGCATCACCACCGGCGGGCTCGCCCTGGTGCTGGTGCCCAGCGCCTTCCTGAGCAGCGCGACCGTGCATCCCCCCGGCGAGTGGCTGAACTTCTGGCTGGTCAGTGCAGGCGTTGCCGTGGTCGCCTCGGTGCTCGGCAACGCGTGCTGGAACCGCGCCAGCCGCAACCTGCCGTTGACCCTGACCGGCCAGATGATCGTGTTCGAAACCCTGTTCGCGCTGCTGTATGGCTTTGCCTGGCAGCAGCGCTGGCCGACGCTGATGGAGACGGTGGCGATCATCTGCCTGGTGTCCGGCGTGCTGATGTGCGCGCATGCGCATCGGCCGCCCGCGGCGGTGGCCGAGCATGTGGGGTAGGGCAGCCGTTGTGCCGCCTGGATGGTGTCATTCGCAACTTGTTGGCCGACGATCAGTGCAGATGACGTGCGGCGATCTTTTGCGGTGCAGCACTTGACAAGCAGGGCGGCGGCGTAGTTTTCTTGGCCCATGGTCATCACCGCCGCCCACGCCTACCTGCTCGTTCCCGCCTCCGCGGGCGGCCAGGCCGTGTCGACCGGTACCACCATCATTACCACCGCCACCACTCGCCCGGTGCGGCCCGTCGTCTTCGCGTAATTTCCGAAAACCACGGCCCCGCACCCAGATCAGGTGGCGGGGAAGACTCTCGAACCTGATATGACGCGGGGCCTCCCATCGAGGTCAGCATGTCTTCTGTCGCCGCTTCCGCTCCGCCTTCCGCCCTGCCTGCCGTCTCCGTCGCGTCGCGGGCCGGCGTGGCCACCGTGGTCCACAAGTTCGGCGGCACCTCGGTCGCCGATGCCGAGCGCTACCGCCACGTGGCGCAGCTGCTGCTGGCGCGTGACGAGGCAATGCAGGTCACCGTGGTCTCGGCGATGAAGGGCGTCACCGATGCGCTGATCGGCGTGGCGACGTTGGCGGCCGAAGAGGGCTCGGCCTGGCGCGAGCAGTGGCATGCGCTGCGGGCCCGCCATCGCGGCGCGGCGGTGGCCCTGCTCGGTGAGCACGCCGGCGCGACGGTGGAGTGGCTGGACCAGCGCTTCGACGCGCTGGCCGAGGTGCTGGGCGCGCTGGCGGTGATCGGTGGCTTGCCCACCGAGGTGCTGGACCGCGTACAGGGCATGGGCGAGGTGTATTCGGCCCAGCTGCTCGGGAAATACCTGCAGACGCTGGGCGAAGACTGCGCGGTGCTGGATGCGCGCGATGTGCTGGTGATCGAGCGCGGTGAGCTGGGCGTGGATGTGGACTGGGTGCGCAGCGCCGAACGCCTGGCCCAGTGGCGCCTGCAGCACCCGCAGGTGCGCATCGTGGCGACCGGCTTCGTCGCCCGCGACCGCCAGGACCGCATCACCACGCTCGGCCGCAACGGCAGCGACTATTCCGGTGCGATCTTCGCCGCGCTGTTCAACGCCGATGAGCTGCACATCTGGACGGACGTGGACGGCGTGCTCTCGGCCGACCCGCGGGTGGTGCCCGAGGCGGTCCAGCTGGAAGCGCTGAGTTATGACGAGGCCTGCGAGCTGGCCTACTTCGGTGCGAAGGTGGTGCACCCGCAGACGATGTCCCCGGCGATCGAGCGTGGCCTGCCGATCATCATCCGCAACACGTTCCATCCGGATCATCCGGGGACGCGCATCACTGCCGAGCGCACCGTTTCCGGCCCCATCAAGGGGCTGACCCTGAGCCCGGACCTGGCCGTGCTCAATCTGGAAGGCACCGGCCTGATCGGCGTGCCGGGCACGGCCGAGCGCGTGTTCGCGGCGCTGCGCAATGCGCATGTGTCGGTGGTGATGATCTCGCAGGGCTCCTCCGAACATTCGATCTGCTGCGTGGTGAAACAGGCCGAGGCCGTGCGGGCGCGCGAGTCACTGTTGCAGGCCTTCGCCCACGAGCTGAGCCTGGGCCAGGTGCAGCGCGTGCAGCTCACCGACAACGTCAGCGTGCTGGCCGCGGTCGGCGATGGCATGGCCGGGCAGCCCGGCGTGGCCGCGCGCCTGTTCGAATCGCTGGGCCGCGCACAGGTGAACATCCTGGCGATCGCGCAGGGCTCCTCAGAGCGGAACATCTCCGTGGCCGTGGACAGCCGCCACGCGACCAAAGCGCTGCGTGCGGCGCATGCCGGGTTCTGGCTGTCGCCGCAGACGTTCTCGGTCGGTGTGATCGGTCCGGGCAACGTCGGTGCAGCGCTGCTGGACCAGCTGCAGGCGGCGCAGGGGCAGTTGCTTGGCCGCGCCAATGTGGATCTGCGCCTGCGCGCGGTCGCCTCGCGCTCGCGGATGGTGCTGGACGCGCGCGGCCTGAAAGGCGACTGGCGCGCGGCGCTGTCCGGTCCTGCGCAGTCGAGCGATCTGGACGCATTCACCGAACACCTGCTCTCCGCACATCTGCCGCACGCGCTGATCATCGACTGCAGCGGCAGTGCCGACGTGGCCGACCGCTATGCCGGCTGGCTGGCGGCGGGCATTCACGTGGTCACCCCGAACAAGCAGGCCGGTGCCGGTCCGCTGGAGCGCTATCACGCGATCCGCGCGGCGGCCGCCGGCAGCGGCGCGCGTTTCCGTTACGAGGCGACGGTGGGTGCCGGCCTGCCGGTGATCACCACGCTGCGCGACCTGGTCGATACCGGCGATGAAGTGCTGGCGATCGACGGCATCTTCTCCGGCACGCTGGCGTGGCTGTTCAACAAGTACGACGGCCAGGTGCCGTTCTCCGCGCTGGTCAGCCAGGCGCGGGGCATGGGGTATACCGAGCCGGACCCGCGTGATGATCTGTCCGGCGTGGATGTGGCGCGCAAGCTGGTGATCCTGGCGCGTGAGGCGGGCCGTGAGCTCAGCCTGGAGCAGGTGCGCGTGGAGAGTCTGGTGCCTGAAGCACTGCGCCAGGCCAGCGTGGATGATTTCATGGCCGGCCTGCCGCAGATCGATGCGGTGTTCGCCGAGCGCCTGGCAGTCGCCAACGCGGACGGCGCGGTGCTGCGCTATGTGGCGCGCCTGACGCCGGACGGCGCGGAAGTCGGCCTGGTCGCGCTGCCGGCCGGGCATGCCTTCGCCAATCTGCGACTGACCGACAACGTGGTGCAGTTCACCACCCGCCGCTACTGCGACAACCCGCTGGTGGTGCAGGGCCCGGGCGCCGGGCCGGAGGTCACCGCCGCCGGCGTGTTCGCCGATGTGCTGCGCGTGGCGGTGGGCGAAGGAGCACGCCTGTGAGTGACGGCAGCATCGTTGAAGCACGTGCGTTCGCGCCGGCCTCGGTCGGCAATGTGGGGGTGGGATTCGACATCCTCGGCCACGCCATCGAGGGCGTCGGCGATACCGTGACGGTGCGGCGGATCGCGGCGCCGGTGGTACGCATCCACGCGATCCGCGGCACCACGGTGGATCTGCCGCGGGTGGCCGAGGACAACACCGCCGGCGCCGCGTTGATCGCGCTGCGCGCCGCGCTGGATCTGCCGTTCGGATTCGAGCTGGAGATCGACAAGGGCATCGCGCTGGGCTCGGGGATGGGCGGTTCGGCCGCCTCGTGCGTGGCGGCGCTGGTCGCGGCCAATGCGCTGTTGCCGCAGCCGTTGTCGCGTGAGGCGCTGTATCCGTTCGCGTTGACCGGTGAGGCGGTGGCCAGTGGGGGCCGCCATGGCGACAACCTCGGCCCGATGCTGCTGGGTGGCTTGGTCCTGAGCACCGCCGATCGCCTGGTGCCGGTGCCGGTCCCGGCCGCGTGGCACAGTCTGCTGGTGCATCCGGATGCGGTGCTGGAGACGCGTCGCGCACGCGCCGCGCTGCAGGGGCATTACGCGCTCGGCGACTTTGTTGCGCAGAGCGCGAATCTTGCGCTGGTGCTCAGTGGCTGCTACACCGCCGATGTCTCGCTGGTCCGCGCCGGCCTGCGTGACGTACTGATCGAACCGCGTCGGGCCGGTCTGATCGCCGGGTTTGCCGCCGCGCGCGACGCTGCGCTGGATGCCGGGGCGATGGGCGCCAGCATCTCCGGCGCGGGGCCGAGCGTGTTCGCCTGGTTCGAGCACCGTGATGCTGCGCTTGCTGCGCAGGGCGCGGTCCAGCAGGCGTTCGCGGACGCAGGCTTCGCGAGTCAGGGCTGGGTGTCGCCCCTGAACGCCCCCGCCGCGCGCCTGCTCTGACGCGTCCACTCTTTCTACGTTGGGATATCCGATGAAGTTCGTTTCCACGCGTCACGCTGCACCCGCCGCTTCGCTCAGCCAGGCGCTTGCCGCCGGCCTCGCCCCGGACGGCGGCCTGTATGTTCCTGACCATCGCCCGCAGCTGCAGAGCTGGTCAGCGCAGGGTTCGTTCGCACAGACCGCCGCGGCGGTGCTGGCCCCGTATTTCCATGACGATGCCCTGGAGAAAGCGCTGCCTGAACTGTGCGGGCAGGCCTTTGATTTCGATGCGCCACTGCGTCCGCTGGCGACGGCCGATGACCATGTCCTCGAGCTCTTCCATGGCCCGACCGCAGCGTTCAAGGATTTCGGTGCGCGCTTCCTGGCCGCATGTCTGGCCCGATTGCAGCAGGGGCGCGAACGACCGCTGACGATCGTGGTCGCCACCTCGGGGGACACCGGGGCGGCTGTCGCGGCCGCCTTCCACCGCCAGCCCGGAATCCGCGTGGTGGTGCTGTACCCGGATGGCCGGGTCTCGCCGCGGCAGGCGCATCAGCTGGGCTGCTTCGGCGACAACATCCAGACGCTGCGGGTGGCCGGTTCCTTCGACGATTGCCAGGCGATGGTGAAGCAGGCGCTGGGCGATCGCGGGCTGCAGGAGCAGGTGCCGTTGAGCTCGGCCAACAGCATCAGCCTGGGCCGCTGGCTGCCGCAGATGAGTTACTACGCGCATGCGGCGCTGGTGCACCAGGCGCAGACCGGCCACGTGCTGAACCTGGTGATTCCCACCGGCAACCTCGGCAATGCGATGGCGGCGATCCTGGCGCGCGCGATGGGCCTGCCACTGGGGCAGATCGCGTTGGCCACCAACGCCAACGATGTGCTGCCGCGCTACTTCCACGGCGAGGCCTATCAGGCGCGGACCAGCGTGGCGACGATCGCCAATGCGATGGACGTGGGCGCGCCGAGCAACTTCGAGCGGCTGCGTTGGCTGTACAACGAGGATGATGTGGCGCTCCGGGCCGCGTTTACTGCCGAGGCGGTGGATGATGCGGCGATCCGCGAACTGATCCGCCGCCGCCATGACCTGCACGGCGAAGTCTTCTGTCCACACACGGCAACCGCAGTGGCGCGCCTGGAGCATCTGCGGGCCGCGGGCGTGCAGGGACACTGGGCGGTCGCGGCGACGGCGCATCCGGCCAAGTTCGAGTCGGTGGTGGAGCCGCTGATCGGGACGCCGCTGGAGGTGCCGCCGGCACTGGCCGCCTTGCTGGAGCGGCCCGCGACGGCCGAGGCATGTGCTCCCGAGTATGGGGCGCTGCGCGAGGTGCTGTTGCGCGGGTGAGGCGGGTGAGGCGGCTGACGCGCGGAACGCCGGAGGGCCGGGCAGCGCCCGGCACGCCTAGTAGGATTCGTCGGCCGAGAGCTTCTGCAGGCCGGCTTCGTCCAGGATCTCGACGGTGTTCAGATGGGGCAGGGCGATCAGGCCCTGCTGGCGCAGCTTGGTGAAGGTGCGGCTGACCGTTTCCATGGTCAGGCCAAGATGGTCGGCGATGTCGCCACGGCCCATCGGCAGGGTCACGCGCAGGCCGGGTTCACCGAGCAGTGCTTCGCGCGCGGCCAGGCGCAGCAGGAAATCAGCGACTTTCTCGGCCGGCTGCAGTCGGCCCAGCGCCATCGCGGCGTCCTGGGCGGCATCCAGTTCCTGGCAGGCGCGCTGCAGCAGCTTGCGTTCCAGGTGCGGGAAGCGCGAGCGCAGGTCCTTCATCTGCGGGAGGGCCACGCGGCAGACGCGGCTGTCGGCGATGGCTTCGATATCGTAACGGTGATGATCGCTGCCGCTCAGTCCGAGGAAATCGCCGGGCAGCACGAAGCCGCTGATCTGGCGCCGGCCGTCGGCCAGCGTGCGGACCAGGCGCAGCGCACCGGCCGTAATCGTATAGACATGTTGGCGCGGCTCACCGGCACGGGCCAGGGTGGAGCCCAGCGGCAGTGCCTGGGACACGGTGACCCGTTCCAGCGCCTGCACTTCATCCGGCGACAGCGCCGAGCAGACCGCCAGGTGCCGCACCGAGCAATGCAGGCAGTCGCGCAGGGGCGAGCAGCCGGGGGCGGCGGGGTCTTCAACAGCGGAAAGCGCGGTACCGGAGTGAGGCCGGGTCATGTCAGGTCAGCAAGCGGGGCCTGCCCATGATACTTCATGCCGCCCCTGGCCCGACCCCGGCACCCGGATGCGGCTGGTTGCGCCGGCTGCGGCTAGAATATGCCGCTCGCTCATCCCCCCGTTTCCGCAGGAGTCCCGCAAGTGATCAAGCCCCGTACGCCGCCCGGCATCATGGAATTGCTGCCGCGTGAGCAGATCGCGTTCCAGCGCATGCTGGACGTCATCCGCCGCAATTACGAGCGGTTCGGGTTCCTGCCGGTGGAGACGCCGGTGTTCGAGCTGTCCGATGTGCTGCTGACCAAGTCCGGCGGCGAGACCGAGCGCCAGGTGTATTTCGTGCAGTCCACCGGTGCGCTGGCCAACGCCGCCGAAGCGGAAGAGAAAGCGCTGCCGGAACTGGCCCTGCGCTTCGACCTGACCGTGCCGCTGGCGCGGTATGTCGCCGAGCACGAGCACGACCTGACCTTCCCGTTCCGCCGCTACCAGATGCAGCGCGTCTACCGTGGCGAGCGCGCCCAGCGTGGCCGCTTCCGCGAGTTCTACCAGTGCGACATCGATGTGATCGGCAAGGACACGCTGAGCACCCGCTATGACGCGGAAGTGCTGGCGGTCATCCATGCGGTGTTCGCTGAACTGCGCATCGGCGATTTCTCGGTGCAGCTCAACAACCGCAAGTTGATGCGCGGCTTCTTCGAAAGCCTGGGCGTGGCCGATGGCGAGCGCCAGCTGGCCGTGCTGCGGGAAGTGGACAAGCTGGACAAGCGCGGCGCCGATTACGTGCGCGAGACGCTGGTGGGCGAGGGCTTCGGGATTCCGGCCGAGCAGGTCGAGCGCATCCTGGCGTTCGTGGCCGTGCGCTCGAGCAGCCATGCCGATGCGCTGGCACAGCTGGATGCGCTGCTGGTTGATGGCGCTGCCAGCGAAACGCTCACGCAGGGCGTGGCCGAACTGCGCGAAGTGCTGCAGCTGGTCAAGGCGCTGGGGGTGCCGGAAACCGCGTACTGCCTGAACTTCTCCATCGCGCGCGGCCTGGATTACTACACCGGCACCGTCTACGAGACCACGCTGACCGACCACCCGCAGATCGGCTCGATCTGCTCGGGCGGCCGTTACGAAGACCTGGCCAGCCATTACAGCAAGTCCAAGCTGCCCGGCGTCGGCATTTCGATCGGCCTGACCCGCCTGTTCTGGCAGCTGCGCGAAGCCGGCCTGATCGCCGGTATCGAGGACAGCAGCGTGCACGCGCTGGTGGCCCTGATGGATGACAACGGCCTGCCCGAGTCGCTGGATATCGCCCGTCGCCTGCGCGTCGGTGGCATCAATGCCGAAGTGCAGATGGAGCCGAAGAAGATCGGCAAGCAGTTCCAGTACGCGGCCAAGGCGGGCATCCGCTTCGTCGTGCTGGCCGGTGAGGACGAGCTGGCGCGTGGCGTGGTCGCGGTCAAGGACCTGCTGCGCGAGCAGCAGTTCGAGGTCGCCCGCGACGAACTGGCCAGCGCGCTGCAGGTCGAGCTGGAGCAGGCCAAGGCGATGGCATGAAGCGGCTTGGGGCGGGGGCGCTGATGCTGCTCCTGCTCCCGCTCGTCGGCTGCCAGAGTGACCCGCAACTACGCAGCAAACGGATCGGCCCCGGGCACTACCGGTTGACGGTGGACCGCTGCCATGTGATCAGTCGGGAACAGCTTGAGCGCGATCTACGCGAGCTGGCCAGCCACCACTGTTCCGGCAGCGACGGCGTCCTGGAAGCCATCGAGCCGCTTCCCAGCCGCCAGGGCAGCCTGTTCGGCGAATGCCTGCGCAGCGGCGCGCTGCGCGCCGAGGTCCGCTGCCGGTAGGTGCCGACCGTGCGTCGGCACGCATCCCTGGATACCTAGAACAGCGCCCGCCAACGCGGGCGTTGTTCGTTTCCGGACCCTGAACAGCGCTGTTCCGCCCAGCACGACGGTTTGACCGCGCGCCCTCGCTTGGGCTAATGTAATAACACGCTATTACATTGATACGATGAAACTACGTCCGATCCCCCGTGAAAAAGATGCCCAGGCCGATCTGGCGTCGCTGGCGCGTGCCTTTGCGGCGCTCTCCGATCCCGAGTCGGTGACCGCGTTCCTGCGCGACCTGTGCACGCCGGCCGAGCTGGAGGCGCTGTCCGACCGCTGGAAGGTCGTGCCGCTGCTGCTGCAGGGCGTGCCGTATCGCGAGATCCATGAGTTGACCGGGGTCAGCGTGACCACCACCGGGCGCGTGGCGCGCTCGCTGGACCACGGCCACGGCGGTTACGCCGCCGCCATCGCCGCCACGCCGACCTCCCCCGAATCCGAGTAGAGACCTCCCCCATGAGTGCAACCCAGACCGCCCCGGCACGTGACCGGCTGCGTATCGCCATCCAGAAGAACGGGCGGCTGGCCGAGCCTGCGCGCAGCCTGCTGACCGCCTGCGGGCTGAGCTGGCGGCAGAGCCGCGACAAACTGTTCTGCTACGGCGAATCGCTGCCCGTGGACCTGCTGCTGGTCCGCGATGACGACATTCCCGGCCTGATCGCCGATGGCGTGTGCGATTTCGGCATCGTCGGCCGCAATGAGCTGGACGAGCAGGGCGCTGCGCGCCGCCGGATCGGCCTGCCGGACGCTTACCAGGCGCTGCGCGGCCTCAACTTCGGCCAGTGCCGCTTGATGCTGGCGGTGCCGGAGGAGTGGGAATGGACGGGGGTGGAGCAGCTGGCCGGCAAGCGCATCGCCACCAGCTACCCCGCGATCCTGGCCGACTGGCTGGCCGAGCGCGGCGTGGACGCGCAGGTGGTCGAACTGTCCGGCTCGGTGGAGATCGCGCCGCGGCTGGGCACCGCCGATCTGATCTGCGATCTGGTCTCCAGCGGCGCCACCCTCGCCGCCAACCAGCTCAAGCCGGTTGAAACCCTGCTGGAAAGCGAAGCGGTGCTGGCCGGGCCGGTACGCACGCCCGATGACGCCCGCGCCGGCCTGATGGCGATGCTGCTGCGCCGCCTGGATGGGGTGGTGAAGGTGCAGGACAGCAAGCTGCTGATGTTCCGCGCCGCGCTGGACCGCGTCTCCGAGCTGACCCGCCTGCTGCCCGATGCCGATCCGCTGGTGCAGCTGCCCGATGACGGCGGCCACCTGCGTTTGCAGACGATGTGCCACGGTGCGTTGACCTGGCAGCGGTTGGAGGACCTGGAGCGCGCGGGCGCGCAGGGCTTGATGGTGTTGAGTGTGGAGCGGTCGCTGGCATGAATCGTTTGACGTGGTCCCAATTGGATGCCGGCGCCCAGGCGCAGGCGCTGCAGCGCCCGGTCCAGGCCGTGGCGGCGCGTACCCGTGAGTCCGTGGCGGCCTTGATCGCGGCGGTGCGCGAAGGCGGCGATGCCGCACTGCGTGAGATCACCCTGCGCTTCGACGGGGTGGCACCGGAGAGCTTCGAGATCAGCGAGGCGGAGTTCGCCGCTGCCGAACAGGCCGTCCCGGCCGAACTGCGCCAGGCCATGATCGATGCCGCCGCGCGTATCCGGACCTTCCACACGGCCGGCATGAGCCAGGGGTATGCGGTCGAGACCGCGCCCGGCGTGCGTTGCGAGCGTGTGGTGCGCCCGATCGGTCGGGTGGGTCTGTATGTGCCGGCCGGCAGCGCGCCGTTGCCGTCGACCGCGTTGATGCTGGGCGTGCCCGCACAGCTGGCCGGCTGCCGGGAAGTCGTGCTCTGCACGCCGCCGCGCAAGGACGGCAGTGCCGATCCTGCGGTGCTGGTGGCCGCGCGCCTGACCGGTGTGCACCGCGTGTTCAAGCTGGGCGGCGCGCAGGCGATCGCGGCGATGGCGTACGGCACCGACAGCATCCCGGCCTGCGACAAGCTGTATGGCCCAGGCAACAGTTACGTGACCGAAGCGAAGCAGCAGGTGGCCCAGGACGGCGCCGCCGCGATCGACATGCCGGCCGGCCCGTCGGAAGTGCTGGTCATTGCCGACGCCGGCGCCAATCCCGCGTTCGTCGCGGCCGATCTGCTCTCGCAGGCCGAGCACGGCCCGGACTCGCAGGTGCTGCTGCTCACCGACGACGCCGGCATGGTCGACCGGGTTGAAGCTGAGGTTGATGCGCAACTGGCGCGGCTGTCGCGGGCGGAGATCGCCGCGCAGGCGCTGGCGTCCTCGCGCCTGATCCTGGTCGAGTCGCTGGAGGATGCGTTCGCGATCAGCAACCGGTATGCGCCGGAACATCTGATCCTGGCGCTGCGCGATCCGCGCGCGTGGCTGGAGAAGGTGGAAGCGGCCGGCTCGGTATTCCTCGGCGACTACACCCCCGAGGCGCTGGGCGATTACTGCAGCGGCACCAACCACGTGCTGCCGACCGCAGGCGCCGCGCGTGCCTACAGCGGCGTCAGCGTGGCCAGTTTCCAGAACCTGATCAGCGTGCAGTCGGCCACCGCCGCCGGCATCGCCGCGATCGGCGAGTGCGCCCGCGTGCTGGCGCGCGCCGAAGGCCTGGATGCGCACGAGAATGCCGTGACCCTGCGCATGGAGGCGGCGGCATGAGCACCGGCTCCCTTCTGTCGCTGGTCCGCGAGGACCTGCAGGCGTTCACCGGGTACTCCTCGGCGCGCAGCAGCGCGCTGGTCGGCGATGTCTGGCTCAACGCCAACGAATCGGCCTGGGCCAATCCAGCCGACGTCACCGGTGGCGCGCGCCGCTATCCCGATCCGCAGCCGGCCGCCCTGCGCGATCGGCTGGCCGAGCTCTATGGCTGTGCGCCGGAGCAGCTGTTGATCGGCCGGGGCAGCGACGAGGCCATCGACCTGCTGGTGCGCGCGCTGTGCGAGCCCGGCCGGGACGCCGTGGTAACCACGCCGCCGGTGTTCGGCATGTACGCCGTCTGCGCCCGCCTGCAGAACGCGCCGATGATCGAGGTGCCGCTGGTCGAGCAGGGCGATGCGCTCGCCGCCGATATCGATGCGGTGATCGCCGCGGCGTTGTCGGGCAATGCCAAGCTGGTATTCCTGTGCTCGCCGTCCAACCCCGCTGGCAGCGTGATCACGCTGGCCGAGATCGAGCGCGTGGCCACCGCATTGCAGGGCAGGGCGCTGGTCGTGGTGGACGAGGCCTACGGTGAGTACGCCGAGCAGGCCTCCGCCAGCACGCTGCTGGGCCGCTACGAGAACATCGCCGTGCTGCGGACGTTGTCCAAGGCGCATGCGCTGGCCGCCGCGCGCATCGGCAGCCTGATCGCCGATGCTGCCCTGATCCAGGTGCTGCGCCGCTGCCAGGCCCCGTATCCCGTGCCCGCACCCTGTGCCGAGCTCGCGCTGGCAGGCCTTGGCCCCGAGAACCTCGCGGTGACCAGTCAGCGCATCGTACAGATCAAGGCCGAACGCGCGCGGCTGCAGGCCGGCCTTGCCACGCTGCCCGGCGTGCTGCGCGTCTATCCCTCGCAGGGCAACTACCTGCTGGCCCGCTTCGCCGACGCCCAGGGCGCGTTCGATGCGTTGCTCGCGGCCGGTGTGGTCGTGCGTGACCAGCGTGCAGCGCCGCAGCTGGGCGACGCGCTGCGCATCACCCTCGGCAGCCCGGAGCAGAACGACCGTGTACTCGCTGCCCTGACGGCCCGGAGGGCTGCCGCATGACCCCGATTCTGTTCGTCGACCGCGACGGTACCCTGATCGAAGAGCCCGCCGATTTCCAGATCGACGCCTACGAGAAGCTGCGCTTCGTGCGCGATGTGATCCCGGCGATGCTCAAGCTGCGCGATGCCGGCTACCAGTTCGTGATCGTCAGCAACCAGGACGGCCTGGGCACCGAAGGCTATCCGCAGGCCAGCTTCGATGGCCCCAACGACCTGATGCTGCAGATCTTCGCCAGCCAGGGCATCACCTTCCGTGACGTGCTGATCGACGGCACCTGGCCGCAGGACAACGCGCCGACCCGCAAGCCGGGCATCGGCCTGATGCTGCCGTACCTGCAGGACCGCAGCATCGACTGGGCCCGCTCGGCGATGGTGGGCGACCGCCTGACCGACATCCAGTTCGCGGAAAACATGAAGATCCGTGGCTTCCAGCTGCGCACCGAACAGTTCGGCGGCGACTGGGACTGGACTTCGATCGCGCACGAGCTGGCCGATGCGCCGCGTCGGGCTACCGTGCAGCGTAATACCAAGGAAACCAGGATCCGGGTCGAGGTCGATCTGGATCGCACCGCCGAACCGCAGACCCACACCGGGCTGCCGTTCTTCGATCACATGCTGGAGCAGATCGGCAAGCATGGCGGCTTTGCCCTGAGCGTACAGGCCGAGGGCGACCTGCACATCGACGAGCACCACACGATTGAAGACACCGGCCTGGCGCTGGGCCAGGCCCTGCGCGAGGCGCTCGGCGACAAGCGCGGCATCGGCCGCTACGGCTTCACCCTGCCGATGGATGAAACCCTGGCCAGCGCCGCACTGGATTTCAGCGGCCGCCCGTATTTCGTGTTCGAAGGCGAGTTCAAGCGCGAGCGCGTGGGCGACATGCCGACCGAGCTGGTGCCGCACTTCTTCCGCTCGCTGTGCGATGCGGCCGGCTTGAACCTGCACCTGAGCGTGCGCGGCGACAATGACCATCACAAGGTCGAAGCCTGCTTCAAGGCGCTGGCCCGCGCGCTGCGCCAGGCCCTGCCACGCCAGGGCACCGCGCTGCCGAGCACCAAGGGGGCGCTGTGACCGAGGTTGCGCTGATCGATGCGGGCGGCGCCAACCTCGGTTCGGTCCGCTATGCGCTGGAGCGGCTGGGCGTGCAGGTGCGGCTGGTCCGCGATGCGCAGGGCCTGGAGGGCGTCTCGCGGGTGATCCTGCCGGGCGTCGGCGCGGCCCCGCACGGCATGGCACGCCTGCATGCCCAGGGTCTGGTCCAGCCGCTGCGCGACCTGCAGGTGCCGCTGCTCGGCATCTGCCTGGGCATGCAGCTGCTGTTCGATGGTTCTGAAGAAGGCCATGTCGAATGCCTGGGCCTGTTGCCCGGGGTCGTGCGCCACCTGCGTCCTGCCACCGGCATCCGCGTGCCGCACATGGGCTGGAACCGGCTGCTGCCCCTGCGTGAGTCGCCGCTGCTGGCCGACGTGCCGGCGCGGGCCAGCGCGTACTTCGTGCACAGCTACGCCGCGCCCTTGGGCGAAGACACCGTGGCGGCGTGCGATCACGGTGGGCTGTTCGCCGCCGTCGTGCAGCGCGGGCGGCACAGTGGTGCCCAGTTCCACCCGGAGCGTTCGGCCGACACCGGCGCGCGCATCCTGCGCAATTTCATCGAGAACGAACCGACATGAGTTTCATCGTCTATCCCGCCCTGGATATCCGCGAAGGCCGCGTGGTGCGCCTGCTGCAGGGCGACTACGCGCAGCAGACCACCTACGGCGATGACCCGCTGCCGCGCGCGCAGGCGTTCGCCGCGGCGGGCGCGCGCTGGATGCACCTGGTGGATCTGGATGCGGCCCGTGCGGGCGGTTACACGCTGGCACCGCTGCTGTCCTCGATCGCGGCGCAGACCGGCCTGCAGGTGCAGACCGGCGGCGGCGTGCGCTCGCGCGATGACGTTGCGCGCATCCTCGATGCCGGTGCCACCCGCGTGGTGGTCGGCTCGGTATCGGTCCGCGAGCCGGACACGGTGATGGGCTGGCTGCGCGAATTCGGCCCGGAACGACTCACCATCGCGCTCGACGCGCGCCAGGCCGAGGATGGCCGCTGGCTGCTGCCGGTGCATGGCTGGACCGAGACCGCCGAGGACACCCTGGACGTACTGGCCCAGCGCTACGCCGAGGCCGGCATGCGGCACCTGCTGTGCACGGATATCGCCCGCGACGGCATGCTTTCGGGGCCGAACATCGCTCTGTACCAGCACTTGGCGCGCCTGCTGCCGGGCGTGGCGGTACAGGCATCCGGTGGCGTGCGCGATGCCGACGACGTGGCCCAGGCCAAGGCCGTCGGCTGTGGCGGCGCGATCCTCGGCAAGGCGCTGCTGGAAGGGCGCATGACCCTGGAAGGAGCGCTGGCATGCTGAGCCGCCGCCTGATCCCGTGCCTGGACGTGCGCGATGGTCGCGTGGTCAAGGGCGTGCGTTTCCGCGACCACGTGGACATGGGCGACATCGCCGAGCTGGCGATGCGCTATCGCGACCAGGGCGCGGACGAACTCGTGTTCTATGACATCGGCGCCAGTCCGGAGGGGCGCGCCGTGGATGTGGCCTGGATCGAGCGCATCGCGCGCCTGATCGACATCCCGTTCTGCGTGGCCGGCGGCATCAGCGATGTCGAGACCGCGCGGCGCGTGCTGCACGCCGGCGCCGACAAGATTTCGATCAACTCCCCGGCGCTGGGCCGGCCGGAACTCATTGAAGAGCTGGCCGATGCCTTCGGCGTGCAGTGCGTGGTCGTTGGCATCGATTCGGTGCGCGAACCGGATGGCGAATGGCGGGTGCGCCGCTTCAGTGGCGACCCGGACAAGACCCAGGCGGTGGCGGTGCGCGCCCTGGACTGGCTGGTGGAGGCGCAGCGCCGGGGGGCCGGCGAGATCGTGCTGAACTGCATGGACAGCGATGGCGTACGCCGCGGCTACGACGTGGCCCAGCTGCGCCAGGCACGCGCGCTGTGCCAGGTGCCGTTGATCGCCTCCGGTGGCGCTGGTGAGATGCAGCACTTCGCCGATGTGTTCGACCAGGCCGACGTCGACGGCGCGCTTGCCGCCAGTGTCTTCCACAGTGGTGCCATCGCCATTCCCGCGCTCAAGCAGTTCCTGCGCGAGCAGCAGATAGAGGTTCGAGATGTCTATTGAAGTGAAGTCCATTGACGTGCGCCCCTCGCGCGCGGCGCTGGCGCAGCTGGCCTGGGGCAAGGGCGATGGCCTGCTGCCGGTGGTGGTGCAGGATACGGACACGCTGCGCGTGCTGATGCTCGGCTACGCCAGCGCGGCTTCGCTGGAGCAGACCCTGGCCACCGGCCACATGACCTTCTACAGCCGCAGCAAGCAGCGGCTGTGGACCAAGGGCGAGTCCTCCGGCAACGTACTGGCGGTGACCGCCGTGCGGATCGACTGCGACAACGACACCCTGCTGGTCAGTGCGCGCCCGGCCGGGCCGACCTGCCACACCGGCAGCGAGAGCTGCTTCCCGCAGGCGCCGGGCAACTTCCTGGGCCGGCTGGATACCGTGGTGCGCGAACGTGAGCAGCAGCGCCCGGCCGGCAGTTACACCACGTCGTTGTTCGACGGCGACATCCGCCGCATCGCGCAGAAGGTGGGCGAGGAGGGCGTCGAAACCGCGCTGGCCGGGGTCGTCCAGGACGATGACGCGCTGCTGGGTGAGTCGGCCGATCTGCTGTTCCACCTGACCGTGCTGCTGCGTGCGCGTGGCCTCTCGCTGGACGACGCGGTGGCAGTGCTGGCGGCGCGCCACGCGGGGTAAGCCCGGACCGCACATCGTTTAACGTCGGTGAAACGCGGTGCAGGCGATGATGTGCGGCTCTACAATTCCCCACCCCCGATCGGACCGCCCTCGATGACCCGTACTGCCGCCTGGCTGGCTTGCCTGCTGTTGATGACTTCGCCTGCCTGGGCTGCCGGCACGACGATTACCGGCAAGGTCTATCAGGAGCGTGACGGCAAGCCGGGGCGCGGGCCGACCGACCCTGGCCTGGCTGGTGTGCAGGTGTCCAACGGCGAAACGATCGTGCGCACCGCCGCCGATGGCAGCTACAGCCTGCCGGTGCGCGAGGGGCAGACCGTGTTCGTGATCAAGCCGGACGAGTACCGCTTCCCGGCCGCCGCCAATGGGCTGCCCTCGTACTGGCGCCACTATGCGCCGCAGGGCTCGCCGAAGCTGAAGTACGACGGTATCCACGCCACCGGCGGCGCGACCCGCAACTGGGATTTCGCGCTGGAACCGGCCAAGGGCACGGACGCGGCGCGCAACGGCTTCGAGATGCTGGTCTTCACCGATTCGCAGACCGCCAGCCGCCAGGACATCGGCTACTACCAGCGCGCCATCGTCGATCCGATCATCGGCAAGCATCCGGCGCGGCTCGGTACCACCCTGGGCGATATCGTCAACGACGATCTGAGCCTGTACCCGGACATCAACAAGGTCACCGCGCAGCTGCAGGTGCCGTGGTTCCACGTGCCGGGCAACCACGACCTGGACATGGATGCCGGCAACGACGCCCATTCGCTGGACAGCTGGCGCGCCGTGTACGGCCCGGATACCTACGCGGTGGAAGAGGGCGGGGCGAGCTTCGTCTTCCTCGATGACGTGGTCTACGACCCGAAGGCCAAGCCGAACTACGTCGGCGGCCTGCGCGCGGACCAGTTCACCTTCCTCGGCAACTATCTGAAGGGCCTGCCGCGCGATCGGCTGATCGTGCTGGGCATGCACATCCCGCTGTTCGATGCGGCGCCGGGCCGCGAGACGTTCCGCCATGCGGACCGCGCAAGGCTGTTCGCGCTGCTCAAGGACTTCCCGAACGTGCTGGTGCTCAGCGGCCACAGCCATACCCAGCAGCAGTACTACCACGGTGCCGCCGAAGGCTGGCAGGGCAGCAGGCCGCTGCACGAGTACAACGTGGGCGCGGCCTGCGGGGCGTTCTGGTCGGGTGTGAAGGACAGCAGCGGCATCCCCGATGCCACCATGAGCGATGGCACCCCGAACGGCTATGCGGTGCTCTCGGTCAAGCCCGGTGGTGACTATGGCCTGCGCTATTACGTGGCGCGCGCACCCGACGATTATCAGATCGCCCTGCACGCGCCGAAGGTGCTGCGCCAGGGCGCGTACCCGGCCTGGGGCGTGTACGCCAACGTGTTCATGGGCCAGGCCGATACGCTGGTGGAGTACCGTGTGGACGACGGCGCCTGGCAACCGATGAAGCGCGTCGAACAGCCGGATCCGCGCCTGCTGCAGGAGAATGTCGCCGACGATACCGCCGAGCGCCTGCGTGGTTTCGACCGCTCGCCGGAAGCCACGCCGTCGCCGCACCTGTGGCGCGGCGCGCTGCCCAC
>Ga0182005_1000489_pt1 | contig 20436 bp, 10 predicted proteins | sample Sormic07211103_1_FD_123021 | JGI IMG/M metagenome (GOLD analysis project Ga0182005, IMG submission 123021) | Rhizosphere microbial communities from Sorghum bicolor, Mead, Nebraska, USA - 072115-103_1 MetaG | ecosystem: Host-associated > Plants > Roots > Rhizosphere | place: USA: Nebraska...
ATAGCTGAAGGACCGGGCACGAAGAATCCTGATGGCATAGTCGTCAATGAATACACATAGTTCTGCTTGCGGAAATAAGCAGGCAGATTTCTTATTTCAGGGAAGTCAGCTACATCCCAATACACGGGTACCGGGTTCCTGATCTTGACTGCAAAATGTCCAAGAGAATTGTGTAACACTCCATTGGTAGCTGAATTATCAGAAGAGCTTCTTTCCAGTTCCACGCCGGTTTCATGCACCCCATTGAAATCGTCGTCATTGATCAATACTTTCTGTCCGGAGAGTTTAGAAGTGACTACTTCCAGCGGAGCCAGTGTAGTATGCGAGGTGGACATGACGATATCAGCCAGATATTTTACACCATAGAGGATGTGGTAATCTACATATAGGTGCAGGCTATCGTTTAGTTGTGTAGGGTCGCCGGTATGTGAATAACGGGCTTTAAGATCTGCATAGGTACTGAAACCTGCTGCATTGATGGCGGAGTCGGATTCCGCAAGTACGGTCAGCCAGGTTCTGGTGCTATCCGTATTACCGGAGGCAGGGATATTCAGGGTATCAAAGAGACCTGTTTCTCTCAGTGCCTGTGTGAAGATGCTGTACTTTGGATTATCTGCCAACAAACCTGCCAGTGTTTGTGTGGCGGGTGTCAATACATTATCCACTACGTGAATGATGCCGTTGCTGACACGGATATTCGCTTTTAAGATATTCGCCTGCCTGTTGACAGTAATTTTGGTCTCTCCTCCTACGTTGGTGGCACCCGTGATGAGGTATTGCCCATACATAGTGAGTTGTGACAACTTACCATCGGAGAAAGCCGTCGTGTTGATTGTATCCTGTAGAATACAAAACTTCACCACATCTTTCAGCTGCTGCACATCTATCGATTCCAATGTGGAATGACCGGAACTCTTCACGAAGGAGGCAATCGCATCATTGTTGGGTACAAAGATGGTATATGCACCGTATACACCCAAAAATCCTGCATCGCCGGTGATATGGAGGATCTTCAGGAAGTCGGAGAACTGGTCAGGGTCTTTTTCCAGGTAACCAACAATCGTCACTTCATCTGAGGTCTGCGAAATAATGGGGGTTTTCTTACAACCCGCACAAAAAAGGATCAGGATAATGATATAGATTGATTTCATTGGTAATACGGGTTTTGTACCAGTTTTTTGTCAGCTTGTAACTCATACTGGTTGATGGGTAAATAATGGCTGCGTACATCCCTGTATTTGTTGATAATCGATTGTTGCATATTGCCGGGCGCTGTCATGGCCACCATGTCGAGAATGATTTCGAGATGCGCATAGTTATTACGCTTTGCATGGCGCAGTATATCAAACCAGCGCTTGCCTTCGAAGGCAAATTCACGGGCCCTTTCATTCAGTATATAGTTGGATACATCTATTGCAGAACCGGGATCAGGTGCCTCTGAGGTACCTTCTATAGCCCCAGCTCTGGTACGGATAGTGGTGACCAGATCCAGTGCTTCCTGTCCTCTGTCTACCCATGCCAGTGCTTCTGCCTTTAGCAGGAGAACATCAGAATAGCGGTATACAAACCAGTGTGCCCAGGAGTCTGCAGCGCCCCTGGCAGTAGGGTTTGTACCACTGTTAGCACCGGCAAATTTCCAGATCATCTGGTCAGTCGCCCTGATACTTCCGCCATCTCCACGAATGTCTTTCTTAGTGGCGTCTGTAAGGTCTACCCCGTAAATCTCATCCATGACTTTAGGAGAACCGACAAAACGGTTTGTAGCGACTATCAGCATTGCATAAAAAGGGTTCAATTGCTGCTGGTCAAACTGGAATTCGAAAATGCTCTCGGCAGAATTACCTAAATAAAATACATTGTTGAACCACTGTGATTGTACACTGCCATCCATTAGTCCGTAGCGGCCGGAGTTGATCACCTTATCACAGGCCTCTATACATTTATCATACTTTTCATTCCACAGGTATACATCTGCTTCCAGCGTGTAGATGCCATATCTGGTAAGGCGGCCTTTATCCTGTGCAGTAGTACCGTAGCTTTCCAATGCATGTGTTTCTGCAAATGAAAGATCTTCGAGGATCTGTGCATACACCTGGTCCTGCGTGCTTTTTTCCAGCTGATCCAGGCTATTATCACTATCTGTTGCTTTCAGTTGTAGGGGCACTTCTCCAAAGGTGCGCAACAGGTAGAAGTACATGAGTGCTCTCAGGCCATGTGCTTCTGCGAGATAGCCATCCAGTGTTTCCTGTGTGAGAGTCTTGTCTGTCTCCAACACTTTTGCTGCGTAGTCAATGACAGTATTGCAGTAGTTGATAGTACTATATACACTGCTCCAACTGGTATACTGATTGGTAGATAGTATATTGGCCTGCATGATGTTCACTTCATCTACAGCTGTATTGAGTGTACTGCTCACCATATCAGCCCGCAGTTCTCCCCATACAAAGAGCTCTGACACCAGCCAGTTGTTGAGCAGAGAAGAATAACAACCTATTACAGCGGCTTTGAGCTGTTCCTTGTTCTGCCAGTAGTTATCACGGATAATACCATCCTGTGGCTTTACATCCAGCCATTTGCTGCAGGAGGAGGTGAGAAGCAAGGTGATTATGAGAATATATTTCTTCATGTTGGTATTTTTAAAAGCTGGCACTGATTCCCATCAGGTAATTCCTGGCCGGTGGCGTGAGTGCGTTATCTACCGGGTAAGCAAAGGGATCGTTGTCTCCCTTCATAGCCACATCCGGGTTCTGCCCTTTATATTTTGTCCAGGTAGCCAGGTTTTCCACAGTGATGTAGAAACTGGCGTTGCGTATATTCAGTTTGTCCAGCACACGCCGGGTAAAGTTGTAACGAAGCGTCAGTGATTGCAACCTGATAAAAGAAGCATCCTGCACATATCTGTCAGAACCTAGCCAGTTGTACCCAGATCGGTAGAGTGCCCTGGGTATATTGGTTTCATCGCCGGGATTGCGCCAGCGCTTGAGAACGACGGTACTCTGGTTATCATAGCCGTACATATTGCTGGTGATCATATCGGCCCTGTTCACCAGTTGGTAGCCTACCCGGTATACGAAATAAGTAGTGAGTTTCAGGTTGCCTTTGAAAGTGAAATTGGGACCAAAACCACCGGTTATTTTTGGGATACCATTGCCGAGGTATACGATATCTTTGTTGTCGATATTACCGTCGTGGTTGATGTCTTCATACATGGCATCACCGGGCTGGAATACGTAGTCAGTGCCGGGGTAGTTAAAGCGCATGTAGAGCGTCTGTCCATTGGCGCCATCTATCTTTTTACCATTGGCGTCTCTTACAATGGTAGCGTCCTGGTCTTTGTACACACCCTTGTAGCGGAAGCCATAGTAAGAGCCGAATGGATTACCTATTTGCAGATAAGTTTTGTACACACCATTCTGATTGATGGCTACATTATTTTCTCTTGGAAAGAATTCAGAAATTGACCGTACGATATTCACATTGCGGGCGATGTTCAGGTCGAAACCAATGGTCAGGTTCTTACTGCGATAAGGAATGGTATTTAACAGCACTTCCCAACCCTGATTATCCATGGTACCCACGTTCATTGCTACCTCTGAGAAACCTGAATAGGTAGGAATCTGTAGTTTTTCGTAAAACATATCTTTGGTCCGGTTACGATAAGCTTCCACATCTATCCTGATCCTGTTTTTCAACACCCACAGGTTAAAGCCAAGGTTTGTACCTTCTACAGTTTGCCATTTCAGACTGGTTAGCTCCATGTTAGAAGGATATACACCTGACATGCCTAAATAGGTATAGGAATTAGGCTGATAAGTGTTGAAGTAATTCCATACTGCTTTGTCAGGTGGTGCAGCACCACTTTGTCCATAGGAAGCCCTGAAACTGAGGTCGTCTATAAACTTATATTTCCGCATAAATTTCTCACCTGATGCACGCCAGCGAACAGATAAGGAAGGGAATAAACCATAACGGTAATCAGGTCCGAAACGGGAGTTGCCATCACCTCTTACACCTGCATTAATAATGTATCTATCCAGCAAACCATATTGTCCCTGCAGGAGTAGGCCTACACTTCTCGTCCTACCGGCAGTTGATTCCAGGGTAAGGTCGGAATTGGCCGTACGACTGGGATTGGAAGGATCCTGGAAGTGAGAGGACGCAGTATTTGAAGTAAGCACATTGTGTGTTACATAACTCCTGTCTTCTGTTTGCAGAGATAAGAGGGCCTGCAGCTGGTGCTTCAGCGTATTAGTCTTTGGTGTATAGATCAGGTTTGTTTTGGTATATACATCAAAGATATCCCCATCACTATCCCCTGCCCTATTCACCACAGTTTCTGTAACAGGTCGACCGGTAGACACCTGTGGCAGAAAGGTTTGCGCTTTAGTATTGTTGATATCAAACTGTACATCGAAGGTAGATGTGAGCACAGATGGTACGATGTCGTATTGGATATTGAACTTCGGCGTAATACGCTCGCCTTGTTGTCTGTATAGGCTCTCCATCACCATAGCTACGGGATTGTAGGTAGTATAGTAGTAACCCTGTATATTCGAGGCAGGTGAGAGATAGTTGGGTGTCACGTTGCCATATTCATCATATTCATAAATGGCCATATTCGGCATCTTGGTATATGCGATACCACGTACCTGATAGTCTTTGTCAGGTACATAATTCAGGTGGTTATCCACATGTGTATAGGTAATATCTGAACGGAAACGAATGCGGTTAGATACCATGTAATCCAGGTTGATCTTGGAGGTAATCCTTGTCAAGCCAGTCCCTTTTGTTGTTCCTTTCTGATCAAAATAGCCAATGGATGCATAGTAGCGGGCCTTTTCACCACCGCCGGTCATGGAAATATTGTGGTCCTGTGAATAACCGATCCGCGTAATGGCTTTCACCCAATCCGTATTATTACTATAATTATAATACCAATATGGATCGGAGGGATCATACAGGAACTCTTTATTCACATTGATGTTCAGCGGCAGACCATTTGTATTTGCAATTTCTTCAGGTATGAGGGTAGAATACTGATCACCATTTAACAGTGGAATATTACGCGGCTGCTTACCAAAGGTGCCTTTAAAATTATAGGTGATTGCTGGTTTGCCAACCATTCCTCTTTTAGTGGTGATGATCAAAACGCCGTTAGCAGCACGGGATCCCCAAACAGCCGTGGCGGCAGCATCTTTGAGTACGGTGATCTCTTTAATATCGGAGGGGGCAATATTGAGCAATTGTGCATACCCCTGTTCATCGGCACTACCAAAGTTGAAATCAGAAGGTACTTCTGTATCATAGGGCATACCATCCAGTACTATGAGCGGATTGGAAGAGCCATTGATAGAAGCTGTACCACGAATACGGATAGACATACCAGCACCGGGGTCGCCGGAAGTGATGCCGATATCCACACCGGGCAATCTACCCTGCAATGCCTGATCGATGGAAGCAGCAGAGAGTTCTTCCAGTTCCTTTGCCTGAATGGTAGCAGTGGCCAGGGTAGAATTGCGGGCCTCGACATTCATCCCCGTACCATTGTTCACCGTTTGACGTGCCACTACATTGAACTCGTTCAGATCCCGGGTATTAGGTTGGAGTTGGATATTGATTGTATTACGGCCATTAATGCCCTGTATAATGGTCTTATAGCTGATAAAAGACACGGAGAGCTGGTGTTGCAGATCTGCGACACGAATGGCAAAATTGCCGTCTATATCGGTCGCTACACCGGTTACAGTACGCTTATCCTTGTCCAGCTCTGCAACTGAAGCGCCGATCACAGGCATGTGGGTAGTGGCATCTGTTACCCTGCCACGGATGGTCTTCTTTTGTGGTAACTGTTCCTGGCGGGCAAACAGTGTAGCGCTGTATAAAAGACAGGTGATAAACAGCAGTTTGTTCATAACAGTTTTTATTTTCCTCTGAGGTAGTGGGTAATGGCGTGTATAACTGTGCGGGCAGAGAGATTGTTACTACGGGTATAATCCAGATAAGCAACATTATTGAAGGCATCCCTTAGTTCCATTGCATTTGGCTGCAGACTGTTGATAAAAATAAAAGAGAGATCACCGTCACTGGTTTTCATCAGGGTTTCAAACGCCCCCTCTTTCTTCCCATCGGGTACCACGGTGTTGCGGTTCAGGATGTGAAAATTGATGAACTGCACCACCTTGTCTTTATCAGCATCTGAAGTGGGAGTAAAATTGGGTGTGCCGGTCGTTTTATCACCGGGCAATACACCATCTACGACAGCCTGCATGATGGCACTGTTCACAGGTACAAAGAGGGTGTAGAAGGTACCGGGTACGGTGCCTGCAATATCCTTCGTAGCTGCTGTCCACAACGTAGAATTCCTGAGGTACTGGAAGAAGCTGTTAAAGCCGTCAGGATCATTCGTAGCCAGTTTTTCCAGGTGGTAACCGATTGTATTTTCGGTGAATGTGAGCAAGCCATCAGTATAATACACCCGGCCATTTGCCGCATGACCCACACTATTAACATGCAATACTGTGCCTGCATCTGCATTGCCACTGGCCCACACGGTATTGTTTTTATACTTGATGTATTCTCCATTCCAGGCTTCAACAATCCCTTCGCCGGAGAGGTCATCCAATTCACCATTATTAGTTGTGAGAATGGAGGTCTGCAATATGCGGTACACCCGATCCATAGCGCCTGAGCCATATTGAATACTACTGCCGGGTGCGAGGTAAGACCAGTCATTTCTTTCCGAACTCCAGTCATATCCTGCAGCACGCAGCAGATTGTCCGGCATCATGAACATGGTATAATTTATACTTGGATTGATGATAGAATATTTCAGGTCAGCATCCAGTGCACGGGTCATAAGCGAATAGTTCGGATCGAGGAATGCCTTTGCATAAATCGTTCTAAATACATTAGCATCCTGCACCGCATTTATACCATAAAAGAACCCGTTACTAAGCACCTTTTTGTCCACAATGTTCGCCTGTGTGAAGGTGGGTACTTCCTGCTGACTGTTCGTCGTGTGGCTCATTTTATTTGGCCATACGGCGGTCTGCCACATGTGTGCATTCAGCAGGTTGATGAGCACGGAAGGGGGTGCTGCCTCGAAAGTCTTGTAGAATTCGAGGATCTTTTTCTCGTAAGGGATCAGCACATCATTGGTAGGTACGCAGATTGTCCAGCCTGACTTTTGTGCATCGGTACCGGAGAACATATAATTTTCATTGTTGGGAGAAAAAGCTAATGCCCCACTGTATACTTTTACAAAAACAGAATCAGCATTGCCGGTCAGCACCATATTACGATGGGTAATATCTGCATTAGACTGATAGGTCACCAGTTTTTCCAGCAAACTGCGAAACTCGCTGTAGTCAGGATTGGAGGCGAGGTACCTTTCCAGATTATCCAGCGGTGTGATCACCTTATCTACCGTGTGGATAATGCCATTTTCAGCAGGAATATCAGCTTCCAATACGTTTGCATCCGCTACATTAAAACCACTAAATGTGGTACCGGGATAGAAGTAAGAATAATCAGCCGCACTGAGTCCATTCTGCGACAGGAATCCATCTATGAAGTAAGGGATGTTCTTGTTATTGTTATCATTATTGGCGTACGTGCCATTTCTATTGGCAGCAATGAGCAGGCGGCCATTTTCTGAATATACCCAGTCGTAATAAGCGGTTTTGCGCTTAAAGGCCTGATTGGTATCGGGACCAGCGCTGGTCTGATAGTCGACTAATTGTTCCTTTCTATATGCATTATATACCAGCTCGTAGGCTACGATTTTTCTGGCGTGGGCGGAATCGATAGCATCGTCACCACTGAGCCCGTTGGCCTTAAAGTAGTTTTCAAAAGCAGTGTCATTGGGGGCAAAAAAGGTCCAGTAACCGGCCTTACCCAGAATGTCTTTGTATCCTGCTTTGTCGATGGTAGCCAGGAGATGGGTGAAGTTTTTACGGGCTTCAAGTTGCTGGTATATTGGTTGTGCTAACCAATCTGGACGTCCATAGTAGGCATCGAATTCCTTTTTTCTGCAAGCCGTAATAGCGAGCAAAAGGAACCCTATACCAAAGACCAGGGATCTTTGGAAGAGTGTTTTCATAACGAACGATATTTCAGGGCATTTGGTGGAATGCTACATTTTGGTCGATATTGAAATTTTGATAGTCTGGAATTTTATCCCCCGGCGCTTTTTTACAGTCAGAAAATGTGCTATTGTATCAGTAAGGCTAAGTTAGAGGGGGACTAGATAATAAAAAATGTAGAATAGTACTATTGCATGGAATAATTGACACTTCCGGGGATGGAATAATTGGTGTGGGGATGGAAAATTATACAATATTCAGGGTGATGCTTGCGGCATCACCCTGAATAGCTGGGCTGTATTGATCATTATTATAGGTACACCTGCCGCTTTCACGTATCAAAACAATCTTCGTGGCCGAAGAAACGTATTTAAATATCATTAATATACGTGACGTTTCTCATCCAGCCTTTTGGCCAGATCTTCTTTAGTGATGTCTACCTGTGCGCCTACGGGCTTGCCGTCGCGATAGGTGATCACTTTCAGGATATTCGCACCAATAGGCCATCTGAGAGGCTGACCCGTGTATTTTGGATAATGGGCATCAGGATTGGTATTATCAAAACTGTAATACAGGTCCAGTCCTTTGATTTCTGTAGCCAGGTTTATTTCATAATCATAACGATTAATTCTAACCGGCTTAAAGATGACATTGTATACGCTGCGGGCATATTTAATATCTGCTGCATCCAGTCTCTTGAAATTATCTTCCAGCCTTGGAATAAAGTCATCCCAGTTTCTTTTTGTCTTTGGACTCCAGTACACTTCAGAAAGTGCGATAGAACGTGGCCATGTCATATACTCCACATGCCGGAACACGGGTACTGACTCTGTCCAGAGGTTTCCCTGTCCACCCAGGATGTATTTTTCATCTACGCTATCAGGTACCGGATCATAGTTGTAAGAGTCTGACAGGCGACACATACCATAGGTCGGTGGTTCTGCTGTTTGCTCACCCTGATAAAGATCCAGGTATACAAAGTCCCACGGCGTCATTACGACATGGTGGTTCATTTTGGCCGCAGTGATACCACCGGCCATGCCTCTCCAGCTCATCACGGTTGCCTCAGGCGCCAGACCACCTTCCAGGATCTCGTCCCATCCGATCATTTTCTTACCTTTTGCCTTGAGCATGGTTTCCATTCTCTTTACAAAGTAGCTCTGCAGCTCATCTACGTCCTTCAGGTGCTCATGTTCCATCCTGGCTTTACACTTAGGGCAGGTTTTCCAGAAGCCTTTGTAAGCTTCATCACCACCTACGTGAATATATTTGGAAGGGAATAATGCGGCCAGTTCAGTGAACACTTTGTCGAGTACGACAAAGATGCTATCGTTACCTACACAAAGCACATTGTCTTCGCGGGTGTAGAAGTCACGGCCCGCATTTACTCTGTATTGTAGTTGTGTACAGGAGAGATTAGGATAAGAAGCAATCATAGCCAGGCTATGGGCTGGAACATCTATTTCAGGTAAGATGGTGATACCTCTGGCAGCTGCATATTTCAGCAACTCCTTCATGTCTTCCTGTGTATAGAAACCTCCGTCTGTTGGTTGTTCATTTGCCAGGTCTGCGGGCAACTTACCCCAGCGACCTGTTCGTGGAACTCTCCAGGCACCTACCCTGGTCAGTTCCGGTAAACTTTTTATCTCAATACGCCATCCCTCATCATCCGCCAGGTGCAGGTGCAGGGTATTGTATTTATAGCGGATCATTTCGTCCATGAATTGCTTTACTTCATCCTTTGTAAAAAAGTGACGGGATACATCCAGCATCAATCCTCTCCATCCAAAACGGGGATAGTCCATAATGTCTGCACAGGGCATCGTCCAGGCTACATGCTTTACTGAATGACTTTCGATATCGGGTGGTAATAGCTGCAGAATAGTTTGCAATCCGTAGAAGATACCCGCCGTCGTATTGGCTTTCAGTATCACTTCAGCAGGGGTTACTTTCAGTGTATACCCCTCATCACCAATAGCAGCATCTGATTTTGCATTCAGTTCAAGGCTGATGCGTTTCTTGCCGCTATTGCTGCGTTTCAGTTCATATCCTGTACTGGCTTTCAGTTTGGTTGTGAACCAGTCTGCAGTTTCCTTTAATTTGTTATCAGAGAGAGATAAAACAGTAGTATTATCAAGTGTAAATTCTCCACTTTGCTCCGTCACCTTTACCGGCTCAGGAATGATTTTGATCCTGCCATCATTGGCATAAGCACCACCCATCATCAGGACAAAGAAAAGAATTAGTCCGCTCCCCGATAAGAGCAACCTTAACCTAAAATCTAACAATCGTGCTGTAGTCATAAATTGAATTGCTTAACAAATTAACGATAGGCTATAAGTATAATACTTTTTATTTACTAATCGTAATCTGTATGATGTGTGGTAAAGCGGTTGAGGGTGGTGCATTCTTCCACGTCCGGGACATCATTTTATTATCATCAGTATAGCAGCTCACTGCGTCGTTACATTGTATTTTTTTTTGTTTGGAGTATGTAAATAAGCATTCGTAAAGAGTATGATTAAGAAGTTTAGTCTGAATTTAGTGAATCATGACACGAAACTGCGGCGCTCTCAATCAGGGGATAAAGCAGGAGACATTGGGGCATGTATGCTAATGCGAAAAAGACGTTTTAATTAAAAACCGCCGTATTAAGGTTTTGCTTTCAAAACCTTAATACGGCGGCCTACGATTGATGTAATTTTGCTGTTTGCAAAGGTTACATCAAGCGGTTTTATTTTATATACGGACTCTCGAAGCCTAATTTTTTCAAACCTGCCTGCACTTCCGGACAACTCATAAACAACTTCCACAACAACCCAGTTCTATAGTTCTCCATCATCACCACTTCCGGCCCCTGATCAATAGCCAGATACTTCTGTGGATACCAGTTATCCGTCTCACTAAACGCATCATAAAAACCATACTTCCCAAACAACTTTCCTTCATAATTCTTATACCAGTGTACCATGGCCTGCTTTGAATACTCCGGCGTATATGGCATAGAAGATAATGCCCCAGACGGAGCAATCACCCCTAAATCTGTTTCTTTACCCGGTGCATGCGCCGCATACCCACTTACAGAATAACTGGCAGTCAGGCCCCAGCTATCAGGACCATAGCCTTTAAAATGCTTAGGATTCTCTATACACCACGCCCTGTCTATCAACACCTGATTCACATTATTCTCCCAGTAATCAGCATACTTATCTTTCAGCCCATGCGGATCCAGCCCCAGAAATGAATAATGCGCCCAGAACAACGGGCCTCCTAATTCACGTGCAAAATTGTGATGCAACTTCAGTGTATATCCATATGCATTTACACTATCCTTAATCTTGCCACCTTTTGCCCATCCTTCATGATACACCTCCGCCGGAATACCATAGGTCGGTGAAGATGCTGCCAGTACATACATGATCATACATTCATTATACCCTGTCACTGCAAAGTTCATCTGCCACTCATAGGTCGGAGACCAGTGCCAGTACAATACATTCTTACCATTACGATACCAGCTCCACTCTACCTCTTCCCATAGCTTATTGATTCTGGCAGCCAGTGCTTTTTCCTGTTCATTACCGTTAGCAAAATATTGCCTTACACACAGCAAACCCTGCATCATAAAAGATGTTTCTACGAGGTCGCCACCATTATCTTTCTGTCCGAAAGGCTTTACCTTACCAGTCTCCCCATATATCCAGTGAGGCCATGCACCATGAAAACGGTCTGCCTTCTCCAGGAAATCAGTAATGTGTGACAAACGCTCAAAGCCCTGTTGACGGGTGATATACCCTCTTTCGATACCTACCAGGATCGACATGATACCGAAACCCGAACCACCTGTGGTCACTACATTCTGATCATGCTCCGGATAGTCGCCATCTACATGATATCGCTCCCTGGCTAGTCCGCTGTGCGGCTCTGCCCCATCCCAGAAGTATTCGAAAGTTTGCTTCTGTACTAAGTTGAAAATAGAATCGGTAGATAATGTAGTATCTACCAATGTGTTTTTTGAAGCGGATTTGTTTACCTGATGACAACCAGTAATTGCCATCATGACCATAAACCCTGCAAATAGTAATGTTCTCATGTTAGTGAAGTTGGACTACCTGTATTATATTATCTGAATTACTTTTTAATCGTGCTGTGTATTTTCCGGCCGAAGTATTGAATGTAACCTTTGTACTACCTGCATTCAGCGAAGTCGTACTTACTACCGTACCATCGGATTTTTCAATCGTAAAGGTACCCGTAGTGTTCATATAAACATCCAGCTGATAAGTAGCTGCATCCGGATGCTTTACCAAATCTATCACTTTGTTTTCTACTTCGGGAACTGACAGGTAAAACCCTGTGCTACGCACGGGAGTATGAAATCCTAATTTTGTCAGTGCAGTCTTTATTTCTGAGATGTTCATGAACAGGTTCCACAACAGACCACTGCGATAGTTTTCTATCATCGCTACGATGGGTCCCTGATCGATGGCCAGGTATTCATTGTCCATCCAGTTTCTGCTTACATTCAGCGCATCGTAAAAACCATACATCCCATACAGGGATTTCCTGTTTTCGTACAGATTACGCATCACCTGCAGCGAATAGTAAGGTGTGTAGGCAATGGAAGATAAAGCTGCTGTGGGAGCTATCGTGCCATTATCGCTGGTGGGCTGAAAAGCATTGTAACCATCAGGACCATCGCTGGCTGTCAGTCCCCATAAAGAAGCACTATAACCATAGTTAGAAGGGGCACCGTACAAGCAATAAGATCTGTTGATCAGTACGTGCTTTACAGCCTGCTGCCAGTAATTGGTATAGTTATCTTCCAGCTGACGGGGATCTAAGCCTATGAAAGAATAATGAGAGAAAAACAATGGGCCGATGTAGTTATTACTTGAAATTGAGACTGTGTAACCCTGATAAGTATTTTGTACGCCAAAGCCGGAAGTAACCCAGGTGTTATTATAAACGCTTACGTCAATTGGGTGTGTAGGTGAAGCTGCTGCCAGCACATACGTGATGAGCGCTTCATTCCAGCCTGAAATGGGCATATTTACAGTCCAGTCATAATCAGGACTCCAGTGCCAGTAGAGCTTATTATCTCCTTTGCTGGCGTACCAGTCCCACTCTACTCCTTCATAGAGGGCAGTGATCCTGTTCCGGAGATTGGTCTCGGCGGTATCAGAACCAGTGAAATAAGCGCGGGCAATGAGAAGCCCATTTACTAAGAGTGCCGTTTCTACCAGATCGCCTCCGTTGTCATAAGTACTGAAAGGTACTACCTTCCCTGTAGCGCCATTAAGCCAATGTGGCCATGCGCCATGGAAGCGGTTGGCCCCCTCCAGAAAATAACAGATGGTACGTAATCGGTTGACTGCATCGGTGCGGGAGATCCATCCCCTGGAAGTACCTGTTACGATACCTGCGATACCGAAGCCGGTACCTCCTGTAGTAACTACGTCTCCGCTACTGCTGCGCTCTAAAGCCATTCCGGAGCTGGCATGTGCTCCGTTCCAAAAGTACCCAAAGGTGGCCTTCTGCACATCGTTGATGAGGGTGAGGTCTGGTATAGAAGTAGTTACGGAGTCCTGTGGGGACTCCGTAACGTTTTGCTCTTTTTTACAACTAGCAGCCGTCCAGAGCAGGAGTAAGCTGTAGGTGACCACTAATAAATTCTTCATTAATATCCAGGATTCTGTTTTAATGCATTACCACTTGCACTAATTTCAGTTTGAGGAATCGGGAAGATTTCGTTCTTACCGTCTACAAATTTTTTACCCAATGCACGCAGTACTGTACCTGCACGACCTTGTCTTATCAGGTCGAAGAAGCGATCATGTTCCATGGCCAGTTCCCATCTTCTTTCATTCCAGATAGCGGTACGCAGATCGGTCTGTGAAGCTGCAGGGGTATTACCCAGACCTGCACGGCTACGGATCTTATTCACATCGGTAATTGCAGTAGCGGTATTACCCAGTTCATTTGCAGCTTCAGCATTGATCAGGTAAATTTCACCCATACGCAGGATACGTACGTTTTTGTTAGTAAGATCAGCATCGCCGCTGTATGATTCCTGTGTAGCACTTACATATGCTTTATAGTTATAACGGTCGTTTACTGCGCTTTTCAGAATTACACCATCGAACAAGGTATCACCTACGTGGATGATGGTTGCTTTCTTACGCAAGTCGCCTGCTTCATATGAATTATCCAGGTCTTCGCTAGGCGTATTGAATCCCCAGCCTGTTACAGCGGTAGTTACACCAGCAAAAACGCCACCACGGATAGACTGTGTTACAGAATATTGCTGTACACCGGAGGTAGGGCTACCGGATTTAGCCTGCACTTCGAACAGTGATTCAGAGCTGTTTTCGCCCACTTCGCGCCAGATTTTGCTATAGTCGCTTACCAGTGCATAAGAACCTACAGCACCATTGATGATCTGGGTAGTAAGGTCATATGCCTGTTGGTATTTCTTTTCATACAGGCTCACTTTGGCCAGCAGTGCGGTAGCAGCACCTTTGTTTGCACGGCCTATGTCTTTTGCAGCCTGGTTATCAACAGTAGGCAGCACACTGATAGCATAGTTTAGGTCAGCTTCAATAAATGCATATACTTTATCAGAAGATACCTGTGTATTACCTTTTGCCAGAGAAGATGCATCATCAGCATTCAATACTGTATCCACCAATGGAATGTTACCAAACATTCTCACCAGGTTGAAATAATAGTAAGCTCTCAGGAAACGTGCTTCACCTTTCAATTTGGTAGCAGTAGCGGCATCCAGTGTAGTGAACAGTGGAATTTGTTGTAGTGCTACGTTACAATTGGATACACCCTGATAGTTACCTTTCCATCCATCGCTCACGCTACCAGAAGTAGGTGTGTAAGTGATCGCATCCATCTGGTCCTTGTCGGAACCGTTGTCACCTGAGGAACTACCTTTATCTGCATCATCAGAAGTAATGCTGCTGGTACCTAACCATGCGAAGCTGGTTTCCGCCCAGGTAAGCAGGTTAGTATAACATGCATTTGTGAATTTAGTGGCGTTGCTATTATCTTTATAAATAGAATCACTGGTAGCTAACTGGTTTTCAGCATCAACATTTAACCAGTCTTTTTTGCAGGCACTCAGAGAGATCGCCGCAGCTCCTACCGTTATGATGAATAAACTAAACTTTTTCATATATCACACATTTAGACGATTAGAAAGTAAGATTAAAACCTGCCATGTAAGTAGAGCTAACCGGATAGATGTCCAGTTCTATACCGGAAGCGATTGCTGTACCAGGCAACTCAGGCGTATAACCGCTATACTTTTTGAAGATGATAGGGTTCTGTGCAGTCGCAAATACGCGCAGTTTGCTGATACCAGCCCAACTGTTTACAGGCACACTATAACCAAGGGTGATATTGTTAATACGGAAGAATGAGCCTGATTCTACGAAGTAATCAGATGGAGTGGGGATCGCGTTGGAAGCTCTTGGCACATTTGTGTTTGTGTTGGTAGAGGTCCAGCGGTTTGCAGCCACGACTGCTTCTACGTTGTCGTTACCAAGACGAACTGCTTTCTTACCATTGAATACTTTGTTCCCGGCATTACCATACATATCCACAGAGAAATCAAACGCTTTGTAGTTGAAACCTGCGTTGATACCATAGAATACTTTGGGCTGATAAGAACCTTTGAACACGCGGTCGTTATCATCGATAGTACCGTCTTTGTTATTGTCTTTGTATTTGAAGTCACCAACAGTAGCGCCAGTGATGTGTGCAGAATTGTCAATATCTGACTGAGTCTGGTAGATACCATCTGTTTCATATACCCAGAAGCTACCAATTTCTTTACCTACAACAGTATATGTTACGATATTACCGTTGTTAAGGCTACCACCTTTCAACTGCAGATTACCTTTTACTTTTTCAACATTGTTCTTGTTGAAAGTAATGTTACCACCGATGAAGTAGGAAAAGTCTTTGCTTACAGCCTTATTCCAGTTCAGGGTTACTTCTACACCTTTGTTTCTCACGTCAGCAGCTCTGGAATATACAGTCTGGTCAGCATCACCCAAAGTAGCAGGAACAGTTACATTGATGTAAGCATTGGTCAGCTTGTTATAGTAACTCACACTACCGCTCAGTTGTTTATTCAGTAAGGTGAACTCAAGACCCGCATCCACACCAGTGGTAGGTTCCCAGGTAGCACGTGCATCTCTGATCTGGTTGATAGTGATAGCTTGTTGAGGAGAATAAGCATTACCGCCAAAGTTGTAATAATAGTTATCAACAGTTACACTATTCAGGGTAGCCAGACCACTTACGTTATCATTACCTACCCGACCATAACCAACGCGCAGTTTCAGATCATTAAAAATAGTCTGATCCTTCATAAAGCCTTCTTCTGTCACGATCCAGGAAGCACCTGCAGAATAGAAGGTACCCCATTTCTGACCAGTTGGGAAGTTACTGGATCCATCTCTTCTGATGCTACCGCTCACGTTATACTTACGTTTGTAAGTGTAAGTCAGACGGCCATAACCAGAAGCTCTTTGCACCAGTATACCATCGTTGTAAATGGTTACGTTTGTCAGATCGCCCTGGCCCAGGTACCACAGGTTTTTCCTGTTAGGTACACCCTTTACGGAACCGTTTAGGGTATCACCTTTGGTACGTTCTGCAGAGTAACCTACAGTTGCAGAAATTTCATGATCATTATTGAACACCTTATTATATGTCAGGTTGTTATCTATGATGTAGTAGAAATTCTTCGCACGGCCTATTTTCAGAATAGAAGTATCATTCCTCTGACTACTCCATACCTTATAAGCTGGAATATAATTAGTGGCGTTATTGTTACGGTTATCAAAGTTGAAGCTACTGTGCAGGTTCAGGCCTCTGATTGGAGAGATATCCAGGTAAGCATTACCCTGCAATCTCAATGTGTTCAGGTAATCGTTGGTATAAGCGAGATCTGCCACGGGGTTAGCCACGCTCAGGTTCTTTTCAAAACCCCAGGAGCCATCAGCATACTTAACCGGAGTAGATGGTGCCATGCGGTAAGCATTAGCAAACTCATTGTTTTTGAAATCGGTATGTGCAATGCTGAGGTTCAGGTTGTGACCGAATTTCAACCAGGCAGCTGGTCTGTATTCGTTATTGATCCTGATTACACCACGTTTGTAACCCGTACCTTTCTGGATACCGTTATCATTGAAATAACCGGCACTGAAGAAATAAGTAGTTTTTTCAGAACCACCGCTTATGTTGATATTATAATTCTGTACGATACCGTTGCGGGTAATCTGGTCAAACCAGTCAGTATTGGTATTGATAGTATCCACGTCGTAGATAGCACTGGCACCGCCACGAATATTCGCTTCGTTGGAATACTGCGCATATGCTTTACCATTTGCCATTTTCACCTTGGAAGTAGGTGTTCTGAAACCTGAATAGGCATCCAGACTGATTTTCATTCCTCCTAATTTACCTTTCTTGGTAGTTACCAGTACCACACCATTACCAGCACGGCTACCGTAGATCGCTTGTGAAGAAGCGTCTTTTAATACGGAGATAGATTCGATATCAGAATTGTTGATGTTCGTGATATCAGTAGTGATCACACCGTCTACTACGTAAATGGGGTTAGCATCACCAGATACGGAGCTTACACCACGGATACGCAGCTGAGGTTGTGCACCTGGTGTACCGGAAGCAGTAACCTGCACACCGGGAGTTTTAGCTTGTAAACCCTGTGCAGCTGTCAATACAGGTTGTTTGGTTACTTCAGAACCTTTTACAGCACTTACAGAACCAACTACCTGGCTTTTACGCTGGGTACCATAACCTACTATAACCACCTGGTCGAGCTGGCTGGCATTCTTCTTCAACGTAATATTCAGGGTAGCCTGACCAGCCACGGGTACTTCCTGATTAGCATAACCAATAAAGGAGAAAACCAGTGTAGCATTTTCATCTGCTGTGATGGTAAATGTACCATCCTGTTGTGTGGTTGTACCTCTTGCTGTCCCTTTAATTGCGACTGAAACGGCCTGCATAGGTTCGCCTGTTTCATCAACAACTTTCCCTTTAATAACGATATTAGCATAGGTAGCAGCAAACATAGTTGCTGGAAATAAGAGAGTTAGGAAAAGTGCTACAAACAACCATCCAGCCGTCCACTTTTTGTGGACAGCCATAACTGTAGAATTCATAATTTTATGTATTGAGATGATGAATCCAGCCCGCCAAGACTGGGTTTATTTCGATTGTAAACAGGGGGGAATGCGCCAACATTCTCCCTATTTATTTAAGGAAATTAAGGTGATTGTTCTTTGTTAATCCTGTTCATGGGTGGAATTTTACAGTCCAAAAATCAAATGTCCTATCTGTAGATTAAGGCCTAGCAAATTAAGGTCAAAATCAATGGAGCACGTGTCCCCGTTTCTTTTTCATTACGTTCATGGATCTTCACTGCGGTTTTAAAAGTATCAGTTCAAGTAGTTTAATTCACTGTATATGATTTCCGAATTTTAACATTTACATAACAATACGGCCGTAAGATAGGAAGATTATTGTATTTAGCAAAAGTATTAGTTAATTGATAGTAAAGGAAAATGTATTTAAATGATAATGAATGTTTATTTATCGATATATAGGGGAAATACATAGATAAATGTTGTGACATGTAAATAAAAAAAGGTAAAATTCAGGGGAAAAGGTAGTTGGTTTATCCTCAGATTTCCAGTTCTAAGGGCAAGGTTACAAGTTGAGATTTCTCTTTTGCTTTTTTCGAGGATATAATCCCGAATGATAATTGTACCGAATAATATTATCATGATACTTCCGGCTCCTTCAAATGTTTCGTTTTCGGGTGAGCAGCCCGCAGTAAATCCAATGCATACAGTCAGGATATTATCGAACTACTTATACAATTCATTCTTAAACCGCCCCGCCAACAACCCCGTCGCCTTCGACAAATCCACATCCGCCACCACTATCCCAGGTATCCCATACTCCCCATACACCAAACATTCCCCTTCTGGCGTTATCACTGCCGACGCCGCCAACTGCCTCGCATCAGCAAAATTAGAACTCGCCATATAAATAGTATTTTCCAAAGCCCTCATCATCGTCGCCTTCTCATGATACGAATTCCCCTTACTGCCCCACTCCGTCGGCAATTCCCCCAACTCATCACTTGCCACAAACTGCGGATGAAACACAATTTGTGCACCCTGCTGCGCCGCCCATCTCACTGACTCAGGATACCGAAACCCTTCATGGCAAATCGTAACACCAATCTTCACCCCATCTATCTCAAATATACTACGCGTCATACCCGGCACCCACAAAACATCCTCCGTAGGATCCAGTTGATTTTTACTCTGATACCCCAACACCTGACCTTTCGCATCTATCACAAAAGCCACATTCAACAAATCTCCCGAAAATGTATACCAATCCATCGGCATTACAATCGCTACCTTATTCTCTGCAGCAATGGCACAAACCTTCTCCAAAGCAATTTGCAATTTATCTGCCTTCCGCTCCTCAGGCGCATACCCCATACCTGGATAACCAGGTATAAATGACTCCGGAAAACAAATAATTGCAGCCTGCTGCTCAGCTGCTTCTTTTACTAATTTTTCAGTCCAGGTTAACCCATCTTGTATAGAGGCTACAAATGGTGGAGAGGCTAATGCGATTTTCATAAAACAAATATATGAAATCACCCTAAATCCCTTACCAATTACATGTTACAACCATTAATATCCAATTTGTCCATGTCAAAAAAAACCTCCATTTTGCCTCCGCAAAAGACACTATTAAAATCCAGATCGTAACCCAAATCCCTATTAATAACACCAATACCCTATCACTCAAAATAAACCCAAAATGAAAACACCTTTAGGTACACTGCTACTCTGCTTTGCAGTAGCCCTTTTCAGCTGTAAAAAAGAAATAGCAACCAAAAAGACAGAGTCCACAACTCCCAACGTCCATGGACTCGGCGCCAAATTGCTGGACAAAACTGAGTACGAAAAATTGATCAAAAGCGACCGGCCCAATGCAAAAGTAGCAGACATTAACTGCTCCGCTGTAGACATGACCAATCAATTCCCTCCTGTCGGCGATCAAGGCCTTCAGGGTAGCTGTACCGGTTGGGCTGTCGGCTACTACCTCAAGAGCTTCTATGAAGGACAGGAACATGCCTGGCCCCTCAATGTAGCCAACCACCAGTTCAGCCCACAATTCCTTTACAGTCTCACCCATGTTGGCACCACCGGTGATGGCGGAGGCGCATACCTGTCTTACGTAGTATACGAAGCTACTACCCTAGGCGTATGCTCCC
>Ga0182005_1000490_pt1 | contig 20417 bp, 16 predicted proteins | sample Sormic07211103_1_FD_123021 | JGI IMG/M metagenome (GOLD analysis project Ga0182005, IMG submission 123021) | Rhizosphere microbial communities from Sorghum bicolor, Mead, Nebraska, USA - 072115-103_1 MetaG | ecosystem: Host-associated > Plants > Roots > Rhizosphere | place: USA: Nebraska...
AGCAAAGGGTGACGCATGCGCCAGGCCCCATTTGGAGAAGATCGCCCCGCTGCTCCACAGCAGGACGAACAGGCTCGTGGACGCCGCCGCGAGCGCGGATTGTTTCGAAAGGACAAACATGAAGACCACCTGTAGTCAGGCAAAAGCCAACTCAGCCGAAGCTGAAATTCAGTAGTTTTTTCTGGCGGGCAAAGGGCAACAGCAAAAAGAAGCTGATCAGCCCGAAACGCCAACGCCCGGCGGTGATACGACGGCGTACACCGGCGTGCTACGGACAGGTGGGGGGTAATGACTGATCTGCGCAGACTGCTGATTCCCACACGGCGCCACGACAGCGTTGACCGCTGAATCGACTACCGCGTTGATGTGGAATGCAGGCATTGGGCAGATCTTTTGGGAGGGCCGTGCTGGGTTAGCAGGCGAGCGCCGACTATAACCAGCGCCGGACAGGGATTGCAACGTGCCGAACCACTTCCATTCACAACAGCTTAAGTTGAGCGCGAAACTTTCAGTAACGAGTTGTCGCATTACGTGATTAAATGAAAAAAACAATGCATCTGCCGATTAAAGCATCACAAAACGATGCCGATAACAGATAAATCACATATTGCGACAAGGAAAGCAGCTCATGCTTAACCCAAACCTTCTTGGATTGGACGCCCCGGTGGTATGGGACACACAGCTGGCATTCCTTCACCTGAACCAACTCGAACACGCAGACACCAAGCGTACCGCCGAACGGCGCCTGCACGAACTCGATCTGCTTCCACCCGAGCTGACGGCGCCAAACCTGCGTGATGAATCCGGCCGCCAGCCGACGCCTTCGGTCCTGACATCGGATATCGAAAAAGCCCGAACAAAACGTAAATTGGTGCTGTTCGTCCAATTGTCGCGCAGTGCTGACGGCAGCGATTTCTTGCACGCCAACGATGCCCGGGGCGCTCGTTACTGGCTGCCGCTGGCCACGCAACATGTTGACGCGAAACAACTCACTGACGCGCTGCAACGCCTCCAGCTCCACATTGCCAAACCCATCGTCATCTTCCCGAGTGGTCGCCTGGTTGCGGTTTGCCGACACGCCAGCGTCCCGCCGAATGTCGAATTTGGATTGCTTAGTTATCCCGCCGTGCTGGAAGAAAACCGCCAACACACAACGGTCGATTCATTGACGGTGCGCACGCCCCACCTCAAGCGCCTGGAAGCCGAAAGCCTGCAGATTATTCGCGAGGCGGTCGCTGAAGCAGAGAATCCCGCCATGCTGTATTCGATGGGCAAGGACAGCGCCGTAATGTTGCACCTCGCTCGCAAGGCCTTCTACCCATCCGTCCCGCCCTTCCCGCTGCTGCATGTGGATACGCGCTGGAAGTTCCAGGAGATGTACTTGTTCCGCGATTTCATGGCACGAGAAAGCGGCATGGACCTGTTGGTGCATATCAACCCGGAAGCCATCAGCAAAGACATCAACCCGTTCGATCATGGCTCGGTCCTGCACACCGACATCACCAAGACCGAAGGCCTCAAGCAAGCGCTGGATCACTACAAGTTTGATGTCATTTTCGGCGGCGCACGCCGGGATGAAGAAAAATCCCGGGCGAAGGAACGGATTTTTTCGTTCCGTACCCAGAGCCATCACTGGGATCCGAAACAGCAGCGACCTGAACTGTGGAATCTCTACAACGCGCGTAAAAACCAGGGCGAGAGCATTCGGGTCTTCCCACTCTCCAACTGGACAGAACTCGACATCTGGCAATACATCTATCAGGAAAACATTCCGGTCGTGCCCCTCTACTTCGCCAAGGAAAGACCCGTCGTGGTGCGCAACGGCATGACACTCATGATCGACGATGGGCGTATGCCCCTGCTGCCCGGCGAGAAAATCGAGGCCAGGAACATCCGCTTTCGAACCCTCGGCTGCTATCCCCTGACGGGGGCCGTGGAATCGACAGCCGCCAGTGTCGCCGACATCTTGCTGGAGCTCCTGGGCTCCAACGGCTCCGAGAGACAGGGACGAGCCATAGACAGTGACAGTTCGGCCAGCATGGAAAAGAAAAAACAGAAGGGCTATTTCTGATGGTACTCATAGCACAAACCACCGCCATCCACCGGCCCTCGACAATGGAGGCCTACCTTGAACTGCAACAAGGTCAGGACCTGCTGCGTTTTATCACTTGCGGCAGCGTGGACGATGGAAAAAGCACCCTGATTGGACGTCTGCTGTGGGACGCCCGACAACTGACAGACGACCAGTTGAGCGCACTGAAAAACGAATCGAAAAAATATGGCACCCAAGGCGAGGACATAGACTTTGCCTTGCTGGTCGACGGCTTGTCGGCAGAACGCGAGCAGGGCATCACCATCGATGTGGCCTACCGATATTTCGCCACTGCAAAGCGCAAGTTCATCGTTGCCGATACTCCGGGTCATGAGCAATACACGCGCAACATGGTCACTGGCGCTTCAACGGCCGACGTAGCAGTCATCCTGGTCGACGCTCGGCAAGGTGTGCTGACGCAAACGCGGCGGCACGCATACCTGGCGTCGCTGATGGGGATTCGCCAGGTCGTGCTGGCGGTCAACAAGATGGACCTGATCGGTTTTGATCCGGACACTTTTCAACGCACCGTCGACACCTTTCAGGCGTTCGCGCAAACACTGGGTTTTGAAAGCATCACACCCATCCCGGTCAGCGCACTCAAGGGCGACAACATCACTCAGCGCTCGACCAACACGCCTTGGTATTCAGGACCGACGCTGATGGGATGCCTGGAAACCATCGAAGTCAACGTTGTCGAATCCGAACGTCTGGTGTTTCCCGTGCAATGGGTGAATCGACCTGATGCGTCGTTTCGCGGGTACAGCGGCTATGTCGCTGAAGGAAAAGTCAGCGTGGGCGACGAGGTGCGCGTCACCCTCTCCGGCCACACCGCGACCGTGACCGACATCGTCAGCATGGACGGCCCGATGCAGGAAGCGTCGTGTGGCGATGCGGTGACGTTGACGCTCAGCCAGGAAATCGACGCCTCGCGGGGCGATATTCTTGCCCTGAGCCAACGCCCGCTGGAAACCACCGACCAGTTCGAAGCAACGCTGGTGTGGATGAATGACGAGGCGGGCCTGCACGGTCGTAACTACGATATTAAACTGGCCACGCAATGGGCTTCCGCGTCGATCACCAACATCAAGTATCGGGTCGACATCAATACACTGTCCCACGATGCGTGCACGCAGTTGCTCCTCAATGACATCAGCGTCTGCACCCTGGCATTGAGCAAACCACTGGTCTATGACAGCTATCAGCACTCCAGAACGCTGGGCGGCTTTATTCTGGTGGATCGACTCAGCAACGCCACGGTGGCTGCGGGAATGATCACCCACAGCCTGCGACGTGCGCAAAATGTACACAAACAAGTGCTGTCGATTACCCGCCAAAACCGCGAAAAGCTCAATGGCCACAAGGGCAAGGTCATCTGGTTTACCGGTCTTTCCGGCTCAGGAAAATCGACGCTCGCCAACGCGCTGGAAGTCGAGTTGCATGCAAGCGGTTACCGTACCTACCTCCTCGACGGCGACAACGTTCGCCAAGGGCTCAACAAAGACCTCGGTTTCACCGACGCAGACCGCGTTGAAAATATTCGGCGCATCGCCGAAGTCGCCAAACTGATGATGGACGCCGGGCTGATTGTCATGACTGCGTTTATTTCGCCGTTCCAACGGGAACGGCAAATGGCGCGGGAACTGATCGGCGAAGAGAATTTTGTGGAGGTGTATGTCAGCACACCGCTAGAGGTCTGCGAGCAGCGGGACGTGAAAGGGCTCTACAAGAAGGCGCGCTCGGGACAACTGCCAAACCTGTCGGGCGTGGGCAGTCCTTACGAAGCGCCGGACGCCGCTGACTTCGAAATCGATGCCGGGCAGACAGAACTGGACAATGCAATTACTCAACTAATGCGAGCTATCAGAAAGTAGTTGATTAGCCAGGTATAAAAAAACACCCCGAGCCCCGGGGTGTTTTTTTTGGATAGGTGCCAGTAAATACGGCCTCTTGAATCCATCCACGTCCAGAGATACACGACGACTGCGTCGGCATTCTCCGGAGTTATCTATTAACCCTTGGTGGATTTAATATCAAACTTCGAAGGGCTGGTGCATGCAAAACGGCTTATACCTTCCTGCTGGATGATCTTCACGGTGTAGACACCGGATTTCAGCGCGCCGATGTCTACGACACCGGTGAAGCCTGCCATTTCCAGATCTGGCTTGGCGAAGGCTTTGGCGACGTCCGGACGCGAGGAACGAACCAGAGGTGCTGTCATCGCAACCTCTCCACCCGAAGAAATAATCTCGAGAGAAATGTCTTTAGGCACGGTACCCGCCGCCACGTTGTAAGCCCATCCCCACACTTCAAACGGTGCGCTTGTCGAAAGCTTGGCTTCAGCTTTCGGACTGTCCAGAGAGCAGTAACTATTGACCGCGATATCCTTCGGCTTGCCCGCATCACAAGCAGCAAGAAGACCCAACATAGCAACCGCTGGCAAGTACAAATAGCGCATAACACTTCCTTTATGTATGTTCATTTCAATAATCATCGCGCTTCAAAATTTTTTTCAAGGCGCGTCTCACCCCAATAGTTTTCCCGGCAATCATGGCCAAAAATTTTGGCCGCAATATGTCGATTTCGCCCATTTTAGCCTGAAACCATTGCCCATCTATGCCGTAGGCTTCTTCGAGAACCTCTCGATGCACACAGCTAGCGAGCAAATGATTCAGCTTAATCATTCCTATCATTCTGTAGGCCTTGCCGATCGCTGCGTTCGGCAAAAAAAACAGCAACACCTTTTCGATCTCAAGGTGTATCGAGCTGGGTATTTCCGGGTACTTCAACAACCCCAAAAAACCATCTTTCAATTGTTGCACTCCGACGTCCTGAAAAAATGTCTCGGCGATCAGATAATGTTCGTTCATCGTTCGAATGGAATTGGTCACCGATTGACTACTGACATTTTCCCCCGGCATGACTCTGAAGCAGATCAGCTCCCGTTCGGAGATATGAATTGGATAACGTTTTACCAGTCTGATCCACAGATCATAATCAGGCAGCTGCCGGAGATTGTTACTGTATCCCCCGAGCTCTTCGTAGCACTTGCGACGGATCATCACCGTCGGGTGACAGAGGCAATTGCCGTGGTCCAGGAAGTAGCGCAGCCATTCACCTTGAGTTCGATTCGCCTGATCAAACACTGAGCCAAATGACAAACTTTTCTTGCTGATGACATTCCCACGCTTGTCGACAAAACGGGCTCGGCCGAAACTGGCTCCCAGCTCTGGACTCGTGCGCAGAATATCAAGCTGGAAAGCCAGCTTGTCCTCATCCGCCCAATAATCGTCGGAGTTGATAAGCGCCACAAATTCGCCCGTGGCACGCTCGATCAACTCGTTGGTGACGACACTCGCCCCACGATTGATCTGATGTGGAAAAAAACGAATCCTCACATCCTTAAATCCTTCGACAACCTCTCGGGTAGTGTCGCTGGAGCCATCATCGGCGATCAAAAATTCGAAGGCTACGTCGCGTTGCGCCAGCACGCTTTTTATGGCTTGGGCAACGTAAGCGGCATGGTTGTAGGTTGCCATGACCACACTAACAACGGGTGGTTTCATTACATTCGCCCTCGACGGGCAATCTTCAACAACTGTCGAGTGACGATGGGGGGCATCAGCGCACGAATGATGGCAAGAATAATCGGCGGCATGAACTCATCCAGCCTCACCAATACCCCCAGAGCGGGCCGCGCAAGCTTTCCGGCCAGACGTTCGCCATGCGCCAGCAATATGACCCGTCGCAGATTGTGTTCCAGGCGCGTGAATTCGGCGTGGTACGTCTGCCGGGTGATCTTGTCATAAGCGGGGATCAGGCTCAGCTGCAACTGGAGCTTCTCTACATGCGCAAAACCGGACCAGGCGCCGCTAGCGTGGATGCGGTAAACCGACATTGGTTCTTCAATAAAACCAATCAGGCTGTTGCGGGCCACGCAGATATTAACAATCCAGTCATAGGACTTGAGCTCGAACAATTCCGTCGGCAAATTATCAAGCGCCGACTTTCGATACAGGCATGTGGAGAAATTACCAACGAGGTTATCCGCAATCAGATCACGAGCCCCCAACAACCGGTGGCCCGTGCCAATAGCTGTACGCTCGGTAAACGTTGCACTCTCTTCATAGAAAACAAAATAATTGGCGGAGCAAAGGCCGCATTCCCAATGCTCATTCAGAAACCGGACTTGCCGGGACAGCTTGCTCGGACTTATCCAGTAGTCATCACCTTCCAATACAGCAACATACTGCCCCGTGCACTCGGCGAAACCACGCTGATAGTTTCTGGTGATGCCTATGTTGTCGCCCGACAGGTACTTGAAAACAAATCGTGAGTCGACGCCGTCGTAGGACCGGATACGATCCAGCGTCCCATCTGTCGATGCATCATCCGCGACCACCAATTCAACAGGACCTGCGTAGTCCTGTTTGAAAAGTGATTCCAGCGCTTGATCGACGTACGACTCGTGATTATAGGTAACCAGCAGGACCGACAACCCGACGTGTGGAATAGCCTCTGACATTACTTCACCATTGGACGGGCGGGATTGCCCACTACGGTTGTATTCGGTTCGACGTCCTTAACCACAACCGCTCCCATTCCAACCACCGCTCCCGCGCCGATCAACAGCGGTTTACCTTGCCTGCCTTGCTTGATCAATGCGCCAGCGCCTATGTAGGCGTGATCTCCGATAGCCACATTCCCATTACATTTGACTCCCGGTGCGAAGGTCACGTAGTCCCCGAGCACACAATCATGAGAAATATTGCATTGGTTGTTTGCCTGAAAGAAACGGCCGATCCTGACGTTGGACGTAATGATCGTCTGCTCGGAAATCATGCAGCCTTCGCCGATTTCGTTGTTATCCAACATCGTCACACTGTTTGCGACCAGCGAGAAAGGCTCGATTTTCCGGGCAAGGCAAGCTTCAGCGATCCGCTGACGCACCTTTGAATCACCAATCGCCACATTAAAACGCTTGACTCCTTCCAGTTCGAAAAACGCTTGCAAGCTAATCGCGCGGTATCCGTTGATCTGCGTCTCTTGTTCCAGGTTCTCTACAACAAACAGTAAATGAGCGTTCAGCTCCGCTATTTTGTCCTGCAGCATCCCACGCAACATCGGCATGACTTCCCTGCCATGCCCACCCGCACCAATCAGACCAAAATAGGTATTCATAGAGTTCTGCATTCCATTCTCAGTGGATAAGGTGCGAGCGACGCTGAACGCATGCCCTGAAAGTAGCGCAACCATACTCCAGCACCCGTCCCGCCCCAACCGCAATCCAGCTTGCACATGTCAATTCTGACGCACCGTATGACGTAACCGGCGAGCGAGAGCCTTGAGATAGCGAACAACACGAACCACCAGCGTCACGGAGATATCGGGGTGTGCACCCAGTCCAACGCCAGCGGCGGGGGCAGGAGTACTGTGGGCCAGCATCATATAGTGACCGAAGCCCGCTTGACCCGTCAGTCGATAGAAGTCGAATACGTTGAACATGTACTCATCACGAAGCACTCGTTCGAACTCGGGATCAGCCAGGTTCTTTATGCATGAGGACAGTCCGGCAGCCCTGCCGGCAGCATGAGCAAAGGCGCTATCAAGCAGCAAGAACAGCCGTTCACATTTCAACCTGGCAGGTGTAGCGGGTACACCTTTGAGTCGAAACTCCTTGCCGAATCCCTCAACGAACACCTCATCCGATACTCCGTCGAAGTACGAGCCGAATATCTCCACCAGTTCGGTCAGGTTACGTGCCGAGTTCTCGGGCGAAACGGCGCTGGTGTTATTCCCGTCCCTAAGGTGCGCTACAAGATTCTCTTCAACGATATGAATTGGGTACTTTTTAACCAGTCGGATCCACATGTCGAAATCAGGCAACTGTTTCAATCCAGGGTTGTAGAAACCCAGTTCATCGTAGATTTCCTTGCGCGCCAACATGCTTGGGTGACAGATACAGTTGCCACTAAAGAAAAAATGCCGCAACCATTCACCTTGAGTACGGTTTGGTTGCCTGAACACATCATTCCATATGGCCTCAGGCCCGGATATTTCACGTCCTTGACCATCAACCAGATCGGCCCAGGTAAAACAGGCTCCCAGTTGTGGCTGAGCTTCCAGCACGGCAACTTGCTTGTTCAGCTTCGACGGGTACCAGGCATCATCCGAATTCAACAGCGCGATGTACTTGCCACGTGCCTGCTTGATCAGAAACACAAGGTTTCCCACCGGCCCCAGGTTTTTTTCCTGCCGGAACGAACGTATGCGTGGGTCATCAAACCCGCAAATAACATCCCAACTGTTGTCGGGCGACATATCATCCGAGATCAACAGTTCGAAGTCGGTGAAATCCTGACCCAATACGCTATCGACAGCCTTACGGATGTACTTCGCGTGATTGTAAGACGGCACAACAACACTGACCAATATCGGCCCAATCGCATCAGTCGAGCCGACCTTATCACTAGGAAACATAATTTGCCCTCACAGAGCGGTAAAGTTTTTTGATGGGCTCAGGGCAAATTTTTCGTAATACCTTCCAAGCGACTTGAGGCGTCTGAACAGGAGTCGCAACGCCACCTTGGACACTTCCACTTTTTACTGACTGCGAAACTTCATCGACACAGGATTGCAACTCGACAAGCACCGGATATATTTTCGGCTCGCGAATGACCTGGCGCAGTACGTCAATACGTGGCGACATCTGTGCATCGAGGCTATACAACTTACGCATAGTATCTACAGAACGTTCACCCACGGCCTTCAACTCGACAGGGTCAGCATAGTAACGCTCGACTTTCTCGACGATGGCCCACAAATCATATTGAATGAGAACGATGTCCCGGCTATCAGTAAAGCGCCCATTGGAGGAGTGGAACTCGTCAAAGGCAAAAACTGCCGTGCCACGCAATCCAGCTTCAGTGCAACTGGCAGTAGGAAAACCGTCAAACGAACCGGGGAAAATTTTGCCGCTGATATTCGGCGACATGATGATATCCATATTCTGAAAAAAACCATCGAACTCTTCTGGATTGAGCGACCCGTGAAACTGTATCCGATCGTTGAACAAACTGACATCCAGTACAGTTTTATCGAAAGGACCAACAACATGAAAATAAATATCTTCGTAGCGTTGGCACAAGATACTGGCGACATTCACAAAGACGTCATAGCCTTTATCCTCACCGTACGTTGTGTACTTGTGAGCCATGAAGCAGATATCCAGACGTTTCTTTCCAAAACCCCATCTGTTCTTTTCAAGTGTCGATTGCGCACCCGAAACCTCCGGCATCACAACCCCGAAGATCAACTCCACCTTTTCCGCCGGGCACAGTCCGTGCGCAATGATGTAGTCATAGATTACTTGCTGGGTAACAATAACCTTCTGGAAACAAGGCGAATCGAAAATCCGCTTCAGCTTCTTGTCACCCTCGGCACTGTTCAGAGCGAAACCTGCCCCTGGATAGAGCGTAAATACAAATGGCACACCGAGTGCTTCCGCGTGCGGAAGTAATTTGTAAGCATTAGAAAGAAAATTGGCATACAACACTTTCCCAAGCGTAAGCGGAAACTGCTCATTGGAGATCATCACGCGATTACCCAACTCAGGATAACTACGCTGATAATCCCTTACCACGTCCTTGATCGAAGCACCTTCAAGAACATGCAAAGTTGCCCCTGTGGTCAGCACGAGCGAGCGGGGAAATGCTTGCAGATACGACGTAAATTCCGCGTGGCGAAACCCACTTTTTCTCGAGGGAAAAACATCATCGACAATGATAACGTCAAACTTTTCCATCTCGGCGGAGTAGTTGCCATTCAACCACGAATACAGCCGCTGATTATAACTCTGAAACCCCTCATCATAATTGTAATCGATAAAAGCATTGTACTGAGCGATTAGACCGAGCAGCGCGGTCCCTTTGTCCAGATCTTTACGAGCACTCCACTCCCCGCCCTCATGCTGACGATAGACAGACAGTGGCATTTTCAAGTGAGCAATACTGCCGAACTGCGCGCAATATATATTGAAAAACCAATCAACGGTGTAAATATCAAACAACGCCTGCGGCACAACATCGAGCAATGCACCACGATAGAAACACGCAGTGAAGTTCCCGATTACGTTGTTAGCGGAAAGCGCTAGCCCATCAAGCGTATCGCCCACCAAGCCGTCATGCTCTGAAAACAATTTACGTGATGAACCATCAGCGGCGCAAAGCTCAATAGAGTTGAACGACATAACCGATTCGGGATGGCTATCGAGAAAATCAATGTGCTTCTGGATTCTGAATTCGGAACTCCAGAAATCATCACCTTCACAGAAAGTCAGATAATCACATCCTGCCGAAAGGCGTACCGCAGTCGCCAGATTTGCAACGACCCCTGCATTTTTCTGATTCGCATGAAATTCAATGTCAATGCGATCGTCGTGAAACCCGTCAACAATTGTTCTTACTACTTGCGCGGTGCCATCAGGCGACGCGTCATCAATAATGATGACACGCATACGAAAGTTACCCCGCTGACTCAACACCGACTGTATGCTTTGAGTAATATAATCCTGGTGTTTATACGTCAGGACGACCACTGTGACCAATGGACACTCGGCATTCAAAGAGGGCGCAGCATGACTCTTTTTCTGAAAGTAAAGCTTTCGACGAAACAAGTCGATTTGGTAGCAAGTGCTGCGAATCGAACGTAGCCCATTCGATCTGGCAAAAATCGAAAAGCCGGGCGTAACCAGTACCGTTTCATATTCATCAACAGATAGCAATTCTGCCGCAATAGCGCCGCTACTGGATTCAATACAAATCAAGCCTTTTTTTGAAACAAGACTGATGAGTCCATTGACTGACGAAGCACTGTCACGAAGAGCGTGTTCATCCAGATAGAGTAAATCTATACGGGTGCCACGCAGGGAGTATTGCCCGAAAAGGAACCGCGCCGCCACGGCAGAATCTGCCCCCTTCAATACCACGGGCTGCTGGAGCTTAAACTCCTGCATGACAAAGTTGAGCAGGGCGAGTTTGTCCTCTTCAAAAAAGCTATCATCTTTAAAGAGTTCTATCCCACACATTTCACTAACACCCTGCGCACCTGAATCACCACTCAACGTAACCATCTGAAACGTCCCTATTTACAAAAATTCTATTCGCAAGAAAGCTCTTGCTTGATAAACCGGCAAATCATATCTACTTCTTCAATCGACAGTGTGTGATAGAGCGGCAGACAGATAATACGGCGGGAAATGTCTTCCGCAATGGGTGCGCTCTGCTCATACACATACGGCAGTTTGGTCAGCGAAGGATAGAAGTAGCGACGTGGAAAAATGCTATGAAGGTTAAGAAACTCCACAAGCTTCAGCATTTTTGCTTCACTCTCGAAAATCACTGGAAAGTAGGCATAGTTGTATTCAGTTTTTGCCTGAATTTTCTGAAACTGAATGGGCAGATCTTCCAGATTACTTTTGTAACGTTCTGACAGTGTGCGGCGAACCGACAAAATATCAGGAACATGTTTCAGATTGCACAACCCCATTGCAGCATGAAACTCAGAGTTCTTACCATTTATACCGACACTGCCGAATTCAGTGGCAGAAGAGTGGCCAAAGTTCCTCATCATTGCCATCTGCTTCAACACGGAAGCATGAGGGCTGATCACCGCGCCGCCTTCAACGGTGTGGAAAAGCTTTGTCGAATGAAAGCTACAAGTCGATACATCCCCGTAGGCGAGCAACGACTTTCCTTTGTAGAGAGTGCCAAACGCATGAGCCGCATCATAGATGACTTTCAGGTTATGCTTCTCGGCAATAGCATGAATAGCATCTACATCACACGAGTTACCAAATACGTGCGTTGCAAGAATAGCAGTGGTTTTTTCAGTAATGGCCTGCTCGATTTTCGACGCGTCGATATTCAGCGTGTCAGGGCAGATATCCACCATCACCGGGTCACAGCGCTCCCAAACAATACTTGAGGTTGTCGCAACGTAACTGAACGGCGTGGTGATGATTTCACCCACGAGGTCGAGAGCACGAATAGCGATTTGAATAGCCACGGTACCATTGCACAGAAACAGAAGATGATCGACATCCAGATGTTCCTTGAGTTTGATTTCCAACTCATTCAACAAAGGACCATTATTGGTCAACCATTCCCGGGACCAAATGCCTTCCAGGTAGTTTTTAAAATCCGAGTACGGCGGCATAAACGGCTTTGTGACTGTAATATTCATGAAATACTCAAGCTACAATTAATAACATCTCATTTACCGAGATATTCTTTTAGGATTCCATACCACGAACGTCTGAATTCATTAAGACGCTCTTCCAACTGATCAATTAAAACCTTCTGATCTGCAATCTCCTGATCAAGCTGGGAGTTCCTGTTGAGACTCACGATATTTTCTTGCGACAGTTGCTCTATATGCTTAGCCTGGCTTTTTGTCTCTTGCATCAATGCTTCAACAGACTGAGTGAGCTTATCAATCACATTTCCACGAGCTTCCCACCGGTTCTCTGTTTCTTCTGCTTGTTCGGTTTTCTGAAGCAGTGCCTGCTCAAGCACATTGATATGCTCGGCACGGCCGTCGCTCTCTTGCTTCACCGCGTCAAGGGTCGTGGTCAGTCGATCGAGCAACTGCCCTCGGGCTTGCCACTCGTTCTCTACAACACTGGAGTGCTCGGCCTGCTGTGCGAGTGATTGCTCAAGTAATCGAATACATTCAAGCCGGCCCTGACTCTCTTCGGTCAATGCATTGATTGTCTTGGACAACTGCGCAAGCAAGTCTCCACGCGCTTCCCATTCCTTCCCTATTACACTCGCTTGCTCGGTCTGTTGGAACAGTGCTTGCTCAAGCGTTTGAATATACTCAACCCGCCCCTGACTCTCTTGGGTCAATGCATCAATGGTCGCCGCCAGCTCGTCAAGTAGCTCCCCTCGAGCGCTCCATTCTTCTCCAACAATGCTGACCTGCTCGGTCTGACTGGAAAGCGCACGCTCAAGTACGTGGATATGCTCGACCTGCTTCTCGTTCTCCTGCCCCAGCGCATTGATGGTAGCGGCCAAATAATCGAGCAATTCTCCTCGGGCGCCCCACTCCTTCTCGATGACTCCTGCCTGCGTGGTCTGTTTGGCAAGTACTTGCTCTAGCGTGCGTATATGCTCAGCCCGGTTCTCGCTTTCATGCATCAGCAAATCCATGGATTTGCCAAGCTCCTCGATCAAGACACCTCGGGCCACCCATTCCTTTTCCAGAACATCCAGGTTCTCGGCCTTTCGGGTCAACTCCTGCTCTAGCGTATGAATATGACTGGCCCGCGCAAGATTGTCCTGCTCAAGTGCGCCGAAACTGTACTCGTGCCGACTCTGGTTTTTGTCTACTTCCGTCGACGCTGTTTCTCGGACTTCATAACCATACCGGGAGAGCCAGTCGGATATTTCGATTGGCAAAGCGTCATCAAACAGGTTATCGGTCTTGCGCCAGGCTGCGACATTCTCCGAAAAAACCGCCCCGTCCTTTCGTTCGCGCCACGCCGAATACGCCTTCGAGGAAACCTGCGCCATATCGAACTTACAGAGTTTGTCGTAATCGATGAACCCCGCCGGATCAAGCATCCGCGGATCAAATTCAATGCCCAGAAAAGTACACACTTTTCTAAGTTCGGACTCTGGGTTGGCGACCAGGTCTTCATACTTTACTTCGAGGTAGCAGTCTGGCTTAAGGAAACTACTTGCATCCGTGGCGATTTTTTTGATTTCACGTTGCCACCTCGCCAGATTCAAGCGGGGAGATATGTGCCACCAGGTTGTTCTGGCGAAAGACAATGCCACATCACGCCCATCGCGCACCATATGAATGAATTTCGCATCAGGGAACAGCTTGGAAACAAGGTCAAGGCGCTGCCCATACCATGGCGTTTGCTCGACCAACCACGACTTCCCGTGGGCTGACGCAATAGCCGCGTAAAACGACTTCACGAACTCGGCCAAAGACATCTTGGGCGTGTCATGCTTCCGACAAAACTCCTGATAGTCGAAAAATATTTCAAGCTTATGTGGGCAGCAGCGCTCAATAACCGAAGCCAACTGCTCGCCACTGAGTCCTTTCTGATCAGCCAGGAAAAACTCTTCGAATAGTCTGTTTCCGTTTCCGGAATATTCGAAAAGCAACTGGATCTCTGGAGGCACACACAACTCGGCATGGCTGTTCAGCATCTGGCCTAGCCAGGTGGTGCCGCAGCGTCCCGTGCCAATAATAAATGCATTATTCATAGAGAGAGCCAAGATGCATTCCAGGGGTATGCCTTGCCAATGAGCGAAAACAGCTTTTGATTAGGTTCACGGTACAAGTCGTATAATTTTAAAAACGTTTCGGTGTATTCTTCAACTGCAACACCTTCATAATCACCCTTGTTACTTGTCTTCTGAACACACTCGGCATCAGGACTTGATTCAATCCCAAGAAAATCGCAAATCCGACTCACACCAACAGAAGCATCCCTGGCAAACTCATCCTGCTCTAAAAACAAAAAATCCTGAATACTGTAAAACTCTAGAAACCGCAGGATTTGCTCGTAATAGAACCCGCGCCGAACAAAGCTGGGTTCTTCGTTCAAATCGTTTTGCTGACGCCGTACTAAATCATCGCTGACACACTGCTCAAAGCTTGGAAATTCCTCTGCAAACAGTAGATCACGAAGCGCTTCTCTCGAACCAGAATTACTATCCTTTATATACATATCATATATATATTCAGCTGTCTGCTTATGAGCATTGAAGCCCCTAAACATATTCCAGGCGGAGAAACAGCGTTTTACCGGATCCCGAAGCATTACGATAAATTTCATTGAGCCAAAGCTGTTATGGATTCGCCCCGGCGCATCTCGCATATAGATATATGAAGGTGTCGCTTCAAACTTTATGACACCTGCTTCTTCACTAAAAAAATCCAGATACCAATCGACGCCCTTCTGATAGTTATGATCGCTATCAAAAAAATGGAGCTCTTTAAGCGATGAACCTGAAAACCCATCCAAACCATTTAACACATCAAACAATGTGGTCGTAGCCGATTTCTGGACACCCAGAATCAAAAAATCCGGACGATTCGGTGCAGACAAATAATTCAGAGCCGGTACATCAGGCATCTCAGACCTCAAACTCTTGCAACTTCAACTCGGAAAAAACATGCACCTTCGACCAAACTCTGGATTTATCCCAACGCCCGACCTTGAACACCACTGCGTCACTTACAAAATCGACGAACTCAGCAGACTCATTCTCAACAATCGGAGACGAGATATTGATTCGCAGAGAATAGATCCCTTCCTGTAAGGGTAGCTTCAGCGAATACTCAGCCAAGTATTTCCCATTATTCCTGGTGACTAAATACGGCTGATCCGCATGGGGAAACCCACAACCAACAATATTGTTCTTCTTTTCATCAAAAACACTAAAGTTCACCGAAATAGATTTCTCAGCGAAAGCCTCGAAATATACTTTGACTTTGACATCCTGATTAAACTCAACAAAGGTCAGGTCCTCACCTTTGGAGTCCAGCAACTCCACGCTGGCAACTTTTACTTCACCGCTGCCATAGCGAAACTGTGCAACCCTTTTATCAAACTCTGCCGACCGCTTAAAACCGGGTTCATCAACAGTCATTACCTGATCGACAGAGCGCGCAGGCTTTTCGCCAAACGCGGCGGACACCCGTGAAAACTTCCGGTGCTCCTCATTCATCTCTTCGCGCATCGTCCGGATATAGCGCTCAGCGACTTCCGCAGCCGGCCCCACCGTGATGACCTGACCGCGCTCAAGGTATACGCCGCGCGAGCATAAGCTTTTCACCGAACCGACATCGTGACTGACAAATAGAATAGTCGCGCCATTGTCCTGAATCCGCGTCAGCGCAGTCATGCACTTGGCCTGGAAATTCATATCGCCGACCGAAAGCGCCTCGTCGACAATCATGATTTCCGGGCGCGACATGATATTTGACGCAAATGCCAAGCGCACAAACATGCCGCTGGAGTAGGTTTTGACCGGTTGCTCAATGAAGTTGCCGATATCGGCAAAGGAAGCAATTTCCTCAAAGCGAGCGTCGACCTGATCTTCAGTCAACCCCAGAATCGCTCCGTTCATGTACACGTTTTCACGCCCGGTAAATTCCGGGTTGAAGCCTGCACCCAATTCGAGCAGTGCGGCAATCCGGCCTTGGGTCTGGATGCTTCCGCTGGTTGGATTGAGCGTGCCGCAGATCATTTGCAGCAACGTCGACTTACCGCTGCCGTTACGGCCGATAATCCCGACGGTTTCGCCTTTCTTGATTTCAAAGGAGACGTCGCGCAGTGCCCAAAATTCCTGGAAATACTGCCGCCGGCCACGCATCAGCATCTGTTTCAGCCGGTCATGTGGCTTGTCATAGATGTGATAACACTTATTAAGGTTTTCAACTTTGATGGCAATATCAGAGCACATCTGCAAACCCCTTACGTGTTTTCTGGAACCAGGCAAATCCCAACCACGCGAATAGCATAGAGCCGACCAAATACCCCGACAGGAACTCGATTTGCGGTAGCTTGCCCCAGAACAACACGTCCCTGACGCCTTCAATCACAGGTGTCAGTGGATTAAGCAAAAGCAAGTTGGCGTACTCGGGTGGCAAGGCAGTTGAAGGGTAGAAAATCGGCGACAAAAACATTGTCACCGTTGTCAGTATCCCGATGAACTGAGTGACATCGCGCAAGTAGACACCCAGCGAAGCCAAGGACCAGGACAAGCCTAGAACCACAAACACCAGTGGCAGCACAACGAACGGCAGCAACAACGCCGTGACATGCGGCACCCCGAAGAAAATCACATAGGCAACCATCCACACTCCCAGGCTGACCAGCGAATGGAACATCGCCGAACCGAGGCTCACCCACGGAAGTATCTCTAAAGGAAACACGACTTTCTTCACGTAGTTGGCATTGGCCAGAATAATCCCGGGGGCTCGATTCACGCACTCGGAAAACAGATTGAAAACCATCAACCCAGCAAACAAGACTAACGCGAACTCTGTTTTAGAATCACCACCACCGCTCCAGCGCGCTTTAAAAATAACGCTGAAGACAAAAGTGTAGACGGCCAGCATCAGAACAGGATTGAAGAACGACCAAAAAATGCCAAGAAAAGAGCCTTTATATCGCCCAATAACTTCGCGTTTGATCATTGCCTTGATCAGACTACGGTTAGACCAAAGGCTTTTAACCAGCTCTTTGGGGGAGATGGAGTGAGCTTGCATCAGGCAAACACCTCTGCATCATTCAATAGCGATCCCTGCTGATCTTTTACAGAGAGGTCCGGGCGACCTTCGCAAGGCCAGTTGATGCCCAAGGAAGGTTCATCCCACGCAATGCAACGCTCATGTGCGGGCGCATAGTAGTCGGTCGTCTTGTACAGAAACTCGGCCGCCTCCGACAACACATAAAAACCATGCGCAAAACCTTCAGGCACCCACAGTTGCCGCTTGTTTTCGGCGGACAGGATTTCGCCCACCCAGTGCCCAAATGTTGGCGACGATTTGCGTATATCAACGGCCACGTCAAAGACTTCACCGGACACCACACGCACCAGTTTTCCTTGCGCCTGTTCAACCTGGTAATGCAGGCCGCGCAAGACGTTTTTCAGGGAGCGGGAATGGTTGTCCTGTACGAACCTGACGTCTTTGCCAATGGCCTCTGAAAACTGCGCTTCATTGAAGCTTTCAAAGAAAAAGCCACGCTCATCGCCAAATACCCTGGGCTCAAACAGCACGACGTCAGCTATGGCTAATGGTGTAGCTTTCATTAGAAAATCGTCTCGTGCAGAAGGCGCTTCAGGTACTGGCCATAGCCGTTTTTCATCAGCGGCGCCGCGAGTTCTTCAAGTTGTTCGGCGCTGATCCACTTCTGGCGGAAGGCAATCTCTTCAGGGCAGGCCACTTTGAGACCCTGGCGGTGCTCGAGAGTAGCAATGAAATGACTTGCTTCCAGCAGGGAATCGTGAGTGCCGGTATCCAGCCAGGCGTAGCCGCGGCCCATGATCTCGACCGACAGGTTGCCCTGTTCCAGATAGACGCGGTTCAGGTCGGTAATTTCCAGCTCGCCACGAGGCGACGGTTTGATGCCTTTTGCAATTGAGACAACCTGGTTGTCGTAGAAGTACAGGCCGGTGACCGCGTAGTTCGATTTAGGCTTGAGCGGCTTCTCTTCCAGACTGACGGCCTTGCCTTGAGCATCGAACTCGACGACGCCGTAACGCTCCGGGTCATTGACGTGGTACGCGAAGACACTGGCACCTTCCTGGCGTGCCATGGCGCTATGCAGCAGTTCGTAGAAGTCGTGGCCGTGGTAAATGTTGTCACCGAGTACCAGGGCAACCGGATCATCGCCGATGAACTCTTCACCGATGATAAACGCTTGCGCCAGACCATCCGGCGATGCCTGCACCGCGTAAGAGATGTTCAACCCCCAACGGGTGCCATCACCCAACAGCTGTTCGAAGCGCGGGGTGTCTTGCGGCGTGGAGATGATCAGGATATCGCGGATGCCCGCCATCATCAGAGTGGTCAGCGGGTAGTAGATCATCGGCTTGTCGTAAACCGGCAGCAACTGCTTGGAAATAGCCAGTGTTGCAGGATGCAGTCGAGTGCCCGAGCCGCCGGCCAGGATGATTCCTTTACGTTTAAGCATGCTTAATTCTCTAATATTTCTGTGAGCATCCGTGCCACACCGGTTTGCCAGTCAGGCAAGCGCAGCACAAAGGCATTTTGCAGTTTTTGAGTATTGAGTCGGCAGTTGTTCGGGCGCTTGGCCGGTGTCGGGTAAGCCTCGGTCGTGATCGCGCTGACCATCGCCGGGGTCACTTTCAGGTCCACACCTGCTGTCCGGGCTTGCTCAAGCACAAACCTGGCGTAACGGCACCACGTGGTTTCGCCCGCTGCCGCCAAATGGTACAGCCCACCCAGTTGCGGATGTTGCTGCATAGTGCGGATCGCATGAGCAGTCACATCGGCCAGCAAATCGGCGCCGGTCGGTGTGCCGAACTGATCGTCGATCACGTTCAGGCTTTCGCGCTCGCGGGCAAGACGTAACATCGTCTTGGCGAAGTTGTTGCCGCGCGCGGCATACACCCAGCTGGTACGAAAGATCAGGTGCGAGCAGCCAGACGCCTGAATGGCCTGCTCTCCCTCAAGCTTGCTGGAGCCGTAGACACTCAGCGGCGCAACCGGATCACTTTCCTGCCAAGGAGTATCGCCATTGCCGGCGAATACATAGTCGGTGGAGTAATGCACCAGCAAGGCGTTGATACGGAGTGCTTCCCGGGCCAGTACCGCTGGCGCTTCGGCGTTGACCCGGCGCGCCAGTTGCGGCTCGCTTTCGGCCTTGTCGACAGCGGTATAGGCCGCGGCATTGACGATCACGTCAGGCGCAAAGCGCCGTACGGTGTCAGCCAGCCCCGCCAGATCATTCAAGTCACCACAGTAATCCTGGCTGCGGGAGTCCAGCGCAAGCAACTCTCCCAGAGGCGCGAGGCTGCGTTGCAGCTCCCACCCCACCTGGCCGTTTTTACCGAGTAAAAGAATTTTCATTCATTGCGTCCGGCGTAGTTTTTTTCTACCCACTGAAGATACGCACCCGACTGGATATTACTGACCCAGCCCTGGTTATCCAGGTACCACTGAACGGTTTTGCGGATGCCGGTTTCGAAGGTTTCCGCCGGCTTCCAGCCCAATTCACGCTCAAGTTTGCGAGCGTCAATCGCATAACGGCGGTCGTGCCCCGGACGATCGGTCACGTAGCTGATTTGAGCCTTGTAAGGTTGGCCATCGGTACGCGGACGCAGTTCATCCAACAAAGCACAAACGGTGTGGACGATGTCGAGATTTGGCTTTTCGTTCCAGCCGCCGACGTTGTAGACCTCTCCCACGGTGCCGGCTTCCAGCACGCGGCGAATGGCGCTGCAGTGGTCTTTTACATACAACCAGTCACGAATCTGCTGGCCGTCGCCGTAGACAGGCAATGCTTTGCCTTGCAGTGCATTGACGATCATCAGCGGAATGAGTTTTTCCGGGAAGTGGTAAGGCCCGTAGTTGTTCGAGCAATTGGTTGTCAGTACCGGCAGGCCGTAAGTGTGGTGATAGGCACGAACCAAGTGGTCGCTGGCTGCCTTGCTGGCCGAGTAAGGGCTGTTCGGTTCGTACTGATGGCTTTCGCTGAACGCGGCCTCATCTTTGGCCAGAGAGCCGTAGACTTCGTCGGTGGACACGTGCAGAAAGCGGAACGCCTGCT
>Ga0182005_1000491_pt1 | contig 20303 bp, 7 predicted proteins | sample Sormic07211103_1_FD_123021 | JGI IMG/M metagenome (GOLD analysis project Ga0182005, IMG submission 123021) | Rhizosphere microbial communities from Sorghum bicolor, Mead, Nebraska, USA - 072115-103_1 MetaG | ecosystem: Host-associated > Plants > Roots > Rhizosphere | place: USA: Nebraska...
AGGACTGCTGCCGTTGATGCTGCCATTGAAAGTGGTTTGCGTTATGCCGCCCGAGTAGATATGGACATTGCCGGTATCGGTGATCTGGCCGGTGAAGGTGACGTTGCCGTTGGCAAGATTGGCATTGCCCGCTGCATAGGAGGTGCCAGCGCCGATGGTCAGGCCATTTGCTCCGTTATCAATCGAACCGTTCACAATTACGTTATTTCTTACCCCAGTCAAAGCGGGACTGGCCGCACCTGCATTTGATATTCCACCGCCTCCACCTACATCTATGCTTGTGGCAGCAGCCGATGCTAGTGTATCGGTGATTGTGGTTGCACCATTTCCACTGATATTCATTTGCCCAGTATTGATTTCGACTGCGATTCCTGTCGCTGACGTAGCACTACCGCTAATCGTGACGCCACCGGTGGACGATAAACTGGTGTCGCCAGACAGAATGGAAACACCTGTATTACCTGAGCCGTAGACCGTCACCGTCCCGTTGGTTGCCTGGATATTCAAATTGTCGAGCAACACACCACGTCCATTTGGAGCATTGCTGTTCAATACGACAGAATTTCCGGTCAAACTTTCCACCGCATTTGCAGAGGAAATCCCGGCAGTGCCAGAGTCAGTCCCATTCAAGGTAAGGATGCCATTCGTCGCGGTGATATTGCCATCGGCTGCAGTGCCGGTAAAACATATCCCGGCGGAATTGGCATTATCTGCGGCAGTTCCCGTGATAGTTACATTGTTAGCTGCCATAATAACGACACATGGAAGGGGCGCTACACATCTACCTGGATTCAAGGAAAATGTCCCACCCAGTTCCACAATTGGGTCGATGCGGCGGGTGGTCATAGCGATACCGATTGATTGCCATTGCCGCTTTCACCTTCATCTCGCCGTTCCAAAGCGATCGAAAATCACTCGAAACATGATAGGTGCGGCGAACACGCGTGACGTGTGCGTGAGCACGCCACTAATCCTGTGTGAATTGCGCCCCCCCTGGGGATTCTATAAAAGGCAAGACTGAGAGAAATATTCCACTTCACAGGAATTTCTTCACCCTACGAAGTACCGAAACGATCTGATCTCTCCCTTCAATATGGCACCGGGGCCTGTAGATGGGGCGTTGTCTCGTGCAATTGTCGAGATGAATTTCCTGATAAACAGGGCACAAGGCAAAACGACAGCGATACTTAACCGCGCCAATATCTAATCCGCCCACGGTCGAGATGAATAAACTGTTTGGTCCGATAAAATCCAACACCTCCAATAGCTAAAGTTTTTCCGAAATTTGCAACCGATTCAGCACTCACTCCATCAATCCGGATATCGATTGCTTGCGCAAGCGTATGATAACTATTGCGCACTCCGCCTTCATCAGCATTCGTCTTGGAAGTCCTGTATCCGGACGTGACAATGATTGGTTTATCGACCCCACTGCCATGTAGCCAATCAGAAACGCCACATACGATATCCAGAGTAACCAGGTCGTACTGCACGGCCTGATTCGCGTGGACGTCTCGCAACAAATTACAGATGGCAATATAACCGGCCGTCACCAAGGCGCCATCAGCCCAATACACTTCCCGCACAGTCTCTCCGGTGGCTGGCCTATATAACCAAAGTTCGCGAGCAGATGACCAAAAGCCCGGTGTTTGACCAAAACACGGAAGCGCCATCGCTGCCACCATGCTGGCGGTGAATTGCAGCATTTTGCGGCGCGATGAGTCCAGTTGGTCGGGTAAATTCGAGGGTGCAAATAACATAAGAACTCACAATATCGAAAGATTTCTTTCATGCCGGCTTTTATTCGGGAGAGCGTCGAGTCGTCTCGGCTAGAATTGTACTTTGTGTATTTTTGACGTCATGCCAAAACGACAAAGATGCAAGGCGTTGAAACAACTCTGGCGGAAGAATGGTTTGACGAGGTGAAAAGATCACCTCTGGATTAACCTGATGGAGCCCCGGAACACCGAGAGCAAGATCAAATTGGTCGATCAACTCCTGCCCTTCCATTGTCAAGCCAGAAAAAGCATGTTCGAACGTTGGTTCGTCGATAAAATTGTAAACCGTTTCAATCGCTTGCTTAGGGTGTTTGACCAGAAAGTCGTACTCAAGCAATAAAAGCCGCTCTGACAGTTCGCCGTAAAATCCTTCACGCGTAGCATTCCACGAAGCGCCCACCAGGCGATCAGGGCGCATCAGTGCATCCGTGCGCGTGTAAACAGTTCGGGCCTCCAATGCATCCTGAAAGAAGGAAGGAATAATTGTGGAATTCTTGCGAAACAATCGCTCCAAGCTATCGATGACCCATGCCAGGCTGCGCACGCATACGATCATTTTTGATTCGGGGAAAAGAGCTGTCGTCAGTGACAACAGCAGCGGCCAGCTGCGGTTTGAATCAATGATCAAGGTCCGCCCGGCTTGCAGCGCCGTATCATAATAGCTCTGAAACACCCCTTCATACAGGCGATTTCTGATGGCATTCGACATCAAAGGATAATGCTCATTCGGGCTGCTGACGGTTTGGCGCACTGCTGAAAGAATGCCATAGACAGGACTGGATATGGTGGAGAACAGAGCGGGATTCTGGGACAGAATTGTTGCCAGCAAAGTCGAGCCGGAACGTGGAATGCCACAGATAAAATGAACTTTCATCTTGTCCCCTATTTTCGATTTATAAAAGAGATTTCTATCAACAGCGTCGATATTATGTGTGAACGCGGGGGGAGAATTTGATCGTTCATTTTCCGCGGCATAAAAAACCAAACGAAAGAATAATGCGTGGTTTAAGGCCGCTTACAGTCCTGCATCCGTGCATTTTTATGCCAGCATCCACCCGATATACCTCTCCTTCCGCTACGTCCAGAACGTCATCCTCAATGAACGGCTCTCCTCCTTCCAATGGTTTCGATACCATCACATTGAAGCGGGTGTGGATCAGGCGTCCCTGATTTCGATCTCTATGCCTGTGCACGGCGCCGCCCGCTGTAATCACACTGCAGAGATCCCGATAGACAGGTTCCTGCGGCGCATACCATAAATCATATCTGGCGACGATAGATGCTTTGATTGTCCAGACCTCCGCCGGTACATCTGGAAACAGATGCAGCAAGGCGTAGTTGCGGCCTGGCCCATTCGGCAGGAAACTGGCCCTGTTGGCCAGTGCCCATTGGCTAACCGCTATCAGCGTATCTTGTTCGAACATGGTATCGATATCCTCGTTCTTCGGCTTACCCAATCACCACCCCGGCAACGCTCCTGCATGCACGCGATTGACCTGTTGATTGATAATGACTTCAACATTGGAGCCGCTGAAGTCGTAGACGTTGTAATTCTGAAGAACCCCATGCAGATCGTTGTGCGCCACGTGCCCGACGAGCGTCCAATTGCCGGTCAAGCCAGGACTTGCCCCAGGTTGGGTAGAAGAGATGAAAGCCTCGAAATCCACAGTATTGCTACTGTCACCATCGATGACCCATTGCTTTTTTGCGACGTTGCCAGCCAGCGGACCGGCGGTCGCCGGATGGGTCGTATAGGCAGGATCCCAGGTTGATCCGGACCAGGTTTCGCCATTGGCGCCCGCGCCAAGAAACACCCCCATGCTGGACGTATCGAGAACGCTTCGAATATCGAATTTTAAGGTCGAGCCATTGCCATTGAGATCAAAGCGTTCAATGTTATGAATATGCGCCAGCAAATCGTTGCCGGCAGATACCGTAGTCAGATCAAGCATCGCATTAGGCGCAGCATTCAATTGCAGGCTGTTGATTTCTCCTTGTTGGGAAATGCCCCCATCCCAATAAGAACCGGGAGCGAGGAAGTTTGTGATATTACTGGCGTTCACACTGATAATGTCATTGCCTCCTCCTCCCTGCAGCACATCGATGCCTCCGTTTCCTGCAATGATGTCGTCCCCTTGGCCGCCGTTGAGCATGTCGCGCCCGCTGGTGCCTGTGATCGTATCGGCGCCTGCGGTCCAGCTATTGGTATAGCTGGAAGCAAAGGGTAAGGGCGAACCTGATGATTGCCCAGCAGCACCAGTTTGGTTGGCCGTTCCATAGACGACATAGCCGATACCGGCATTAGTGCCATCGGTCGCATTGCCGGACTGCCCCACTACCATGTCCCACAAACCGTCGCCGTTAATGTCGGCAAACTGTATGGCAGCTCCTGATTCATTTAACAGCATCAAATGATTGCTCTGCTGGAAAAAACTGGTACCGTGATTGGCATTACCCGCCGCTCCAGCTTGATAATCAGGACTGCCCAGTAATACGTAGTCTTGGGTGCCAGTCCGTACAATGGCATCTTGATAACCGTCGCCATTGAGGTCAGTGCGCATGGTCACCACGCCGGTGTTGATCGGATAGTTTGCGTTTCCTGAAAAATTGGTGTTGGTTGGATCGCCATTGATCCAACCCATCGGACTCGGCGTGTTATTGACCATCGCAGTAAACAAGCTATCGACTGCAATATCGGGAACGCCGAGGGGATCGTTCTGATGGGTGCTTACGTAATTACTTAACCATTTCCCGTCGATTACAAAATCGAAGGTATTATTACTGCTGGAGTTAGCACCTGCCGAGCTTCTTACTGAGATCGTAAGATCGTCGTAACCATCGCTATTCAGATCCATAACCTTGACCTGATACCCAAAAATATCTCCAGCGTTGGTTGCACTATTCCAGGTAATGTGGAAGCCTTGCCCAGCTTGCATGTTGTTGACATCCACAGCCAAGCCGTCCTTACGTCCAAAAACCACATCTACTCGTCCATTGGAAGAAAGGGAATTGTATGTTCCCTGCGACTGGCCGACCACGATATCCTTCAAACCGTCGCCGTTCAAATCACCTATCGGCTGTTCCCATAGGCCACCGGTCTGCCCCAGTCCAATTGCATTGCTTTCTCCGAGCGGATGCAAGGGATCCGTACTATAGATATAAAATCCTTTGTTCGCAGGTAGACCCAGTGCAGTATTTGTTGCCGTCAGATTATATTGACCTCCCACAGCTGCTGTAGGTGTAAAGCCTACCAGCAAGTTGCCGTAGACAGTTGTGCCCCCAGTGCCGCTCGCACCGATTCCGCCATCTGGAAATATGGCGTCGCCAACGCCGTCGCCATTGATATCGTAATGCGGCGCGAGCATACCGAAAGACGCGTTCATGTCAGTCGAGATATTTTTTCCGCTATAACCAGTGTCGGTATGCTGCGGCACAAAAAACCGGGTTGTGTTAGCAGCAGCGAAACCAGACGTAAATGCTTGCGCCCAACCTCCGGCTCCCAGCGTGGAACTATATATGATCTGCGATTCCACTACAGGATTGCCTTGTGAAAATGCCCCTATAGGCACGTTTGCCACCAGCTCGCTCTTGCCGTCGCCATCCATGTCGGGCACAAAAGTCAAATTTGTGCCGATGCTTCCAACCCCGGTCCAGACAACCCCTCCGGTCGCGCCGCCGTTTCCATGGGCTTCTCCCCATCCCGCCGTTGTACCCACATTCTGCAAATCCACAAAACCGGTGCCGTTGGCTACCGTATCGGGCTGCGCGGCAACGACATACATCCGTCCATTACTATTCGCCGCGGTGTTGGCAGGAGCGCTGATAAACAAATCGTGCAAGCCATCGTTGTTCAGATCGTCCCCTACCAGGAATTGCGATCCGAGCTGATCCGCTGGTCGTCCCAATTCCCGGTAGACTTGAACGCCGTTGCCCAGCCAGGTGCCGGTGTTCACGTTTTGAGTCAGTGTCAGCAGAGCGGCATTCACGTGAGAAGCGTTCATGTCACCGCCAATGACATCAACGTTAGGCGTATTGGTATAGCCGACATTGCCGGCGATGTCCCTTACCTGCAGCTGGACCGTCATTTTATTAATGGGAACATAGGTATTTTCCCAGTTAGGACCGGCAAAAAAAGTGTTGGGCGTAATCCATGTGGTCAGTGTTGGCGTGTTGCCCGCCGTGACGACCAGATCCGCGGCCTGGATGGCGTAAGTTGCTTCCGATGTTTGTGTTAGGACCGCTGTGCCATTGGCATAAGTAAAGGTGAAATCGACAACAACAATATCGCCGACCTTGGACTTTGCCGCAGTGGCCGGATCAATCTGGAAATAGACTGGTACCCCGGTATGGCCACCTGCGTCGACATTATAGATTTCCGATGAATTCAAACCGTTCGCGAGCGCAGGGATACCGATCGGGTTGCCGTAATAGCTGGCGCTGGCGCCAGCAGGCGGCGGCACTGTTACAAAATGTGCTGTACCGACCATGGTATCCACGGTCACAACAAGATTGGCGCTCAAGTTTGATAGGTTGCCTGCGCGATCCAGCTGGTTGGCGGTATAAGTATAACTTCCGTCGCTGAGCGAAAGTGGATCACTGAATGTGAAGCTGCCGTTCGCTGGTGTCACTGCCTGTCCGATCGATACGCCATTGCGGAATACAGAAACGAGAGAACCGACTTCCGCCGTTCCCGTCACCTGAGGTTTAGTGGCCTGGGTTGTCAAGTCAGCGGTAGTGCCGTAGTCGGCGTTGTTTGATTGTGTACCCGTGCTCCAGTTCGTATTGCCGGCGTACCGAGTGTCGTTTAGCAAGGAAATGGGAGGCGGCGCTGCCGTGCGGTCAATGACGACAGCGAAGATTGGCGAAATAGGCGACACATTGCCGGCAGGATCGATTTCTGTCGTGATGTACGAATACGTACCATCCGTAGCTGGCGCAGTCACAGGCGCAAACGTATAGGAGCCACCGGCGCCGGCGACTGCGTGCGCTAGCGATGCGGTAGTTGTAATGGAACCGCTGATGCTGATGCGATACAGATCTAGTGCGGCCCCCATTTCCGCTGCAGTTCCCTGTAAAGCGATCGTGCTCGATCTGGTCAACGCGTCATTGGTCGTGCCAGTGGTGCCAACACCGAAAGTATCGGTGGCGGGCGTCAATCCGGTCAGCGTCGGCGTGGCGGCAACCGTATCGACGGTTACCAGTACGTTAGGCGTCGAAACTGAGGAATTGCCAGCCAAATCTATCTGCGTGGCTTGGAACGTATAAATACCGTTGCTCATAGGAGTGGCCTGAACCGAATAGGATCCCGTCACCGAATCGGCGTTGACTGTGCCGATGACAACGCCGTTCTCCGTGATCGTAACCCGTGCACCGGGCTCAGCGACACCGATCATGAACGGCGCCGTGTTATTGGTCAGGGAATCACCGTTGGTCCCCGTTGTGCCGGGACCAAATGTGTCGTACACAGGACTAAGCAGCAATGTGGGCGGATTGGCCCGGGTGTCGATGACAACCTGAATCGGCGTGACAGGGTTGCTGATGTTGCCAGCGGGATCGATTTGTACGGCATCGACAGTATACGTGCCGTCCGCCATCGACGACGGAATAACGGACCAGTTGCCAGTCAAGCCTACCGTCACCATTCCCAAGGTAGTGGTGACGGCACCATTGACGGCGGTGAGTACCACGACATCCTGATAATTGCCTTGACCTGTGATGGTCGGGGTTGTTGCCGCAGTGATGCGATCGGTATTGCTGGAACCACTGTCTGACGCTGCCGCAATCTGCAAATTCTGCGGCGGTGTTTCGTTATTGTCGATGGTGACTGCCAGGCCACTTGACAGCCCCCCGACGTTACCTGCCGTATCAATATACCGCGCCTGGATAAAATGCTGCCCCGGGAATAAATTGCCCGGCGCTATAGTCCAGCTGGAACCGATTGCACCGAGCGATGTAGCGGAACCAATCTGGACGCCATTATCATACAAAATCACCTGGCCGCCGGCTTCCTGGTTGACTCCCGTAAACAGGGGCGATATCTGGTTGGTGATATTGTCATGATTATTACCGATGCTGTTCAATGGCGAGAAGGAGTCGCTCGCCGTCATTAAAATCGGCGTATTCGCCGTCGCTGCGGACACGTCGATAGTGACGGTGAGAGTATTGCTGGTGGCCGATGTATTTCCCGCAGGATCGATCGAGCTTGCCGTCAGCGAATGTATTCCTACAGCTGAGGTCGAGATGGTCGTGCTCCAATTTCCGCTCGCGTCGGCAATCGCGCTGCCAATAGATGTCGCGCCGTCAAAAATTACCACGAATGCGCCCGCTTCAGCCGTACCGTTGATCCCCGGCCGCGTGACATTGCTCAGATTATCGCTGTCGGTGCCGGTGGTACCGCTGCCGAAACTGTCAGACAGATTCGGCAGGTTGATAGTCGGCGCCGTGATCGTGGTGTCCACGGTCACCTTGAGATTGGCCGACGAAATACTGGTGTTGCCAGCAATGTCCAGCGCCGTAACTGTAAGGGTATGCTGGCCATCCGCCAGCGAGCTGGTCTGCAAGGTCCAGTTGCCGCTAGCATCGACGTTTGCCTGTCCCACTGACAGGGTACCGTCGAACAAGGTCACTACTGAGTTAGCTTCCGCAACCCCTGTAATTGATGCTCGACTGTCTTTAGTCAGCAAATCGGTAGTTGTGCCAGCCGTTCCGACGCCAAATGTATCGTCGATCAGCGTCAGCGATAGCGGCTGTTTTGATACCGTGTCGAGCGTAACGCTGGTAGGCGGACTAAATCCAGAGACGTTGCCGGCGATGTCAGTTTGGCGAGTCGTGATTTGATATATCCCGTCTATTCCCAGCGAGGCAGGCGGAGCGAAAGTATAACTGCCTGCCGCATTGGCATTCGCTTCGCCGATGGAAATACCATTGGCATAGAACACCACCAGCGCATTGGCCTCGGCGCCGGTACCGGTAAACGTCGGCGTCATCGCATTGGTGATATGGTCGCTGCTCGATGCCCCGCTATCCGACGTCGGCAGCAAGACCAGTGCAGGAAGCGCGGCTGCCGATGTATCGATAGTCACGACAAAATTCACCGATGTGGACGCATTATCGGCTATGTCGTAAGAAGTCGCGGTCAAGGTATGAATTCCGTCCGCGAGCGAACCCATCACTGGTAGGGTCCACTGACCGTTGGCACCTGTGGTGACCTGGCCGATGGTGACATTATTGTCTGCGATGATTGAGACCAGACTGTTTGCTTCCGCATTCCCGACCAGAAATGGATTGGTAACATTCGTCACACTGTCGCTGTTGTTGCCAGGCGTCCCAGGCCCGAAACTGTCTGAAAAGGTCGCCAGCGCGATGCTGGGGGCGACTGGCGCTACCGTATCGATCACCACTGCCAGCACATTTCCCATGGCGCTGCTCAGGCCCGAACTTGGATCCGTCACTCTTACAGAAACATTGTGCTGGCCATCTGTCAAGGAGCTGGCATCGAGTATGGTCCAATTGCCGAACGCATCGGCCACCCCTTGCCCGACCGAGACACCATCGATGAATAGTGTCACCTGAAAACCATCGCCGGTGTTGCCGGTGAAATTTGGTCTCGTCACTTGCGTGATATCGTCGTTGTTGTGTGAATTAATGGGAAAACTATCGTCAGCACCAAGCAACGTCGGCGGCGGCGGAGTCACCAGCGGCTGGGCGACTGTTATCACCGCAGGACCGGATTGATTGTTGTTGCCGGCTATATCGATCGCCACGGAGGTAATTGTGTGCCCGCCTGCTGCCAGTGCATTGCTCTGGATCGTCCAGTTTCCCGAGGCGTCCGCTGTGCCCAAGCCCACCAAAACGCCGTTGTCCAATAAACTGACGCTGCTGCCTGCTTCTGCTGTTCCTGAGAAATGCGGCCGGTTATGAGTTGTTCCTGTCGGGCTGATATCCGCATCGCTGGCAGAAAGTACCGGATTTGTCGGCGCTTGGGTTGCGTTATCAATAGTCACAACCATGTTTGGCGACGTTGCGGAAACATTGCCGGCCGGATCTATGGATTGCGCCACCAGCGTATGTCCGATGCCGCTGGCCGAGCCAGACAGCGGACTATTCAATTGGGTACTCCAGGCGCCGGTATTGTCAGCCAAAGCGCTGCCAACGGAAATGCTGCCTTCGTAAATAACAACAAATGCTCCCGCCTCCGCCGTACCGTGAACCACTGGCAGCGTCACGTTGGTCAGATTGTCTCTGTTGGTGCCGCTGGTGCCGCTACCAAAGCTATCCGACAAGCTACTCAGGCTGAGCGCTGGCGTTGGTGTCTTGGTATCGACCACCACGCTGAGATTGCCGGACTGGGTGCTCGTATTACCTGCAGGATCGACAGCAGTTGCCGTCAAAATATGCTGGCCGTCCGTCAGGGAACTGGTTTGGACTGTCCAGTTGCCGTTTGCATTGGTCGTCGCCTGCCCGACGGAAAGAGTTCCATCAAACAAGGTTACTATCGAGTTGGCTTCGGCTACGCCAGTAACCGACACCTGGCTATCTTTGGTCAGCAAATCGCTAGTTGTGCCGGCAGTTCCCCCGCCAAAGGTGTCGCTTGTCAGCATCAGAGATGTTGGTCGTTGCGATACCGTATCCACCGTAACTGTAATCGCCGGGCCCATTGCCGATACATTGCCGGCAATATCGGTCTGCCGAGTCGTGACTTGATATTGACCATCGCTTCCTAATATGCTGCTGGGAATAGTATATTGTCCGCTCGCGTCAGCAGTCGATTGTCCGACCGAAACGCCATTTGCATAAATGGTTACCAGTGCTCCCGGTTCGGCTCCATTTCCTGTAAAAACCGGCGCGGTTGCTCGCGTCACATCATCCGAATTGGAGAGCCCGGTATCTGAACTGCTATCCAATGTCGGAGCAGGCAACGGGACAATCGTGCTATCGAGCCGCACCGTTAGTGAAATGGGTGCACTCGTATTGCCAGCTTGGTCGACGCTGTAGCTTGTGAAAACGTTTGTTCCCTCGCCCATTGCTTGCGGCACTTGAATCCTATAGCTGCCGTTGGCATCGGCAATCGTTGATACCGTGTGGCCGCTGGAATCTGACACCACAACAGTGTCTCCGGGCGAGGCGGTGCCTGAAACGAAGGGGCGGGCGACATTGGTAATAAGATCCTGACTAGTACCTGTCGTTCCTGCGCCAAAAGAATCCGAACCCAGGCTCAATTGCAACGTTGGGGGAGTCGCTTGCGTATCGATGACGACCATGGTAGGCGACGATTGCGGACTGGATATGCCGTTGAGGGTTGCATCAAACACCACGCTATAACTGCCATCGGGTAACGCGACGGTTGGAGTGATGGAAAATTTTCCATCCGCATCGGCAGTGGCACTGCCGATTGAAATGCTGTTGCCTTGTCCATCAATCGCGTAGGCAGTAACTACGGCGTTGCCAGGACCGCTGCCGGCCAAGGCTGGCTGATGAATATTTTGAAGCACGGCTGTACCCGGATCTCGGTCGCCAGGGGATCGAATAAAGTTGGGTGCAACGAGTGTCGGCACAATCGCAGGATTATTATTGGAGGGCGCACTGATGTTGTTTCCAGAATGGATCGCACCGATGCCGAATTCTGAACTGGACGGCTCGTCAATATATGGAAGAATGAATTTTTCGCTCATCAGCCGCAAGTATTGCGGTTGCTCGGTGGGGCGCACGTCGGTCAGCAAATCGCTCATCAAGCCGGATTCACCAAGGCCCGCATTCTTAATGCCCGACGTCGTCACATTGCCCATGATTGCGCCGGTGATACTTGCAGCAGGAATGAGGTTACCGTGCTCGTCCACAAAGGGGTGGAGGCCGAACGCGCTATCCTGACCCGGGGCAGCGATGCCTAGCAGGTGCCCGCCGTTAGCCAGGACAGATGATTCGCTGTTGTCTGGCGCCACCAGCAAGGCTTGATTGCCGAGACGTACCACGATATCTTCATTTGCCATATGGGTAGCGACATTTTCCAGAACTATCGGCCCGTCAGTCGTATTGACGACCAGATCTTTGCCATCGCGAGCGATCGACGTTCCGGCGGGCAGGCTGGAGAAAATTAACTCGTCGCCGCTGAGCACTCCATTATTCTTCACCTCACTCAAGGTGGTTTGAGTAACTTTGCCGTTACGCAGTAACGAGATATTCAGGTCCATGACACACTCCCAATTGTTGAAAACAATTCAATTTGAATATTAATTTCTTAATCCAAATTTCCCAGACATGCTGCCACCTAGTTATCTTTTAATTCTGATATTGCTGGTCGTCCCAATTGAAAGTTATTTGACTTCATTAATTCCGATGATCTATTTTTTTTAAATACATCGTCTTTATTTTCATTTTTGAGAAAATCTTCAAATTCTTCCGACGTCGCTTTCGCATTGTTGAGGCGTGTCCCCACATCAGATTTTTTTTCTATTCTCTCCGTTGACAATATTTCCGAATCGACATAAGCTCCTCTGATCCTCTCAGGCAGCATATTTGGTTCATTACGTGGATTCATGGTCGCCGTGGCACTCGGAACAAATTGGGCTACACGCGCCGGTAAAATTTCCCCGCGAGGAGAAAGAGGCAAAGGAAATTCTTTGAAGATCAGGCCCGAACTTTCCAGAAGCGTATAACTGGCGATAATTTCACGCATATGCAAATTCAGCAAACCGGTTGCGGCTCGAGCACGGGCATAATAGGCACCAGACAATCCATTAACAGCATCGTCAGACATTGCCTGTGTGCCAAATAACTGCTGCTTCTGCTTCAGTACCTCCTCCGATAAGCGTAATGTTTCCTCCAGAATCATCTGCCTATTTTTAGCAACCTCAAGGGCGTCGCGAGAAATATGGATATTTCTATCAATTTCGCGAAGCGCTCTCTCATTGTCGGCCTCACTCTTTTCCTTTAAATAAATTCTTTCCGCAATACCATTCCCATACGCACCGCCAAACAGTGTCCAGGTTAAATTCAAGCCGAGTTCATAACCTCTACCGCTATATGGAAAAGTGCTGCCTTGTGCAGCAAACAAGCGATTGTCGTTGTAACGTGCATAAAAATTCAATTTTGGCAAGCGATCAGCCCTGATGCTCGCTATGGCGTGATCTGCGGCCTGAATTGTTTCCAAGTTTGCTAATATTTGCGGATGGATCGAATAAGACAATTTAATATTGTCATTGGTTGAAATTTTTGCCAGTTTTGTGGTGTACGTTGGAGAGATGATCGGCGCCGCCAATGTGCCCGGGGATGGCAATCCGGTTAATGTCGTAAAAGTTGTATTGATTTCGTTGAGCTGACTTAAAATATCCTCCCGGTCCGCCATGATTTCCTGCATGCGCAATAGAGCTTCACTTTTCCGAGACGCTGGAATTAATTTAGCATTTACGCGATCCTCAACTACCTTCAATAATTTGGCATGACCCAGCAATGTTTGGCGGGTTATTTCAAGCTGATTTCTCAATCGATACATGTTGACGTAGTTTTCAACTGCTTCCAATACAATCAGATCCCACGCGCGCTGGTATTTATCCTCCTCGGCCTTAGCCAGTGCATAAGCTTCCAGATAACGTTTCTGCGTAGCCCCCCAGGCAAATATTTCCCAGTTCAGGTTAATTTGGCCTCCCTTAAAATGATCGCTTGTATGGCTCGAAACAGGGCCCAGACTGGATGTTTGAGTGCTGTCAGAGCTTTCGTATCCGCGGACGTAATTGCCCGAAATTTGCGGATAATGCGCGGCCCGTTCTTTCGCTGCATGTTCGTGAGCAGCCCGCGCAGACATTTCGTTAACAAGAATGCGCGGGTCTCTCTGTCCCACCAGCAGCATCATCTTTTCCAGTGTCATTGGCGCCTGCGTCCTCGCTTCTTCGTCCATATCAGGAACGTCCGGTTTTGCTACTGCCGGAAATGACTCCGTTACGCTCTTATTACTAAAAATAATCCGTGCTTCCTCCGAATATACCAACGGGCTGGCTGTAAAAAAGCCGCTGCCCAACACGATCGGCAGCAGGGCATTAGATAGCATGTGTTTGGTAGTATTAATTTTATCTCTCCTTAAATAAGGGCATAACGCTCGGTAATTGGCAGCTTAAAATTTGCCCTCATTGAAATTAATGAGAATTTCTATTAAATGGCCAGAACACAGACATTGCATCAAATTGGCATTTTCATCACCAGGGGCTATCGAAACATGATTGGAGTAAATTGGATTTACCGAAACCACTTTGGCTGCAGGGATGCCTTTTTCAACCATATACTCTCTCACGACTCTAGCTCTTGTTATCGCCAGCTCACGGATGGAAATATCGTTATTAAGTGCATCTGTGTAGCCTGAGATATTTATATTTTTAATAGAATTTATTTTATCTTTAATAATTAGAATTAATTTATCCAATTCTTTTTTATTACCTTCGGATAAAGCACTAATATCGCCTTTTTTTGTACCAAATAAAATATCAGTTGATAAGAAATATATTTTTCTTGATGCAACTTCTGGAGTAGATGCCTCATCCGCTGCGGCAGAAATTACCTCCGGTGCTATGGCGGAATAATGTTCTTGAGCTAAACTCAAGCATTCTGGTGTTCTCCAAAATCCTTGATAAGCCATTCCTCCATAAAAATGAATTTGATATTGACACTCCTGTAAAACACCATATTTATTGATCAATTTAAAGACATAATCCCATTGATGCCAAACTGAATAAGATGTGGCTTTGAATTGGCGATCACCCAATAGGCTTCTAACACGATCTTTTCCCATGCCTACATACATTTTTTTAAATGCTCGAGAATCCATCATTATTCCTTCTGGATAAAAACCAGACGCCTGATCAGGGAAAATATTATTATCATCAAATAAAAACAACGAATTACTGTCATTTCTATCTAGCTTGAGAATATTAGATGTACACCCGGTCAAAATAATCAACAATAAAAAAAATGACGAAATTGCATATATTTTCGATGTGAATATGAGATTTTTTATTGATTCAATTAAAGATAATTTTTTTTTATAATTACCGATATATTGCATTTTTGATCTATTTTTTTCAAAACGGATTAAATCAAGATTTTTCATTAAATCAATGAGACCTATTGCTATCTTCATGATCGACACCTTTTCTGTTGACTGAATGAATATCGCTCTCGCTCCAATGTCAGAACGGCGTCAGGTGGGGCTTCTGTTCGCCTTAAAGCGTTTCGCCAGACCATTGCTCAAGTGCCATGGCCATCTCTGCCAGCGGCTCAGCCCAATTGAGCTGCTGCTGTTGGCGGAAAATCCTCATACTTGGGTACCAGTCGCATGTTGTCCCGCTCGCCCCCCATCGCCAATCTGTGGAAATGCGATTAAGCATCCATACTGGCTTGCCAAGGGCACCGCAAAGATGTGCAACAGCCGTGTCTACCGTGACGACCAGATCCAATTGTTCAATCAACGCTGCCGTTTCAGCAAAATCAACAAGATCGACGCTTACATCCAGCATGTCCGGCCACTCAACTACTTCTGCCGCAGCATCGCCTACCTGCAAGCTGATCCATTGAATACCTGCGCAGGATTTCAAGGCTTCGTATAATTCGGACAGAGGGACAGAGCGCAATCGGTCGGCAGGATATATTTTTCGTCCGGCCCATGCGAGACCAATTTTTTTTTGCTGGATACTGGATAAGCGGGTTTTCCAAACGGCTCGCGTCGCATCGGGAATGCGCAAATATGGAAACGCAGGTGCATAATCCGTAGCTTTGGCGACACCTAAACGATGTGCCAGACTCATCAACGGACACAGGTAGTCGAACGAGGGGCGCCGCACATCGTCCAAAGATATAACCTCATCAACCCCTGGTGCAATTTCCAACAGTCGCCTCAAGGGGGCCGAGGCGCCGACTATGATCGTAGCGCGCTGTCGTTTCAGTATCGGCACATAACGCAAAAAATGGATCACGTCGCCGTAACCCTGTTCCGGCAACAACAAGATGCGTTTTCCTGTTAACGTCTGGTCGCGCCAGAGCAGCAGGCGATATTCCTCGGCCGTCATGCCAGAGACGGTTTGCATCTCCTGCCGTACTTCATACGCCGAAAATCCCTGTTCATATTTACCTTGCACCAGTGAAATCAGTGCATTGTTCCAATCCGGCCCAAAACCAAAATCAATCGTTTGCAGCTCGGCCCTGAATGGCTGTGTAGCAAAGGTCGTTCGTAGCAAATTCATACGCGGGGATAATTCTTTCTTGATTTTCTCCTCCCCCAAGGCCAACGCCTCCATATTTAAATGCGCGGCCTCTTCATAGCGCTGCTGACGATTCATGGTGACGGCCAGATTGACCAGGCAACGATAGTCGCGGCGTACGGCGAGTGCCTGCTGTAATATTTTTTCTGACTCGCTGAGTCTATCCAAGCGCTCTAGTACAGTTCCCAATGCAAACAGGCCTTCCATGTGCCCGGGATCGATCTCCAAAGCGTTTTTCAACGCACACTCTGCCTTTGCATAGTCCTTCAAATTGTGATAAACAAGACCGAACATGACATGTGCATTCGCTTTGTCCGGGTGGAGCGAAACGAATTTCTTCGCCAGCTCCAAGGCCTTGTCAAACTGTTGGCTGCGCAAAAAATATTGGATCCCATTGTTCAGTGCACCGGGATGTTTCGGGTCCAATTTGAGTGCCTTGTCCAAAGCTGTCTCGGCCTCAGTACGACGTTCCAAGGCAGCATATGCGGGAAGCAGGTTGGCGTAACTTTCAGGTGCGTCTGGCTGCCGCTGCCGGATTTTTTCAAACTCCTGGCGCGCTTCCTCGAACTCACCGACATCCAGCGCTAACTCTGCTCTGAACACAGTTGCGCTGAGATCTTCAGGCGCCAATTGTGTGGCGCGTCGCGCATAACGCAGCGCAAGGACGGATTTGCCTCGAGCGCGCATGATTCTTGCAAGATTGCTCCAGCCGGTGTGAAATGCTGGATTACATGCGATCGACCGCATGATGTCTTCTACCTGCGCAGGGTCATCGTCCGCACGTGCCGCGGCGCGATTGCTAAATGCGACCCCATAATCCGGCCGCATTTCTACCGCTCGGCCTAAAGACAAAAAAGCACCTTCTTTGTCCCCTGTCAAAAGCCGCAATACTCCAGCATGGCAGAGTGCTTTTGTCGAGTCCGGATATTCTTGCAAATAGGTATGAATCGATTTCTTGCAATCATCGAAACGCGATTCTCCCAGTGCTGTTTCAATTTCCTGGAGTTGGAGCAGCGCCTCCTCATTTCCGGTTTCGGCAGGAGACAGGCCCGCTGCCGGTACCGAGGCGTCGTTGCCATTGGCTCTTGCCATTGAATCCAGGTGAATGCGTACCTCTGCGACGACCTCAGACCAATCATTGAATCTTCTTTGGCGAAACTGTTTAAGTGATCGATACCAAAGGCCATCGCTAGTATCGAGTTGCCATCGATATTCACTGCCAAAACGATTAAGCAGCAACGTAGGAACACCCAGCGATCCGGCCAGATGGGCGGCGGCAGTGTCGACGCAGACAACGCAATCCAGCGCCTTCATGGCTGCAGCTGTGCTTGAAAAGTCGTCGAGCATTACCGACCAGTCAATCACTCCGTTATTAGCCGCAAGCGCCAGGCAATCATCTGATCGGATACTCACTTGCAGGCTATAGAAGCGTACGCCGCGTAGCGGTGCAGATAGCAGCCGTACTACATCAGGGGCCAATGACCGCTGTCCATCCAGCAGCATCTCCGGCTTGCCGGCATAAACCAGGCCAACAGCAAGGGCATTTTCTTGGATTCGCTGAGCACAGAATCGGCGGACGTCTTTGATGTTGGCCGTCAGGCAGGCATCGATAGCCATCGGTTGCTCAATTCCCATTTCATTGAAACGGTGATGCAGGCTGAGCAGTGACACGTAATAGTCAAAAGGCGGCGCTGCCTCGCGCCAGTTACAGATGACGACCTTGGCGCCAAGATCGGAAAAGCTTTCTTCAAACAGAGCCTGCACAGCGTCGTCTGCAGGCAGAAAGATTCGCGCCGCCATGCCGGCCAGGCGGCGGATATGGCGCAATCCAAAAAACACATCGCCGTAACCCTGCTCCCACAAAAGCAACAACGATTTTCCGCGCAATGATTCTCCGCGCCACATGCGTTCGGCACGACGGCTGTCGAATCCTGGAATAAAGGCGCTACCTAGTCTCCATTCGAGAAGCCGCAGGCCCTCTTTAACTCTGCCTAGAGTCAGCAGCGCCATGCCCAAGCGCGCATGCATGCTTTCAAAAATCGGCCGCCCTTCGATACGGCTGCGATATGGCTTGTCGAGCCCTTGCCCAGGAGCTGCCAGGGAAACAATATCTGATTTCTCTAAATCCGGAAGCAGTATCTTGCACGCTTCGGCCAAAAACTCTTTCGTTTCACTGACTCGTTCCTGCGCTATGAGACAATTCACAATATTGACGCGGGCGTCATTGTTTTCCGGATCGCGCGCCAATACCCGCCGATAAACCATTTCGGCGCCTTCCGCGTCGCCAGCCGCATACCGCATTGCGGCAAGGCCGCCATAAGCAGTCAGATAGTCTGGATCAACATGCACGGCGCGTTCGAAACAGTCCAGCGCCTGCGGATAGCGTCTTAACTCGGCATAGCAACACCCAAGATTGTTCCACGCACCCGGATTCGCAGGGGTGTATACCAATAATCTCTGCAAGATGTCTGCGCACTCAGCATATCTGGCGGTATCCAGATAAATGCGCTCGAGAACATCCAGCGCGATGCAATCCGCACAGTCTTTTAACAATGCTTCAAGAGCTTTGGTTTCTGCTGCGCGCCTGTGTCCGTCGTTTAAAAGAGCTAGCGCCTCTTGTCCCATCGGCAAATCAAAACGCCCCTGCTTTATGTCGTGGCCTGCATACACCGCCAAAATATTTTCAGCGTCTTTGGGTGCAGTTGTATTATTGCTGGTCAAGAGAATTTGTCCAGCAAGCCTTTTGCGCAATACAAATTCGATGGAGCATTCCGCATTGGGCGTCAGAGTCTGATCCTGTCCCGACAAATCTTCGTCGAAGAATTCGCGTACAAGATGGATACGCTCGACCTCAACTTGAGGTGACAACTTGATTATTAGATCCAGAACATTAATCGAGTTTTTTGACCAGCTGCCAGTCGTACTTTTATGAATCGAAAATGTCCATTTATGATCAGGATTAAATCGACTCGGGAACACACCTTGCTCATACATGTCTTCGTCAGGAATGGTGACAACCAGATAGCCACCAGGCTTGACTACCCTGATCCAATTTGGGAGAGCTTCAAACGGATCTCGCATATGCTCCAAACAATGGGAGGAATGCAGAAAATCAAAGCTGTCTGAGGCGACACTCGATAAAAATTGCGCATCGCCATCGTTCATATCCCAATCGCGCACCGAACGTAAAGCAGGAAACATGTGGCGATATCGGCGCAGGCTATCCGGTCCAGCACCGACATCGATACCGTCTCCAGTGAAGTATCGCGCCAGAAAATCTCCGTCGCGATAACGTCGTTTTGCCGCCTTGCTTTGTTCGTACATAACGGTTTCCTTTGATTGCCGCTAATCAGCGCTCGGACATGGTTTTGCTCATGCCGCGCACAATCGGACGCAGGACATATGAAATTACCGAACGATGGCCGGTAATGACGTCGACTTCAGCAATCATTCCAGGCAATATGTTGAGATCTCCGACTTGGGTGCTGACGATACTGCGGTCTGTACTCACTTCAATCTTGTAATACAGAGCCCCGCTGCGTTCGTCCGCCTGGCTATCCGGACTGATGCGCTCGACTTTCGCATCAATCGCTCCTAGCGCTCCGGAATCGAATGCGGTGATTTTCACCTTGGCGGCACTACCGCGCTTGATGTAGGCAATGTCCTGGGGCAGAACGCGAACCTCGACGAGCAGAACATCGTTGCTCGGTACGATGTCAATAATGTTTTTGCCGGAGGCGGCTATCCCGCCGACTGTCGTAATGTGGAGTGTCTTGACGATGCCGTCGACCGGAGATTTGAGGATGGTGCGTTGCAGGACATCCCGTCGGCCTGACAACGACCCTTCCAGCGCATTCAGCAGTACCTGTTTTTTTGCCAGATCTTCCCGTGCTTCACTGCGAAATATGGACAATTTCTCTTCAATGCGCCGTCCTATCTCGGCAACCTGTGCATTGGCCTGTACTCCTCCCTGGCGCGTGGAAATTATCTGTGCATTCAAATTGCCGCGTTCACGCTGCAGGCCTAATAACTCCAAGGGAGCCGCAGCGCCACTCTTGACCAGCGGTTCGGTCTGAGACATTTGTTCGTTGAGCAATTCCAGATTGTGTTGATACTGTGGAAGTCTGCCAAAAAAATCCGTTGCCTCAGCAGCCTTCGACATCCGCTGCTCTCGCATCACATTGAGAGTGGCTGCCAGCATGTCGGCACGCTGCGCACCCACGCGTTTCTCTTCATTGATGATGTCCTCCCCGATATCGTTCGGGTAGACTGGCGCGACTCCGGA
>Ga0182005_1000492_pt1 | contig 20288 bp, 20 predicted proteins | sample Sormic07211103_1_FD_123021 | JGI IMG/M metagenome (GOLD analysis project Ga0182005, IMG submission 123021) | Rhizosphere microbial communities from Sorghum bicolor, Mead, Nebraska, USA - 072115-103_1 MetaG | ecosystem: Host-associated > Plants > Roots > Rhizosphere | place: USA: Nebraska...
AGGTACGGGAACGCGGCATCAGGTCCTCGCTGCCGGCGCAGGTCCAGCGGCGGCGGCGATTCCGCAAAATGCCAGCACCGCACCGGCATAGTCGGCGAATTCGCTGATGCCGTGGTCGCTGCCTTGAATCACCTGCTGCCTGGCTTGCGGATAATGGCCAACCATTTCGCACCAGTCCAGGACTTCGTCGCCGGTGGCGGCGATCAGGAAATAACGCTCCGGCCTGGTGATGCGGGTTATCTGCAAAGCCTGCAACTCGGCGATGTACTCGCGCTTGAATTCAAATGGCTGGCCGGAATGGTATTGGGTACTGACGCCGACATATTTTTCCAGGTCGCGCGGCGGCTTGACCGCCGGATTCAGCAGCACCGCGCGGCAGCCGGTTTGCTCGGCCAGCCAGGTAGCGTAATAACCGCCGAGCGAGGAGCCGACCAGGGTCAGTGCGGCAGGATCGCAATCCTTGATGCAATCCTGCGCCATGGCGATCGCGGCGGCCGGCGAGGCAGGCAGCTGCGGACACTGGTATTCGGCCGCCCTTCCCAGCTGCTGCATGCGTTCAGCCAGCAGGCGCGCCTTGAACGATTGCGGCGAAGAACGGAAGCCGTGCAGGTACAGGATCATTGCGCGCCAGGCGGGAGTGAAGACAAAGCGGCAAGAATTTTTTGATGCACGCCGCCGAAACCGCCGTTGCTCATCACCAGCACCTGGTCGCCCGGCCTGGCGGCCTTGGCGATCGCCGCCACCAGCTGGTCAAGCTCGTGGTAAGTACTCGCTTTGTCGCCCAGCGGCTGCAGTGCGGCGGCCAGGTCCCAGTCCAGCGCATCCTTGCCGGCGCCCTTGGCGCCGTAGCCGAACACCAGGTCGGCTTCGCCCAGGCTGCCCGGCAGCGCTTCTTTCATGGCGCCCAGCTTCATCGTGTTCGAGCGCGGCTCCAGCACCGCCAGGATGCGCGCCGCGCCGGCTTTCTTGCGCAGGCCGGCGACGGTGGTGGCGATTGCGGTCGGATGGTGGGCAAAATCGTCATATACCGCAATCTGGCGCACGGTGCCGCGCAGCTCCATGCGGCGTTTCACATTTTCAAAGCGCGACAAGGCATTGATGGCCTGGACCGGCGGCACGCCGACATGACGGGCGGCGGCAATCGCGGCCACTGCGTTCATGCGGTTATGTTCGCCGCTCAATTCCCACTGCACCGTGCCCTGCGGCTGGCCATCGAGGGCCACTTCAAAGTGGCCGTTGTCCTGCGTGCGCAGCGTCCAGCCTTGCCGGTCGCCGCCGAAAAATTCCTTTTCGCTCCAGCAGCCGCGGTCCAGCACCCGCTGCAATGCCGGTTCGCGGGCATTGACGACCAGCCGGCCGATGCCCGGGATGGTGCGCACCAGGTGATGGAACTGGGTTTCGATCGCAGCCAGGTCGGGGAAAATGTCGGCGTGGTCGTATTCCAGGTTGTTCAGGATCGCCGTCCTGGCGTGGTAATGGACGAATTTGCTGCGCTTGTCGAAAAATGCCGTGTCGTACTCATCGGCTTCGATCACGAAAAACGACGATGGCGCGCCGCCCTTGCCCGACAAACGCGCCGAAATGCCGAAATTCATCGGCACGCCGCCGATCAGGAAACCCGGATCGTAGCCGGCGTCTTCCAGGATCCAGGCCAGCATGGCGGAGGTGGTGGTCTTACCGTGGGTGCCGGCCACCGCCAGCACCCATTTGTCGCGCAGGATGTGCTCGCCTATCCATTGCGGCCCCGAGACGTAAGGCAGGCTGCGGTTCAGGATTTCTTCCATCAAGGGGTTGCCGCGCACCACAACGTTGCCGATCACGTACAGATCCGGCTGCAAGGCGGTCTGTTCCACGCCGAAACCCTGGATCAGGCTGATGCCCTGCGCCTCCAGCTGGGTGCTCATCGGCGGGTACACATTGGCGTCGCAGCCGGTGACTTTATGCCCGGCCTGCTTGGCCAACACCGCCAAACCGCCCATAAAGGTGCCGCAGATGCCAAGGATATGAATATGCATTCTTGAATTTCACTATGCTGAAAAGAGGAATACCGTGATTTTACCTGAGCAGCTGCCGCACCCGTTAGCAGGGCTTGGAAAAAGTGAAATACGGAAAAATCGGTGCAGTTTCGGATTTGCCTTAAGCCAGGTATTCGGGGAGCAAGGGGACGCGCGCAGGCAAATCGATTTATCATGCCGCTCATGGCATCCAATCTCTCACCCGAACTAGAACAGCTGCGCGCAGAAATTGCTGCCGCGGCGGCCCGCATGATCGCCGAAGACGGCGCCGACTATGGCACCGCGAAGCGCAAAGCGGTGGAACTGTGCGTCGGCAGCAAGCGCGGCGGCGGCAAGATCCGTGGCGATTTCCTGCCCGATAACGCCCAGATCGAAGAAGAAGTACGCATATATAACGAACTGTTCTTTGCCGACACACAACCGGCACGGCTCTTGCATTTACGCCAGATCGCCGCGGAAATCATGGCTGAACTGGTGCAATTCAAGCCTTATCTTACCGGCGCGGTCCTCAACGGCACTGCCGGGGAGCACTCGGATATCCATCTGCATTTGTTTGTCGACAGTCCCAAAGACGTAGAAATTTTTCTTTTTAACAAGAATGTGCAATTCGAAGTCTCGACCGGTACGCCGCTTAAAACCGGCGGTAATAACGACCCGGTGGAAACTGTAAGTTTTATGTATAAAAAAGAGGGGCTGCATCTGACCCTATATGAAACTGACGATTTGCGAGGTAGTATCAGGGCCGCATCCGGGAAACGCGCTGAACGGGCCGACCTGAATACCGTACTGGCCCTGATCGACAAAGAAGAAAATTAATGAAAAGAAATATATTGATATTTGTGCCGATCGCGATCTTATTTTGCGCGATCGGCATTTATTTTGGCATGCAGCGCCATACGCCGGCCTCACCGGAAAGCGCCGCGGTAGCCAGCCTGCTGGCCCAGGAAATGCCCGACGCCAGCGGCAAGGCCAGCGCCTTGTCGCAGTGGAAAGGCAAACCCCTGGTCGTCAATTTCTGGGCGACCTGGTGCGCGCCCTGCGTGGAAGAGATGCCGGAACTGAATGCCCTGCAAACTGAAATAGCCGCAAAAAATATACAAGTTGTCGGCATCGGCATCGATTCTGCCGACAACATCGCAAAATTCGCCGACAAATACAAAATCTCCTACCCCTTGTACGTGGCGGGCACCGGCGCCACCGCATTGCTGCGGCAATTTGGCAACCAGAGCGGCGGCCTGCCTTTCACGGTATTGATCGGCAGCGATGGCCAGGTGAAGAAAATGTACCTGGGCAGCATCAAATTCGATGAGCTGCGAAAAGACTTGGCATTGCTATAAGCTGAAAACTTACCGCAGAAACATTTAACAATGCCGGACCGAAATTTCACAGAAACAAATTTCCCCTTGCCAGTCAACGTCATTTGACGGCAAAATGCGGCCATCGTCGTCAAACGGAGCACCATCTCCATGGCAAAAAATATACTTCTACTCAACGGACCCAACCTGAATCTGCTGGGTACAAGAGAGCCGGAAGTCTACGGTTCGACCTCGCTGAGCGATGTCGAACAGGCAGCTCGGGCCCAGGCAACCGCCGCTGGGGCCCGGCTTGAGCATTTCCAAAGCAATCACGAAGGCGCGCTGATAGACCGCATCCATGCGGCCAAGGCAGAAGGCGTCGATGCCATCGTGATCAACCCAGGCGGGCTCACGCATACCAGCGTCGCCTTGCGCGACGCACTGACTGGAGTGGCGATCCGTTTTATCGAGGTCCACATCTCGAATATCCACCAGCGAGAAGCATTTCGACATCATTCCTATTTATCGGATGTCGCTGTGGGAGTCATTTGCGGTTTAGGCGTGGATGGCTATCGCGCAGCTGTTGAATTTGCCATTAAGAAACTCTAGTTGATATCTAGTTGATAATTTGCAGTAACTCCGGCGTTTTTGCAGATTCCTTGCAACGGCGCTGAATGCCTGTCAAAAAAACGAAAAATAGCTTTTCATTATTTATATATTCTGAAGGATTGCATATGGATTTGAGAAAACTCAAAACGCTGATCGACTTGGTCGCTGAATCAGACATCGAAGAGCTGGAAGTGACGGAAGGCGAAAGCAAGGTCCGTATCGTCAAGTCGTCTGCATCCCAGCAAAACCAGGTTGTCATGATGCAACCGCAACACCAGCACCCGGCCCAGTACCAGGTCGCCGCGCCGGCGCCGGTAGCTGCCGCCGCCGCGCCGGTGGAAGTGGCTGCCGTGCCGGAAGGCCATGTCGTCAAGTCGCCTATGGTCGGCACCTTCTACCGCTCGTCGGCTCCCGGTTCGCCGGCATTTGTCGAAGTCGGCTCGGAAATCAAGGAAGGCGGCACCTTGTGCATCATCGAAGCGATGAAGCTGCTCAATGAAATCGAAGCCGACGCTTCTGGCGTAGTGAAGAAGATCCTGGTGGAAAACGGCCAGCCGGTCGAATTCGGCCAACCGCTGTTCATCATTGGTTAATAGACCTGTACCGAGAGAACTACCGAGTTGCCTGCACGGCGGCATCCGCTTACCCGGGTCCCGCCGTTCCGGTTTCCAGTGCAGCGCCATCCGCCTTTGAGCGACGGCCGTATTGGCAACCCAATGCTTGATAACGCTTAACTCTTAGCGACGCATATACCAATTACTATGTTTGAAAAAATCCTTATCGCCAACCGCGGCGAAATCGCCTTGCGCATCCAACGCGCCTGCCGTGAAATGGGCATCAAAACCGTGATGGTCCATTCCGAGGCAGACCGTGACGCCAAGTATGTGAAACTGGCGGATGAATCGGTCTGTATCGGCCCGGCGCCGTCCAGCCTGAGTTATCTCAACATGCCGGCCATCATCAGCGCTGCTGAAGTGACCGATGCCGAAGCCATCCATCCGGGCTACGGCTTCCTGTCCGAAAACGCCGATTTCGCTGAACGGGTTGAACAGTCGGGCTTTGTTTTCATCGGCCCGCGGCCGGCGAACATCCGCCTGATGGGCGATAAAGTATCGGCCAAACAAGCCATGATCCGCGCCGGCGTGCCTTGCGTTCCAGGTTCGGAAGGCGCGTTGCCCGACGATCCGAAGGAAATCGTCAAGATTGCCCGCAAGATCGGCTATCCGGTCATCATCAAGGCGGCCGGCGGCGGCGGCGGACGCGGCATGCGCGTGGTGCATACCGAAGCAGCGCTGGCCAATGCCGTGACCATGACCAAGACCGAAGCCGGCGCCGCATTCGGCAATCCGGAAGTGTATATGGAGAAGTACCTGGAAAATCCGCGCCACGTGGAAATCCAGATCCTGGCCGACCAGTTCAAGAACGCAGTCTGGCTGGGCGAGCGCGATTGCTCCATGCAGCGCCGCCACCAGAAAGTGATCGAAGAGGCGCCAGCGCCTGGCATCCCGCGCAAGATCATCGAAAAAATCGGCGACCGTTGCGCCGAAGCTTGCCGCAAGATGGATTACCGCGGCGCCGGCACTTTTGAATTCCTGTATGAAAACGGCGAGTTCTACTTCATCGAAATGAACACCCGGGTCCAGGTCGAACATCCGATCACCGAAATGATCACCGGCATCGACATCGTGCAGGAACAGATCCGCATTGCCGCCGGTGAAAAGCTGCGCTTCCGCCAACGCGATATCCAGCTCTCCGGCCACGCTATCGAATGCCGCATCAACGCCGAAGACCCGTTCAAGTTCACGCCGTCGCCAGGCAAGATCCTGTCATGGCATGCGCCCGGCGGCCCTGGCATCCGGGTCGATTCGCATGCGTATGCGGGCTATTTCGTGCCGCCGCATTATGATTCGATGGTGGGCAAGGTGATCTCTTACGGCTCGACCCGCGAACAGGCGATCCGGCGCATGCAGATTGCGCTGTCGGAAATGGTGGTCGAAGGGATCCAGACCAACATCCAGCTGCACCGCGAGCTGATGATCGACGCCCGTTTCATCGAAGGCGGGACCAACATCCACTACCTGGAACACAAACTGGCCGAACGGCCGGTAGTGGCCAAGGAAACGGATAAAGCGGCAAAGAAATAAGGATTCCCGAGGGCCTGCCCCATTTAATTTGGGAGTCTCCATTACACAGTAAGGCATCTGATGAGCTGGACCGAAATTGTTATTGAAGTTGCACTGAGCGACGCCGAAACGCTGTCTGATGCGTTGATGGAGGCTGGCGCCTTGTCGGTCTCGGTAGAAGATGCCGACCTGGGAACGGCAGCCGAGCAGCCCCTGTTCGGCGAACCCGGCATGGAGCCCAAGGAAGCCGCCTGGCAGCGCAGCCGGGTGGTGGTCCTGGCCGAAGTCGACGCCGACCATGCAGCGATCGTCAGCAACGCCGCCAAGGCATGCGGCGTCGCGGTCCCGCCCTACTCGCTGCGGCCGGTGGCGGCACAAGACTGGGTGCGGCTGACCCAATCCCAGTTTGAACCCATCCATATCGGCAAGAACATCTGGGTAGTGCCTAGCTGGCACGATGCGCCCGACGCCAACGGCCTGATCCTGGAACTTGATCCCGGCCTGGCTTTCGGCACCGGCAGCCATCCGACTACCCGCCTTTGCATGGAATGGCTGGAAATCCATGTGCCGCAGCAGAAACCGCAATCGCTGCTCGATTACGGTTGCGGCTCCGGCATCCTGGCCATGGTGGCCAAGAAGCTGGGCAGCGACTGTACCGTGGTCGGCGTCGATATCGACCCGCACGCCATCGATGCAGCGCGCTACAACAGCGAACGCAACCATTGCGACGTGGCCTACTACCTGCCGGAAGAGTTCAGCGCCCGGAGCGCAGTGCAGGTATTCGATATCGTCGTCGCCAACATCCTGTCCGGCCCGCTCAAGCTGATGGCGCCCATGCTGTGCAGCCGCATCGCTGCCGGCGGCAGCCTGACATTGTCCGGCGTGCTGGCGGAGCAGGCGGAAGACGTCATCGCCGCCTATGCGCAGTGGATACCCCTGAGCGTCTGGGCAGAGCAGGACGGCTGGGTCGCGCTGTCCGGAACCCTGAAGTAAGCGGCACGCCATGGCGCTCGCGACCCAATGTCCGCATTGTCAGACCACCTTCCGGGTCGCCAACGACCAGCTGAAGCTGCGCGGCGGCCTGGTTCGCTGCGGCAGCTGCCGCGAAGTCTTCAACGGCATCGAGCACCTGGTGCGGCCCGAAGTGGCGGCGCCGGTAGCGGCGCCGGAACCAGACATCGCAGTGCCCCGGACCCATGCCTTTGCTACCGACAAAACTCCCGTAGCAGAACCGCAGCATAGCGCGCCGCCGCCAGCTTACATCGCACCGGAACCGGAACCGGAACCGGGACCGACGCCGGAACCCGAACCGGCGGTTGCCGTTGCTACAGACCATCCGCTGCCTGTCATCGCACCTGTCATCGCGCCTGTCGTCACGCCTGAACCCGGAAGATCCACCGCATCAGGCCGGGTAGAAGCGGCGATTGACGGCCTCGAAGAAGATTTGCGCATCGCTGAAGAAACCAGCCAGTCGGCGCCGGCCGACGTGCACCACACCCCGTTCGGCCTGATCAAGCCATCCGCGCCCACCGATCCCGGCCAGGCAGCCAGCGATCCGCCAACCCCCGATGTCTGGCATCGCCGCGTCGACCATGAGGAAGACAAGCAGATGGCGCGCATGACCTTGATGCACGTCGCCGGCCAGGACGACGACACGCTGGCGGCAAGAGCCGGATCGGGCTCTGCGGCCGATGATGTCGATGAGCTGGATCGCATCATCGATGAATTGCAGCGCAAGCCGTGGCGCGCCGAAAAAATTCCTGCCGCCGCAAATTCCCAGAGCGCGGCTGACAGCGGCGACAGCAGCAAAAAGAAGAACCGCGAAAAAAACGCCGAACCCGAACCCGCCGCTGCCGACGAACCCGATTTTGTCCTGAGCGCAAGGCGCAAGCAACGTATCGGCGGCACGCTGCGCTGGGCCATGTGGGGCGCCGCTGCGCTGATGCTGGTCGGGCTGGCCGGGCAATCGACATATTTTTTCCGCGACCAGCTGGCGGCGCGCCTGCCGCAGCTTAAGCCGGCGCTGGTCGGCGCCTGCGCGAAAATCGGCTGCAGCGTTGGCCTGCCCATGAAGATCGACAGCATTTCGATCGAAGCCAATGAACTGCAGGCGGTCGATCCTGCCCGCAATCTGTTTTCTCTGAACCTGCTGCTGCGCAACCGCAGCGACACGGTGCAAGCCTGGCCCAATATCGAACTGACCTTGAACGACGGCAGCGAGAAGGCGATAGCGCGCCGGGTATTTACGCCGCGCGACTATTTGAGCCCATCGGCCGATCCGGCCCAGGGTTTCGCCAGCGACCAGGAACAGCCCGTGAAACTGGGCTTTGAGTTATTGCAGCTGAAGGCGTCCGGTTACCGGGTGTATCTGTATTACCCTTGAGCGGCAGCGAGCGGCGCAAAGTTTACCGGTTGCGCTTAAACTCTATTCCGTAATTATTTTATTTGCGCAGACCATCCGCGCCAACCAGCAAGTTTTCCTCTTTTACTATGACCTCTCTTATCTGCGGTTCACTGGCTTTCGACGTCATCATGCAATATCCGGGGCGCTTCTCGGATTCGCTGCTGGCCGACCAGCTGCACAAGATCAGCGTTTCCTTCCTGGTGCCAACCTTGCGCCGCGACTTCGGCGGCTGCGCCGGCAACATTGCCTATAACCTGAAACTGCTGGGCGGCGATCCGCAAATCATGGCGACCATCGGCCACGACGGCGGCGACTACCTGGCGCGCCTCGACCGCCAAGGCATTTCGCGCAAGACCGTGCGCACCATCGAGTCGATCTATACCGCGCAATGCTTCGTCACCACCGACGCCGACAATAACCAGATCAACGCCTTCCATCCCGGCGCGATGACTTTCTCGCACGAGAACAAGGTAGCCGATGCCGGTCCGGTCAAGCTGGCGATTGTCGCTCCCGACGGCCGCGACGGCATGCTGCAGCATGCCGCCGACTGCGCGGCGCAAGGCATTCCGCTGATCTTCGATCCGGGCCAGGGCATGCCGATGTTCAACGGCGACGAACTGAAGCAGTTCATCGAACTCGCAACCTATATCGCCATGAACGACTACGAAGCCGAAATGCTGGCTTCGCGCACCGGCTTGTCGCTGGCGCAGATCGCCGAACGGGTATCGGCGCTGATCGTCACCCGCGGCGAACTCGGCGCGGAGATATTCACCGCCGGCGGCAAGATCGACATTCCTTGCGTCGAAGCCGAACAGGTGCTGGATCCGACCGGCTGCGGCGACGCCTTCCGCGCCGGCATGCTGTATGGCTTGAGCAACGGCATGGACTGGGCCACCACCGGCCGCCTTTCCAGTTTACTGGGCAGCATCAAGATTGCGCACCTGGGACCGCAGAACCACGCGCCGAGCCGCGCTGAAATCGATGAGCGCTTCCAGCGTGAATTTGGTTACCGATTGTAAAAGTAGCACATCAAATCCTGTGCTCCGGGCTGGTACTGGCCGGAGTATAGGATTAAAAATCCCTCATTTCCCCAGCATTTTCCTCGATTGTCGAGATATACCCCCGCAATTGCCGATTCCGGCGTGATACACATCGCCCTGTCCAACCTGAACTAATCTGCTAGGCTTATATCCAATTTTCACCAGTACCAGGGACGGAGGGTCTCATGAAAAAGCGACTATTAATCGGAGCAACACTGCTGGGAGCAACCATGTTGCTGGGCGGCTGCGTTGCCTATCCGTATGCGGGCGATCCGTATTATGGCGGCTATGGCGGTTATTACGGCGGCGGCTACTATGCCCCGGCGCCGGTGTATGTGGCGCCTAGCGTGGACATCGGCTTTGGCTATTCGCGTGGATGGGGTGGACGAGGCTGGGGCGGTCGAGGATGGAGCGGCGGCGGCGGCTGGCACGGCGGCCATTAAATCCACTGCCCGGCATGTCTCTTCGCAGCCTTGGCTAGCGCCAGGTTAAACAAGTGATTGGACAACGCTGCGATCTCGACGCATGATGCTGCTTATCATTCATCCAGGAGTCTTCATGAAACGACTGATTGCCGCTTTATTGGTTTGCAGCGCTGTTGCCGCACCGGCTTTTGCCGCCCTCAAGGCCGGCGAGCAAGCGCCGCCGTTTACTACCCAAGCTTCTCTCGGCGGCAAGGTGTTCAGCTACTCGCTGGCCGATGAACTGAAAAAAGGGCCGGTGGTGCTCTACTTTTATCCGGCCGCGTTTACCAAGGGCTGCACTATCGAAGCCCATCTGTTTGCCGACGCGGTCGACAAGTACAAGGCGCTCGGCGCATCCGTGATCGGCGTGTCCGCCGATAACATCGATACGCTCAACAAATTCTCGGTCAGCGAATGCCGCAGCAAATTCGCGGTTGCCTCCGACCAGGACCAGAAAATCATGAAATCCTATGATTCGGTGCTGCTCTCCAAGACCAGCTATGCAGACCGCGTATCGTATGTGATCGCTCCCAACGGCAGCATCATCTATGAATACAGCAGCATGGATCCGGACAAGCATGTCGGCAACACGCTGCAAGCATTGGAACAATGGGTCGCCAAGCAAAAGAAATGATGCAGCGATAGACAGAGGGCAGAAAAAAAAGCGTGCTGGCGACAGCGCGCTTTTTTAACGACTTGATTTACGGCTTAATCCGGTCAGCCGGCGGCTTTGCGCCGATGCCCTTCAAGATTCGGCAGGAACGCCGCCAGCAGGCCGATCAGCGGCAGGAAAGAACAGACCTGGTAGACGAAGCTGATGCTGGTCATGTCGGCCAGCTTGCCCAAGGCAGCGGCGCCGATGCCGCCCATGCCGAAAGCGAAACCGAAAAACAGGCCGGATACCGTGCCGACCTTGCCGGGCACCAGCTCCTGGGCGAATACCAGGATCGCCGAGAACGCTGACGCCAGGATCACGCCGATCACCACCGTCAGCACGCCGGTCCAGAACAGGTTAGCGTACGGCAGCATCAGGGTGAACGGCGCCACGCCGAGGATAGAGACCCAGATCACCAGCTTGCGGCCGACCTTGTCGCCGATCGGACCGCCCAGCACGGTGCCGGCCGCCACCGCAAACAGGAATATGAACAGATGCAGCTGCGCCGACTGCACCGACAGCTGGAATTTGTCGATCAGGTAAAACGTGAAGTAGCTGCTCAAGCTGGCCATGTAAAAATATTTCGAGAAAACCAGCATCAGCAAGATGCCTACCGAAAACAGCACTTTCTGGCGCGGCAGCGCCACGTAATGCTGCTTTGCCTTGGCCGGCTTGTTCTGCGCTTCCTGGCGCTTGCGCTTGTACCAGTTGCCGATCTGCCACAACACCACGATCGCCAGCAGCGCCGCCGCCGAAAACCAGGCGATGCTGGTCTGTCCGTGCGGGATCACGATCCAGGCCGCCAGCAGCGGTCCCATGGAGCTGCCGGCATTGCCGCCCACCTGGAAGATCGACTGCGCCAGGCCATGGCGGCCGCCGGAAGCCATGCGCGCTACCCGCGACGACTCCGGATGGAAAATCGACGAGCCGGTGCCGACCAGAGCCGCCGCGAACAGCAAGATGCCGTAGCTGGGCGCGACCGACAGGATCAGCAGGCCCACCAGCGTGAAGCCCATGCCCAGCGCCAGCGAATACGGCTTCGGATGCTTGTCGGTGTAGAACCCCACCAGCGGCTGCAGGATGGAGGCGGTGATCTGGTAAGTCAGGGTAATCAGGCCGATCTGGGCGAAGCTGAGATTGAAATTTCCCTTCAGCAGCGGATAGATAGACAAGATCAGCGACTGGATCATGTCATTCAGGAAATGGGCAAAACTGATGGCGCCCAGTACGCGAAAACCGGTTTTCTCGGCATCGTGCGATCCCATGGCGGGAGAAATCTGCTTGGCTGCGGTTTGCATGGCGGTGAAATGAATAGTGGCGAATTAGGTACGATGAAAGGCGCAAATGAAACAAGAAACGGCCTGCTTAGGCCTCGAAAAAGATTTCTTCATTCGCAAGCCGTCAGTGTAAGCAAAAAAGCCAAGACTGTTTTAAGATAGAAAGACATAATTTGTCGCATTTCTGCCATTTCGTCCCTATGCCTGCTCAAATACTCACCCATACCAAGATCGGCTTGCTTGACGTCGTGCCGGACGCACTGCATCCGGTACGCCTGCGGGCGCGCGACCTTGACGCCGCCAAGCTGCTGAGCGCGCACTCCCATCCCTGGGGCCAGGTCACCTATGCAGCGGAAGGCGTGCTGCGTGTGAGCGTCGGCAACAGCACCTGGATCGTGCCGCCGCTAAGGGCGATCTGGATTCCTCCGCTGGTGGAGCACGAAATCGCCACCATGGAAAAATCCCAGCTGCGCGCCTTGTACATCCATGCCGATGCGACGCCTTTCGACGGCCAGGAATGCATCGTGCTGGAGGTCTCGACCTTGCTGCGCGAACTGATCGCGGCCTTGTCGCAGACCGATGACGGCAGCCGCAGGGAAACCCTGCTCAGCCAATTGATACTGGATGAACTGACGGCGGCGCAAACCCAGGGCATACGCATTTCCCTGCCGACCGAAAAGCGCTTGCACGCCATCTGCCAGGTCCTGCTGGAAACGCCCGATTCCAGCATGACGCTGGCCGGCTGGGCAGACCAGGTCGGGGCTTCGGAAAGAACTTTGGCGCGCCTGTTTGAGCGCGACCTGGGCATGACCTTCGGCCAGTGGCGGCAGCAGATCAGGCTGGCGCACGCGGCGCCGATGATCGCGCGCGGCATGCCGCTGTCGCTGGTTGCCGCCGAACTGGGGTATGCCAGCCAGTCGGCATTTTCCGCCATGTTCAGGAAAACTTTCGGGCAGTCGCCGTCGACCTTCTTCGCACCAAAGAAAACCGGCCAGGCAGGCAATTAGCGCACGGCGGGGCCGAGGCCATGCATGAGAAGAGGTTTGCAGGGGAACAGAGCAGCCGAGAGCCGCTGCTGCATCGTCCGTGTGACGCAACACGGACGGAACAGCCTGCTTCGGTAGTACGGCTTATTGCGGAGCGGTGTCCTTGAACGACTGGCGCTCGGACAGTTTCTCGTACAACTTGGCCAGCGTCGGATAGTCTTCGCGCCAGGTAATTTCCGGGAAGCGGAAACTGAGCCAGCCCAAGGCGCAACCGACGGCCACGTCGGCCAGCGAATAGTGGATGCCGGAGCAGAACGGCTTTTCCGCCAGGCCGGCCGCCATCGCTTTCAGGCCGCCGTCGATCTTGCGCTGCTGGCGGTCGATCCAAGCCTGGCTGCGTTCGCCTTCGGCGCGCTGCGTGCCTTCCAGGCGGATCAGCACGCCGGCTTCCACCACGCCGTCGGCCAGCGCTTCCCAGCATTTCACTTCGGAGCGCTCGCGGCTGTTAATCGGGATTAATTTACCAACCGGCGTCAGGGTGTCGAGATATTCGACGATCACGTGCGAATCGAACATGGCGCCGCCGTCTTCCATCACCAGGCAAGGCACCTTGCCCAAGGGATTCGAAGCATGAATCTTGGTGTCGGCGGCCCAGACATCTTCCAGCACGAATTCGTAGTCCAGTTTCTTTTCCGCCATGACAACACGTACCTTGCGGACGAAAGGACTAGCGAGGGAACCGATCAGCTTCATATGTCACTTATGGTAAAAAATGTTGGCTGATTATAGCATTCGCCCCCAGCGACTTTGTCCATCACTGGCCCGGCCCGGACGCAAAGCGGCATATTTACCACGTTGCAAATGGTAAAATTCGGTTTGGCTCGTTATTGCCTTGCGTTGTTGACAGACGTTGTTGCCAGAATCCGTATCGTTTTTAAGCGCGCTGCGCACTTGTAAAATAGAAACAACCGGCGTACCGGCCCTATCTTCATTCACCTCTATAGTCACCATTATCATGTCTCTTTCCACGCTTTCCGCCCTGTCCCCGCTGGATGGCCGCTACGCCGCCAAAACCGGCAAGCTGCGCCCGATCCTGTCCGAAGCCGGTTTCATGCACCATCGGGTCAAGGTTGAAATTGCCTGGCTGCAAGCCCTGTCGACCGCGGGCTTCGCCGAGATCAAACCCTTCTCCGCCAGCGCCAGCGCGCTGCTCGACAAGCTGGCCAGCGACTTCAGCGAAGCCGATGCAGAACGCATCAAGGCCATCGAAGCCGTCACCAACCACGACGTCAAGGCGGTCGAATACTGGCTCAAGGAACAGGTCAAGGACGTGCCGGAACTGGTCGCCGCCTCGGAATTCATCCACTTCGCCTGCACCTCGGAAGACATCAACAACACCTCGCACGGCATGATGCTGAAAGCCGCGCGCGATACCGTGCTGCTGCCGGCCCTGCAGGAAGTGATCGCCAAGCTGACCGAACTGGCGCACGCCAATGCCGATTTGCCGATGATGTCGCGCACCCATGGCCAGCCGGCCAGCCCGACCACGCTCGGCAAGGAAATGGCCAACGTCGTGGCGCGCCTGCAGCGCGCGGTGAAACGCATCGCCGCCGTGGAAATCCTGGGCAAGATGAACGGCGCGGTCGGCAACTACAATGCGCACCTGTCGGCCTATCCTGACTTCGACTGGGAAAATTTCTCGAAGAACGTGATCGAACAAAGGCTGGGCCTGGTGTTCAATCCCTACACCATCCAGATCGAACCGCATGACTACATGGCGGAACTGTTCGATGCGATCAGCCGCAGCAACACCATCCTGCTCGACCTGAACCGCGATATCTGGGGCTACATCTCGCTGGGCTTTTTCAAGCAGCGCACCAAGGCCGGCGAAATCGGCTCGTCGACCATGCCGCACAAGGTCAACCCTATCGATTTCGAGAATTCAGAAGGCAACCTGGGCATGGCCAATGCCGTGCTCAAGCACATGTCGGAAAAACTGCCGCTGTCGCGCTGGCAGCGCGACCTGACCGATTCCACCGTGCTGCGCAATATCGGCGTCGGCCTCGGTTACGCGATCCTGGCTTACGACAGCTGCCTGCGCGGCCTGAACAAGCTGGAAGTCAATCCCGGCCGCCTGGCGGAAGACCTGGACGCCACCTGGGAAGTGCTGGCCGAGCCGGTGCAAACCGTGATGCGCCGCTACGGCATTGAAAATCCCTACGAGCAGCTGAAAGAGCTGACACGCGGCAAAGGCATCTCCAAGGATGCATTGCGCGAGTTCATCCTCAAGCTGGAAATCCCGCAGGAAGCCAAGGACCATCTGCTGGCCATGACACCGTCCAACTACATCGGACATGCAGCATTGCTAGCCAGGAAAATCTGAAACGCCGCTTTCCGCCAGACCAAAAAAAACCAGCCCAGAAGCTGGTTTTTTTTATTGCCGCGACGCTTTATACCACCGCGCCGTCAGTCTCGTCCTTTTCCTTGATCGGCTTGATCATGTCTTCGCGCTTGACGCCCAGCCACATTGCCACTGCCGCCGCCACGAACACTGAAGAATAGATACCGAACAGGATACCGATGGTCAGCGCCAGCGCAAAGTAGTGCAACGCCGGGCCGCCGAACACGAACATCGACAACACCATGATTTCGGTACTGCCGTGGGTGATGATGGTACGGGAAATCGTGCTGGTGATCGCGTGGTTCATGACATCGGCCACCGCCAGCTTGCCGAAGCGGCGGTCGCGGAAGGTTTCGCGCACGCGGTCGAACACCACCACCGATTCATTCACCGAATAGCCCAGCACCGCCAGGATCGCCGCCAGCACGGTCAGCGAGAATTCCCATTGGAAGAAGGCAAAGAAGCCGAGGATGATCACCACGTCATGCAAGTTGGCGATGATCGCCGCCACCGCGTATTTCCATTCGAAACGGATGGCCAGGTAGATGACGATGCCGATCACCACGAACAGCAGCGCCATCAAGCCGTCATGCGCCAGCTCGTCGCCCACCTGCGGTCCGACAAACTCGGTGCGCTTGAGCTGCACATCGGCGTCCTGCTGCTGCAGGGCCTTCAGTACGGCGGCGCTTTGCTCGTTGGAGTTTTCACCTTTTTTGGCCGGCAGGCGGATCATCACATCTTGCGCGGTGCCGAAATTGGTGACCTGGTTATCGGTATAACCAAGGCTTTCAACCGATTTGCGGATGCCTTCGATATTGGCCGGCTTGCTGTAGGCGACTTCGATCACCGTACCGCCGGTAAACTCGATCGACAGATGCAAGCCTTTCGAGAACAGGAAGAATACGGCCAATACAAACGTCAGCGCCGAGATCGCATTGAATATCAATGCATGGCGCATGAACGGAATATCTTTTTTGATACGGAAAAGTTCCATCACATTCCTTTTGGTTCACACCACTGGTTCTTGCCTGTGCGGCCGCGCATGGCGGCCGCAACGTTATTCAATATGCGCTTGCGCTTAGCCGCGGCTCAAGCGTTCGGCTTCCAGATCTGGCCAATCGACAGGCTGGTCAGCTTCTTCTTGCGGCCGTACCACAGGTTGGCGAAACCGCGCGAAACGAACACTGCCGAGAAAATCGAAGTCAGGATGCCCAGGCAATGCACCACCGCAAAACCGCGGATCGCGCCGGAACCGAAAATCAGCAATGCCAGGCCGGCGATCAGCGTCGTCACGTTGGAGTCCAGGATCGTGGCCCAGGCGCGGTCGAAACCGATCGAGATCGCTGCTTGCGGCGAATTGCCGTTGCGCAGCTCTTCACGAATACGCTCGTTCACCAGCACGTTGGCGTCGATCGCAATGCCCAGTGTCAGGGCGATCGCGGCGATGCCCGGCAGGGTCAGCGTCGCCTGCAGCGTCGACAGCACGGCGATCAGCAGCAGCAGGTTGACCGACAGCGCCAGCACGCTGAAGAAACCGAACAGCATGTAGTAGATGACCATGAATACGGCGATCACGGCAAAACCGTACATGGTCGAATCGAAGCCCTTCTTGATATTCTCGGCGCCCAGCTGCGGGCCGATGGTGCGTTCTTCGATGATGGTCATGGGCGCCGCCAGCGAACCTGCGCGCAGCAGCAGCGCCAGGTCGGCGGCCGCTTCAGGAGAGCCCATGCCGGTGATCTGGAAGCGCGAGCCCAGTTCGCTCTGGATGGTAGCCACGGTCAGGACTTCGCCCTTGCCTTTTTCAAACAGCACGATCGCCATCGCCTTGCCGACCTTGCCGCGGGTAGCGTCGCGCATCTTGCGGCCGCCATCGCCGTTGAGGTCGATGCTGACTGCCGGCTGCTGGTTCTGGTCAAAGCTCACGGCTGCGCTGGAAATATAGTCGCCGGTCAGGACCGGCTCCTTGTACAGCACGACCGGGGCATTCTTGCCGACCTTGAACAGCTCGGACCCGAAAGGCACGGCCGCGGTGGTTTCCGTGCCGCGCGTCACCGACTCGTCCACCATCCGCACTTCCAGCGTAGCGGTGCGGCCGATGATGTCCTTGGCGCGCGAGACGTCTTGCACGCCAGGCAGCTGCACCACGATGCGGTCAGCGCCCTGGCGCTGGATGATAGGCTCGGCCACGCCCAGCTCATTGACCCGCTTCGACAAGGTCGTGATGTTTTGCGTGACGCCGTTGTCGACGATCTGCTTCAACGCTTCCGGCTTGAGCGACGCCGTCAGCGTCGGGTCGCCGCCGGCGACAGGAGGCGCAACCTGGATCAGCATTTCCGTCAATTGCGGCGCCAGCAGGTCGCGCGCCTTGTTGAGCGTGTCCTGGTCGCGGAAACTGATGTCGATGCTGTCGCCGTTGCGGTTGATGCCGCTGTAACGGATATCCTTGTCGCGCAAGGCGCTGCGGGCGCTGGCTTGCAAGCCTTGCAGGCGCTTGTTGATGACCGCCTTGGTATCGACCTGCATCAGGAAATGCACGCCGCCGCGCAAGTCGAGGCCCAGGTACATCGGGAAGGCGTGCAGCGCTTGCAGCCAGTGCGGCGTATTCGGCACCAGGTTGAAAGCGACAACGTAGGTCGGATCGGTAGGATCTGTATTCAGGTTCTGTTCCAGCAGGGCCTTGGCCTTGAACTGGGTGTCGGTATCGTGGAAACGCGCGCGCACGGTGCCTTGCGCGCCGGTGTTTTCAAACGCCACGCCGTCAGTCTGCAGCTTGCCTTGCTGCAGCACTTGCGACACCCGGTCGGCCAGCGAGCTGTCGACCTTCAATGTCGATTTGCCGCTGCTCACCTGTACCGCAGGCGATTCGCCAAAGAAATTCGGTATGGTGTACAGCACGCCGAACAGCAGCGCGATGACGATCAGAATATATTTCCAGAGAGGATAGCGATTCATATTGATTCAGCGTTCTGTGTGAGTCTCAGAGGGAGTCTCTTGCTTGCATGGTTGGTGCAGCCGATGCCCTGCGTGCAATGTCTTGCCGTGCTGCGCTTGTAGCACTGCGCCGCCAGGCTCTTTTTTATTCCGGACTTTACATTTGAAGAGAGCACCCGCCTGGATGCTCTCGTTCCGTCAGTCGGGCGCCTGGTTACAGGGCCGTCTTGATCGTGCCCTTTGGCAGCAATGTGGTGACCGAACCCTTTTGCACCACGACTTCAGTGCCGCTGGCGATTTCCAGGGTGATGTAGGCGTCGGCAACCTTGGTGATCTTGCCCAGCATGCCGCCGGCCGTCACTACTTCATCGCCCTTGGCGAGCGCTTCCATCATGGATTTCTGTTCTTTCTGACGCTTCATTTGCGGACGGATCATCAGGAAGTACAACACGACGAACATCAGGATGATCGGCAAAAAGCTGGTCAGGTTGCCGCTCAGGCCCAGTGGACCGGTAGCAGCAGTAGCCGCAGGTGCAGTTTGCGCGTAAGCGCTGGAAATAATTGACACGAGTTGCTCCAGGTAATAGTTTGAAAATAGCCCAGCATTCTAGCATTGGGTAACGGCATACAACCGTCCAGCCGCCCCCCGGCGCTATTTATTGCCGGGAAAATCGGCCCGATGCGCCGCCCTTATTGCGGGAGTCGGCAGACCAGGCCGGTGTTCATAGACCGGCTTGCCCGGAAATAGTTGCAAAATGCATACTTTTTCCAGGGTAAATCCTATACGCCGCGCGCCCGGTCCAGGTGGAACTGGGTCACGAATACACTGAACTGCCCGACATCCAGCGCTGCCCGGATATTCTTCATCAGGTCCAGGTAGTAATGCAGATTGTGAATCGTATTGAGCCGCGCGCCAAGGATTTCACCGGTACGATGCAAATGATGCAAGTATGCGCGCGAGAAATTGCGGCAAGCGTAGCAGCCGCAAGTCTCGTCCAATGGCTTTTCGTCGTCCTTGTAACGGGCATTCTTGATCTTCAGGTCGCCGAAACGGGTAAACAGCCAGCCGTTGCGGGCGTTGCGGGTCGGCATCACGCAATCGAACATGTCGACCCCGTTTTCGACCCCTGCCACCAGGTCTTCCGGCGTGCCGACGCCCATCAGGTAATGCGGCTTGCCGGCCGGCAGGCGCGGGCCGATGTGCTCCAGCACGCGCATCATTTCTTCCTTCGGTTCGCCCACCGACAGGCCGCCGATGGCGATGCCGTGGAAACCGACGTCTTCAAGGCCGGCCAGCGACTCGTCGCGCAGGTTTTCAAACATGCCGCCCTGGACGATGCCGAACAGCGCGTTCGGGTTTTCCAGCTGGTCGAATTCGTTCTTGGAGCGCTTGGCCCAGCGCAGCGACATCCGCATCGATTGCGCCGCTTCCTCGCTGGTGGCGGGACGGCCGTCGATTTCATACGGCGTGCATTCGTCGAACTGCATCACGATGTCGGAATTCAGCGATTTCTGGATCTGCATCGAGACCTCGGGCGAGAGGAACAATTTATCGCCATTGATCGGCGATGAAAATTTCACGCCCTCTTCGGTAATCTTGCGCATCGCGCCCAGCGAAAACACCTGGAAGCCGCCGGAATCGGTCAAGATCGGCTTGTCCCAGGCCATGAACTTGTGCAGGCCGCCGAATTTATCGAGCACCTCGGTGCCAGGCCGCAGCCAAAGATGGAAGGTGTTGCCGAGGATGATCTGGGCTTCGATCTCCACCAGCTCCAGCGGCGACATCGCCTTCACCGAGCCGTAGGTGCCGACCGGCATGAAGATCGGCGTTTCGACCGTACCGTGGTTAAGTTTCAGGCGGCCGCGGCGGGCCTTTCCTTCGGTTTTCAGCAGCGTGAATTCAAGCATGGATTTTCAGTCAGTAATCAGGATCAAACGTTATAGGTAAGCAGCATCGCATCGCCGTAGCTGAAGAAGCGATAACGCTGCGCGATGGCATGGGCGTAAGCGGCGCGGATGCAGTCGTAGCCGGCAAAAGCCGAGACCAGCATCAGCAAGGTCGATTTCGGCAGATGGAAATTGGTG
>Ga0182005_1000493_pt1 | contig 20271 bp, 20 predicted proteins | sample Sormic07211103_1_FD_123021 | JGI IMG/M metagenome (GOLD analysis project Ga0182005, IMG submission 123021) | Rhizosphere microbial communities from Sorghum bicolor, Mead, Nebraska, USA - 072115-103_1 MetaG | ecosystem: Host-associated > Plants > Roots > Rhizosphere | place: USA: Nebraska...
AAGCCCGAAGACAAGGCCGCTCCGGCCCCCGCGCCCGTGCCGGTGAAAGAAGCCGCGCCCGTGGCCGAAGTCATCCAGATGCACGAAAGCCTGGAACGACCGGAGACCCTCGTCGGCAGCACGTACAAGATCAAGTCGCCGCTCTTCGAGCACGCGCTGTACGTGACGGTTAACGATATCGTCCTGAACGCCGGTACCAAACACGAAATGCGCCGCCCCTTCGAGCTGTTCATCAACTCGAAGAACATGGACCACTTCCAGTGGATCGTGGCGCTCACCCGAATTTTGTCCGCCGTCTTCCGCAAGGGTGGCGACGTGACGTTTATTGTTGAAGAGCTCAAGGCAGTCTTCGACCCGCGCGGCGGCTACTTCAAGGCCGGCGGCGTCTACATGCCGAGCATCGTCGCCGAGATCGGCGCCGTGGTCGAACAGCACATGAAGTCGATCGGCCTCATCCACGACCCGGAAATGAGCGACGCCACCCGCGCCCTCATCGCCGAAAAGCGCGCCGCCTACGAAAAGGCCGCCAAGCCCGCAACGCCGGCCGCCGCCGCGCCCGCTCCTGTAGGAGCCGGCTCCGCCGGCGATGCTTCTCAAGCCGCCGCAGAAGCCGCCCATATGAACGCCTCAGGCTTCCCCGCTGGCGCCACCCTCTGCGCTAAGTGCAATACGCAGGCGTTGGTGCTGATGGATGGGTGCCAGACTTGTTTGAATTGTGGGTATTCGAAGTGCGGGTGAAGGCCAACTGTGTGACTGGAATTGCGTTGGGATAGCTGGCGTCGGGGCGGGGCTAGGAGCTTGATATCGCCCGCCTTAATCGGATTTTTAGGTGAGCGTGAAGCTGAAAGGAATCTGGGCCAATGAAGAAGGCTACGAAGTCAGCGTCGAAGCGCGCCGCCCCGGAAAAGAGGCGTGAGGCAAGCACTTCTACGACAACGTCGAATTATCCTCGGCAAGCCGTGGAGAGGGCGCTGAGAATTCCCCGGGCAATTCTAGAACAGAATGCTGGGAAGCCATGCACGATCGAAGAGTCTGCCAGTTTTCTTGGTGTATCGGCTAACGGCCCTTATCGAGTTGAGGCAAGCTCAGCTCTGAAGTATGGCTTTCTGAGCCGACCGTCAACGGGAAAGCTCGAGATAACAGATCGAGCGAAGCGTGTATTGCGTCCTCAAGATCCGCAAAATCGGTTGAACGGCTTGCGCGAGGCGGTGCTATCAGCCCCTGTTATTTCCGACGTCTATAGTCACTATCGCGGTGAGAATATTCCCGACGCGCAATTCTTTCACAACGCGCTAGTTGATAATTTTGGAGTTCCTTCCGACAAGATCGTCGAGTTCCAGGAGATCTTTCTGGACTCGCTTAGGTCTGCGGAGCTCGTCTCCGAAAACGAAGGAAAGGTGCGGATTCTTGATGTCTTTCAGGATGCGGGTCCGAGCAGTGACTTGTCGCCAGGCCTGCGTAGGCTAGAAAAGAACGTGCGCGTTTCGCCCGGCGATTCGTGCTTCGTAATGATGCCCTTTGTCGCACCGCTGGGCGATTACTACACGAAGATTTACAAGCCTGCCATCGAAAAGGTTGGCCTAGTTCCTGTGCGAGCCGACACCGAGATATTCGGGACCGGAAAAATTATCGACCAGATCTGGTCGGGGATAAATAGCGCTAAGGTGTTAGTGGCCGAGCTGACGAGTAGAAACGCCAATGTATTTTACGAGCTTGGTCTTGCGCATGCCCTCGAAAAGCCAGTAGTGCTTGTGTCCTCGAATGAAGATGACGTGCCATTTGATCTTCGCCACATACGTGTCATTTACTACGATGTCACGGACCCATTTTGGGGGGTCAAGCTCTTGGATAAAGTCGCGGAGAATCTTCTCTCCGCGATCGAGCACCCCGAAGAGGCAGTGTTGCGGCGACGCTAGAGAATCTCATTAACGGGTGCGCGGGCGCGTCATCGCTGCCCGTGCGCTCCATTTGATGAGTCGGAAGAGTTTCGACGGGGTGGAGGCACGGGATGCAGCTTGATTTTCGAATCAACTACGACACTGAGGAAGCGTGGCAGTTCAAAGGTGTGGATGCCTATTGGGGCACAAAGTCTCTAGTCGGACTCTCCCAGGTGCTTTTGATTACTGTCCACGCTTCCCTGCACGAAGAAGTGATAGTGCAAGCGCCGGCGGCAAAGGGGTTCAGGATAGTACTGGGGACCTCGCGGGCCGGAAGCTGGGAGCAGATCCTGTCTCTTGTTGCGACCGACCCGGCAACGGTCGGAATGCTGAAGGACCTTGGTAAGGACGCGCTGTACGACGTGATCAAGTGGGCACTCTTGAGCGGCGTCGGCGTAAAGCATGTCATTACGAACAGGAAGGCGAAGAGGCGCATCGCTGAACTTGAGCGAGAGGTTGATGATTTGCAGGAACGTTTAGAGGCATCGATGTCAGATGTCCATCTTCCGATTAAAAATCAGAATCTAACAATAAAGGTTCTGGGCGGCAGAACACTTCTTGCGAAGTTCGATCGAAGCACGCTGGATTACCTCGAACATGAAATTGTCAATGACGAGACGTCGCTCGTTTATCTGGGTGTTTCACGTTTCAATGCCCGAACTGGGTGGGGGCGAGTGATCGAAAGCATTGATGCAGAATCGATTCCGATCTCCCCCAGCGGAAAGCTGTCGTCCAAACAGAAGGAAAAGATGGCGGTCGCGCTTCGGGATATAGCCCAAGGAAGGTTCAGTGCCTTGCCCATGATTGTTTCAGAAGTCACGGCTCCTAATGGAGCACTGAAGCGATATAAGCTTCATGATTTGCCTGAGGTGGACTGAGGCGACCTTGCCTTCAACTTTCAGCTATGTCGAGAAAGTGGTCAGCCGTCATCTGCACGAAAGCCTCGGTTTATGTCTGGACCAAGTTTATGGGGCTGCAACTTCGTCAAGGTCCTCAGCGTATTGTCCCTTATCCAAGCTTTATGCGGCGACATCTGCCACATAGAACCCGTTCGAACTGGCAACAAGATGTGCGACGTAACTGTGTAGGCCTGCGATGACGGTGGGCTCGCCGGAAGGAACGCAATTGCCGAACACTGCGCGTAGGGCGGTATCAGCGTCTGGCCGGGACCGAACCGCATCGGACGTCGTTTGAAAGCCGACATGTTCGATAAGTCTCAACATGATTGTTTCCAGGCAGCGAATACGCTGCTTGTGCTGAACGATTGGAGAGGCAGGATCAATGTGGCCTAACGCACAAATGGCCCGTTTGTCGCCTGTAAGCATGAGGTGCTCGACTTCAGTCAATAGCCAGGCCAGCAACGTCCGTTCTCCTGCATCCAGACCATCCAGATCCAATGCCAAGACAAGATTGGCAGCGTCGACAGAGACATCTGTGATCTCGCTAGCCTGTGCAACGAATGTTGTAACGTCGTCTAGGGCAGCCTGTGATCCCAGAACTGCCAAGCCCTTGTCGGCATTCTTGAGTTTTAGTTGAAACTTGAGAGTGGGAAGCACCCAGCAGTTGCTGGCTTGACAGCCAAAGGCGGCAGGAAGCTGATTTAGGAGTGCGTACGCAGCCAGTTTGCGGACAACATCGCTGTCGAGGGATAGGCTCATGGTGTCGCTGGCCCCGTTCCCTGCATCTGTGCAAGGTAGTCGCGATCATCTTGGCTGAGGGTGGTGGCTTCGGCTTCTTCCTGAAAGACTCGATGCAGTACAGAGGGTGCATCGATGGCTCCCGGCAAGAACCGCATTGCCTGGGTAGCCGTTTTCCAATCACGACTGTTGTGTGCGTATGAAAGCACGATATGCGCCGGATCAATGGCACTGTCTCGACTGGCAAGTAATGAGCGAGCTGCCAAGGTTGCCGGGGTCACGCCTAAGGAGGCGACCTCAGGAATGATTGTGTTTCCGCGAAGCACGTTCAGGGCAAATGCGTCGGCGGCCTGCTCTTCGGCATCTGTGTCTTGCCGGCGCAGTGTTTCTTCAACTGCTTCCACTGCCTCGTCGACAAGCGCACCATCTTCTGTGAGATGTCCCAGGGCAATGTGGCCGAGTTCGTGCGCGACGATGAATGCCTGGCGCGCATTCTCACGATAGGCGTGGGCGAGCACGATGGCGTAACGGCCCTGATGGCGGATGACCATGCCGGCCATCTTGGTGGCCTTGCTCGGCAACAGCTGGAGTTGCACCACAGGTATTCCGCAACGCCAACAATACCTTGTCAGCCATTCGAGTGTGACCGGCGCTCCTCTGGCCAAGGCCGCAACCGCTCTATGGATGGCGTCCGGGTCCGCGGGCAAAGCAACGCCGGGGGGTGCCGCTCGAAGAGCCATGCGAGCAACCGCCGATCCAAGCCGGGCGGAGGTAGCTAGGGATGCCAGGTGCGTAGTCATCCGCTTCTTAAAGCGCGCTCCTGGAACGTCTGTTTCGATCCGAAGGACCCCGGTCGGGCTGAATGACGACCGCAGCCCCAATCGATCGCGCAACATCAGTGCATATTCCAGCGCACCGGCTGAGGTTCCGGCAGCCGACTGGTCCCACCACGAGGGTAAGATTTTCTTCACGAATGGGCGCGGATACCCCAACGCAGCCAATGCGGTGACCGCGCCTGTGATGCTGAATGGCTTGTCGTCGGGCATTTTTCGCCCCCTAGGGAGATGAGCAGTGTCGATTTGGGGGCTCGTGATAGCATGGGCTATGTCACTGCTTGAACCTGACCTCAAGCGCGCCGTGCGCGAATTCTATTCGCCCTTGCGAGGTTCGGATAGCACCCCGGCGTGGCTTGAGGAAGTGCCCTTGTTCAGAGGGCTTGTGCGTGCCGACCTCGTATCGGTCCCTGACCTGCACTGTTTCGAGATCAAGAGCGAGCGCGATCGCCTGGACCGTCTCATAGGACAGGGCGTCGTTTACAGCGCTGTGTTCAACCGCGTTACATTGGTCCTCACACCCAGGCACTTGGTCGAAGCTACGGCTCTCATTCCCGATTGGTGGGGCCTGCTGGTTCATGGCGAGGATGGTCTGGCTTGGCAGCGACGACCCCTGCTCAACCGATCTCCGGACCCCGGAGCGTTGTCCTCCCTCTTGTCTAGAGAGGAAGCTTTCGCCTTACTCTCAACGACGAAAGCGGTGGTCACAAAGCGAGCTCCGCTCTACGCCCTCCATGAGGCCGTAGCAGGACACGTATCGGTCTCCAAGCTTCGCAGCCACCTCAAGTCCGTTCTATCTGCTCGGGTCAGGGATACTGCTCCTTGGTTACCAGCGTGATGTGGTGGGCGATCCCCTCAGCGATATGCTGTGTTGCACCTCCAGGACCGACCGCTTTTGTAGGCTGGCCAGCGGCGGCGCGCTGAATGATCACCCGATCGGTGGCACAGCACGTAGCTCCGCGAAATGCTGGGTGGATGACGAGAAGGGTGCTGATTGAAAATGACTCGCTACCGATGGATGACGTGCCTTTGTAGATGAGCCAGTCATTGGTGTCGGCATAGCGATAGGCCGTAGGGACGCCACCTCCGCCAGAGCGATCGAGCCAGGTGGGCGCCACGACAGTGTAGTCGCCATAGCCGACCGTCGTAGGTAGCCGATGATTGGCGCGAAGCGATGACCAAAGCTTCCAATCCGCACGAGGCACCACATTTATGCCGGTCGCGAGCCCTTTGTAGCCGTCTGGATATGCGCCAGAAATGAGATGCACGTCGTAACCCTGAGCGCTCAGCGACGTAAGTTCCCTAATCAGATACACGATCTCCTGCGGGCCAAGGGTTGGCGTTGTGCAGAGATCAACGACAACATTTCGGACGACCCATTTGGTCTGCGCATACGCGGCTTTTGCGAGTAGATGGCCGGCGGGCAGGGAGTGTATGTTCGCAACACGAATGCGGAGGGCGACGCCTTGCAGGCAGGTGCCCAGTTGCTTGATGCGCTTCAGATCGGCAAACGCAGGGTCATCGAGGTTGACGACGGGTATGAGCGCCGCAGCATTCCCGGCAGCAGCTGCGACGATGCCATCAAATGTCCCCAGTCGCCAACTCGATAGCAGGCCCTTAGGGTCTGCACAGTCAAACAGGGCGAGTGTGTTCCAGCATGTGGAAAGCGGAGCCAGGCATTGTTGTGCTGTGAAAGGTGTTTTGTAGGATCGCAACTCGATCAAGGGGAGGATCGCGCCGCGCGTCCCTGGATCGAGAGCAGTAAGAGCCAGCTGCTCGCCCTGTTTCCACTTGAGAACGGGCATATAAAGCGGTCGCACCACATCCATGACGGTATCCCTGCGTGAGAGTGCATGCGCCATAACCGGCGCCCTATCTATACATCGGCTGGCAACCAGTAATCTTGAGCCCTGTCAGGACGCAAGGGCCACCGCACGAGCGTGGGCTTAAGCGGCTTCATCCATGCGCAGGCACTCTGCAGCGGGTCGGGGTCTAGTTTCGGCATGGTTGCAACAACAAGGCGAAAGCTGAGCTTGCGTGCTTGGTGATGCCGGCGCTACCCCACCCTTGCACCTTGCAAGGTCTGACGCAGTAAGATCGTTGCTTACGATTCAGTGCTCGAGATTCTTCGAGACAATTGTAGGTGGTTGTCTGTGATGTCGATTAGTTCTCCGAACCTCGTAACATCATGAGTTTCGGGATCAATGACGAGAACGCCCTGCGTCTTCTCGGCATGACAATTTGGGCAAAGTACCCAAAGGTTTCGCATTTCTTCGCCCCCACCCTTTGCCTTATCGACGATGTGATCAACGTGGATGATCCAACCTTTCTTGCCCGACGAGCGAACGTATTGCTGCCGGTATCCGCACACCTGGCACATGAAATTCTCGAGCGCCGCGATCCGTCGCTTCTGCGCGGCACTTTCAATTCTGACGTTAAGGGTGCGGCTTTCGTGAGACGGTCCAAGCGGGTCCTTGAATGCGCTAGCGGCTTTCAGAAGGCTTTCTGGTGACTGCGCGTCGATGAGGCGAGCGTCTCCGTCGCTTAGTAACGAATCTTCGACGTTTCCGGGCTCAGCTTCCTGGCTGACAAGAGTCCAACTCCTAGCAGGGTCTCCTAGGATGACTGACTCGTACACGTCGTTTAGCGAGGCTATGGAGCCGATGGCGGGAAAGCTTGGCAGGGTAGTAACCCTTGCCTTTGCGGCCCGTTCGATCTCGCGAATCGGGAGCGCGTTACGAAATAGGGTGGAGATCCATGTCCGCTTCTCGGCGGCTGACGCGATTGACAGTGGGGTGGTTAGGGCGCTGGATGGAAGTCCTGCGCATGTGAGGCATATCCCCTCTAGATCAAACGCATACGGCCAGTGATTTGTCTTCTCGGATATCTCTGTGGGCCACCAGAATCCATCCTTCTCGTATTTTCTCGCGCCCACGCGCGCAAAGCCGATCACTACGGAAGGAGGATTGCGTAACTCTCCGCTAGATCGCGTCGAATGGAAGACGACGATGTCTCCCACCTTGAGGCGCGCCCACGCGTTCTTGTTTCTCTCATTTAGCGCCCAATGCTTCCTCTGAACGGCGACAAGAAAATTCTCCGGTGGTCCACTCAACTTCCACACTCGTCGTGATGATCCGTCGCCGAGGGGGACTTGAGATTGGCTCGGGAAGGAGGGTGTTGGTTCTGGCGCCCCTACCGACTTGGTCGATACGGTAGTAGCCGATGTTGGCCGTTTGGCGGCGGTCACCGGCTCGGATATCGAATAGCCGACATCCCGAAGGCGCTTTCTTGCGACCGCTAGTACATCGTCGTCGAAATGTGACTTCCATTCGCTTTCGAGAATGAGTGCCTCGACCGAAAGCTCGAGATGGCCCTCTTTCCAGAGCCGGACGAATCCATCCGAAGGCGGCCGCCCAGGCGAGAGGAGCTTGACGACAGTAGCAAATGCGCCGTCGGTACCAAGAGAGGAGAGAAAGTAGCTCGGCCTGTACTTGAGCAAGTCCATTGCTCGTTGAGCGGCGTTGCGGAGAAAGGAATCGAATTCTTGTTCCTGTGGCAAGTCCATGCTGGCCTCTAGAATTCGGTGTACTTCGTCGCGTTTCCGCGCGACTTCTCTATCGGATACTTCGCTCGATTCTTTTCTATCTTCGAGTGTGCTTCGGCGATAACGTCGATCCCCAGCAGATCCGCCAAACGAATCAAGTAAAGGAACACATCTGCAATTTCCTCGCCGACGGCGAGCCTTGTGTGGTCGTCTAAGGACGCACTTTCTGCAGGAGTCTTCCATTGGAAATGCTCCATCAATTCTGCGGCCTCTTTCGCAGTCGCCATTGCAATATTCTTGGGTGTATGGAACTGGCCCCAGTCACGCTCGTCGGCGAACGATTGCAGCTTTCTGCAGATGATTTGGATTTCGGTTTCCATTGCCAGCCTGCTACTAGTGCTGTTTAAACCTAACGTCGGTTAACTGAGGCGCGACGGGCGTTGACTCACCCTTGGCGTGCCGCTGAATGTCTATCAGATTTAGTTTCTGGAGCCTCAAGCCAGCCTGAGCCTGTGCGTCGCCAAGTAGGCCCGTTGGGCAGCGCTAAATGGCCTGGGCTCGGCGGCCTCTGCGAGATGCCATTTTTTACGTACGCTCTTCTCGAGCTTGGGGGAAAGCAGCAATCGGCCACTGTCCTCGAACGAGATAAGGAATTTGTCGAAGAGTAGATCGATGTGTGGCGCGAGCATTAGACCGTTGGCTCCGTCTAGACGCTCGGCGTTAGTCGATTCACGCCATGGCTTTATGTGACTTGCTCGAAGCAATGGAACGGCAGTAATGCCGGTCACGCGGCAAGCGGGCTCAATCGCCAGAACGCTTTTTCGGAAGTTGCCTTGTCCAATCCGAGCCTTGCTTAGTTGCAGTCGATCGGTGGGCCCAACTGAGGGATCGGCAGCTACATCTCGTATGTCTTTCGCGATGCTCTCGCTCGCCGCATCGTGCTGTAAGGCGTTGGCGTCGACCTCCCCCAGCTGCATCAGCAGCGCTCCCATTTCGTCCGATATAGACGAGAGATAGCTCAGATTCCCGTTGCCGTTCGCCTGAATCGGCGCGTACCTAGGCGCAAGCAGAGGAACAATCCGGTCGAGGTGTTCCTTCGGTACGATGGGGCGTCGAAGCGCGACAAACGTAACAGGAAGCAATAACCCTGTATTCGCCCAAGGCGTTTTCGATGCGTAATCGGGCTTTGGCGAGGGTATGGCCGCCGCATCGACAAATCCGACGTGACCTATGCGGCCGTCGGCATACGAGAACACGACGTCGCCTATTTTGGCGATTCTCATGTTCGAGTAAGGCTCGTACTCCCCTCCGTCCGATTTGGTCAGAGGAGCCCAGAGGATTCCGCGTCCGGTCTCGGCCTTCCAAGACTGACTGTGATTGACCCACCAGAACGCCAAAGCGGTCTCTCCGTCCATGACGATTGTCGCGTGTAGGCCGAAGCCCCCTTGGACGTAAGAATAAGCTCAAGGTCGTCAGGATGGAAGAAGGCTATAATGTGAAGCGATCTTCTTCGGCGAACTAGTGAGTAATAAGCGTGCGCAGGAACCGTGCCCCGGTCGCACAGGCTCTTTGTCTCATATTCTCAAATAGCGATCTAAATCAACCGACTGTTGCGTTCTTTTCCTGCATCGCTAGACTCCGCCCTCCTGCCGCAAGGAGCATCGGTGAGTGCACTGGAAAAGTAAGTTCTGTATCGGATTGATCTTGTTGGTGACCGCACTGGCTGGAGGGGTCTATCTGTCAGGTTTCCTGACGCTGACGCTGCTCAGCATAGACGCCGACCTTTCGTGGCGAACTTGGTGGCCCTACTGGCAAGCCACCGCACTCCCGCAATTCGCGTCATTCGTCTGGAAGATCAAGCTAGCCACAGCCGTGGGCTTCATCGTTCCGCTCGCCGCTTGGGTCGCAGCAATCATCCCGCTCCTTCGCACCAAGCAACGCTCCCTACACGGCGAGTCCCGCTTCGCCCAAAAATCCGACCTAGCCAAAGCCGGCCTACTCAAAGATTCCCCCAACGGAATAGTTGTAGGTAAATTCGGCAACAGTCTCGTTCGCCTCTCCGGACAACAGTTCGTTATCCTCGCCGCACCCACCCGTTCGGGTAAGGGTGTGGGCGTGGTGATCCCGAATCTCCTCGAATACCAGGAATCCATGGTCGTCCTGGACATCAAGCAGGAGAACTTCGACCTGACCAGCGGATGGCGTGCTTCGCAGGGTCACGAGATCTACCTCTTCAATCCGTTCGCCGAAGACAGGCGCACGCATCGCTGGAATCCACTGAGCTACATCTCACCGGATCCGTCATTCCGGATCTCCGACATCCAGTCGATCGCAGCAATGCTGTACCCGGATGGCTCGGACGGTCAGAAATTCTGGGTCAGCCAGGCGCGGAACGCGTTTACCGCGTTCACCCTCTACTTGTTCGAGAACTTCGACACCGAGCGGAAGCTCGAGCTGCCCTTTAAGGCGCAGCGCTTCCCGACCCTGGGCGAGGTCTACCGGCTCTCTTCGGGCGACGGCAGCGACCTGCGGGCGTACCTGCAAGGCCTGACCACAAGGCCGTTCCTGAGCAAGGATGCGAAGACAGCCTTTGCCAACCTGCTGTCACAGGCGGAGGAGACCTTCGCCTCGATCATGGGCACCTTCAAGGAGCCGTTGAACGCCTGGATCAACCCGGTGCTGGACGAGGCGACCAGCCGGAACGACTTCCTGCTCACGGACGTGCGCAAGAAGAAGATGACCATCTACATCGGGATCCAGCCGAACAAGTTGGCCGAGAGCCGGCTGGTCATCAATCTTTTCTTCAGCCAGCTGATCAATGTCAACACGCGTGAGCTTCCGCGGAACAACCCGGAGCTAAAGCACCAGTGCCTGCTGCTGATGGACGAGTTCACGTCGATCGGCAAGGTGGAGATTCTGGCCACGTCCGTGTCGTACATGGCCGGCTACAACATCCGCCTGCTACCGATCATCCAGAGCATGGCCCAGCTGGATGCGACCTATGGCAAGGACATTTCCCGGACGATCATCACTAATCACGCCCTGCAGATCATCTACGCTCCCCGGGAGCAGCAGGACGCGAACGACTATTCGGACATGCTCGGCTACACCACGGTACGCAAGGAGAGCGTGACCCGAGGACGCGACAAGTCCATGAGCCATTCCGACGAGCGTCGCGCGCTGATGCTTCCTCAGGAGCTGAAAGCCATGGGGACGGATAAGGAAGTGATCCTGTTTGAGGGTATCCCTCATCCGGTGAAGTGCGACAAGATCAGGTATTACGAGGACAAGCGGTTTACGGCGCGCCTGTTACCTAAGGTTGACGTCCCGGTGCTGCAATTGGAGGGAAATGTGCCCATGGGTAAGAAGACCATTGCCATTGCTGCTGTGACGGGCATGGCGCTCGCTGGATTCGCGCAGTCATCCGCCGAGCCAGCCGCGACGAAGAAGGAGGGTGCCCCGATGACATCTGACACGACACGACCTCAGGCGACCAAGACAGCGGAGGCCGCGCTTGACCGTTTCTTCGCTTATGTTTCGACGCTTCGGTCCACTTCCGAGCTCACGAAAGCGAATGTCGAGCAGGGGATGGGCATTGCGTTCGGCAAGGATGAGGAAGGGGATTTCTATAGAAGCCCTGGCCTCGGCGGCGGGTGGACCTACGTCGTAAGGCACCATGACACCCGTGGAGCTTTGAAGCCCGGATTCACATTCGGTTTCTTCAACCCGGACCCCTCCGCTGATCCGGCGCCCATTTGTGTGGCTACCTTAGATCAGCTCCGTGCGTCGCTCGCATCGGGAGGGTTTGCCGAGGCGATCACGCCAGGCGAGATCGGACAAGTCGTCGCTTGGAACTTCGTCAAGAATGACCTGGTGTTCACCGTGACGCCTCACGACGTTACTGTTAGGCCAGATGGCGCGGAATGCGTTCGGGTGATCCAAACGACCGACGGTTGAAATAACAAGGAAGTTAATGATGCTGAACGCAACTCAGGCGTTGAATGCCGCCATCGCCCAATTCGCGAACCAATCAGGTGTAACTCAGGGTCAAGTCGACCAACTCCGCGCCGCGCTGTATGCCGACCCCGGGCTGCTCACGTCCTTCAACAATGCCGCCGCATCGGGGAACGTGAAAAGCTTCGCGCTTGAGGCTTCACCTGCTCAACAGATTCCGTCAGGCCGGTACGACATGATGGGTAACGTCGTGTCCCTCCCATCGTCGTCATTCGCATCGGCGGGATCTACGCCAACCGTAGACCTGCACTCAGTCCTGCACGTTCAGGCGATGGTGGTTGATTTCGCAGCGAAGTCTTATGTTGATGGAACGGGGGCACATACGCAGGTCTCCCCCGACATGGTCGCTAACCTACAAGACACTTTGAACGGATCCCCCGTCTTGGCGTCAGAAATCAAGCGAGCGGCGATGACGCCGGATCCGGCGGACCCGACACACCGGGTGCTTGAGGCCCTCGACATTGTTCCCTCGGGTGCTGGCGTGGGCGGGAGCTATAGCTCACCACACCACACCATGAACTTGCCCGCAGCATCTCTGCAGGCACAAGTACCAGGCTCGCGCCTCATGGGTTACAACCCCTACGAGTTGAGCTTCGTGATAGGTCACGAGGTGCAGCACGGATTCAATAGCCTTGGTGCGGCGAAGGGACGAAGTGATTTCATCCACGACGCTCAGGCGATCGCCGCGACACGCAGCCCGGTGCATGACTACACGTCTGCCATAGAGAAGTACGTCCAGTCCGGTCGTGAGGATGAGGCGAGGGCGGAGATATCCGGGTGGAACGCACTGCAGAGTCGTGTGCGCCAGGAGAATCCCAACGCGACGCTCTCTGACCTATATAGCGCCGCTCAGGGGCGGGTAGGCGACTTTGTGGAGCGTGTGAACGGCCAGCCACTTTCGCCACGACCCAACGTGCAGCTAAACGCCGATCTGACTATGAGTCCGACGACTTCAAATGTCGCTGCGATGGGCCACAACTATTTCGATCGGCCCACTCCATCGCACATGCCGGCTGGCGACACACGGGCACCCATGAATCTGGGCGGTGCCAGCGACTATACGAACTACTACGCCAGATGGGCCGTCTCGACGGCGTCGTGGGCCGAGCAGAGCGCGCCGACAGTCCATGGGCAGAAGCCACAGATAGTCATCGACATGGCGCACGCAGGTCTGTACGAGGACATGATGGAACGGTCCGGCATGAATCTCGGCTCGTCGAAGCAGTCGGTTCCTTACCTCGACAGCAGTCACCTCCCAGCCACGCCACACCGCTTCGACCACACCTTCGACGGCCCAAACAAGAACACGTACGTTCCGGTGTCGCAGTCACCTTCCTCGTTGGAAGTGGACTCATCCCTTCATAGGGAGCTACGTAGCGCGCTTCCTTCAGAAACCTCTCAGGATCGCCTCGCTCAGATTGCCCTTGCGGCAAAACAGGGTGGCATCGAGGCTGGTCACATTAGAACGATGGATGTCGTTGGCTCGAACCTGATGCTTACGGGCATCACGCCGGGAACGAATGCATCTATCGACCTCGCACTGCCGCCACCGCCGGCCGACGTGAGCAACAGGCAGTTCAATGCGTTGAACGAGCAGCAGCAAACTCAGGCGCAGCAGATGCAGATGAGTCAGCAACAAGCCGCCCCGACGATGTCGCTTCATCAATAGCCAGTCAACCCAAGCGTACTATTGCCGTCTTCGACTACAGACAACCCGATGTTGTTTTGATACGGTCGTTTCCGTTGCCTGTGTCGTCGCTCTGAATGCTGCACAGACAACCATCGCTAGATGCGGTGATAAGCGCGGGCCCGGAGTGCTACCAACACCCCAGACCCGCTAACCACAACCAACTCTGCAGGAGTCGATCAGTGGCTACCCACGATCATACGGCACTCATTCGCCCGCCGAATCCCCCCGGCGACACCCTCACCGGTTACCGGTCTGTTTGCAGTCGTCGCAGACACGGTTGAGGAAACGCGGCGGAAGTCGCTTCAGTAAGCCGTTTCTTGGCTGCCCAGGGCGGTACGCGCCTCTGTGGACTGTCAACGAAGACTGAAGCCGCAACCACTTCACCAACCAAGCCACCGGCGCCCGGTCACGGGCAGTCGATGAACTCGCGAGTCCGTTGATCCGCGGCACGCCGTGCAGCGCACGGCGCGCCGCACCTGGACACGAGGGGCGGTCAAAGTAAGGAGTAGGGCAATGAGTGAGTCGAGAGAAACTTATACGGATGGCGACGCTATCCACTACGTAGGCACAGACGCGTCAGTCCATGAGCTGTTAAATGAAGCCGCAGAATGGATGCAGTACGCCACGGGTGTGACCGAGCTTCTGTCAGACCTCGTACACGAGGCCGACGTCGTCAATTGTCGACGAATGGCGTTGGCGCTCGAGGCGGTAAGTGCTATCACCCGTTTGGGTGCTCAACGTGCCGCGCAGGCTCATGCCATGCTGCATTGGGAACAGGCGAAGGCCGCGGCGAAAACATGAGCAATCACATAAGGACATGGACATGAAAAAATGGACAGCGGCTGCGATCGGCTTAGGCTTGCTACTAACGCTTGACGTCGCGACGGCTGAGCAACTCCTGACTTTCGGCGCGCCTGAGAGGAGTATTCCTTGGGGCGCTGCAATCGTCACGGGCATGGTGTGTTCGGCTGTGGCTTGGCTTCGTCGGAGAAGCCGACGTCGGCGCATAGGGTGCGAGCTGCCCACTGGTGATTACCTCTTGGCCGTCAAAGGTGCGCCGGGGGTCCGCTACACCGTAGGCTTTGACGATGAGACCGAGGTGATATGGCGATCAATGGAGAACGCGGGCGGAGACCCTTGGCACACCTCGTCCCACCGATCCTCCGGCGAGCCTGCCGGGCTCGACGTCATTCTCTACGACGAGGACGACATGCCAGTTCGCGAATGGTTCTATTTGGCTTCGTGGATTCGTAGCGATCGGGCGCTGGATAAAATCATGGCCGCGGCAGGACGACGCCCCAATACGCTGAACGTCAGGATTCTGCTTGATATCGGGGAGCGCATCGTAAGGCTTGTGGTGTTTCCGGGGGCGGAGCCTCCCCCGCGAAATGACGATTGGGCTGCGGACCCTAACTTTCTTAAGGGCGGGACAACGGTATGGCTCGGTCGTCGCGACGAAAGCGGACGTTGGGCGGGAAAGCGTCAGGGCGTGTGACCACCACATTGGACGGCGTTGCCTCAAGTTAGAAACGGTAGAGCCGATATTCCAATGAAGGATCCGCCGTCGGCGTGATCGTCATCGAGGGAACGAGGTTATGGAGAAGGTGTTATCTATTCTGAAGCGCATTGGCGCATCAATGCCATACCTCACATTCTTAACCGTGATCCTCTACCTGGCCGGTCGGGAATTCAATTCAAAGTACTGGCGTGGGATTGGCCTACCTTTGATGGCGACTGATCGGCCGTTCGCTGACATGCTTTACGACGGTTTCCTCGGTTACATTCTCTGGGTTAGTTCGTTTCTTGGTCCGAAGGTCAACCCTGTACGAACGATCATGATCGTTTCGGTCGTTGTCGTCGCGGTATACAGGGGCGTCGAGTGGGGGGTTACCTACGCAAAGAACAGGCTATCCGTGCGGCGCGAGGATCCGTCGATCGCACCCTTGAGCCCACGGGCGATAGGCATCATCGACGAAATAGACAAGTCGGGAGGATATTTCACGAGTGTGGCGTTGTCGTTGCTGGCAGTACAGATCCTCATCTCCATGGTGGCACTCGCGCCGGCACTAACTTTGCTTGCCTTAGGAGGCGAGGGTCTCCTTCAAGGAAGGAAAGATGTAGTCATGTACGAGTCGAAGCTCAGGCAGCTTCGCGACGGCCTCGTCGATGTTTCCGTCGTAAGCGTCAAGCGATTCGAGGGCGACGAGCCTGTCCGCGCGATTCCTATGGAATGTGCAGGCGATCGTTGTGCGGCCATGACTTCAGACGGACCCATTTCTCTTCCGAAGGATCGCTTCGGTGAAGAATCCATCGTGCGTGCGGATCTGACTGAGGCGTGCTTCACCGCAGGCGCGCTGGCAAGGCGCCGCTCCGACGCATCAAAGAATCGATAAGTCCGTCAGGCGGCCATCGGGCCGGAGTAAAGGGGCCTGATGAAGGCAGTGCGGTTGCCGGAACCATCGTTAACGAAGCATCAAGAGCGCTGGCAAGACCGTTGGAGTCTCAACCTACTTCACGCCGGGCGGAAAGTTGGATCAGTTTCTCGTTTTCCCGCGCTGACCCGAATCAGCAGATCGACGACATGGTGACTCCGCTGGAGCATTCAGTCATGTTGCAGGAGCACGAGATCACCGCGTTCTTATATTCGTTGTAGATTGTGTCCCTTCAATGCGTAGCGGCGGTAGATGAATGGATAATCCATGCACGCTCCAGTGAACCTCACCAGACGGGATTTTCTGCAAGGGCTCTTAGGTGCCGCCGTCTTGGCACCGTCAACGCTGATCGGCGCACCTGATACCGATGTACCCCTGCGGAGCCTGGCCGCCGCGAAAGGCATCTGCTTCGGCTCCGAGATCGGGCTAGGAAACATAGACGATCCACACGTCGTTCGCTTGATCGAGAACGAATGCGCCATCGTCGTTCCCGAAAACGAATTTAAGATGACCGCCATCTTGCCCGATCAAGGTGGCGCGCCCGATTTCAGCGATGGCGATCGCATTGTCGCCTTTGCCAAGGCCCACGGTAAGTTACTGCGTGGTCACAACCTGATCTGGATGAAGGACGAAGTGGCGCAGCCTTGGCTGCTAAGCCATGATTTCGGCCCCCGCCCTCGCGTGGCAGCCGAGGCATTCATCAGGAAGTACATTCACGAGGTGACCCAGCACTTCGGACCCATGGTGACCTCATGGGATGTGATCAATGAGGCCGTCGACGTCGGGACTGGCGAGCTTCGAAACTGCGTCTTCACTCGTATCTTGGGACGCGATGCGGTTCGCATCGCTTTCGAGGCTGCACACGAAAGCATGCCCAAGGCGCAGCTGTTCTATAACGACTATATGGACTGGCGTGCCGACCGAGAGCCACACAGGCAAGGTGTACTGAAATTGCTTCGGTGGCTACAAGAGCAGCGCACTCCCGTCCATGCGCTCGGCGTGCAGAGCCATATCAAGACTGCCCAGACACCATTCGATCCAGATCGATGGAACGTATTCTTGAATGATGTAGCGGCCATGGGCTTGTCCGTGGCCATCACGGAGTTCGATGTGAACGATCAGCTGGTATCGGGCACCGTGAAGGAGCGTGATCGACAAGTGGCGCAGATCGCCAGGCTATATCTCGATCAGATGTTGTCGTTCAAGGAGGTTAAAACCTTCCTCCTCTGGGGAATCTGCGACAAGTACAGCTATTTGCAAGACGTAAGGAAGCGCGCCGATGGAAAACCCGCTCGTCCCAATCCCTATGACGACCAATACCATAGGAAGCCTCTGCGGGACACTATTGCCCTTGCGTTGAAAGATGCGCCTAGTCGAACGAGCGGGGCATGATGCTGGCCCGCGCCAGCGCCTGCGTATCAACATACTCCCGAATCTTCGCCACCTTGCCGTCCCGAACAGTAATAGCGAACACCCAATCATCCTCAAACGTCTTGTCCGTGGCTTTGATTCTTCCCGTAGCAAAGCCCACGACCAGAACTCGGTCTCCCTGCGCTACGTACTCGGGCGGTTCCGGGAAGGAAGTCTCCATCGTTTCAGAAGCCTTCTGAAGAAAGGCACGCAATCCCGCGTGCCCCCGGTGCGTGCCAGCCAGCGGCCAGTCCTTGCCCGGAACGATCCACTCGATATCGTCGGTAGACAAGGCGAGCAGGCCTTCCTTATCGCCACTGCCCATTGCGGCAAAGAAGTCCTTCACCACCTGGACATTCTGTTGCGCGCTCATCCGAGATCGACCTTCATAGCGATGTCGAAGCTGCCAGCGCCGTTCTTGGCCAGGCCGATGAGCATCAGGCCAAGCGCTTCCAGCGTCGCAGCCATGTGCAGGCCGCCAACATCGAACGGACGCAGTCCGAGGCTCTCGATGAAGGTGGAGACACGAGCCTTGGCTTTCGGATCGTCGGCCGCGATGAACGCGTCGAGGTGTTCACGCTGAGCAAGCACGGGGCCGAAGAGGGTGTTGAACGCCTTCACGACATGCGCGCTGGCCGGCGCACTCTTGGCGATCTCCTGCGCACCCGAACTGCCGGCAGGGGTGACGAGACCCGTGGCATCTTTGGAGACCGGGTTGGTGATGTCGATGATCACCTTGCCGTCGAGCGCGTTCCCGTACTCGGCCACCACCGCGGCCGCGCTGCCGTACGGCACGGCGAGGATCACGATGTCGCCCGCCGGCACGGTGCCGTAGTTCCCTGTGCTCGCTGGGGCGGTGAGTCGGTCGGCCAGCGCGCGCGCTTTGGCAGCGTCGCGGCTGATCACTTCGACGGTGTGTCCCGCTTTGGCCGTGCGGCCAGCGATCGCTGCGGCCATGCCGCCTGATCCAATGATGCTGATGGTGCTCATATGCAATCTCCTGATGAGATGGGGTAGGGCTTAGCCGGCAGGGAAGTAATGGCCGTTATCCAGATCGGCGAACAGGCCGGGCTGGGTGGGATTCCAGCCGAGGGTCTGGCGCGTGATGGCGCTGGACGCGGCGACGTCCAGCGTGACCAGGTTCGCGAGGAACCCGAAAAAGCCCGGCAGCATCAGCTCATCTGCGGGAATCGGCACGGCTGGCAGCTTGAGGCGGCTGCCGATGGCTTCGGCGATCTCGCGAAACGGAATCGCCTCGTCGGCCACCGCATGCCAGTTGCTGCCGGCGGGGCTCTTCTCCAGCGCCAGACGGAACACGGTGGCGAGGTCGCGTGCGTGCACGGCCGACCAGTTGTTCTTGCCGTCGCCGGGGTAGCCGACGACGCCCTTCTCCTTCGCCAGCCCGATCAGTATCGGGAGGAAGCCGGCGTTGTCGCTCGTGCTGTGCATGATCGTCGGAATCCGCACGACCGAAGAGCGCACGCCTTGCTCGGCGAGACCGAGCACCGCCGTTTCGACGATGTTGCGAACTCGCAAGGTACCTTTGAACTGCTCGCCGCCAGAGAGGGTAGGATCCTCCTCGGTGGCTGGACGGCCGAGATGTTCCCAACCCGGCGAGCCGATGCTCCCCGAGGTGACCAGCGGCTTTCCGGTCCCCTTCAGTGCCTCGCCGTAGGCAAGCATGATCTTGTGCTCCGCGGCAGCCACCGCGTCGAGGCCGCCGGTGGGAAGCAGGTCTTGCCGGTGCGCGACGTGGATGACGCCGTCGGCAGCAGCGGCTGCCGCTTTTAGCCCGTCGAGATCATCGAGGTCGCCGCGCCGCGGCGTGGCGCCGAGCGCGGATACCGCCTCCGCGGCCTTGTCCGACCGGACAAGCGCCGTCACCGAGTGACCCGCGGCGATGAGGTCGGAAATGATGTACGGACCGGAATGGCCGGTCCCGCCAGTGACAAAAACGTGCATGTTGATAATCCTTGTGGGTAAGGGGATGCGAGATGTCGTGGTGCCGGCGTAATCAGCCGAACAGGCTGAGGCCGATGGCGAAGTGGGTGTGCTTGACGGAGTGGGTCATCAGGCCCAGCGACAGAAGGCAGACGTGCTCCAGCGTCTTCGCCATGGGCAGCGGCCCAACGTCCAGCGGGCGCAGTCCGAGGCTCTGGACGAACGCCGAGACGCGCGCTTTCGCATGCGGATCGTCCCCGGCGAGGAACACGTCCAATGGACGGTCCTCAGCGGAGCCGGCAGCCAGGACGTGTGAGAACTGGGTGTTGAACGCCTTGACGACGTGCGCATCGGCAGGCGCCGCCTTGGCGATCTCCCACGCGCCGAAACTGCCTTCCGGCGTTACAAAGCTCGTGAGGTCGGCGCCGACGGGATTGGTGATGTCGACCAGCAGCTTGCCTGCCAGCGCCTGGCCGTACTGCTTCACCACATCGAGAACGGCGGCATAGGGAACCGCCAGGATCACGATGTGGCCAGCCGGGGTGGTGCCGAACGTTCCTGTGGTCGCGCCGGCTCCTAACTGTTCGGCCAGCGCCCGCGCCTTGGCGACGTCGCGGCTGGTCACCTCGACGGTGTGTCCGGCCTTGGTGGCGAGGCTGCCGATGGCTGCGGCCATGCCTCCTGAGCCGACGACGCTGATGGTGCTCATGTGCCGTTTCCTTCGCTTAACTTACAAACCATGCTGGTCGCTTTACTTGCAAATAGCAAGTGAAATGGCGTGATGGTTACTTGCGGAGTGCAAGTGATGTTAAGATCGGGTCATGAAAACGACG
>Ga0182005_1000496_pt1 | contig 20079 bp, 19 predicted proteins | sample Sormic07211103_1_FD_123021 | JGI IMG/M metagenome (GOLD analysis project Ga0182005, IMG submission 123021) | Rhizosphere microbial communities from Sorghum bicolor, Mead, Nebraska, USA - 072115-103_1 MetaG | ecosystem: Host-associated > Plants > Roots > Rhizosphere | place: USA: Nebraska...
CGTGAAGGCGCTGATGGAAAAAGATAAGCGTCTCCGCGATGTGAATGATCTGTGGTATTACTACTATGGTAAGGTGAATGAATTGCTGAAGAAAAGAGGTTTGAAACTGTATGGCTGGGAAGAAATGGGTATGCGTAAAACAACGCTGGATGGTAAGCCATTCAGCATGCCGAATCCGGGATTCAGTGGTGAGAATCTGATGGTGGATGTGTGGAACAATATCATGGGAGGAGGTGCAGAAGATTTGCCCTACCGGTTAGCAAATGCAAATTACAAAGTAGTGCTTTCTGGTGTGAGCAATTTGTACTTCGATATGGCTTATATGAAGTCATTTGAGGAACCGGGGTTCTACTGGGGTGGATTTGTTGATGTAGATAAACCATTCTATTTCATCCCGATGGATTACTATAAGAATTCTAAAGTAGATGCATTGGGTAATCCGCTTGATCCTGCGATATTCAAAGATAAACAGCGTCTCACAGCTTATGGTGCAGACAATATTGCAGGTGTGCAGGGATTGCTGTGGAGTGAGACTGTAAAGAATTCAGCGAGAATGGAATATATGATCCTGCCTAAGTTGCTTGGACTGGCGGAGAGAGCGTGGGCGAAAGATCCTGAGTGGGCAGTAGTAAAGGATAGTACACTGAGTGCAGAATTGTATACAAAGGCATGGAGTTCATTTGCAAATACATTGGGTAAGAAGGAGTTGGTGAGATTGAGCTATTACAATGGCGGGTATAATTACCGTATACCTACGGCCGGTGCGAGTGTGAAAGATGGGGCTGTGGTAGCGAATCTGCAATTGCCTGGGTTTACCATTAAGTATACGTCCAATGGAAAGGAGCCGGATGCGAAGAGCAAGGTATATACAGGACCGGTTAAGGAGAAAGGAACGATAAAACTGAAGGTATTTGATGTGAAAGGCCGTGCTGGTAGAACGGTTGCTATTGAAAATAAATAGAAACAGATAAAAACGAATTGTTGAGAATCGCTTCTGCCGAAGGTAGAAGCGATTTTTGTTTTATCCCATACTTATAGTAAATTTGTACCATAATACACCCTTACCTAAGCCTACCACAACAAACAACTCTGCATTAAAAAAAACGATTGACTATGTCAAAGATCATGATAGCTGTAGATCTTAGCAGCTATTCAGCCAGCGTTATTGCTGCTGGTATGGAACTCGCGCGGAGCACCAAGTCTCCTGTAACCTTAACTTCTATCCTGGACAAAAACACAGAGGTAGTGCCTGTGATTGAAGCTGTTAGCCCATCTGCCGATGAGCTGAATGGCCGTCTGAAGGATATCATTGCGCACCTGGAAGGTTACCGGGATCAGTATTCTGATGTAACCGTTGCCGTTACTGCTACATTGGGAAATCCAAAAGAAGACATCATTGAGCAGGCAGCAGAAGAAGGCGCAACAACGCTGGTAATTGGAACGCATGGCCGCACCGGTCTGGACCATTTGCTGATTGGCAGCACGGCAGAATTTGTCATTCGCCACTCTTCTATTCCCGTATTGGTGGTTCCTTACAGGAAAGAAAAGCATTAAAATTTAATTAAACTGTTCACCATATCCTAATTGCCTTTCAACTTACACGTAGTTTTGTGTGTTAAGTAAGGATCATGCTATACATAAAATCTTACCTGTAATGCCGCTGAAAGACAAGTTCAAAATTGGTCCATTGTTGCGTAAACTGCATTGGAAAGAAATGCTGGCTGTACTGTTTATTTTGCTGGCTATTTATTTCTTCAGACAGCAGCGCCATGAACTATATTCTCTGATGCCTGCTATAGAGCGGGCGAACCGTTTTTGGGTGATCATTGGCGTGGTGCTGACGGCTGGATATATTCTCCTGCAGGCATGGATGTATCTCTATAGTTTCCGTTCTGTAGGTAGTAAGCTGGACATTGGGAGAGGCACTGAACTATTCCTGAAGCGTAACCTGCTGAGTATCTTTTTGCCGGCGGGTGGGGTGAGTTCACTGGCTTACATGCCACAAAGTCTGCGGCGTAGCGACATCAATAAACAACAGATCCATCAGGCCTCGGGGATCTATGGATTTGTAGGTATCTTTTCTGTGTTCGTGGTTGGATTGCCAGTGGTGGGATATGCGATATTGCACGACGAATCAATGCTGGAAGCAGTAGGAGGACTGGTGACTATTTGTGCAGTGCTGGCGGGCGTTGTCTGGATAGTGCGTTCTATTCAGACGAGGGGAGCTGCTTACAATCTGCTTGCTAAATATCTGCCTGGTGTGATGGGGCATGTAGACGAGATTTTCGCCTTCGACCTGAACCGTCCTGCATTTGTAAAAACAATATTGGTGTCTGCCGGCATAGAGCTGGCAGGCATCGCTCATTTATACCTGAGCATGTTGGCAACAGGGGCACATCCAAGTCTGGAAGCTGCCTGTGTAGGTTACATCGTAGCAACGATCTTTCTGATCGTTTCTCCTTTTCTGAGAGGGTTAGGTGCCATCGAGCTCTCATTGGCTTACCTGCTGACGAATTATGGGTTTACATCCTTGCAGGCATTAGAAATTACATTATTATACCGCCTTTTTGAATTCTGGCTGCCATTGCTGGCCGGGGTGTTTGCTTTTGTCCTGAAAAGTCGTCATCTGGTGTTGCGCTTAGTGCCACCTGTGTTGATCTTTCTGCTGGGTATGGTGAACATTTTTTCGGTATTGACGCCTCCACTCACCAATCGTTTGCGTGTGCTGAGAGGCTATATTCCAACAGAGAGTATTCACGCATCCAACCTGCTGGTGGTGTTCCTGGGACTGGTACTGTTGGTCACGGCCACCTTCCTCTTCAGGGGACTGCGTAGTGCGTGGATAGTAGCGCTGACGGTATCGGTATTGTCGGCCATTGGACACATCAGTAAGGCATTGGACTATGAAGAGGCTTCGCTGGCCTTGCTGACGGCATTAATCCTGTTAATTACAGCCAGACAATACAGAATTAAAAGTAACAGGCAATTGGTGAATATCGGGGTAGTAACGGCGGTGGCAACGCTGCTGGTGGTATTGATCTTTGGTACCATCGGATTCTATTTCCTGAATGTGAAGCATTTTGGAATGGACTTTACTTTGCTGCGTTCATTGCGTGCTTCCTTTCATGGCTTCCTGTTGCTGGAAGATGATGGTTTAAAACCGGTCACGCGTTTTGGACGGGAATTTTTGAGTGCGATCAGGGTATTGGGTGTAGGTGCCTGGGCATTCCTGTTTTATACCATTATCCGCCCATATCTGCCTACAGGTAAGCATACCAATGCGGCAATGGAGAAGGCGCAGTATTACCTGAGTCAATATGGTAGTTCTGCAATGGACTACTTCAAGGTGGGAGACGATAAGTTGCTGTTTATCTCAGAGAAATATGAGGGTTTTATAGCTTACAGGGTGGCAAGTAGTTTTGCGATAGTACTGGAGGAGCCGGTATGTGCAGAAGATGCAAAATTGGCTTTGCTGCACGAGTTTGAAGAGCAGTGTAAGAAGATGGGATTGAAGCCTGCTTTCTACAGGGTGGATGAACAAAGTATGTATTATTTTGAACATCTGCGGAAAAAGAAGATCCTGATAGGGCAGGAGGGGATTGTGGATGTAACTGCTTTTACGCTGAGTGGAAAAGATAAAAAGTCGTTGCGCAACGGGTTGAATAGTCTGACGGCGAAGGGGTATGTAACGGCTATACAGCGTGCGCCATTGAGTGCTGAGCTGGTGCAGGAGCTGAAAGAGGTGAGTGATGAGTGGCTAGTGGATTATGATGTAAAGGAAATGACTTTCTCACAGGGATTGTTCGATATAGATGCCATCAGGGACCAGGATGTGATAACGGTAACGGATGCGAATGGGCAAGTGGCAGCATTTTTGAATGTAATTCCTGACTATGCTCCCGGGGAGTGTACATATGATCTGATCCGCAAGCGTACAGCGGCACCAGGTGGGTGTATGGATTCGCTGATCATTGCATTGATACAGGACGCGAAAGATCAGGGGTTACAGTATCTGAATCTGGGGCTGGTGCCTATGTCGGGTATACAGCAACCGCAGAATACAGCTGAGCAGGTAGTGAAGTTTGCGTACGAAAAGATTAAGGCATTCCGTCATTATCATGGCTTGAGGGAATTCAAGGAAAAGTATGCAACGGACTGGACGAACAAGTATCTTGTATACGAACATGATTTTGACCTGATACAGCTCCCGGCTGCATTGAGTAAAGTAATGAAGGCTTGATTTTAAAAATGCTAATGATGGTGAAAGGATTATGGTTGATGGGAGTACTGAGCTTGTTGATGGTTACAGCCCATGCGCAAACGGATATCAGCAAACTGCCTGTCACGGTAAAGGCTCCTGCGGCTGGCAGTCAACATCCGGTTATCTTGTTCCTGACGGGGGACGGAGGGATGAAAAAGTTTGCGGTGGATATGGTGAATTCGCTGTCAGCAAAAGGTTATCCTGTGATAGGGTTGAACTCCCTGAAGTACTTCTGGAGTAAGAAGACGCCGCAACAGGCGGGGGCGGATGTAGCTGCTTTATTACAGTATTACGGCAACCAGTGGAACAACCATACTTTTTTGCTGGTAGGGTATTCTATGGGGGCGGATGTATTGCCTTTCATTTATCAGCATTTACCGGGTGTGTTGCAGAATCAGACGATATCGCTGGTGTTTATGTCACCATCTTCGAGTACGGATATGGTGGTTCATGTGGCGGATATGCTGGGTAAGAGTTCTACGCCGGGGGCGCTGAATGTGCCGGCGGCGATGAACACGATAACGAATAAGCCCTTGTTATTGATCTTTGGAAAGGATGAGGATGATTTTGATCTGCATGCGTTGACGATTACGAATTATAAATCTCTGGTGTTGCCGGGAGGGCATCATTACAATGATGATGCGAATGGGGTGGTGACGCAGATGGTATCGCACTGGGGGCCAAAATAAATAATAACGATTATAAAGTAACGCTCTTCCTGCCTGGAGGGGCGTTTTTTTATCCTAAAAACTTGGGCGATCGCACAAGTTTTTCTTTTAACAACCAGTTAACTCTCCTAACATTTTTTGCTAAAACGTTATACCATTACATGTATATAAGTGGTTGTATATTATGTAATTAACTCCGGTTTCAGCAGTTATTTTTATTCGTTAACATCTTATTAACTAAATTCTCGGTCCGGTAATGTATCATTACAACGTAGTAATGTAATGTAGAAAAAAAGGATTTGTACCACATTTGTCAGCCATGGAAACCTCTTTCGGGTCTCTACCCGTGGGAATTTTATCTTAAAGCGAATACACGAAAAACTATAATGGATAAAAACGTACTTCAAGATATTGTGAGGGGTGGGTGCACGAAGGTGCTGAAACCCTTTACAGAAGAGCCTTTTAATGGTTGGTTTTTGATGAAAACTCCCCAGGTTTCAACCGGGGGAGTTTACTTTTCAATTAATGAAAGTGATTGGAAAATAAGGCGCAGCTGCAACAAAATAGCAGTAGGATTTTTTAGCTTGCATGCAGGCTATCCTGTATTAAAAATTGATCTTACACCCTCAAAATATAAGTTTATGAAAAATGCGTTCCTGACTGCCTGCAAGGGTAGATCCTGTACTCCTGTTAACCACGATAGGGATGGAGCTAAACAGAGTTTTATAACCGTTAAAACAGCATTCACCAATTAAGGGATCGATACAGAAGACACAACATTAAAAAGGCTATCCGATAAATCAGCAAGGAATAATCCATTGCAGACCTGGAATGAGTGACTTAAAAATTTATTATTTAGTACATTGTAAACCCCACTATGCCAGCATGCCTAAACGTTATTTTGAAAGACTGCAGACCATTGATTACCTCATCAGGATCAAAGGCACAGGAAAACCTGCTCACCTTGCAAAAAGGTTAAGGATTTCCGAAAGAACATTATTTGAATTTTTAAAGATGATGAAAGAACTGGGCGCACCTATAGCATATGACCGCTATAAGGAAAGCTATTATTACTCGGAAAAAGGAGGCTTCAATATCCGATTTGTGAAGAATCTAACGGTAGCGCTTGTGACGAACCTTCTCTTTTGGACGATGTAACCCATTCCTACTGTGTAACCCAATTCACACAGCTTTTATTCAGGTTGGAAATGATTGATCCTGCGCGGTCCTCTATGGGATCCGGCAAGGATTGTCTTACCCGGCACGAGCGTTAACTGCGGAGTATGTTATTCCGCGGTTAACGCCGTATTAACTATGCTATTAACGGTACATTAACCTATTTTGGGAAAACTCTTCCTACCTTTCGATCCTGTTACACAAATGATTATATAGGGTTTGTCTTGCCTATTATCCCGCACAGGCAAAGCTGTATAAGTAGCAGCCTGAAATTCGCAATTACCTTTTTTCTCATAAGACGGTTTAGATTTCATAAGCTTCTGTACGCAGGTTTCTGTTAAGTTACCTGCCAGTTTTTTCCCATCTTAGGTATAAAAAAATTCGGCCCTCGCCATGAGGCAAGGGCCAGAACATTCACATGTCAATCTGTTACAGCCCGTGTCAATGAGATTCTGTAACGTTTTTAATTTTTTAGTCAGTCACTAATGTTTGAACGATATATCAAAATTAGAGATAATGTTTTGATCTAGTGGTTAACCGATTGTTAAGACACCCTCATTTTTATAATCCGTAAATTTTTTACAGTTAATATTGCAGTACAGAATGTGCAAAACAGTGGCTTTTTCTTTTCCTTTCATATTGTTTTACTATTTGGGAGCCTCCAATTTTATGAGTAAATTGGCGCCATTCCACGACTCCCTACCTACGTCCCTAATTAATAACAAGCTTACGTTTGTGTTATTTAATTCTTTTTAGGTATTCTTTAATATACAAACAATTGTTTATTAGTATTTATTGAAAAATCATATACTTATCGGATTGACTACTGTAGGTATTTGTTTCAAATTTGTTTCGGTATGGGAGACCGTGTATTTATTCTATTACAGCCATACTAGTCTACCAATTTAACGACACTTGCAGTACCGGAAATAAAGGTTTTCGCAACATATACAAACCCAAAAAAAACAATATGAAAAATGTGCGGCGCAACAGCACTGGGCGGGCCAGCGGGGAAGATGCTCCAGGGGCGGAAGGAGGAGAACATGCGGATTCAAACCTTGTACAGCAACTGGCAAAAGACATCAGTAATGTTGTGTTCATGGATAGTGACATTCCCGGATTAACAGCAACCGAAGCCGCCAATATTCTGAAAGCAGCCTATCCCGACATCAACGTCCTGTTATTTTCTGTGCGTAACAATGAAACAGCTATCACCACCATCACAACGGGGTATGGACCTGTGCCACCTCCAGCTTCATTGAGTGCCTGTTTTGCGCAACTATATGAAGCAGCTATCCAGACCAATACTGCAAATATTCAGAAAGTACTCACGTTTTTCAACCGTAAACCGGAAGAAGAACCCGGGCAGTATGGACTTTCTCATCGTGAACTACAGGTGCTGGATTGCCTGGTGAATGGAGACACGTATAAAAAAATAGCCGAGCACTGTCATATCAGTGTCGGCACTGTACGTTCACATATTATGAACATCTATCGCAAACTGGATGTAAATTCCCGTTCCGCTGCTATTGTCAAAGCTATGCAGGAAAGACTGGTAGGCAGCTGAAGCTGCTCCGCTATTCCCAGAACCCCGCCGCTTTTACCTGTTTCCAGCCCAACTGTTTGAGCAACTTTCTTGTTTGTACCACCATCGGAATATAACCAGCTACATAAAAGGTAGTATCATGTGAAGGTAGTTGCAGTTGGTCCAGCCAGCTGATAACATCTTTTTCTTGTCCATCAGAGAAATGCACCGGCATACCCATAATCTGTGTGGGTAGGGGATCTTCATCTATGGCCAGCGTATGAAAGCCTTGTTCAGGGTTCCTACGGTGATAGAGAGATAATATATGCCCCATGGCACTGGCGTCGCCTATACATACCAGTTGTGATGCGCCGGTAGGCTGATGTATGCCCCCGCCCGGACCTACATAAGGAACAGAATCGCCAGGGACAAGTTGCCGGAGCCACTGACTACCTTTGCCTATATGGCCCGCGTCTATGAGCAGGGTCGCTATCTGTGTATTTTCATTATAATGGGCTACACTGTAGTCTCTGAGTGCGGTGGAACTCACCTGGCACTTTAGGTGCTGGCAACTACGCCATGCTAGTGGGTCCGGCAGTTGCAATTCCAGTTGCAATAAGCGATGATCGAGTGCTGTTACCTGGCGCACATGCGCAGTCTTCCCCATCCTCCCCATCAGGAAGGCGGTTGCTTTTTCTTTTAATGACATATGTTCTGGTCTGTTTAGTCGACTATCCCTTTTAGTTCCGGGAAGAGGTCTGTGATCAATGCGATGGCCTTGGGTGTGCGTAATCGAAGGTGTGTAAAGATGCCATTCAATTGTAGTACGGGCATCAGATCGATGATTTCCTGCACGGCTAATTCATAGGATGGATAATCTACAGGATTTTCTATTACAGCAAGACTGGCAAGGAAGTCGGAAACAGCCCCACGCTGTAATCGCACATTATTTTCTGTGCTGATAGCATGCATATCATTGGGTATTAAATTGTTTGGCTGCATAAAAGAGATCATTAATTCGTTACAAAATTATTAATGCTTCAATCCCTGCCTGTTATACTATTCCGGGTCAGATAGGGATTTATCCCGTACACTTTCTCTGAAGGCGGCAGGTGTGTAGCCGGTATGTTGCTTAAAGAAACGATTAAAATAAGAGACTTCGTTGAACTGTAAATGCCAGGCTATTTCCTTCACACTTTCTTCTGCATGTAGCAATAAGCGTTTGGCTTCCAGTATTCTGCGTGCTGTGATCAGTGACGAGGCTGTCTGTCCTGAATGTTGCCGCACCACTTCATTCAGGTAGTCTACTGAAATGTGGAGCGCTTCAGCATATTGGGCAGGTTTGGTCCATTCCAGAAAATGAGTGGCTACCAGTTCACGATAACGTGTAATCAACGATTTCGTAGCTGAGGGAGTTTCTGCACAATGCCGCTGTAACATAAGCAGGAGAATGGAAAGGTAGTGCTGTAACAGGGGGATGGACCGGGCATTTTTGTCACTATATTCTCTGTTCATCAGGCAAACGAGCTGACCCACAGCATCCAGTTCAGGAGCGGGGAGTGTAACCGGCCCCTGTAGAGTTACGGGAAGTGATAACTGGGGCAGGAAGTCCGCTGTGAAAGCAATGCCCCATCCTGTTCCTGTTTGCTCGGCTTGGGCCAGGTGTACTTGTCCGGGCACTATAAGTCCCATTTGCCCTGCTCTCAATATTACCTGTTCCATATCGATTAAATGCGCACTTACACCTTCCATCAATATAAACAGCATGTAGTAATTGTGTCTATGAGCGTCCGTCAGAATAGCCATTTCGCTATTGGACTCACTTGACATCATTTTAATTGCAAAAGAAGGCATATCAGGGTGCAGGCCCTCCAGACTTTGCGACGCTATAAATTGCTTTTTCCGAGGCATATCATAAAGTTAGACGAACGGGCAAGGATAAAATTGTAGAATTAACAAAAAAGTTATTTACCCCTCTTGTTTATTAATTATATATTCAATAAATTTATATACCCTATGAGTTCCAAACAATTATTAAAAACCTATGACCATGAATTGGATCGAAGAGTTAAATGTGATTTACCAAAAGCTAGGTGCTGTTGGTTTTGAAGAAGTGAAAAAAGAGATCTTAAAAGCCCAGATGAGCGGGCATAACGGAGAAACTTACTACCTCGTTCTCCAGCAGTTAATCATGATTAAAAAGGATAAAGTACAGATCTACGAACTGATCAAAGGTGAAGTAGAGAATATTATCCACTTCAGTAAGCACATGATTCACCTGAATTAGTTTCTTTCAGCCAGTTCTTCCTTTAAGCTTTGCGCTTTGAAATATATGGGTGCACTATCTGGTATTTTCAGCAACCATTCAAGGCAAAGTTGTTTATTGCCCTCTTTCAGATAGCTAAGTGCTGTATAGAATGCGGCGTTATACTGGTAGGGTGAAGTCCCCGCAAATACGATCCCAAGATCTTTCCGGGCCAGTTTAAGCTCCCCCAGTTCAATCAGGCTGATACCTTTGTAATAGCGCGCCGAGGCGTGGGTGGAATCTTTTGCCAATATCTGATCCAACAGCTGGATGGTTTGGGTAAAATGACCATGGTTAAAACTCATGGCAGCTTCGTGCAGCAGGAGGGCGGTATCGGCCTCCTGACCTTCTCTGTGCACATGTTCCATCTCTGTACCGGAAAACTGTCTGTATACGTCTTTATGCCATGGACTCAGGAATAGCAGTCCTGCCAGGCCGGCGGCTATGATAGCGGTGACAATGACGTAGATACTGATTTTAGTATTGGGATTGCCCTTGGTATGAAACCAGCGTTCCCGCTGGTCGGCGAGCATTTCTTCGAGTTCTTCGCGGGTGTTGTCTATGTCCTGAATATTGCCGGACCATGCGAGTGCTTCTTCTACATATTTCTTATGTTCAGCATCCAATCCGGGCGAGGGAACTTCTGGCTGGAAAGTGGCGCCTTTATTGGGTGTTTTCTGCATCATCTCCTGCTTCCACTTTAGCTGGCAGGCATATAAGAAGAATGGCTCGAAATGATTTGTGAGCAATAGCTTGTGATGACGGGCATAGTTGTAAATGGCCAGTAAGACCTCTTCAAACACGTTGGCTGCTTCCTTTATATTACCTCCCCAGCCAATTACCATGTGCTTCACCTTTCGGGAGTAGCGTTTGTAAATGACATCTACAATAGCAGGGGAGCTGTCCAGCAAACCATCTATATATTCATCATCATTATTTATAATCCGGCTGGATACCATAAAATTTTACCTATGGGACAAAATTAAAAGTAATCAAAGTCAATAGACAAAAACATCTAGTACAATGGTTATGCCGGATTTAAAAAATGTTGAATATAAAAGAAGAATGGTTTGTTATGCCGTGCCGTTTTAATGCATATAGATTTATTTGTGTGTCTTTTATAGAGAACTGATCATTTCCCAATGGCTGATAGTGTTGTAGCGTTTGGTCGTCAGTTCATTTCACGTTTTTTCCCGGATCTGGAAAAAATTCCATTATGCTAGTTCCGGGTGGAGTGTAAAGAGGAGTTTACCGAGGACCTGCCTGAGGGCAGCCGCATCTGAATCTCCGATGATGGCTGTGTATTCAGCCTGTATTTCTTCGAAGGTTTCAAATGCGGCTATCAGCAGTTTCTTGCCATCATCAGTTAGAGAAATGAGAATGGCCCTGTTGTCGACGGTATGTTTCGTAGTAGAAATATATCCTTCTGATTCGAGGTACTTGACCACTTTGCTCATCGCCTGTTTGGTGATTCTTGCTTTTTTGGCCAGTTCGTTATTTATAATTCCTTCTGGTTGAATATTGATAAATACTACCAGATCTCCCAGCTTAAAATTGTTATATCCTTTCTGTTGTAACTTTTCTACTATCCTGCAGTCCATGTCCTTTTTCAACAATCCCAATAGTCTGGTCAGACTTCGTTTCCGTTGTGCCAGATGCAGCGTTACCTGCTCATCCAGTGAACTGTTCATTTGCAGTTTGTTTTCAGGGGTGTTACTTATTGGTTCAGCCGGTTACTATCCAGCTACGTATACGTTCGTTTCTAATCCCAACCTTATATAATTGCCAGCGTGCGGCAGAAGGTGTTTGCTTTCATTTATTGAAGACTGAACGTGCAATACCCATTTCCAATCCCCGTAGTTCAGCAAGGCCCCGTAGTCGCCCAATAGCGCTATAACCCGGATTAGTGTGTTTATGCAGGTCATCCAGCATCTGGTGACCATGGTCCGGTCTCATAGGTATGCTGACGTTGCGCTTATGCATGACACCGAGGATACTCCTGACTACTGCATACATATCCACATCGCCTTCGAGGTGATTGGCTTCATGGAAGTTGCCAATCGCATCACGCTGTGTGCTACGGAGGTGAATGAAATGGATATGTTCTCCCAGTCTTTCAACCATACCTGGCAGGTCATTGTCTGCACGTACACCGTAAGAACCGGTGCAGAAACAGAGACCGTTTGCAGCATAAGGGGCCGCCTGCAGTAGTTCACGTGCATCCTGTTCGGTACTCACTATGCGAGGCAGACCCAGGATAGGGAATGGAGGATCATCCGGATGGATAGCCAGTTTTATGCCTACTTCTTCTGCTACTGGCGCTATCTGTTGTAAGAAATAGAACAGGTGCAGTTTCAGCTGAGTGGCATCAATACCTTTATACTTATCCAGAGCTTCCTGGAATTGTTGCAATGAGAAGCTTTCTTCAGAGCCAGGTAAACCAGCTATGATATTGCGTTGCAGCAGTGTCTTTTCGGCATCGGTCATACTATCGAAGCGCTCCTTTGCCATAGAGATATCAGCAGGATCATAATCATTTTCTGCTCCCGGGCGTTGCAGCATAAAGAGATCGAAGGCCATGAAGGCTGCTTTTTCAAACCTTAATGCTTTCGAACCATCTTCCACGGTATACGCGAGGTCAGTACGAGTCCAGTCAAGCACCGGCATAAAATTGTAGGTCACTACATAAATGCCGCATTCTGCCAGATTACGCAACGACTGCTGGTAATGCTGGATGTATGTTTTGAAATCGCCGCTTTGTGTTTTTATATCTTCATGTACAGGCACGCTTTCTACCACAGACCAGGTCAGACCTGCCGCCTCGATGAGCGCTTTCCTTTCCAGGATCTCTTCTTTAGCCCATACTTCGCCATTTGGAACGTGGTGCAATGCCGTTACTATTCCGGTGGCCCCGGCTTGTTTGATATCAGCCAGGCTAACCGGATCTTTCGGTCCGAACCAACGCCATGTCTGTTCCATTCTTAACATACGCATATACAGGTTTAAATGTCAAAAATAGGACTTCCCGCCATAATTAATAAAGAAGTAATGATGTTTTTATGCACTATACAAGAAGAATGATTATAATATCCATCACATTAGTCTGTGTAGGGCCTGTAATCAGCAGTCCGCCGGCCATTTGAAAAAATGGGTATGCATCCTGTTCTTCCAGATGTTTCTGAGCATTCTTACCTATTTGCATAATCGTAGCATCGGTAATAGCACCAGCGGCATCTGTAGGGCCATCGGTACCGTCAGTGCCTGCACTTAAAAAAGTAATGCCTTCCTGGCCTTCCAGCGCAATCCCTGCTGCCAGTGCCAGTTGCTGATTACGCCCTCCCAGTCCCGTGCCCGTTACGGTCACGGTACTTTCTCCACCAGCCAGCAGACAGGCAGGTCGTTTGCCTTTCCATGCCTTTGCCTGCGCTACCAGCGAGTTTGCAATAGTGATAGCATCGCCTGTCAGGGTAGAAGTGAGAATATGTGTATCATAACCCAGTTGGCTGGCCGTGCTGGCTGCTGCTTCCAGTGCGATGAGGTTCGTACCGGCGAGGAAAGTATATGTGTGGGCAAAACGGGGATGACCCGGCTTAGGTGTTTCGGCTATGCTATCGTTACAACCTCTTTTCAGGTGTAAGTAGATCGGAAGTGGCAGCAGATCGGTAAGCTGGTATTTTTCTACCACCGCCATCGCATCTGCAAAGGTAGTGGGATCTGGAACGGTAGGTCCGGATCCTATCACATGCAGATCATCGCCTACTACATCACTCAATACAATGGTGCAGAGGGCAGGCGTATTTGTGAGTAAAGCCAGTTGTCCGCCTTTCACACCAGAAAGGTGTTTGCGTACCGTATTCATTTCATGAATGTCTGCACCACTTTTGAGCAGTAAGTCAAATGCGGTTTGTACCTCCTGTAGGGTAGCACCCGGAGGATGATCTGCCAGTAATGCAGACGTACCGCCGGAGAGCAGGAAGAGTACAATATCATCAGCCTGTACACCGGTGATCATTTCCGTCATTCGCTGTGTGGCAGCTACGCCATTTGCGTCCGGAATAGGATGACCTGCGGTGGCAATGCTGATATGCTGCAAGGGTAATTCATGTTCGTATTTGGTGATCACCAAACCCTGAAGCTGGCAGTCAGATAAAGCCGTTTCTACGGCTTGTGCCATGGCAGCGGCGGCTTTGCCTGCACCGAAGATCCATATTGGGCGGCTTGCAGAACGTGGAAATGATTTGCCGCAAATTGTGATCGTATCCGCATCGTGTTGTATACATCTTTGTATTAACGTCGCCGGCTGTACGGCCTTGACTGCGGAATTAAAAATGGAAATGGCATCAGTTTTCATCGTGAAAAAAAATAAGGATGCTTCAAAGCATCCTTATCCATTTTTATGTTATTGGGTACTATAAGTAACTAGTTAGCGGGATTGCTGTGTTTCTGTTGTTTCTTATCCATACGGGCTTCCATCTGCTCTTTCTTCTTCATTTCCCAGTCGTTCCATTTCTTGTATTGTTCAGGAGTGAGTACTGTTTTGAAGCGTTGGCTACGTTCTTCATTCAGTGCTTTTGCCTGTTGCATTTTATCCTTCTTCTGGAGAGATGTATTACTTTTGATCGCATCCATGCGACGGGCTATGTCAGTGTTGATAGCATGAATATCTGCATCCTGCTTTTTGGTAAGATTCAGACGTCGATCGAGTTTATCACTCATTCTGTCTGCTTTTTCTTCAGGAGTCCAGCGAACACGTTTACCAGTGCTGTCAACGGCGTGCTTATGTTTCTCCTGCGCCATACTATTCGCATGAACGCTTAAGAACAGGCACATCAGCAAACTACTTATGCAGATCATGTATCTTTTCATAAAAAAAGGGAATTGGTTATCCTTGTTAAATATAGGTAATTACCGCAATATTAATACCAATCATATAAAATATAATAGGGACTAAAATTCATTTATTTATTTTAACAAATGGACAACATTATACATCACGAATAGTAAGTGCCAATAATAATCCGATACCAAATCTAAACCGCTAAAAACCAATAGAAAAAGATGATTAAAACCCGTATCTACCTTCCCTTAAAAAGGGAGGCCCGTACGATGACCGGGAAAAGGCTGGCTGGCTTATGCCTGTTATTAGGCAGCCTGTTTGCCGCTGGTCAGCTTCGGGCACAGCAAACATTCCCTGTGAATGGAGTGGCTGATCCAAGAGAAGGCTGTTATGCCTTTACCAAAGCCACCATCGTAAAGAGTGCAGGCAATGTATTAACCAATGCAACTTTAGTGATCCGGAATGGACGCATTGTGAGTGCAGGTACCGGTGCCGTCCCTGCCGATGCTGTGGTGATTGACTGCTCCGGCAAGTTCATCTATCCATCTTTTGTTGATGCCTACAGCGATTATGGCACACAACCAGTAAAGAAAGGTAGCGTAAGCCGTCGCGATGATCCTCAGTTTATCTCCAACACCAAGGGCGCTTACGGCTGGAACCAGGCCATTAAAAGTGAAATCAATGCAGCATCCATCTTCAATACAGATGCAGCTACTGCCGCCACCCTGCGAGAGGCAGGTTTTGGTACCGTGCTCACTCATCAGCAGGATGGAATAGCACGCGGTACAGGCGTCCTTGTCACCCTTGCAGATGGCAGAGAAAACAAAGCTATCATTAAAGAAAAAGCCAGTGCACAGTACTCATTCGACAAAGGAAGTTCTACGCAGAACTATCCGAATTCGCTGATGGGTACCATTGCATTGCTGCGTCAAACCTATCTCGACGCACAGTGGTATCGTTCCCATCCTGAAAAAGAAGGTGTGAACCTGTCTTTGCAGGCATGGAATGATGTCCAGTCCCTGCCTCAGATCTTTGAAGCAGGTGATAAATGGGATGCATTGAGAGCCGATAAGATCGGAGATGAGTTCGGCGTGCAATATATCATCAAAGCGGGCGGTAATGAATACCAGCGTATGCCTGAAATGATTGCTTCCAAAGCAGCTTTCATTCTGCCAGTTTCTTTCCCACTACCAATAGATGTGGAAGATCCGGAAGATGCACGCTTTGTAGCGCTGAGTGAAATGAAACATTGGGAAATGGCGCCTTCAGAACCTGCAACTTTTGAAAAGGCAAACATCCCTTTCTGTATCACTGCTGATGGCCTGAAAGATGTAAAACAGTTTTTAGCCAGCGTACGCAAAGCCATTGAATTTGGCCTCAGCGAACAAAAAGCACTGGATGCGGTAACACTCGCCCCTGCCAAACTGCTGAAAGCAGAAGATCAGGTGGGTACACTGGATGCTGGTAAGCTCGCCAACTTCCTCATTACTTCAGGAAACATCTTCAATGAGAATACTGTCATTTTCCAGAACTGGGTACAGGGTAAGAAATACAATATCAAAGATGATAACTGGAAAGATGTGAGAGGTACTTATACACTAACTGTAACACCGGGCAATGCGACCTATACCGTGTTGATAAAAGGTACTGCCAGCACGCCTGCATTGTCCTTACTGGCAACCGATACTGTGGGGGGGACCCTCAGCTTCTCCGGCGACCTGGTAAGAGTGGCCTTCCCCGTCAAGAAAGGTAGTGCACAAATACGCCTCACCGGTATTGCTAATGGCAATGGATGGAGTGGTACTGGGGTGGATACCAGTGGCAAGAACATTCACTGGCAGGCTGTGTTGAGTAAAACATTTACCAGTTCCGATTCTTCCAAAACAAAATCACAGCCATTTGTTGGCAATAACTATTTCCCATTCAATGGATATGGTTGGGAAACCCTGCCAGCACAACAGGATCTGCTGATTAAGAATGCCACTGTATGGACCAATGAACAGGATGGAAAACTGGAAAATACAGATGTTTTGGTACGTAATGGCAAGATTGCCCAGATTGGTAAAAATCTGGCAGCCGGTAGTGCAAAAGTGATCGATGGTACAGGCAAACACCTGACAGCCGGGATCATTGATGAACACTCTCACATTGCTATTTCAAGAGGGGTGAACGAAGGCACTCAATCTGTTACAGCTGAAGTACGTATTGCTGATGTGGTAAATCCTGACGACGTGAATATCTACCGTCAGCTGAGTGGTGGGGTAACTGCTTCTCACTTACTGCATGGTTCTGCAAACACTATTGGCGGGCAATCACAACTCATCAAACTTCGCTGGGGTGCGGATGCAGAAGCGCTTAAGTTTGCTGGTGCAGATCCTTTCATCAAGTTCGCACTGGGTGAAAACGTGAAGCAATCCAACTGGGGGGATAGACAAAAAGAACGTTTCCCACAGACCCGTATGGGGGTGGAACAGTTATTGACAGATGCCTTTACCCGCGCCCTGGATTACGAAAAACTGGGTGCAGATAAGCGAAAGGACCTTGAGCTGGAAACCCTGCTGGAAATTCTTCACAGCAAGCGTTTCGTGACCTGTCACTCTTATGTACAGAGTGAAATCAATATGCTGATGCATGTAGCCGATACTTTCCATTTCCACATCAACACCTTCACCCACATTCTGGAAGGTTACAAGGTAGCCGACAAGATGAAAGCACATGGCGCCGGCGCAGGCACCTTTGCTGACTGGTGGGCATACAAGATGGAAGTGCAGGATGCTATTCCTTACAATGCTACCATCATGCAACGTGTAGGATTGACCGTAGCCATCAACTCAGACGATGCTGAAATGGCCCGCCGCCTGAATCAGGAAGCAGCTAAGAGCATTAAATATGGTGATATGACAGAAGAGGATGCATTGAAACTGGTTACCCTGAATCCTGCCAGACTGCTGCACGTAGCAGATAAAACAGGTAGTATCAAAACCGGTAAAGATGCAGACCTGGTGCTATGGAGCGATGATCCACTGAGCATTTATGCGAAAGCAGATAAGACGATCGTAGATGGGATTGTGTACTTCGACAGAGAGAAAGACATAGAACTGCGTCAGCGCATCAGTTCAGAGCGTAACCGCCTGGTACGCAAAATGCTGGCGGAAAAGAAGAAGGGTACACCTACACAGAAAGCAGCTCCTGCTGAAGAAGATAATTATCATTGCGAAGATCTGCAGGCAGGTCACCAGCATAGTTTGTTGGGTGATGAAAATGGTAACAATTAAAACATTGATGGATGAAACACCTGATTCTATTATATATTTCAATTACCGGCTCACTGGCTGCCATGGCGCAGGAAACGATCTATCCGGCCGGGAAGCAGCAGGTTGCCGTAGTCCTGACCAATGCTACTATCCATGTGGGCAACGGACAGGTTATTGAAAAGGGCGTTCTGACCTTTGCCGATGGCAAAATAACATCGGTAGGTACTACCGCCCCTGCTTCAGGAGCAGGAAAAATTATTAACCTGCAGGGGAAACATGTGTATCCGGGTATCATAGCCCCGGTGACCAACCTGGGGCTAACGGAAGTAGAAGCCGTAAGATCTACCAACGACTTCAAAGAAGTAGGAGAGATAGACCCTTCTGTACGTGCGCTGGTCGCTTATAATACTGATTCCAAAGTGATCAATACTATTCGTGCCAACGGTATTCTGCTGGCACAGGTAACACCGGAAGGAGGTATGATCTCCGGCTCTTCCTCCGTAGTACAGCTGGATGCCTGGAACTGGGAAGATGCGGCTTATCATAAAGATGGTGCTTTACATTTCTACATGCCCAGTCTTTTGCCTCCACCGGCGCCACCAAAAGACAGACCTGCCTCTCCGAACAATAAGATCAAAGAATCTACGGAGAAAATCGATCAGGTACGTGCTTTCTTCAGAGAAGCAAAGGTCTACCTGGGTCAGGGCAGGCACGCAGAGACCAACCTGAAATTTGAAGCCGTTCGTCGCCTTTTCTCAAAAGAAGAAAAGCTCTTCGTTCATTGCGATATCGTGAAGGAAATGCTGGTAGCGGTGGATTTTGCAAAGGAGTTTGGCTTCGATGTAGTGATAGTAGGCGGGGCAGATGCATGGCGCATAGCAGATATGCTAAAGGAGAATAATATCGCTGTGGTATTGAAACAGCCACATTCATTGCCGGTAATGCAGGATGATGATATAGACCAGCCTTATAAACTGGCCTTTCAGTTGCAGCAGGCTGGTGTATTGTTCTGTCTGAGCAATGAAGGTTTCTGGCAGCAGCGTAACCTGCCTTTTGAAGCAGGTACAGCGAGCGCATATGGCTTGAGTAAGGAAGAAGCCCTGAGTGCAGTGACGATAAATGTAGCCAGGATCCTGGGCATTGATAAGGTAACCGGTACGCTGGAAACGGGTAAGGATGCGAATATTACTATCAGTACCGGCGATATCATGGATATGCGGTCTAGTGTGATCACACAGGCATTTATTCAGGGAAGGGAGATTAACCTGGATAATAAGCATAAGCAGCTGTACGAAAGATACAAGTTCAAATATGGGCTGAAATAGGCTTTCCGTCCTTTTTATGAAAAGTCGCTTTTACGATTGGTAAAAGCGACTTTTTTTTGAGGCTGGTATGATTTTTACTGCTATTCCCTTATAACTCATATATATGGGAGCAATTATGAAAAGAGATGACGCCATCAAAAAGGTCACAGAAATGATCAGAGATGTAGGCGTGTGCATGCTCACAAACATCGACGAGCACGGACAGGTCATATCGCGACCGATGGCGACAGCAGATGTGGATAAAGAGGGAAACGTGTGGTTCTTCAGCAACGAATACTCGGGAAAAGTTACCCAGATTTCGGAAAACAATGAATTGAACCTCATTTATGCACACCCTGGCCACAACACATACCTGAATATTTTCGGTATTGGCAGCATTGTAATCGACAAAGAAAAAATGAAACAGCTCTGGAATCCGGCTGTGAAAGCCTGGTTTCCGGATGGGATAGATGATCCTAAACTCTGCCTGTTGAAAGTAGATACCAAACAGGCGTGGTACTGGGACAACTCCTCCAGTAAAATGATCATCTTCTTCAATATGCTGACTGCAATTATCAGGGGAAAGCAATTCCAGGACGGGGAAACCGGAGAATTAGATCTGGATTAAGGCAACAAACGTAAACGGCCCTCATTAGCCAACATTTATAGAGTAAAAAACCAAGTGGTCAGACTTTAGAATGTCCGACCACCGGGGATCTTTTTATTTAACAATAACGAGGTAGTAGTTC
>Ga0182005_1000497_pt1 | contig 20074 bp, 15 predicted proteins | sample Sormic07211103_1_FD_123021 | JGI IMG/M metagenome (GOLD analysis project Ga0182005, IMG submission 123021) | Rhizosphere microbial communities from Sorghum bicolor, Mead, Nebraska, USA - 072115-103_1 MetaG | ecosystem: Host-associated > Plants > Roots > Rhizosphere | place: USA: Nebraska...
ACACGCCCAACGGCAGATTTTGCAGCGGGAAATCCGCGTGGCCGTTGGCGGAGGCAACCCAGCTACGAGTGATGGAAGTCTGAGTCATGGGTTATCTCCGGGTCGGGTCGAAAGTGGCGGGCAACGAGGCCCAGCAGGCGTCGTAATCGTTTTGCAGCTGTGGGCAATCCAGGGCGAACCGGCTCGGGCGCAGCACCTGGCTGGTCTCGAACATGAAAGCCATGGTGTTGTCGATTTTAGCCGGCGCCAGTTCAGCGTTGATCGCCTTGGTGCAGGTCTCGCCATCGGGGCCGTGAGCACTCATGCAGCTGTGCAACGAGGCGCCGCCCGGCACGAAACCTTCGGCTTTGGCATCGTACTCGCCCTTGATCAGGCCCATGTATTCGTTCATCAGGTTGCGGTGGAACCACGGCGGACGGAAGGTTTTCTCGGCCACCATCCAGCGTGGCGGGAAGATCACGAAGTCGAGGTTGGCCAGACCGTGCACGCTGGTCGGCGAGGTCAGGACGGTGAAAATCGACGGATCCGGGTGATCGAAACTCACCGTGCCAATGGTGTTGAAGCGACGCAGGTCATATTTGTACGGCACGTTATTGCCGTGCCAGGCGACCACGTTCAGCGGCGAATGATCGAGCTCGCAGCCCCACAATTGGCCGAGGAATTTCTGCACCAGGGTGGTCGGTTGCTTGAGGTTTTCGTAATGCGCCACCGGGGTCAGGAAGTCGCGAGGGTTGGCCAGACCGTTGCTGCCGATCGGCCCCAGGTCCGGCAGGCGCAGTGGCGCGCCGTGGTTTTCGGCCACATAGCCCCGCGCTTGCGGATCGAGCAGTTCGATGCGGAATTTCAGCCCGCGAGGCAGCACGGCGATTTCCAGCGGTTCCAGCTCCAGCACGCCCAGTTCAGTGGCGATGCGCAGGCGGCCCAGTTCCGGTACCAACAGCAGTTCGCCGTCGGCGTTGAAGAACACCCGCTCCATGGACCGGTTGGCGCGGTAGTTATAGATGCTGATCCCGGCCGGTTTATCCGCGCCCGAATTGGCGGCCATGCTCACCAGCCCGTCGATGAAATCGGTGGGCTCGGTCGGAATGTCCAAGGGGTTCCAGCGCAGGCGATTGGGGGTCACTTCACCCAACGGACCACCGGCCAGTTGCCGATCCAGTTTGACGAATGCCGGGTGATTGGCCGACGGCTGAATGCGGTACATCCAGGTCCGGCGTGCTTCGCTGCGGGCCATGGTGAACGCAGTGCCGGAGAACAGCTCGGTGTACAGGCCGTAAGGGGCTTTTTGCGGGGAGTTCTGGCCGATTGGCAGTGCGCCGGGCAACGCTTCGCTGCTGAATTCGTTGCCAAAGCCTGACTGATAAGCCAGCGCTGGCGCCGTTGAATCGAGGTTCATGGAGCCTCCTGAACGGGAAGTTATTTTTATCGTAATTCAATTACGCATAACGTAATTTGATTGGTATTGACCGTCAAGCTATAAAGACGCCCATTCGTCCCGGGATCACACCGCCTCCATGACCAGCGAAAGCAACGGTAAACAGAAAGTCCGCTCGGCCGAAGTCGGCACCGACATCCTCAAGGCCCTCGCCGAGCTGTCGCCCTCGACCTCGCTGTCGCGTCTGGCCGAACACGTGCAGATGCCGGCGAGCAAGGTTCACCGTTATCTACAAGCGCTGATCGCCAGCGGTTTTGCCGAACAGAACCCCGCCACCAACCATTACGGCCTGGGCCGTGAAGCGCTGCGAGTCGGCCTGGCTGCCCTGAACAGTATGGACGTGCTGAAAGTCGCCGCTCTGCCTCTGGCCGAGTTGCGTGATGACTTGAATGAAACCTGTTTTTTAGCAGTGTGGGGCAATCAGGGCGCGACGGTGGTGCACATCGAGCCGGCGGTGCGAGCGGTGACGGTGGTCACGCAATTGGGCTCGGTATTGCCGTTACTCAGTTCATCCACTGGCCTGGTATTTGGCGCTTACCTACCAAAGCGGGAAACCGTGGACTTGCGCGATCAGGAACTTCACAACACCACTGACCACATCTTGGCGGACGATCAGACCTATGCAGCCTTATGCGAACAGATCCGCGAACGCGGCCTGCATCATGTGCATGGGTTGCTGATGCCGGGAGTGGATGCGTTGTCGGCACCGGTATTCAACGCAGCAGGGAATGTAGCGGCGGTCATGACCATCGTCGGTCCGACCTCACTGTTTCACGCTGACGAAAACGGCCCGGCGGCGCAGCGATTGCTGGCAGCGACGCGGGCCGTGAGTTGGCGGATGGGTTACCAGGTTGAACCATGACGTAATAAAGCGGAAATATCACCGCCCGCTATTAATCCACTCTTTTCCCTGCTCAGCGAATAGAGGTTGTTACCGAACCGGTTGTATTCGCGAGAGACCGACCCGCCACATAGGTCAGATAATTTACGCCGACCTCAACACCGGTAACGGTTGAAACGATTCCGGCAAAATCGTTGATTCTGGAAAGGAGACTCAGGCCGGCATTTGCACCGCCAATGCCCGCAACGGTACCCACATAGAGAGAAATCAACCCGACCCATGCAGCTGAAAAATGCCCGTTTGCCTGTTTTTCATACCCGTTGTGGTGAGCGATTACCCCTAGCACAATTGATCGCGTTGCCTTCAATAACGTGGCTGCGACCCCGACCGGTGGAATGAAGAGCGAAACAATGTCCACCGCAAATTCGGCAACAATTAGCGTGTCGCGCCAGAATGCTTCGGAAAGACTGGTCGTCTGGTCATCCGTCTCGGCGATGAAAAGCTCGATCATCGGCGCGTAGTCATCCGATAAGCGGATAGGCCGTCCGGGTGTTAGCGTGAAATCATGGTATCCCTTCAGAACCTCGAACAAATAAGCGCGCACAACCTCTTGATCTCTACTTCGGACACTTTTAACAATATCCCATCGCGCGTGCATCTTCAGTTCCGCGGCATAAGATTCCAGTGAAACAAAGTTCTTGCCATCGTAAGCCGCTGGCAGATAAATAATCTTTTCAGTTGTGCCTTTGCGAGCAAAGACGTACCCACCTTCAACGCGCTTGCCGTTGACGACAAACCTGTAGACTTCGCCATTGGCAGTATTTGCAGTAATGTGCAACTCTTCGAGCACCGCATTCAGCCAGGTATATTGCTCCACGCTCAAATTGCCTTGCATTCTCTGAGTCAGAGCATCGAACTGGAGTTTGTTTTGCTTGAGCTTGCCATACACCTCAGGTCTTGTTGAGAGATCTCCGACCCCGGGATTGAGGAAAGTGCGCTTCAAATAATCGATGTATTGATCCCCTGGCAACACTCCAATCAAGTCGTTGATCACTGTTGCACTCAGCCTTCCCACCGAGGTGCCGTCTCTTGACCTGAACGTAGCCGTTCTCAATTGATCACGAACATTGACCAGACTTTTGACCACCGTGTCAAACCACGCAAGAGCCTTTACAAAAGAACTGGTGTCGCTGCGCCAGATTTCCCAATTAATAAACAGTTGAGTCAGGGTCATTGGCTGATGACCTGCAATTGTGATCTCAACCTGGTCCGGATCGATTTCCGGGTGTGGCCCCGAGCGACGTAAATAGTCATTGACTCGCTTTTTCACCAATTCCCGAGCAAACACCTGAAACGGCTGTACATTCACCTTATCTTTCGCCAGTTCATAAATGGCGCTTTGTTCAGTAGTCAGTCGAGCCAGGCATTGCCGTTCAGACAGCTTCGCTTGCCTGAACCAACCAGGCGTAACAAATTCGACCTCGTACTGCGCCCATGCCAGTAACTGCCTGACACTGTCTTCGAAGCGTCTTTGGGGAAGAGACAGCCATGTAACGGTATTGATTCTTGACCCTTGACCAGCTATGGCCGCTGCTCCAGATTTATTTATTTCGTCATCCAGCTTGCTGCGATCCTTCAAGTGGCATTGATCGATCAAGTAATCCTTACCGCCTGGAACAAGCACCCATTTCGCAACGTGCTCCTTGAGCAACCAAACATTATCGAATTCAAACCAGTCTTTACCTTCCGGAGCGCCTGGCGCATATAGCACACAAGGAACAAGCGCACCATTGCTTTTAGACGTATAAACGGTGAGTTCCTTGAATGCCTGATAATCATCACGAAAAGAAAGACCATGAGTGGTCAATGATGTATCGCCGAGATTGCAACGTTTCACCATATCCAGACTTTGCGCCTTCAAATGACCTTGCAGCCCGGCGGCGAATACCGACAAGGCCGTCACTCTTGCCAGGTTTTCATGGATAGCGTCTTGTACTTCTGGCTCTTTATAGGCAGCGTTCCGCAGCGCTGCGTACTTCATCCGCACATCGAGCGTTTCGATGGCCGACTCGATGAATGAAGGGGTCAAATCCCGCGCATGTTCGCCGTTGATCTTGAGCTGATAGCGGGCGGCTTTATCATGCAAACCGTACATAAAAAGTTCGGTTAACGTTTTCGTTTCTTGATGCCTGATTTCCTTCACGCCCATACGGAAATTGTAGTTCAAGGTCACGAGGACAAAATCAGGATCGACATGCAGTGCAGCACGCCGAAAAATAAAGTCTTGAACACTGTTTCGTGTATAGGCTTTCAGCGACGCGACATGACCCACTCGTTGATGCAGATCTACTTCACTTTGAAGCAGGGTGCGCTCCAGATCGACATAAATCTTCTGGTCCCTTTCGCTACTGCGCTTCAACCATTCAGGCCACGCATTTTTACTGATCAACTTGATCAGCGCGGCGGTGCGATGTTTCGCATTTTCAAGCAGCTCCTTCAAGGGCAGGAGGGCGTTAACTTCTCGGATCACATTCTCCTTGTCCGTGCGCGAGCCACTCAACCCCTTGAGTTGACGACTGATGTCAGCACGTTGCTTTGCCAACAGCGCGTCTGTGCCAACACCGAATACATCCGTATCAATTCGTGGATAACGAATCTCTGGATCAGCCTCGACCTTCTGCGCGTCTTCAACTGCCAAGTCCTTCAGCAATTCGCCACGACTCGCTGGCGTACTCAGGCGTTTCCGGACTTCTTGATGCAGCGCTGCCGACGTAGCGAACTTTTCCACCCCTGCGTTCGCCGTATATAAAATCATGGCACTGTCCGCCGCAGGAACAATTGCCCCTGACGACTGACCATCCAGACGCATGACAAAAGCCGAAGCCAATGTTTTGAAGACGCCATCGTGCAGTTGGACAGCAACGCCATAAAATGCGCTGGGAACCAGAGGACCGGTCAACGCGAAAATCTTTTTTTTGTCTTCCGGTGTGACACCGCCCTCTTGCGTTACGCTATTCAATTCCTGCCAGAAGAGTTTGACTGCATAACTTCGCAGAAGGCCTTTACGCATCACGTTGTTGCCCATATTACGTGCCCAGTACTGATCCAGCGCCACGACAAACTTTGCAGGCAACGTCCGGAGCAATTCGGCGATAAATTGACTCACTGTCCCAATATCCAGATCAGCGTGTCGGGCGCTTTCGTCCGTATCGTTCAGCCAATCGTACACACCATATTGGTCTGGATTATAATCCGGTGCACTTCCGCGCAGCAGACACTCCATCAATACATTATTCAGTGAGCCTGTCGGCTCTTGGGCAGTCGCAGCACCGCGATAATTGATAAACACCCTGGAAACATAGAGTTCCGGCACCAACCGCCACATGTCCTCCGCCAGACAATCTTGTAGCAAAGACGCAAATGACGGGATGAGGCTCAATTGCTCGGACAATTGTTCAACGGCCTCGTTTACGCCGATAAATTTATTTGAAACCGATTCGAGTTTATTACCTTCCATAAATACATAATCCTGATTTAGTCAATTGAAAGCGGCGCACTTTGCACACACCAACTTTCAGCGAAACTAAATCAAAAAAAACCAACATCACAGTCGAATTTCTTTTCGACTTATGTTGCAGCGACAACAATGTCGTGCCACAAACAGCCAATCAATTGTTACATCACGCCAACAACCCAAGCAATCGTGCTTGGGCAACTGCGTGAGTTCTGCGCTCAACGCCCAACTTACCGTGAATGCGTCGAGCATGCGTTTTGACCGTATGTAACGAGATGAATAATTGCTCGGCAATCTGTTGATTCGAATTACCCAACGCAATCAACTTTAGTACTTCGACCTCGCGCTGACTAAGCGGATTATTACCTCCTGTATATGCCACGCCTTCAATGTTCGGCTCCGTCATTCCCAGTGCCGACAGCAGGTCAGGCTGGCGTAATTGAAGTTCGCGCAGCGCCTGCCGCAAACCACATCGCTCCACCAGATTTAATCCACTGCGTAAAAACTCGTTGGCACTGACCAGGTCACTATTCAACCAGGCGACTTCGGCCCTGGCGAACAACAGTTCCACCTCCAGCGTCAACTGAGCGGAGCGCTTCGACTGATCAAGCAGGCGAGCGAGGATGTTCAATGGGGCCTCGCTCCGGTGCAAATAGACTTGGGCCAACACCAGCAGGTACTCAATCCGGGCAATCAGCAGCAAAGTTGCCGGAGGTGCTTGCCGCGCCTGGCCCAGATAGTGGCGCAAGACGCGACTCAGCGCCTCACAGGCGAGTTCTGGCCGGCCCTGCTGCAGCCAGAAATGGCTGCTGACTTGCAGCAGTACGCCACGATAAACGGTGTCAGGACTCTGCCGCTGCTGCATCAACCGTTCAGCATCGCGCAGATGAGCAAATGCCAAGTCATAGTCACGTTGATTGGCCGCCAATTGCGCAAGCCCCAGAAAACCGTACAGCACCCGCTTGTCGTGATTGCGCAGGCAGATCCGCAAGCCACTTTCAAACAACTCGCTCGCCTGTGCATCGCGTCCCAGGGACAGATTCAAACGGCCACGCTGCAACGCCAGTCGTCCGAGCAAAGGTTCGGCATCGCGTTGCTGCCTGGTGAACATGGCGTGAACATTGGCAAGCAAGTCCTCGGCACGTTGGAGAGCACCACGCTGCTCCAGCAATTGCGCATGGTCCAGTTCCAGCAGTCCTTCGAAAACCAGTGAACCTTGCGCACGTGCCAGGCACAACGCTTCACGATTCATTGCCTGGGCGACTTCCAGCTCCCCACGCAGCAATGCTTGCTGGGTCAGCCCCGACAAGCACATCACACGTACAGTCCAGAGTTCGGGACCAAGGTCCTTCAGCGCATCGAGAAAATGCGCACGCGAGCCCTCCATCCGCCCCTGCAAATGCAACAGCCAACCCTGCTGGGCCTGCCACCGTGCGATCAGCTGCCGTTGCAGAATCGCCGACGGCTGCGGGACGAATCGCGACAGCTGCTCGATACAGGCTCCGGCTTGCTCAAACCGCCCCGCAAACAGCGATGCCGCCGTGATCAGCCCGATCAGTTGCGGCGAGCCGAGCATCAGCTCCTCGCCTTGTTGCTCATGCAGACGCAACAACAGCACCACTGTCTGCTCCTCGAACAGATGCTCGAAACTGAAGTGCTGCAACAGGCTGACCGCCACTTCGTATTCCTCGGCGAGCAATGCCTGTTCGAAGGCTGATTTCCAGTCCTGCTCGGCGCAGAACCACTGGCAGGCCCGTCGATGCCAGGAGCGTCCGGCCGGCCATTGCTCATCGCGCAGCAATTGGGTGAACGGGGTGAAAACCTGCAACCAGTCGGTGGAGTCGCGCCAGGGTTCGATAAAACAACCCAGTGCTTGCAAGGTCCTCAGGTACTGCGCGCCCTCCCCGGCCCCAAACAGGTGATCGCACAGTCGGGCATTGAAGCGTGGCAAGTGGGCCAGCACGCGCCAGGCCTCGCTCAACTCAGGCGTCAGCGAGCTGAACAACTCGTGCTCCAGATAATCGAGCAAAGTGTCCGCCCGTCCCTGGGGAGTGTCCTGACGCGACCAGTCGCACTTCTGCAACAGTGCGATCCGCACACCGGCACACCAGCCGCCGGTGCGCTGGATGACCCGACTGGCCACCTTGTTGGCCTGATCCGGCACCCAGGGACGCAACAGCTGCTCCACTTCACCTGAAGTAAAAGCCAGCGAAGCGCTCTCGCACTCGTACAATTCATCATCAAGCAACAGCCGTGGCCAGTTGCATTGCGGCCGGCGGCGAGTGCCGAGCCACCAGGTCAGCATCGGGCTGCCGATCGCCAACATGCGATCCAGCAACGAGTCCAGCTCCGGGTTCGGCAGACGGCAGTAGTCATCGAGGAACAGCCAGGTCGGCGTCTGCAATCGCGCCAGATTGCTCAGCAATTCGGTTTCACCCGACGAGGCCAACCCCAGCGCCTCAGCCAGACGATGACGAAAATCGGCCGCGCTCGACACCACGCCAGACAAGGGCAGCCAATGCACCCGGCACCGGGATGGCGCCCGCAACAGGCACTCGGCGAGCAGCGCACTCTTGCCGCTGCCGGCGGGGGCGCAAAGTAATTTCACCCGGGCCGTGGAGGTCAGTAGCGGCTCGGTCAAGCGAGCCCGCGACAAGTGATGAGAGGACAGGCGGGGCAGGAATCCAGAACGGTCCAGACACGGGGTCATGGCGGTCATTGCAGCGTGCCTTTTTATAATTGTCCGACAACCCTAACCCTCTCCAACCCGCTTGTTGAGAGGTATTCAGCGCGCTGATTGGCGCCCATAAAAAAGGCGACCCACCGGTCGCCTTTTGTGATGCCAATGTATCAAAACCCTTACCGAACGCCCTCGGCGCGCAGAGCCGACGGTGTGTAGTCGGCAGCCTTGGCGTCAAAGCCAAATATGAAACTGTGCTTCTCTTCGTTCTTCATTCCCAGGGCAATGTATCGGCCAGCGATGATGTCGTAGAGCGCCTCGAGGGTGTAGGCCGGAGTCTGGTGATCGTAGTAGTACTGGGCGTGACCTTCGGCCACTCGCCACAGTTGGCCGCGACCGTCGTAGTGGTCCACCAGCGCCACTTGCCAGCTGTCTTCGTCGAGGTACATGTGGCGTTTGGCGTAGATGTGCCGCTCACTCGGCTTGACCGTGCCGACCACTTCCCAGACCCGGTGCAACTCGTAGCGGGTCAGGTCCTGGTTGATGTGCCCGGCTTTCACCACGTCATCGTACTTGAGGCTCGGCGAATCGAGTTTGTAGCTGTTATAGGGAATGTACATTTCCTTTTTGCCGATCAGTTTCCAGTCGTAGCGATCTGGCGCACCGGAGAACATATCGAAGTTATCCGAAGTCCGCAGGCCGTCAGCGGCGGTGCCTGGTCCGTCGTAGGCCACTTGCGGTGCACGGCGCACTCGACGTTGACCGGCGTTGTAGATCCACGCCAGTCGCGGCTCTTTCACCTGGTCGAGGGTTTCATGCACCAGCAATACGTTACCCGCCAGCCGCGCCGGCGCGGTTACCGACTGTTTGAAGAAGGTCAGCACATTGGCGGCTTTGTCCGGGTCCAGGTCCTTCATCAGTTGCGGTACGGCGATCTCTTCCTCGAAGCGAATCGGCGTGTAGCTGCCGTTGGTCTGCGGGGTCACCTGGGTGATGATCCGTCGCAGATTACCGCCGTGGTAACGGGTGATGTGGTTCCACAGCACTTCGACGCCATTCTTCGGAATCGGGAACGCGTAATAGCGATTGCCGGTGAAATTGGCCAGGCCGTTACCGTCGTTGATGCTGGTTACGTTCAGCGCGCTGCGCTTGGCCGACTCGTAGATTTCCGGCGGCACGGCCACAGTACGGTGGGTTGGGTAGACCGGAATCTTGTAGGTTTCCGGGTAGCGCTTGAACATCGCCACCTGACCGTCCGAAAGCTTGTCCTTGTACTTGTCGACCGTTGCGGCGGTGATGGTGAACAGCGGCTTTTCACTGGCGAACGGGTCAGCCAGGAAGCCTTTGCTGTCGACCGCGCCAGCGTTTTTCGGGATGCCACCGGTCCAGGCCGGGATCGAGCCATCGGCGTTGCCGGCCTTCTCGGCGCCCAGCGGCGTGAGGGTGGTGCCGAGCTTATTGGCCTCTTCCGGCGAGACCGCAGCCATCACGTTGGCGGCCAACAGACTTAGTGCCAGAGCGCCGCATTGCAGAATCATCTTGCGCATTAACATCATCCTTCTCAGCCAGATCAGAAGTTCACGCCGAAGCTCAGCGCCAGGAAGTCGCGGTCGGTCAGGGTGTTGTAATTCCCGCCGAAAAAGTCGGTGTAACTCAAGCTTGCGGTATAGGTGTTGCGGTAGTCGGCATCGACACCGACGCTGATCGCCTTGGCGCCTTCGTTGAACAGCCCGTTGGGGCCGTAGCCAGCGACGTCATGGGACCAGGACAGGTTGGGTTTGAGGTTGATCCCGCCAATCACGTTGGCGTAATCGAGGATCGCCCGGGCGCGATAGCCCCAGGAGGTCGAGGTGACGAAGCCGTCGGTATCGCCACCGAAACCGTACTGGCCGTAGACCGAATCACGGCCGTAACGCAGCTTGCTCCGCGGTTCCAGACCACCGACATGGACCATCGCCGCTTCACCGACCAGGGTCAGCCGCTGGGCGCCCAGCACTTGATCGAAGAAGTGCGTCAGGGTGCTTTGCACCTGGGTCACTTCCTTGCGGCGGTAACCGGTATTGTCGGCGCCAGGCCGGGTCGCAACAGGCGATGCCGCGCCGCCGGCGATCGGGTTGAGCAACGCCAGGGTCAGGTCGTTGGTGTTGACCTGCACCGGAGCGTTAGGCCGGTAGCTGATTTCGCCGGTCCAGGCAGTACCGGTGGGCAACGTGGTGGAAAAACTCGCACCGTACAGGCGAATGTCTTCCGGGTATTCGAGGTAGTACTGGCCGCGCCCGAGCATTACGCTTTGCGCCAGGCCCGAACCGCTGCCCGGGGCCAGACGGTTGGCAGTGCTGACCATGCCCGGCAGGCTGGCCAATGTGGACAGCCCGGCGGTGGTGGTGCCGACGGTCGGTGTGCGACTGTGGTAGTTCATGAAGTAGAGGCCGTATTCGGTGTCGTCACCGAGCCAGCGCAAAGCCGCGCCCCACTGCCCCGAATCCCGTGCATCGCGGTCACCGCCACGGGGCACGATCACGCCCTCACGGGTGACCTGGATAGGTTGGCCAAAGGCTGCCGCCAGTGGTGCAAGCGGTGCAATCGCCGGGCTGCCGACGGTGTAGTTGTTGTTGCAACCGTCCGCCACCACGTCGTTACCGAAGAAGGTGCCGCAGTTGTCTACGACGGTCTGGTCCCACTCCAGTTGGTAGAAACCTTCCACCGTGAGTTGATCGGTCAAGCCCTGGGAAGCGAACAACATGTTGACCGGAATCAGGCCTTCCTTGATCTCAGCGCCGGGACGCCGGAACGCCGAAACGTCGACCGGGTTGATGCTGTTGATCGAGTTACCGATGAAGGTGCTTTCACCCCAGCTGACCACCTGTTTACCGGCACGCACGGTGCCCGGCAGATCGGCGATGGAATAGTTGTGATAAACGAAGGCATCGAGAAGCTCCGTCCCGGAAGACTTGGCGCCTTCCTTGCGACCGCTGTCGCTGATCTGCTTGAACTCGCGGTCTTCGTCTTTGAGCTCGAAGTCGTACCAGTACTTGCCACGGACGAACACGCCGGTGTCGCCGTACTTCAATTCGAGGTCGTGGATGCCCTTGAAGATCTTGGAGAAGGTTTCGCCTTTCTTGAAGTTCAGGCGTCCGTCATCACCGGTCGAAGACTGGCCTGTCCCGCCATTGACGGTACCCACCAGCGACTTGTCGGCATCGCGCATGCCCCAGCTCGCGCCGACGGACAACGAGGAATCGAACTGCCCCTCGATTTCGCCGATGTTGAATGAAACAGCCTGCGCCTGGGCACAGCAGCCCAAGGCCACCGCAGCGGCCAGCGCTTGCGGTTTGAAGATGGCGCGCATTGTTGTTTTTGTCATGCGTCTTCCCCGGTGAGTGACAGAAGACCCCACCCTACTGCCGCTCGCCGGGAGCGATAAGCGCACCAAGGAGGTATTCGCGATGTACCTCCAAAGGATGAAGGCCCGCATGGGGCGGGGTTTTGCGCGGGGTATGGATGGGCTGGATGGAGGGTTATCAGTGCAGTGCATGGGACATGGTTGAAGTTGGATGTGTAACAGCTGGCGCAGCTAGCGGCAGCTGTTACAAAAGGTCAGCCGAAGACTGTTGCCAAGACTGTAACAGTGCATGTCAGAAATCGCTATTTTTCCTTTGTGATCAATACCTTATTCTTGCCTGGCTTTCACGGAAAACGGCCCGAAAGCACAAAGAACGGGGATGATAGACCACCCCGTTGGCGACAGAATCCAGATGATTTGAAGCGTATTTTTTCGACTCATCGCCCTGTGTTCACTGACGTTGATTTGTAGCTCCTGGATCCACGTCTTACTTTGGCCGCTGCGTTTGCAGCGGCCTTTTTTATGGGCGAAAGGTTTTCAGGCAGGGAGTAGTCGGGAGGAGATGACGGGGCTCAGGCAAGCCCCGCCAGATGTCGCGCAATCAGCGTCAGAGGGAATACTTCTGCAAGTTCCCCATCATTTCCTTCAGCGCCTCAATGTTGTCCTTCGGATGCGCCGCGCCTTCGAAATCGCAGATCTGCTGCCAATGCGCCGCCACATCCTCCGGCGAGAAACCGACCCGCGGATCGAACCCGGCGCCCAGGCTGCGCTCCCAGCGCACCTTGCCCATCCAGCCGCCACCGACCTCGAACAGCCCCGACGTTTCCTGGCATTGCTCGCTGCCCAGGTACACCACCAATGGGCTGACCAGTTCCGGTTTGAGTTGCTCGAATACTTGCGGCGGGATCAGGCCTTCGGTCATGCGGGTGCCACCCGTGGGGGCGATGGCATTGACCAGGATATTGTTCTTGCGGCCCTCGATAGCCAGTGTGCGGGTCAGGCCGTAGAGGCCGAGTTTGGCCATGCCATAGTTTGACTGCCCGAAGTTGCCATAGATGCCCGAGGTCGACGCGGTGAAGATCACGCGGCCATAGTTTTGCTCACGCATGTGTGGCCAGGCGGCGCGAGTGACCTTGTAGGCGCCTTCGACGTGAACGCGGTAAACCAGGTCCCAATCGCTGTCGTCCATTTTGTGAAAGGTCTTGTCGCGCAGGATGCCGGCGTTGTTCACCACGACATCGATACGACCGAACGTATCGAGGGCGTGCTGGACGATTTTGTCTCCGTCGGTGACAGAGTCATGATTAGCCTCGGCGATGCCACCCGCTTCACGAATTTCCGCCACCACCCGATCAGCCGCCGATGCATTGGCGCCTTCACCCTGAGCCGAGCCGCCGAGATCATTGACCAGCACTCTGGCACCCTGTTTGGCGAACAGCAATGCATGCGCTCGCCCCAAGCCGCCGCCTGCACCGGTGACAATCACGACTTTATCTTCGAAGCGCACAGACTCATTCATGGGGAACTCCAGCAGGCCAGGGACTATTAGTGCGAGTGTCGGGCACGGGGCTGCCGGTCACAATGAACACGGGGGCGGCTGAATGGTGCGCGATAAGGCAGCGGGATAGTCAGGAACACGCCAACTTGAGCGGCGGTGAAATCAACTGATCGCGAAATTCCAGATAGTGCTTGAGCACCTGCGCCGGCGCTTCGATCTGTGGGTAATGGCCGATCTCGGACAGCAGGACAGTGTCCGGGGTGGGAATCAGTTGCCGATAGCGCGCCACCATGTGCGCACCGGAAACCGGATCGACCTCACCATCGATAACGCGCAGCGGCACCTCGCCGCGCTGCATGGCGCTGACCCAACGCTCACGCTGGACCCGCCGCTGCGGGATATAACCGATCAATTTATGCATGATCCGCTGCCCGTGATTGCTATCGACCAGGCTCCAGAAATCATCCAGCTCACTTTCGGTGGGCCGGGTCTGCGGACCGAAAATCTGCTTGAAACTCTTCACCAGAGCGTCACGGGTAAAAGCTAGCCCGATCATCCAGCCCAAGGGGCTTAGCAGGAGTTTTTGCATCAACACCGGGCGATGGGTTTCGGGAAACAACCCGCCATTGAGGAACACGCAACTGGCGATATGAGCGCGTGCTTCGTAGTGCCGGGCCAAGAGCTCCTGGGCCACGCTGTCGCCATAATCGTGTGCCAACACGTGAACGGGTTGCTCGACGTTCAAGTGCGCCAATAACGCTTGTTGCAGATCGGCCTGCTCCAGCAGGCTGTAGTTGTGGTTCACCGGTTTGGCCGAATCGCCGAAGCCAAGCATGTCGCAGGCAATCACCCGATAGCGCTGCGCCAGCGGCTGCCACAGGTAATGCCAGTCCCAACTGGCGGTCGGGAAGCCATGGATCAACAACAGCGGCTCGCCCTGCCCCGCAGCCCAATAGCGGATGGTCTGACCGCGGAAGACGAACGTCTGGCCGCGCTTACGCCAGACACACAGAGGAATTTCGGCGAGTGCCATTTAGAGTTTATAACCCGGGTCTTGTTTATCGAGTTTGCGCAGCAGCGCCGGCCAGGCCAGCGCGCCACCCATCCCTTGAGCACTTTTGGTGACGCCGGCGATCATCGCCTTGGCGCCCGCCAGAATCTGCGGTTCGATGGCGATCAGCTCTGCGCCACCGTTCTGCGCCAGCACCTGAATCTCGCAGGCGCGCTGAAAGGTAAACATCATCAGGAACGTGTCGGCGATGGTGCCACCACAGGTCAGCAGACCGTGGTTGTGCAGCATCAGAAAGTTGTTTTCACCCAGGTCGGCTTGCAGCCGCGCCTTCTCTTCATGGTTCAGTGCCACGCCTTCGTAGGCGTGATAAGCCAGGCTGGACAGCACGAACAATGACTGCTGACTGATCGGCAAAATGCCCTGTTTCTGCGCCGATACCGCCACCCCCGCCGCCGTGTGGGTATGCAGCACACACACGACGTCATGCCGGACTTCATGCACCGCGCTGTGGATGGTGTAACCCGCCGGGTTGATCTCGTAGGGGCTGTCCATCAATTTGTTGCCGGCCTGATCGACCTTGACCAGGCTCGACGCGGTGATTTCATGGAACATCATCCCGAACGGGTTGATCAGGAAGTCTTCAGTGCCTGGCACCTTGGCTGAAATGTGCGTGAAGATCAGATCGTCCCAGCCGTGGAGGGCGACCAGACGATAACAGGCCGCCAGGTCGACGCGGGTCTGCCACTCGGCGGCACTGACTTTATCCTGGAGACTGTGTGGCGACTGGATGGGGGTTACGCTCACGGCAAGGATCTCTTTTTATTGTTCTGGGTTCTTAATGTTCACTGACGTTACAGCAGTCTAGTCAGCCCCCGGAGATCGGCTAGTTGCATTGGCAGCCAGCTTGGTGGCCGAGCGAGTCAGTGCGCGGGGGAGCCTGGATCCATGTCAGAACACTGCCGCCAATAAAAGCCGGTCAGCCCCGCAGAGCGCTGACCAGGTCCGCCAGCCAAGGCTCGGCGTCGGTTTCCGGCGTTACCGTTTCACTGGCGTCCAGACGCAACATCGGCAGCACTTCATGCACGCCCAGTTCGCCGAACAACTCACGCATTTGCTCACCGCCACCGCAGAACGTATCGCCGTAACTCGAGTCGCCCAACCCGATAACGGCACCCGGCAAGCCACGCCAGGCGGCGGGCAATTGATCGCGGATCATCGAATACAATGGTTGCAGGTTGTCCGGCAACTCACCCATGCCGGTGGTCGAAGTCACCGCCAGAAATGCTTCTGGGCCAAAGGCCTGAACATCGGCAAGTGTCGCGCGCGGGTTGTGCCAGGTTTCGAAACCGGCGGCGTTCAATAGACTTGCGGCGTGGCGGGCGACTTCTTCAGCCGTGCCGTACACCGAGCCGGAAAGGATGGCGACTTTCATCAATCTGATCCTGAAGCTGAGTAAAAGGCCAAGATATTAACAGCACAGCCCTCATTGATCTTTTAGAATGCAGCGTACCCATCAATACGCAAAGGACTCTGCGATGATCAATGCCTCACTGCTGCAAATGGTGATCGACGCGTCCAACGACGGCATCGTGATTGCCGAAAAGGAAGGCGAACAGGACAACATCCTGATTTACGTAAACCCGGCGTTCGAACGCCTGACGGGCTATACCAGTGAAGAAATCCTCTATCAGGATTGCCGTTTTTTGCAGGCAGGAGACCGGGATCAGCCCGCCCTCGCATTGATTCGCCAGGCGTTGGGCAATGGCGGTTCCTGCCGGGAAATTCTCAGGAATTACCGCAAGGACGGCACCCCGTTCTGGAACGAACTGTCGCTTTCCACGGTAAAAAACCCGCACGACGGACAAACCTATTTTGTCGGTGTGCAGAAAGACGTCACGGTTCAGGTCAGGGCACAGCAGCGAGTTGCACAGCTGGAAGCGCAATTGGCCGAGGTACAGGCAGAACTTGCTGATCTCAAGTCGACGAACGGATCAAACCAATCTGCGAATTAGTGGTCATTTACTACAATCACCGATGACTTTGTAATTATTTCTTTCGAGCAAATCATGCAGCGCGACGCACTCCTGACCCAGGATGAGCTGGACTTTATCCAGACCATGCAACACAACCCGCAACTCAATGTGCGGGATGCGACGTCGAGTTTGCTGGTCAATGGCGGCTCGCAGATCCGTGATTTGCTCACACGCCTGGCCGCTCATGAGCAAGTCACCATCCAGGCCACTTTCGAAAATCAGCAAATGACCTTCCCGCTGCACCTGGTGGAAGATGAGTTTCACGCAATGCATCTACGCCTCGGTGTCCCCAGCATTTATGAAGACGGGCCAATGATTCGGCCATGGCGCCTGCCGCTCGAAGAGCCAGTGGCGCTGGAAAATGCCAAGGGGCAACCCGGCACGATGTGGGTGCACGAAATATCGTTCAAAGGGGTTTTGCTGGAAGTTCGCAACAAGACCAAAGCGCCAAAGCACTTCGCGCTGTGGTTCAGCCCGTCAGGCTATGAGCGGATTGCGTTGCGCGGCACCCTGGAGCGTGAGACCGAGCAAGGTTTCTACGCCTACGAGTTGAGCCAGAGTGACAAGGACGAAACCGAGCGTCTGCGTCAGTACATCCTTCAGCAACATCGCCTGACCCATCCTGCTTTGCATATTTGAATCTCAGGTATCCAGGTTTCCCGCCAGGAACTGTTTCAGACGCTGGCGCATCAACCCTCCCTCGTTTCCAAGGCAACCCACCGACGACCCGGCCAGACTTTCTTGCGCCAGGTCGGACGCATCCCCGGCCAGAAACAGCTGACAATCCAGGCCCATGGCCAGACGGTTCAAACGTCGAGGCAGTTCGGCAGCCGGCGCGTGATTGGAAATCAGCACCAGCGCCCTTGGCTTGATCTTCTCACAGACCAGGATCAACTCATCAAAGGGCTGCCCGATCGCCAACAACTGAATAGCCGAATCGATGCTGCTCAGATAGAGCGCCGTGACCAATACTTCGAGCTCACGACATTGGTCGGCCAAGGCGCAGACAATCACTCGTCGCGGCTGCATGACACGCACCAGCAGCAGGCGTTGCAATACTCGAGACCGCAGAAAGCCATCCAGAAAAAGCCACTCGCTGGTCTGACCGAACGCATCTTGGCGTTGTAGCAATAGCTTCCAGATCGGAATCAGGATGTCCTGAAACACAACTGTCAGCGGATAACTGGAAAAGATCTGACCGTAGACGTGTTCCAGCTGAACTTCGTCAAAAACACTCACTGCCGCCTTGACCTGCTGCTGCCATTGGCTGTAGTCGGCTTGAACGAGCTCGTCGGGAATGATCCGCTCCAGCACCTGGAGCGGTTCGGTCTTGGCCAGTATCTTGCCAACCTTGCTTACCGCGACACCGCGCTCGATCCAGCCGAGGATGCTGCGGACACGCTCGATATCGGTCATCGAATACAAGCGGTGCCCGCTTTCGGTGCGGGTGGGCTGTATCAACCCGTAGCGTCGCTCCCAGGCTCGGAGCGTGACCGGGTTGACCCCTGTCATCCGCGCGACCTCACGAATCGGGAACAGCTCTTCTCGAATCAGGGAGGTAATGGGGGGCAAGCCAGGCGCAATGTCGGTCAGCACAGGGATTTTGGATCCATATTAATATTTTGATACATTTTTACTCTCATACCCCAGTGATATTCAACACGTCGCTGAACTAATTGGAACGAAAGTTCCAGACACAATCAGGAATAATCCTTGCTTGTCCCAAGACGCAGCCCACTACCCCGGCGCTGTGCCTGGCGAAACTCCTATCCGGAGCGACGCGTTTGCCTTACGGAGATACACAATGTCTACTTCACCCGTCACGCTGATGGTTGCGCGTCGTGTCGCCGATGGGCGTTATCAGGACCTGATGGCCTGGTTGCGCGAAGGCGAGCAACTGGCCACCGACTTCCCCGGCTATCTCGGTTCTGGCGTGCTCGCTCCGCCGCCCGAGGATGACGAATTCCAGATTATTTTCCGCTTCGCCGACGAGCAGACCCTGCACGCCTGGGAGCATTCCGCGTCGCGTACCGCTTGGCTGGGACGCGGCAGCAATCTGTTTGCCCATCCTTCGGAGCATCGGGTCAGTGGCATCGATGGCTGGTTCGGTGCGGTAGGGCAACGCCCGCCACGCTGGAAGCAGGCCGTGGCGATCTGGCTGGCGTTCTTTCCGGTGTCCCTGCTGTTCAACTTTGTGCTGGGACCGTTATTGGCTGAAACGGGATTGCTGGCCCGGGTGTTCGTCAGCACCCTGTGCCTGACACCACTGATGGTTTATTTCTTCATTCCATTGTCGACCCATCTGTTGGCCGGCTGGCTGAACACCGCACCGCAACAACCGTTGCCCGCAACGCCTACTACCCAAAATCAGTAACTCTTGCAGGAGCGTAGGTGCACGACTCCCGTCGCTGGTATAGTTTTGCTCTAACCGCGACGCGAGCCGTTCATGACCTCTTCCGCAGCCCCCATCCTCATCACCGGTGCCGGCCAGCGTGTCGGCCTGCACTGTGCGCAGCGTTTGCTCGAAGACGGCCATCCGGTCATTTTCAGCTACCGCAGCGAACGCCCCGGCGTAAAGACCCTGCGCGATCTGGGAGCAACAGCGGTGTTCGCGGACTTTTCCAGCGAGGCCGGGATTCTCGCGTTCATCGGTGAATTGAAGAACCACACCGACAGCCTGCGGGCGATAGTCCACAACGCCTCCGAATGGCTGGCCGAAACCCCGGGCGCCGAAGCCAATGCCTTCACCCGCATGTTCAGCGTGCACATGCTGGCGCCCTACCTGATCAACCTGCACTGTGCCGATTTACTCAGACGCTCAAGCCCCGCCGACATCGTGCACATCAGCGATGACGTGACCCGCAAGGGCAGCAGCAAGCACATCGGCTACTGCGCCAGCAAAGCCGGGCTCGACAGCCTGACCCTGTCCTTTGCCGCCAAGTACGCGCCAGACATCAAGGTCAACGGTATCGCGCCAGCCCTGCTACTGTTCAATCCCGACGACGACGCGGCGTACCGCGCCAGGGTCCTGGCCAAATCCGCACTGGGCATCGAGCCCGGCAGCGAAGTGATCTACCAGAGCCTGCGCTATTTGCTCGACAACCCTTATGTCACCGGCACGACCCTGACCGTCAATGGCGGACGGCACGTCAAATAAGCCGCCCCCGCGAGGATGTCCCCATGACGTTATCCCTGCCCCACAGCGCCCTGTCCCAGAGCTATCGCGAGATCCTTATCGGCCTGGGTGAAAACCCCGACCGCGAAGGGCTGCAAGACACCCCGTTGCGCGCCGCCAAGGCCATGCAATACCTGTGTCACGGTTACGAACAGAGCGTCGAAGAGATCGTCAACGGCGCACTGTTCGCCTCCGACAACGATGAAATGATCATTGTCGACAACATCGAGTTGTACTCGCTGTGTGAACATCACATGTTGCCCTTCATCGGCAAGGCGCATGTGGCTTATATTCCAACGGGCAAGGTGCTGGGCCTGTCGAAGATTGCACGGCTTGTGGATATGTTCGCCCGCCGCCTGCAAATACAGGAGAACCTCACCCGGCAAATCGCCGAGGCCGTGCAGCAAGTGACCGATGCCGCCGGTGTCGCGGTGGTCATCGAAGCCCAGCACATGTGCATGATGATGCGCGGCGTCGAGAAACAGAATTCGACCATGAACCCCGCGGTGATGCTCGGTGCCTTCCGCGAGTCGAGCAACACCC